>OJUG01000487.1_pt1 | contig 61437 bp, 54 predicted proteins | sample 1599841 | NCBI WGS metagenome assembly OJUG01 (sample SAMN04168659, study PRJEB22393) | human gut metagenome | biome: human gut microbiome; feature: stool | host: Homo sapiens | collected 2014-05-12 | reverse complement strand
GTAAAACTGTCTTCGGCGGTGAGCAATGAAATGAACAAAGTCAAAGACATTGCAAAAACTGCAGCAATGATGCAGGTATTTACAATCTGTGTTAAACGTCGATTACGAAAAAAAGGAGTTACGATACCGCCAATCATACAAATCAGAATGCTGAAAAACGGCATGTTATAAACAAAAGGCATTATTCCTCCTCCTTTTTCGCCAGCACAAGAATCTCATCCAAATAAATGGTTTTGTACTTTTTATATAGACGTTGTACCAGAGCCAAAGAAAATGCGCTGACGCTAACGCTAACTACAATACCTGTCAGCACCAGTCCGCTTGGTACCGGATTGATGTAAGCCTCGGCATGGGTAACACCTTCCTGAACAATCGGTGCAACGCGGCCAAAAATGTACCCTTTGGAAGCGAGAAATAGAAATATGGAAGTATCCATAATATTCAAGCCTATGATTTTTTTGATTAAGTTTCTGTGCAGCAAGAGTGTAAAGAAACCAATGCCAAATAAAATCACAGCAGCAATGTCATAGTAGTGAGCCAGAATTACTTCCATGTTTATAAATCTCCTTTCGAAAATAGTGCATAAAAACCGTACATGGTAAAGGCAACAATAATACCAACACAAATGTTCAGAGGAAGAATAAATCCACCACTTAAAATTGCACCGGCAATGCCTTTTGGAATTTCTCCGCCAAGGTGGTTGGCACCGGTATAGAAAGAATATGCTTTACAGCCTGCATACGTCAAAAGTGCACAACCGGTGATAATCGTGAAAGAACGATAATTGATGACTTTTGATATTTTTTCGTGCCCAAAAGCAAGGGCATACAGCATCAGACCACCGCCGATAATGGCACCGCCGGAAAATCCACCACCGGGAGAAATATGTCCGTTTAAAATAACATAAACACCAAATAAAATGACAAATGGCACCAAAATCATAGCACCATATTTCAAAACTAAATTTTGATCTTTTTTATCAATTTCGGTTTCCTTTGCTACCAAACGTTCTCCATCTTCATCCTTTTTATTCATGCTGCGTTTCATCAACATGACAACAGCCGCTACCGCCACAAACAATACGGTAGATTCTCCAAACGTATCAAAGGCACGGTAATCTAAAATCATGCCTGCAACGGCATTGGTCGCACCCGTATCTTCCAGGCCATCTTCCAAATATTTTTGTGATACTTCATTGTTGACGGGATTTTCCGCATTGCCGTATGGAGGCAAATTACATACGGAGTAAGCCAACATGCCCACCACAAAGCATCCTATAATAATGGAAATTACAATATACACCTTATAAAATTTACTGAACTTTTCCTTTAACAAAAAGTGGCCTTGTTTGGGATGCACCTCTTGTTCAAGGTCATTCTGTTCCTCATTAGTCTCATGCGCAATTTCTTCATCATGATGGTCTGCTTCTTTTTCAGGAACAGCAAACAATTCAGGTTTTTCTGCTTTGTCTTCGGGTTCATCCCCATTTACCCAACCTACAAACGTATCCCAAGGTGTTTTTGAATGAGTGTTGGGCTTTTGTGGTTTGTTTTGATTTGAGTTACTCATCCTTTTTTCCTTTCAATACATTTACTTTCTTTAAGGTTAAAAAGAGTAGAACACTGGTTACACCTGCACCTACCGCTGCCTCGGTGATGGCAAGGTCGGGAGATTCCATGATGAACCAGATAATGGACATAATTAAACTGTAAGACATAAAGATAATTACAGAGGTTAACAATCTTTTAGAAAAAGCAAATGCAATTGCACAAACAATTAAAAATGTAATTAACGTAAACTCCAGTACAATCATTTGCCAATCACCTCGTATTCGTCAGATTCATCCTCATTTTGTGTTTTCACTTCTGCTTTTACAATCAGGTGAGCCGCAACCGGACTTGTTATCCATAGAATCAGAAGAACCAATAACAATTTTAAAGTCATAAAGCTAAAACCACCTAAAATCATACAGCCCACTAAAATGAGAAGTGCACCCAAAGAGTCACATTTGGCTGCCACATGCATACGGTTTAAAACATACTTAAATTTAAATACACCAAATGCTGCCGCTGCAAATACAAAAATACCTGCTACAATAAAAATTGCTGCAATGATAAATCTAATCATGATGCGGTTCCTCCTTTTGCTGTTCATGCTCGTCTAACTGTTTTGACTCTATTTTTTTCTGCTCATTTTTCTTTACCCTATAACGCGTAATTACCAATTTGGAAAGTACCACAACTGCCAAAAAGCTAAGCAATGCGTAAACAATTGCAACGTCTACCAAATAACTTTCTTGCAACAGTACTGCCAGCACACACACCATTAACAACGTTTTGGTACCAATCATATTTACTGCCATAATACGGTCAGTAAATTTAGGACCCAAAATGGCCCTTACCAAGCAGACCAGCGCTATTACAGCCAAAGCGATGAGACATACAATAAAAAAGATACGCGCATATTCGGTTGGTACGTATTCAAACATTATCTTTTTTCCTCCATCTTTTTCAGCTGCTGCACAAAGGTAGATTCATCCATACCACCGGAAAAATCTTCATCCAATGCATGCACGCAGTATTCATCATCATTGATATCTGCCGTAATGGTCCCCGGAGTTAATGTAATGGAGTTTGCAAGAAAAAACTTTGCAAGATTGGTTTCCAAATCCACTTTAAAATAAACCAATTTCGGTTTTACTTCTACTTTTGGTGTGAAAATTAATTTTAATACTGCTATATTCGCTTTGATAATTTCCCAAATCAAAATAACAAAATATTTTATTCCTCGTAAAGAGAGTTTCACCATAAGCCAGTCGTATTTTGGTTTATATCCAAACACTTTCCAGATAAATAGGTACATCAGTGCAGAAAGCACGATACCAAAAATACAAATTTCAAGCGTAAATTTTGCATTGAATATGAGCCAAAGCGCAAAAAAGATTAAAAACATTTCATCACCTCAATTATGATACACAAAAACTATTTTGCTTTACAGATTAATGTCCGCCGTTACCCTCAACTTGTTCTGAAGCATGAGAATCCTCTCCAGAACCGTGGTAAGAATCTACTTTTGCATGAACTAAAAATAAGATGCCTACAATAGCAGCCAGCGCAATAAAAAAACAGGCTACCTTCTTTATCATATAGAACAACTCCAATACTTTGTCTTGTATTTAACCTCAAATTGGAAGAACTTTAAACATTACTCTACTAATAATTGTAAGCAAATTATGAAATTTTAATCAAAATCTTCATAATTGCTTAATATAATAACTTAAATTATCCTAGAAAACACTAGGAATGTCAATAGCTCAAGCCTTTTATTGATAATTTCTATGAAATATAACGAAAACTATACTAAAATTAGATGCTTTTTTGCTGTTATGATAACAACATATAAATAAGTTGTTTTTCTATGTGTAAAATACCAAGCATAATAAGAATCATTCACAATTTTCATAGGATATTATGTAAAAAATAAAATAGACAGTTGCACTGAAAAGAAAATCTTGGTATAATATTGCCAAAGCAGAGTAGAGCTTTGAGCGTTAAGTGCCGTTTGAACGGGGAGTTGTCAAACGGACGAAAAGTTATCTTGCGGTTCAAAGCTTGCATCCCGCTGCTGCATATCGGAGAAAATACATACCTCCTCTATGCGGCATACGTGTATGACAATTGCTGACATAGAGGAGGTTTTTATGTTAAAGAAAAATCAGCAAACATCAACTTTGCCTACTTATCAATTTATTTTTTCACCGGATTATTGGAAATCTGCCGCAAGACAGTACACATTTTTGCATATCATTGCAATTGTTGGTGTACTCATTGCACTGGACGTTGCAATCAGCACATTATTCATTCCGGTGGGTGATAACCTGCGAATTAAATTTGACTTCCTGTCCCGTGCTGTGATAGGCATGGTTGGAGGGCCATTCCTTGCATTAAGCGGCGGCATGATTGCTGACTTATTGGGATTTGCACTTCATCCGGTGGGAGGATTCTTTCCTGGCTATACACTATCCGCCATGTTAGGCTCATTAGTATATGCATTGTTTTTTTATCGCTCTAAGATTAATGTTATTCGAATTGTACTGGCCAAGCTTACCGTAAATTTATTTATTAATGTATTGCTGGGTTCCGTCTGGAGCGTCATCATTGGAAAATACGGATATTTGTATTACTTGACAAGCAGCGTGATTAAAAATGCGATTATGCTGCCCATCGAATGTGTTATGTTATATTTACTGTTTACTGCATTAATTCCTGTTTTGGCCAGGATGAAGCTGGTTCCAAAACCCGAAAAAAAATATATCCCTTTTATCTAAGCAACATCTCTGCTTCTCCCCATGTTAGATAAATCGGAATGAAAAAAGCTTATGTTTCAAATGAAACATAAGCTTTTTTCTATTCATCTTCGTAGATAAATTGGTGTAATTGCTGTGAAGCAACGTCTAAATCATATTCATAATACCAAGCACCGTCAGAATAAAAAATACCGCCTCTTGCATTGCTGTTTTCATTTGGAAATGACATTTCTTCCATAGTGACCGAACCGAACATAATGGTAGCCAGTCCCATTAAATCGCCGTAATCCAATGAAGTTTCTACATTTGGAAGTAATTGACGAACAAACTCTGCATATTCTAATGAGCTTTTTCCCTTCATTTGTTGAAAAATAGCATTTAATACATTTCTTTGACGCTGCGCCCTCATATTGTCACTGTCTATTTTACGGATTCTGGCATAGCCAACTGCTTGTTCACCTGTTAACAGTACAGTACCTGATTGCCGAATTGGCGTGCCTGTCCCGAGAGCGGCAATATTCTCATTTGCAGAAACACGCTCTTCTTCCGTAATGGTAAGTGTTACACCGCCCAATGAATTAATTACCGTTGCCAATTGATCAAAGTTTACTGTAACATACTCTTTAATATTGGTATTGAAATTTTGATTGATGGTTTTAATCGACATTTCCGGACCACCGTATGCATACGCGTGGGCAATTTTATCGTAGGAGCCTCTGTCTGAAATATATACTCTGGTGTCACGTGCGATAGAGGTCAGCTTAATCTTTCCATGCATTTTATCAACAGACATAATCATCAATGCATCGGAGCGTCCCGTATCATCATGGTCTCTTGAGTCTACACCAAACAATGCAATATTTGTAATGTCCTTATCACTGGTATCTTCTATTACTTGAGAATCAATCCCCAACTGACTGGCGTCGCCCGTGAGGTAAGTTGTTTTTAAACCACCGAAATAATAAAAGAAGACCGCTATTGCAGCGATTACCAATGCTAAAATTACACTCAGAACCGAAATTGCTATCTTCCAACCCAGAGCCAGCTTTTTCTTCTGTTTTGGCGCATCTTCTTTATATCTTGTTCCCTTGGCCATGTTATCACTCTTTCAAATATATGAAGTTTAGTATATTTCTCTAGATAGTATAGCGTCAAATTGTCTGAACTGTCAACAAAAACCCCCGAAATATACACCTTTTTTACAAATTGTCATTTTTTTCGTTACAAAATCAGTATTATATGAGTAGTTTAAGAATACAATTCCTTTTTATACTGTAAAAACACTGTTCAATTGATATAAATAAAAAACAGGCATCATAAAGGATGCCTGTTTTTTATTTATATCAGATTGATTATTTGCAGCAACCGCAACCGCAGCCACCGTTATCTACTTGATTCATATGTGCAATTAAATTTAATACTTTGTTGGAGTAACCCCATTCATTATCATACCAAGAAACCAATTTTACAAAGTTTTCATTTAACATGATACCAGCTTTTGCATCAAAAATAGAAGTTCTTGCATCTCCAATAAAGTCAGAAGATACCACCATATCTTCTGTATAACCCAAAATACCTTTCAGGTCATTTTCAGATGCTTCTTTTACAGCAGCACAAATTTCTTCATAAGTAGTTGATTTTTCCAAGCGACAGGTTAAGTCAACAACAGAAACATCCAATGTTGGAACACGGAATGCCATACCTGTTAATTTTCCTTTTAACTCCGGAATAACCAATGCACAAGCTTTTGCAGCGCCTGTGGAAGAAGGAATAATATTTCCTGATGCTGCACGACCGCCTCTCCAGTCTTTGGAAGAAGGACCATCTACTGTTTTTTGTGTTGCGGTAGTAGAGTGAACGGTAGTCATAAGACCTTCTACAATACCGAATTTATCATGAATTACTTTTGCAAGAGGAGCCAAACAGTTAGTAGTACAAGAAGCGTTAGAAACGATGGTCATGTCTGATGTATATTTATCTAGGTTGACACCGCAAACAAAAGTTGGTGTTTCGCTGTCCTTTGCAGGAGCAGAAATAACAACTTTTTTAGCGCCGGCAGCAATATGTGCTGAAGCTTTTTCTGTTGTGCAGAACACACCTGTAGATTCTACCACATAATCAGCACCAACCGTTCCCCAAGGAATTTGAGCCGGATCTTTCTCTGCAAAAACGCTGATTTCTTTGCCATTTACAACCAGTTTACCGTTTTCAGCTTTGATGCATCCGTCAAATTTACCGTGTATACTATCATATTTTACCATGTATACCATATAGTCTAAATTGATGAACGGGTCATTAATACCCACAATTTCAAACTTTTCCGGTTGTGCAACGGCTGCACGAAATACCAATCGTCCAATACGTCCAAATCCATTAATACCAACTTTGATTGCCATTATAGACCTCCTAAAAAAATGAAATAATGGTATCTTTATTTATATTTTATAACATCTCATTCTACTTTACAATAGCTTTCGGGAAAATTCAATAATCGTTAATTATTAAACAAAGAATGACCTCGAAAATACGCTAAAATACAGATTTGCTTTGTACATAAAAAGAGATTTTCCACTTTAAGTATAAAAAGCGGCACAGAAAATCTGTACCGCTTTTTGATTGGTTATTTATGAGATGTCATTATGCAGACTGCTGTTTGAGTATCCAGACTGCTTTTGTATAGTGTGAAATATAATTGTCCATAAGAGCAGAAATTACATACTGCTCCTGATCATCCGCATATTTTTTTAATTCTTTTACCTCATTTAAAAGGTATTCAAAATCTTTCAGAACCTCTTTCAAAATATCTTGAGAACAAATAAATTCTCCGCGCACTTCCGTGATTGAAGATACTTTTAAAAATTCTTGGAGAGAGGCCAATGGTTTCATATTTAACATTAAAATATGTTCGGCCACCTCATCAATATTCTCATTTACATGGTCATAATATTCTTCCAGCTTTGCATGAACTGTAAAGAAATCTTTTCCTTTTACATACCAGTGAAATGTTTGTAGTTTATGATATTCTACAACAAAATCTGCCAGTAATTGATTTAACTTTGTTTCCATTTTAAACCTCCAATCATTTATAGTTAGCATATGCTAACTATATTATAACATCTCCGGGACAAGCTGTAAATACTTTTTTAAATCATTGTAACAACAGCATACCTTATATAGCATGTCTCATTTTTATTCTCATATACTATAAAAATAAATAAGAAGCAAACTCAAAATGAGTTTGCTTCTTATTATTGGTCTATTTCATCTTTATTTGTATCAATTTCTGTTGTGTTTTTCTGTTCGACATCCACCACTTTTGGAATATAAGGTTCGTCCGACTGAATACTCATATTGTCTTTCGAACGGCGTTCATAACCGTAAAAATCTAAAATCCAGTCATTTTCCAATTTCTTGGTGGATTCCTCCCTCGGAGCAGGTGTCCAAGCCGGACGTTTTGCCTCTGCCTCTTTTTTATCAACACGTTTTTTTACAAAAGGAATGAAATAAAAAATACTTCTTCTCTTTTTCTTTTTTCTTTTCTTTTTGCGTTCCTTTTTTTCCAGACGAAAAACAGGTTCCCTGTTGATTAAATATGGAATTTCTCTGCCGTCATCTTCAAAGGTCAACGGCTCATCCTCTTCTTCATCTGCTTCCAATTCCATATCGTTTAAAGTGGGACGTTCTTCCTGCTGCACAATAGGCGTCTCTTTCTTGACTTCCTCTTGCACAGGCAACTCTTCTGTCAAAGGCTGCACATCTTCTGCCGGTTGTTCGTCTTCCTCATCCTCTTCTTCCATTTCTTCTCTGTAATTTGGAATTTTAGGATAAATAAGCAAGAATACCAAAGCATACACAGCAACCAGAAAAATAGCAATATTCAGGGTCATCTTTAAAGAGCTGGTATGAGGCAAATCCATCGCTTGCAGAACAAAACTTGGCAATGCAGAGACAAATCCATACAAAATGGTTGGCAAACCAAATGCGTAAATTCGTTTACCTGATTTTACAGGGTTGACTCGTGCAAACATTTTGCCTTGAGATAACAGAAAAAATGTAACCAGTATCATAGAGAACATATCCATCATATTCTCTGTCATGTATGTTACATTGGTATAGTTTGTAAATAAGGTAATTAAATTAATACAAAACCACAGTGGCGGTATAATTGCAACCACAGGAATGGAACGGAATACATTTTTCCCCGTTGCAAAATTAAATGCTGCAATTAAAATTACAATACCTGCCGCCACGCCTACAAAAGCCATAATGACATTTAAATAAGCTTGTCCGCCTTCCAGCGCATTTACTGCATTTGCGGCATCTTGAGATAAGGAACTGTGCGCTCCGTTATCAATTAATAAAGCAGATATGGAATGTACAATAATACCAATACCGCTGGCAGCGGCGGCTATCATAGCCGGAATATTTTTGATTGGTTCAAATCTTTTTGGGGCATTTTTATCATAAAAGCACATAAACATGATAACAGCAGAAACAATTATCATAAATATGGCCAAGCAAATAGCTACAATATTTTGATCCGTGAAAAATCCTGTTGCGGGATCTACCAAAAACAACATTTGGTAGATGCGAACAGGAAGTGCCACAACCAATGCACCAATTAAGATAAACCAAGCTGTCTTGATTCTCAAATCAGATAACTTCCTCTCTTAAAATTGTGTACAGGTTAACCCCTTTTTTCTAACGGGATATATCCTTGGTTGTGTGTAATGGAACGATACGCCGGACGAATAATACGTCTGCAAGTAGTCAGTTCTTCAATGCGGTGAGCACACCACCCGGCAATGCGTGAGACAGCAAAGATTGGAGTATATAAATCACTGGACAAGCCCAGCATATCATACACAAAGCCGGAATAAAAATCCACATTGGCGCAAATAACCTTGGAAACACCTTTTACTTGCTCGAACACCTCAGGAGACAAACGCTCCACCCGTTCAAACAAATCGAATTGCTCAGTCATTCCTTTTTGAGCTGATAGTTTCTTGGCCTGCTCTTTCAAAATCATAGCTCTAGGGTCAGACAGAGTGTAAATTGCATGTCCCATGCCATAAATCAAGCCGGATTTATCTCCTGCTTCTTTTTTCAAAATTTTTGCCAGATATGCAGCGATTTCATCATCATTGGTCCAATCTTTTACTTCCCGCATCAATTCTTTCATCATAGTCATAACACGATGATTTGCACCACCATGTCTGGGCCCTTTTAAAGAACCGATTGCACCTGCAATGGCAGAATACGTATCTGTGCCAGAAGAAGACAGTACTCTTGTGGTAAAAGTAGAGTTGTTACCCCCTCCATGTTCTGCATGAAGAATTAAACAAGTGTCCAATAATTTTGCTTCTTCATCAGAAAAACGGCTGTCGGGACGCAGAGTATGCAGAATTGCCTCTGAAGTGGAATGTGATGGAACCAACGGATGAAAGTACATGCTTTCTTTATCAAAGTGACGTCTTTTCACTTGGTAGGAATACGTCATAATGGAAGGCAGTCTGGCAATCAACTGAATGGATTGACGCATTACATTCTCCAAAGCAGTACTGTCAGGATTTTCATCGTAAGAATATAATGCCAAAACTGAACGTGCCAACTTATTCATAATATTTGCGGACGGAGCTTTGATAATCATGTCCTCTGCAAAATATTCAGGCAATTCCCTATAGGAACTGATAATATCTGTAAAACCTTCCAATTGTTTCTTGGTTGGCTGTGTACCAAAAATAAGCAGCCAAATCACTTCTTCAAAACCAAAGCGATTATCTGCTGCACAACCATGAATAATATCTGTCACATCAATTCCGCGATAAGTCAGTTTACCGTGATCCGGAATTCTCTCTCCGTCATCAATTAAATATCCGTGTACATTACAAATATTTGTTAACCCGGCGATTACGCCTGTGCCGTCTGAATTTCTTAAGCCACGTTTTACACCGTATTTTTCAAAAACCTCATTCGAAATTTGGTTATTACTTCGAAATTCTTCACAAAGCGATAAAATTTTCATGCGACGCTCACCGTCGGCCTCATAACCCATTCTTCCACCACCATTTCCCGTTCGTGCGTTTGTAAAAATAAAAAACGGCTGTTATATACATCATATCTGAAAAACAGTCTCTCCCGAATTTATGTTAAAACAGTATTCATTTGTCCATAATGTATTACATAATATTTTATAACAGCCTCTATCTAAAGTCAATAGAACTTACCGTTACAAATGTGCGTTTGCAAATAAAATTTCCAATTGATTACAATATACAATTTGCATACATAAAATGTCAATTATGATTAGGAGTGTGAAATTATGAAAGGTTATAAAAACACAGGCAAAAAAGAAAATAACGGAATCAAACGTAAGAAAGGAAATATTATTCTGCTCGTTTTACTTCTGCTGATTTTATTGGTTGTTCCCTGTTTTGCTTTGGGTGCTTCCATAGGAGACGATGTAAAGGTGCATTTTAACAGCAGCGAACAAGTAAGCAGTGAAACGCCTTCCTCTGATGTTTCCGGTACAGCGGAGTCTATTGCAGAAGTATCGTCACAAGAACCTGTTTCTTCCGAATCTGTCAGTCAAGCTCCGGCTTCTTCTGCCACAGAATCTCCAACGGGAACCTTTAAAATACTGGATTCAGTCAAAGGAGAAGTATTTGAAGTAGATGACCGCACCTTCGTAATCGGTACTGTGGCTGCTGAAATTTCTCCTACGTATCATCCGGAAGCAATTAAAGCACAAGCTGTTGCCGCCTACACCTATTACAGCAGTTTACGTCAGACACAAAGACAATCTCCCAATTCGGCATTAAAAGGAGCTGATTTTGCCGCAAGTCCTTCCGAATGGCTGACCTATGTATCTGAAGACCAAATGCGGGAACGCTGGGGCGATAATTTTGATTCCTATTATAAAGATTTGACCGAAGCGATTGACGCTGTACTGGGGCAAACATTGCAGCAAGACGGTCAACTGATTACTGCAACTTATTATGCAATCTCCGCAGGTACCACCGAAGATGCCAAAGAAGTATTCGGCAATTCCAGAAGCTACCTGGTACCTGTGGCCAGCCCGGGAGATGTATATGCAGAAGGATACAGAACAACCGTATCTTTGAGCGAAGAAGAATTTAAAAATGCCGCTCAAAGCGCATGGAACTGCACTTTGGAGGGAGACCCATCCGCTTGGGTTGGAGATATTACCAACGACACCTCAGGCTATGTTTCTGCAATTGTGATTGGAGGAGAAGCAAGGAAAGGTACGGAAGCCCGCACCGCATTTGGACTGCGTTCCGCCAATTTTGAAGTGAAGTACGAAAACGGAACATTCACATTTTATGTAAAAGGATATGGACACGGCGTGGGTATGAGTCAAGTAGGAGCCGAATACATGGCAAATCAAGGCTCTTCCTATGATGAAATTCTGGCATGGTATTATCCAAATACAACATTGGTAAAATAAGCCGCTAAAAAAGCTTTCCCAAACAAAGGGAAAGCTTTTTTCAGTTAAATTCTTATTCTAATCGCGGCTGTTCTTTGCAGTTGCAAGCATAAGTTCCCAAAGGGCTGACCGTATAAATATTGCACCCACGCATACCATCTGTCTGCTGCGGTTGATTTGCGGGACATTTTTTTACTTTATGGGAACGATGTTCATTTTCTTTGCATTTCTTTTTTCGATTGCAGCACTTTCCTTTTTGCATATACCATCGACACCTTGTACAATTGGTACAATGTTTGATTGCAGGCAATAACGCATATTCTTCACCAATCATTCCTCCCGCAGAGTGATGCCCATTGCTGATTAACATATGAGTTATCTCTATGGTATGCCACCCTTCCCACCACTCGGAACTTGTACCATGGTGAGGGGCTTTTACCAAATAATATCTGTCATGGAGCATTTCTGCAATTTTCTCCATGGTATTTGGTGTTGCATCTCCCGTAAACAGAATATCCTCCCGTGTATGCTTGTTTAGGAACCAACGGTTCTGCTTTTGATTATGAAAGACGATACTGGAACCGTTTAGTTCTTTTCCAAAACGCATACGCGCTTTTTGAGAGCCTACCAGCTCCGCAACATCCTGTGCAACGGGCAATGAATTTAATTCATAAATCATCTCGTCAATTCCATGCAAAATAGCTTCCAGTTGAGAAATCGCTTCATTCTTTTCCTCCAATGCAGCCGAACTGTGGAGAGAAAGTAAGTCTACACAGCGTAAATAGCAATCACAAAAAGCGTCTTTATAATTCAAAAACAGTTCTGCATGATTTCCCCATGTGGTTGTAAGCAATTGATTCGCCTGTTCTACCACTTCATAAAAAGATTCTGAATACGGATATTCCGTTTGCTTTGGCCAAAGCACCTCATAAGTAATGTCGTCCAGTTGAAATTGGTCGCCTTGACATAAAACAGCAAGACTTTGCGTACTGGACAAACTGCGCATGCGGCTGAACGCTGTTATAATATTATCTACCAACTCGCTATAATCACTTTTCTCTGTTACAAATGTATAAACCAGCAGTGCAAATTCCAGCAGAAGAGGATTTCCGTTGTTGTCCTGTGGCGCAGGAGGCAAATAAATACGTTGAAAGAACAAGGGTTCTTCCTGCAAAATGGCAGAAAAACCATTCACATGATCTTTATGAAAATGAGAAATCATACCATGCCTCTGCTCAATTGGGGCATACCGTTTTGTTAATCGTTTTGCATATTCTTCAAATCTACAAGCACCTTTCCCCAAAATAGAATTCAAAGATCCGCAGTCTATCATTAACATTTGACCGTTACCACCCAATACCGTGCAATCACCAAACTCTACGTTATGAAGTTCTACCCAGTCCATTCTCCCACCTCCGACTCTGCTCAAAATATTACCGCAACTGTCATGTATCAAAATAAAAGCATGGAACTCTCTATCACAATCAGAAGAAAGTTCCATGCTTTATCTTTACATATTCATGTAAGCCTGTCAATTAAAAATCAATTTCAGGTTCCTTGTTGTCATCCTGCGCCACTTTTTGATACAAAATGCCATCCAGATATTGATCGTTTTCCCATTCGCCTGTAAAAACAATTTTTCCTTCTTTGTTATATTCTGTACCAAACCCATGACGTTTACCGTCTTTCCACATACCTGTGTAAATGAGATTTCCATCTCCGTCAAACTCAGAGCCTTTTCCGGTAGGAACATTATCTTTCCACTTTCCAACAAAAATCGTACCGTCTTCCACTTTGTAAGAAATACCTACCCCTTGACGCATACCGTTCTCTATTCTGCCGGCAAAGGACAAATTGCCGTCTCCGTCAAAAATAGCTCCCGTACCAACTGGTTTATCCTCACTCCATCTGCCCACATGGATATTCTCTCCGTGTGGTGTGTAAGAAACGCCTATGCCGTCGCGTTGGTTTTCTTTCCAATCTCCAATATAGCAAATTTGTCCCGATTTATAATAATAAGCGCCGAAACCATCACGTTTGTCATCTCTGTAATAGCCGTCATAGGCGGTAAATCCGTTTTCCATTTCGGTTCTGCCGCGTCCTTGACGCAAACCGTCTATCAGTCGTCCAAAATACAGGTAACTTTCTTCCTCGCTTACCACAATACGTTTTGATTCAGGCATATGCTTTACCGCAGAGGATTCCAATGTAGAAATGGTATGCCGCAATACTTCTTGCGTACACAGTGTTTTTCCGTTGGCTTTCTGTACCGCAACTGTATAACGAGATTGTTTTGTTTTATCTTCTGATGCAGCAGCTCCTGTCACTTCCTGCAGCTTGCTATCTTGTGCGGTGTTCATACTGCTTTTAGGTTCTTGGCAAACGCGATCTGTCTCCGACACAACAGCATCCTTTATGATTTCCGAATGGTCTGTAAACGGTTTTGCATCATCTTCCACATGGTACAATTCGCGATTTGCAGCATAAGCAGCAGGATGTCTCGGTCGTCCTGACGGCAAAGCATGTTTTAAATCCGTTGTTTCACATTTTGCCAATTGTAATTTCTTTTTGGATTCTTCAAGAGCCATCAAGTTGGCTTTTTCCAGCTCTTCCAGTTCCTCATCGGAAAAATTTGAATTGAGAAGTGTTTCAAAATCTGCAAATGGCTTTGGGGTGTTTCCATCTGTATCAGACTGCACGTTTTCCAAAGAAACTGCATCAGACTCCTCTTGCTTTGGTTCAAAATCGTTTGGCATACGATATAAAGCATCTATCCCCATTTGCTCCGGTGTAAAATTAAAGTTATATTTGGATACATCAAGATTCGGATCAAAGTCAGGCTCTTCCGGCGCAAGATTTTCCATATTCAGTCCTTCCCACTTTGGCAGCATACTGTCTTCTTCCCGGCGAATACTTTGTACCAAATTGAATCGGAGATTATACTCTGCCTCGGAACAATAATAAAAGTCACCTTCACTGGTTGCCGCACATATTTCCGGCTCACCCAGTTCATGATTCACCATACTTTGTACTGCAGTACCTGAGGCAGTCGGACAAGCATACAATTTCTGTTTCGCGTATTTACCGCACGTTTTATCATACTCCAAAAAATACAGCGCATTCTCATGTTCAGCAGGCTCAATTATAATATAAGGTGTCAGTAAATTATCATTCATATAGTAGTAGTTATGTACCCATTGATGCTGATCGTCAAAAACAGTATTGCTCACAATACTGCCGTCACTGCCAATGGTTACTACGCCGTATCCTTTCCCTTCGGGAACAGAACGCTGTACCACTTTTCCCTCTTTTACTTTTTTCCACTTCAAACCTCTTTTTGAAATATGATATACCCATCTGGTATCAACCCCGTCGCAGATATCATCAACTACACGTCGTCCGTAAGTGCCTTCTTCCAAATAAGCATACCTTACATGATATAATCTTCCGTGCAATTCGGACATACTGTCATATTTACGGTAAATAACCGAGTAAAATACCAGTGGCTCTTTATTTTCATTTTTATCAGGCATCGGCATTGTTAAAGCCCCTCTCAATCCACTGTTACAAAAATCGTATTTACAAGCTTTTAGCAAAAGCATAACATAATCATTAAAATTCTATTCTTAAAATATAGTATAATAAAAAATGATTTTCAAGACTTTTCCCATAAATATCTCTTTTTGTGACATTTTATTTATATATTTCAATTTCATTGCAATGGTATGTAAAATATAAAAATATTTATGATTTATACAAACTTTTTCTAAAAAATATGTTATACTATAGATAACATATTGATACATAATAAAAATTATTTAGAAAGAAGAATTTTTATGTCGTGGGATTTTGCTCAAATATGGAGTAATTTTTTAAACTGGCTTGCAGATGTCACGCCAAAACTTCTGCTTGCAATTGTAATTTTCATTGTTGGTTGGTGGACCGTTAAGCTAATTATTATGTTTGTAAAAAAAGGTCTTGCCAAAATGGGAGTAGAAAAAAGTGTGATTACTTTTTTATCCTCCTTTTGCAAGTACATACTAAGAATTTTTGCGTTTATTATTGCGCTTACTCCTTTTGGTTTCCATATTTCTTCTTTGTTTGCAGCATTGGGAGCCGCAGGTATCACATTAGGCTTGGGCTTAAAGGAGAGTGTTGCAAATATCGCCAGCGGCATACAGATTGTAATTACAAAACCGTTTCAAGTAGGACATTATATTCAACTAAATAATGTGGAAGGTACCGTCACAAGAGTAGAAATTATGTATAGTACCTTGATGACCTTAGACCGAAAAGAAGTGGTAATGCCAAACAGCATTGTTACAAACAGCATCTTAACAAACTATACGGCACTTGGTGTACGCCGTGTTGACTTTAATTATACCGTAAGCTACGGAACTGATTTAAATTTGGTTCGTACCATATTACTGGAGGTCGCAAAGGAACATGAACAGGTATTATCTTCTCCGGAGCCTGTGGTTGTGGTACTAAGACAAGCTGCCAACGGCATCGAAATCTCCTTCCGTGTTTTCTGTGTTCCGGAAAACTATTGGAATGTATTGTTCAGTTTGGAAGAACAAATAAAACAAGTATTTGAATTAAACAATGTCAAACTTCCATATACACAAGTAGATATTCATTTTAAAGAAAATTTAAAAGTAAATCAGAACCAAACATCTTCTGAGAAAGAAACCGCTTCGGAAATAAAACCAAATAACAGTGAATCCGAAAATAAAACAACCCAGTCATAAAAAATAGGGGTTCACAGACTGTGAACCCCTATTTGTGTTTATCTGAGCATGTGCCCTACATTATCCATTAAATGATCCATAGTACGCATGGTTCGGTTGGCATTACGTCTGAAACGACGACTTTTTCTCATTTGGTGAGAGCCGATTGCCACAGCTGCAACACAAGCCAAAACGCCAAATCCCAAACCTTTTACAAAACCCATTGCACTGCGATACATGTTGCAAACCTCCTAATTGATATTAACAGTATATCTGTCTTTGTTTATCTTTCCCATTTGTGCGTACAATATTTTAACTTTAGAAAATTTTCATAAAAAATTAGAATCATAAATTACAAAATAACAGAAAAGGAAATATTTTATGGCAACATTGAATATTGTTATGGTAGAACCGGAAATTCCTCAAAATACAGGAAATGTAGCACGTACCTGTGCCGCAACGGGAGCCAGACTCCATCTGGTAGGTCCCATGGGATTTCAAATTGACGATAAAAAATTAAAACGAGCCGGTCTTGACTATTGGCATATGCTGGATATTACAATGTACAGCAGTTTAAGTGATTTTTTTGAAAAAAATCCTCAGGCTAATCAAACAGGATACTATTTTTCAACAAAAGCCAAACATACACATACAGAAGTTACATACCCTGACAACTGTTATCTGTTTTTTGGAAAAGAAACCGCCGGTTTGCCGGAATCGCTGCTGTATGAACATCCCGACACAACGGTTCGTATTCCTATGATTACACAGGCACGCAGTTTAAATTTATCCAATGCAATTGCAATTGCCGCATATGAAGTTTTACGTCAATGGGACTATCCTGCTCTATCGTGTGAAGGTCAATTACGAGAGTTTCAATGGTAACAATTTTGTGACAATCGGGAAAAATCATGCGAATCTATTGAAAAACGCAGTATTATACTATATGATAATTTAGATTGGGTTATTTTCATAAGTACGTTAAGGAGACTGATTGAATGAACTTTTTAAATAGAAAAACCGTAGAAGACATTGATGTAACCGGAAAAAGAGTATTGGTTCGCTGTGACTATAATGTTCCGTTTGACAGCGAAGGAAATATTACAGATACAAAACGCATTGATGAGTCCATTAAAACATTACGTTATTTGATTGATCACAATGCAAAGGTAATCATTTGTTCTCACAGAGGTCGTCCAAAGGGTACCGTAAAGCCGGAACTTTCTTTGGCACCCATTATTTCTTACCTTTCAAAAGTATTGGGACAGCAAGTACAAATGGCTGCCGACGTGGTTGGGGAAAGTGCAAAAACTCTTTGCGCCAATTTACAAGAAGGCCAGGTAATGATGCTGGAAAATGTTCGCTTTGAAAAAGGAGAAGAAGCAAACGATCCTGCCTTTGCCAAAGAATTGGCTTCTTTGGCAGATATCTATGTAAATGATGCATTTGGCACTTCTCATCGTGCTCATGCGTCTACCGCAGGCGTTGCTGCTTATCTACCTGCTGTATGCGGCTATTTAATTCAAAAGGAATTACAGGTGCTTGGCAATGCTCTGAATCATCCTGCCCGTCCTTTTGTTGCAATTTTGGGCGGTGCAAAGGTGTCCGATAAAATTGGAGTGATTACCGCTTTATTGGATAAAATAGATGTTTTAATTGTAGGCGGCGGCATGGCATATACATTTACCAATGCGCTGGGATATTCTATCGGAAATTCTCTTTGCGAACCTGACAAATTAGAGCTTGCAAAAGATATTATGGCAAAAGCAAAGGAAAAAGGAGTCAACTTCTTAATTCCTGTTGACAATGTGATTGCCAACAAATTTGCAGAAGACGCACAATGGCAAATTGTAGATTCAGACCAAATTCCGGAAGGTTGGATGGGTTTGGACATTGGTCCAAAATCAGCAGAAATATTTGCACATGCCATTGAACATGCCGGCACTGTTTTCTGGAACGGACCTCTTGGTGTTTCCGAATGGAAAAATTTTGCTGAAGGTACTTTTAAAGTAGCGCAAGCTTTGGCCCACAGTGATGCTTACTCCATCATTGGAGGCGGTGATTCAGCAGCTGCTGTAGAAAAACTTGGATTTGCAAAACAAATGTCACATATTTCTACAGGCGGCGGTGCATCTTTAGAATTAATTGAAGGATTGGAATTGCCCGGTATTGCCTGCCTGATGGAAAAAGAATAATAACAATTGGGGTGGGCTGTGACCTGCCCTATTTTTATAGGAAAGGATATGGAAAATATGAATAAGCAACTGAGAAAAGCAGTCATTGCAGGAAATTGGAAAATGAACAAAACTCCATCAGAAACAACACAGCTGATTGAGGAAATAAAACCACTTGTAGCAAATGCTTCCTGCGACGTTGTAGTATGCGTTCCTTATATTGACCTGCATGCCGCATTAGAAGCAACAAAAGGAAGCAATATCAGTGTTGGAGCAGAAAATTGTCACTGGGAACAAAGCGGCGCTTTTACCGGAGAAATCTCTGCTTCTATGCTATCCACAATTGGCGTAAATTATGTTATCATTGGTCATAGCGAACGCAGAACATATTTTGGTGAAACAGATGTTACTGTAAATCAGCGCGTTCGTGCAGCCCTAAATGAAGGACTGACTGTAATCTTATGTGTAGGCGAATATTTGGAACAACGTGAGCAAGGTATTACTGCCGAACTGGTAGCAATGCAAGTAAAAATTGCATTGAGTGGTGTCTCCAAAGAAGAGCTGAAACGAATTATTATCGCTTACGAGCCTGTTTGGGCAATTGGTACAGGAAAAACTGCAACTGCTCAGCAGGCAAACGAAGTTTGCGCAGTAATTCGCAAAACAATTGCAGAGCTTTACTGCGAAAATTGCGCAAATGCAATTACTATTCAATACGGTGGTTCTATGAACGCCAAAAATGCAGACGAATTATTATCACAACCGGATGTTGACGGCGGTTTAATCGGCGGAGCATCCCTAAAAGCGCCCGACTTTGCCGCAATTGTTACCGCTGCAAGTAAATCATAAGGGAGGTTGCCATGAACAAACCACTTTTACTCATTATTTTAGACGGCTTTGGCATTGCAGAGGAATATGGAAATGCCATTAAGGCTGCAAATAAACCAAATTTAGACCGCATTTTCAGCCAAAACCCAATCACCCAAATTCAAGCTTCCAGCATGAGCGTCGGATTGCCTGAAGGTCAAATGGGTAACTCTGAAGTGGGCCATACCAATATTGGTGCCGGACGTATTGTATACCAAGAACTTACCCGAATTACAAAATCCATTCAAGATGGTGATTTTTTCGAAAATCCTGCTTTGGTACAAGCTGTAAACAATGCCAAAGAAAATAAAAAAGCGCTTCATATTATGGGTTTGCTGTCTGATGGCGGTGTTCACAGCCATATTTCTCATTTATATGCAATTCTAAAATTAGCCAAACAAGCCGAATTGGAACAAGTTTATATTCACGGATTTATGGACGGCCGTGATGTTTCTCCTACTTCAGGAATCGAATATGTAAAACAGCTCCTGCTGCAAATTGATGAAATCGGCGTTGGCAAAATTGCAACATTATGTGGACGCTATTATGCTATGGACCGCGATAATCGCTGGGAACGAATTGAACAATGCTACAATGCTATGGTAAATGGTATTGGTAAAGAAACAAAAGATCCTGTTGCAGCAATTGAGAAATCCTATGAAGAGGGCATCACAGATGAATTCTTATTGCCAACCATTTGCACGCAAAACGCACAAATCAATTCGGGCGATTCGGTTGTATTCTTTAACTTCCGTCCTGACCGTGCCAGAGAAATTACACGTACTCTGGTAGACCCTGACTTTGACCATTTTACACGCACAAAAGGATTTATGCCTTTAACCTACGTTTGTATGACGCAATATGATGCGGAGATGCCCAATGTTCAGGTTGCTTTTTCTCCACAAGAGTTAGTCAATACTTTTGGAGAATATATTTCCAACTTAGGCATGAAACAACTGCGCATTGCAGAAACAGAAAAATATGCGCATGTCACATTTTTCTTCAATGGCGGTGTAGAAGCGCCTTTTCCCGGAGAAGACCGAATTCTGGTAAATTCTCCAAAAGTGGCAACGTATGATTTACAACCTGAAATGAGTGCATATGAGGTTACTGACAGACTTTTGGAAAAACTGAAATCCAACCCTTATGATGTAATTATTCTAAACTTTGCAAACTGCGATATGGTAGGTCATACAGGCGTATTCAAGGCAGCTGTGAAAGCAGTGGAAGCGGTTGATGCCTGTGTTGGAAAACTGGTCGACCGTGTAACAGAACTTGGCGGTGTTACCATGATTACAGCTGACCATGGCAATGCAGACAAAATGATTGCTGAGGATGGTGGACCGTTTACCGCCCACACTACCAATCCCGTCCCATTCTGTGTGGTAGGCTATCCATGTACACTGAGAGAAACCGGCTGCCTTGCCGATATTGCTCCAACTATGCTGAAAGTCATGAAAGTATCACAACCAAAAGAAATGACCGGAAACTCGCTGATTTTATAAATATCACACAGCTTTCTTTGCAAAGAAAAAATGCGAATTCGGCAACGGAAATAGAAAAAACTGAAAAGGAAAAGGCCTTGAAAGCGAGAATGATCTCTATTCAAGGTCTTTTCCTCATTTTTTCTATTTTTTATTCTTTTAATATTTTATTTCTTGTTTGAGAATTGTCGATGCTTCCTAGAATCATTGATAAAAAATCATGTTTTATATCCAAAAGACCGCTTGATATTTTGCAATCCACTTCTTACCTTGATTACTATTCTTTCATATATGAATCACCTATGTTATTCTATACGGAACTCAAAGCCTGTTTCTTTCAATCAATCCACTTGACCAGAGATGGATACATGCAAATATTGCTGTTTTAACCTTTTTAATCGTTTGGCATTCCAAACAATCCATATGACAGAACCTAACACAACTGCAATGGAAATCCACTGGGAGGTTGACAACAGCCATACTCCTCTTGCTGAATCGCCACGGAAAAACTCCAATACAAAACGTGTTATTCCATACAGAATACCATAGAAAGGTAAATGATATCCTCTGGGAGAACAATATGTTTCAAATAACAAGAGAATGATTAAAATCATGATATTACATGCTGCCTCAATTAACGGCAGCGGTAATCTTGTAACCGTTTCGTGGGGATACACAAATCCCCATGAAGCCGGAATACCATAACAACACCCTGCCAAAAAGCATCCGATACGCCCAAAAATATGAAAAAACGGTAAAATAGGCGTAAACAAATCGCAGGCTTCCAAAAAATAAATGCGATACCTTTTACAATACCACAATGCAAACAGAAAACCGCCTATCACGCCACCGTAAAATACAAAGCCATTGAGAAAATAATCTGTCCATAAGCCAGGCTGTGTATTCATCAAATCCAAATGTGCCAGCACATTCGGCAGCGCAACCAATAGATGCAGCAATTTGGCTCCTATGATTCCTCCCACCACACAAAATAAAAATATATGTGTAACGTCATCCCCCTGAATATGAAATTTTCTTTTTCGTATATGTACAAATAAAAATGAAAGGATAGCGCCTATCAAAGCCATAACCCAATAAGATGGTATTGTAAGACGGAAAAATGTAATGCCGGGATACATGTTATCACCTCACTGAAAAAACAGAACAGACTGAATGGTTCAGTCTGTTCAAAACATGGTATGAATTTGTTAATACCAGTAGTAGCGGTAAGAAGCATAAGTGATATAATACGTAAAGCAAGAGATAAAACAAATCGCACCTATTGCAATACCGATAATAGACAAAATCATTCCTGCAGTAGCCATAGTGCGCCCTGTAGCATTCTTTCTTCCCATAACACCAAGAATGGTTCCTACAATGCCCAAACATAATCCTGCAATAGAACCCCATAACATCCATGAGAAAGCTGCAATCAGCACCAACGATACAATACCTAAAACCAAGGAGGCAATTGCAAGACCATTGCTCCCTGTATTTGGCTGCGGATACATAGGATATTGCGGTTCACCATAAGGATAAAAAGGCTGCTGCTGATTTTGTTGATACGGTTGCTGGCCGTATGGCGGTTGATAAGGAGGACGCTGTCCCTGCCAGTGCTGGTTTTGTTGCTGGTGGTGATTGCGCTGTCCTTGCCAAGACTGTCCATACTGCTGCCCATTTCCATATGGCGGCTGTGCCTGATATGGTGGATGGTATGTATGATTTGCTTGTTGCTGCGGTTGCTGTTGATGTTCAGCTGTTTGCTGACGTTGCTCACTTTGAGAAAATACATCTTTCTCGTCTTCTTGTACTTCTTTTTTCTCTTCTGCCACATCTGTGGGAACCGCTTGTGATGCAGCAGCCTCTTTATTTTCTGTTTGTGACGGAGCTTGCTCTGTTTTTTGTTCTTCTTTATTTTCATTTAAAAAATCTTGATCCATATCATACCCTTCTTTCTCGTTGAAATAGTTTACAACAGCACGGAAACATGCCGGGCAAACTTAACATACCAACACTAACTTTTCTTGTTGATAGAAAATATTTGTGTTGGCGTAGCGTTCTTATAACAGACAAAATTTCAACCTTATTGCTGTTATGAGGTCATTATAACATAAAAGAAATTGCCATGCAATTTCTAACAGATAGAACGTTAAAACGTTCTTACTAACAGCCAAAACTTTAGTTTCGTTGCTGTTACAAGGTTGTTATAGCATTCAAAAAATTGCTTTGCAATTTTTAACCTATAAACGCTAAAACGTTCTTGCCAACAATCAAAATCTATGATTTTGAATTTGTTGCTAGGTTGTTATAACATAAAAAAATTGTTTCACAATTTCTAACCTATAAATGTTAAAACGTTCTTGTCAACAATCAAAATTTTAATTTTGTAATTGTTGCAAGGTTGTTATAACATACCTTATGAAAAAATCAGAAATATAACCGTATTGTAATAATCAAAACATACATATATGCTGGATTTAAAAAATATCTCAAAAATGTAATCAAAATGAAAAAATATCACAATCGACAGAAGTAGATTGTGCCGCAGAAGGAAACATGTTAAAATATTTGATAATAAATAATCACCTAATTAGGATGACGTATTATGACGATAAAAAAAGGATTCTGTTTTCTGCTTTGCATCTGTGTTTTATTTGCAGTCGTTACAGGTTGCAGCTCTAAAAAATCAGGACAAGCAATTACCTATAACTTAGAAGAAGAACCTATAACTTTAGACCCACAAATTGCTGATGACTACTCCGGCCGTATTGTGATTATGGCTTTATATGAAGGCCTTACCCGTCTAGATGAAGATAACCAGGTATCTCCCGGAGTTGCACAGCGTTGGGAAAGCAATTCCACCTATACTTCTTTTACTTTTTATCTGCGGGAAGATGCTTCTTGGTCAGACGGGACGCCTGTTACTGCTTCTGACTTTGTATACGCGTTTCAAAGGGCGGTAGACCCAGCAACAGGCTCAAAAACCAATACACCCATGTTTGCAGTTAAAAATGCCAAAAGAATTTACGAAGGCACCATGGATATATCTAACTTGGGAGTAACCGCTATTGATGATCATACTTTAAAAGTCGACTTGGAATATTCCTATGAAGATTTTCCCTCCATTACCTCTTTACCTGTATTTATGCCTTGCAATCAAGCTTTCTTTGAATCAACTTCCGGAAAATATGGATTAGATGCAAAAAATATTTTAGGCAATGGTCCTTTTGAGATGGTCAACCGATATTCTTGGGAACATGATAAATATATCAATCTGACGGCGGCAAATACCTATCACGGAGAAAATACCGTATTACCCTCTACACTTACCTTTTCTATCGGAGATTTGGATATGAACAATATCAAGAATCTTTCAGCTGTTTCACTTCCAAATGCCTCCTACATTTCTTCTTTGGAAGACAACGGCTATACTATCACTTCTTTTCAAGATACAACCTGGGGTCTTTGCTTTAACACAAACAATAATTTGATGAAAGAGTCCACCATTCGGAAGGCTTTTATACAAACACTGAATCGAGAATCGCTCATGCAATATATCCCGTCAGGATGCACACAGGCAGATGATATTATCCCTCCAGATATGACATTTATGGGGACAAACTATCGTACAGAGGCAGGCGGCAACTTCTGCTTAAAACAAGATAACAGCGCCGTACAATCCATCAATACCGCCTTAAATGAGCAAGGCTTGACCAAAATGCCCTCCATTACCATACTTTGTTTAGACGACCCTTCTGTAAAACAAATGGTAAACGAAATGATTGCTACATGGAATGAAGCGTTCGGAAATTACTTTAACATGGAACCGGTATCACAATCTGAACTGGAACAGCGAATTTCCAGCGGGAACTATTCCATTGCACTATGTTCTGTACGTCCTACCAGTGATAGCCCTGTTAGTTTATTATCTCTGTTTCAGTCAGACAGTCATAATAATCCTGCAAATTTAAAAAGTAATATATTTGACCAGGCATTGAAGGATGCAGAAGGAAAAAAACCTGAAACTGCCATTGAATTGTATGCACAAGCAGAACAATATCTAAACAATGAAGGCATCTTTTATCCTATTTACTATGAGAAACGCTATTATGCAATTGCCCCGGGATTAACAGGTATTATTGTGCATCCTTATGGCATGGGCATTGATTTTATAAATGCAGCAAAGATGTAACAATCGTTTTCTTGTATACTTCTATATAAATTCACTTTGATAAAAAAGGCGTGACAATTGTCACGCCTTTTTGTGATTCAAGAACCATGCATAATATGGTTTCATATCAACGTTATATTTGAGACTTACACCAATAAACCATACTGAATTGCTTCTGCTATTCTGTATTTTAAGACAACTCCCACTGAAAATGCTCTTTTCCTGCACCAATTTCAAAATGGTATTTCACAATTCCCATATCTATTTTCGTATTAAACCCAAACCCTGCCTTAACAGATACTCTATTCTTATCCAAGCGAAACAAAAATTTTTGCTGATTTATTGCTGTAGGAGCTAATAAAGCTGCCTGTACGCCCTTTTGAAACCACTCCGGAACAGGTCCATTCAATTGGACTACCTCCTCCATTGATTTTGATTTGTGCGGCACGCCTTGTGTTTCTCCATATCCCAAGGCAATTACGATGCAAAGCTTTTCTCCTTTTCCTACTTGAAAAGCTGTTTTAATTTTGCTGTATGTCATAGCTACCCAGCAAGTATTCAGCCCCAGTTCTTGGGCAAACAATACCAGTTTTTCACCGAAATATCCGCATTTTTCCTCTAAAGAAGGTTCTTTTTTTCCGACCAAAGCAAGGTAGTTGGTCACACCTTTAAATTTTCCGTAATGCGCCATAAAGCTGTCAAATGCTTTTGGTTCATTTGTTACCAGTTGAATGTGCAGTCCGCTTTCTTGATTACAAGCATCAATTTCTGACCGCAATGCATGAATCACTTCTTTGCTCAGCGGCTGATTTTTATATTGTCTTACACTATGTCTATCATAGATTGCATCAATTGTACTCATATTCTAACCTCCAATTTGATGATACATATAAAAATAATTTTTTTAAAGTGTTTACCACTGTACTTTTCGTACTGCCTGCTGATTATAAGTTGATTGGAATTCTATTTTACGATTTTTTGAAGTATTATTTTTTGTTTATAATAAATTTGCTTCTCTCCAACCTGATAATCGCTCCATAATTTCTTTTGCGTGAACTAACATATGTATCAGTTGATTGAAAGCTTGTGTATCCGCATCAAAATAATAATAGTTTTTTGTTCCTTCCTTTCGAACTTTCAAAATTCCTGCCTCTTTCAATATTTGTATGTGGTGAGAAACAGCAGGACGGGAAAGATGTGTCTTTTCTGTAATCGTGCCGACCCGTACACCGTTGCATTGTTCCATTTGTATCATTTCCAATATTAGATGCTGGCGATTTTCATCTCCCAAAGCTAACAGAATTTTTTGACAGCTTTCAAACTCTTTTGCAAGTCTGTCAATTTCCTCTTTATACTCCACAATAGAACGCTCCTTTGTTTATTTGTTTAAACCATTATACCATACTATTTTATAAAAATTCGATTGGTAAAGAAAATCGAGACGGTTCATTTGTTATGATTACTCAGCTTATCTATTATCTGTTCACATGTCTGAAAAAGAGCAATCTAAGAAACAATTGTGCCATGTATAGACAAAAGGACCATGTAACAAATAATTGTTACATGGTCCTTTTGATTATAAATTCTTTTCTATTTCATATCTGTTGATACTTCATGTGTTGTGAGATAGCATGGGACTCTGCCTACTGCTTTTGAGCCTCAATTTGATCAGCCAAATCATGCAGATAAACCCAGCGCTCCATCTTTTGCTCCAATAATTGTTCTGTTTCTTCTTTTTCTTTCAATAACTGTGTTAATGCGCCGTAATCGCTGGAACTTGCCTCTATCTCCTCAGACAACTTTTGTATTTGTATTTCTAATGTTTCCACGATACCGTCAATTTCCTGATATTCTCTTTGCTCCTTATAGGAAAACTTTAATTTTTGTTTCTTTACAGATTGTGACTGCTCTTGTTCGTTGGAAGATAGTTTAACTTCTTTTTCTTTTTTCACACGTAAATCTGTTTTTACAATGTCAAAATAGTCAGAGTATCCCCCCAAAAATTGTTTTAACGTACCGTCTTCTTGAAACTCAAAAATAGTGTCTGTTACTTTATCTAAAAAATAACGGTCATGAGACACAACAATGACAGCCCCTGCAAATGTCTCCAGATAATCTTCTAAAATCTGGAGTGTTTCAATATCCAAATCGTTGGTTGGCTCATCCAAAAACAGTACATTCGGTGCTTCCATTAATACGCGCAATAAATATAAACGGCGCCTTTCCCCTCCTGAAAGTTTACCGATATCCTTCCATTGCATTTCACCACGAAATAAAAAAGTTTCCAGCATTTGCGCTGCACTTAATTTTCCGTTGATTGTTTCAATCCACTCCGCACCGTCTCTGATGTAGTCAATTACTCGCTGACGTTCATCCATGTTCCTGCATTCCTGCGCGTAATATCCTATTTTGACCGTATCCCCTATCTCAACTGTACCGGTATCCGGAGATAAATTGCCGCTTAACAATTGCAGCAATGTAGATTTTCCGCATCCATTTTCTCCTACAATCCCAATTCTTCCATTACGTGGAAGAATATAGGAAAAATCTCGAATCAACACCTTATCTCCATAAGATTTGGAAATATGATTTACTTCTATGGTCTTTTTTCCAAGACGCGTGCCCACTGAACTAATCTCTAATTGTTGAGACAGCTCTAGTACCTCTTTATCTCTCAGTGCTTCAAAACGTTCTACACGGGAACGGCTCTTTGTTCCTCTTGCCTTAACGCCTCTTTGAATCCATTGCAATTCTTTCCTCAGTAGACTTTGGCGTTTTCTTTCAGAACTGAGCGCCATCTCCTCACGCTGTGCTTTGCTCTCCAAATAATCGGAATAATTGCTTTCATATTGGTAAATTTGACCGTTGTTTACCTCTAGGATTTTATTGGAAACCCGATCAAGAAAATAACGGTCGTGGGTAATCATAAGCAATGCGCCCCTAAATTTCTGTAAGGTTTGCTCTAACCATGCAACCATATGATGGTCCAAATGGTTGGTAGGTTCATCTAAAATCAATAAATCACACGGAGTAGCCAAAGCGCTTGCAATTGCTACCCGTTTTTTCTGTCCGCCTGACAATGTGGAAACATCCTGCTGAAAGTCAGAAATACCTAACTTTGTTAAAATAGACTTTGCTTCATATTCTTTCATATGACGCAATTCTTCCGAAGCTCCTAAAAATACCTGCTGCAATACAGTATTTCCGGCTTGCATCATTGGCTGCTGAGGTAAATAATGAATGACCAGATGAGGTATTTTTGTAATACTGCCGCTATCACATTGCTCCACGCCTGCAATCAGTTTCAGCAGAGTAGATTTGCCCATTCCGTTGGAACCCACTACACCAATTTTATCTCCTTGTTCCAAATAAAGGGAGACTCCTTTTAACAAGGGCTTGATTCCGTAACTTTTTTCTATTTTTTCCGCAGAAAGCAATAGCATACGCTATCCTCCTTTTTCAAACGTTATGATACCACATTTCTATATATTTATGATTATAGCATAAGAGAAAAACAAGGGCAATTTTATACAAAAACATATTATAAAATACTGTAAATCCATATTTGCATTTTCAGAAAAAACACATTGTTTGTTGCCATCAAAATATGATGAAAAAGCCAGTAAATACGCCTTGCATTCAATATAGAAACATAGTAAAATACTGTTGAACATGTAATGAAAAATGTTAAGAAAATTTATACAGAAAATGAATCAACCCAATCAAAATGAATGTACGAGCGGTCTTGGTCCGCACGGAGGTATATCATGAAACAGCTATTATTAGGTAACGAGGCTGTAGCACGCGGGTTATACGAAGCCGGTGTGCGTGTAGTTTCCAGCTATCCCGGTACACCCAGTACCGAAATTACGGAAGCAGCCGCAAAATTTGAAGAAATGTATTGTGAATGGGCTCCCAATGAAAAAGTCGCAGCCGAAGTTGCTGCCGGCGCATCCATTGCAGGTGCTCGTTCTTTTTGCGCTATGAAACATGTTGGTTTGAACGTAGCGGCCGACCTTTTGTACACCATATCTTACACAGGAGTAAACGGAGGCATAGTCATTGCTGTTGCAGATGACCCCGGTATGCACTCTTCTCAAAATGAGCAGGATTCCCGTCATCATGCCATAGCCTCCAAGGTTCCTATGCTGGAACCTTCCGATTCTGCGGAATGCTGTTCTTTTACAAAACTTGCGTATTCTCTTTCAGAGGAATACGATACGCCTGTTATCATTCGCCTTTCCACCAGAATCTCTCATTCCTGCAGTATTGTAGATACACAGGACAGAGAAGAGATAGATTTAAAACCATATGAAAAGCAGCCAAGCAAATATGTTGTCCTTCCTGCTTTTGCAAGAGCCAAACACCCCCTTGTAGAAGAAAGAACCAAAAGACTATCTCAATGGGCAGAAAACTGTGACATCAATCGTATAGAAAATAACAACGCAAAAATTGGTGTGATTGTTTCAGGTGCAGCATACCAATACGCAAAAGAAGCACTTGGCGATACCGTTTCTTATTTAAAACTGGGTATGGTACATCCTTTGCCGGTGGATTTGATACGCAATTTTGCAAAAATGGTCGAAACTGTATATGTCATTGAAGAACTTGATCCAATCATTGAGACACACTGTAACCGAATTGGGATTCCCGTCATAGGAAAAGAACTGTTTCCAATCTGCGGAGAACTTTCCCAAAAACTCATCAAAAAACTCATGCTTCATCAGGAAGATGAAGTGTTATCACTAGATGAACCGACTCCTGTACGTCCTCCTGTAATGTGCTGCGGTTGTCCGCACAGAGGAGTCTTTTATGAATTAAAGAAAGCAAACGTATTTGTAAGCGGAGATATCGGTTGTTACACCTTAGGTGCTTCTGCCCCATTAAATGCAATGGATACCTGCTTATGTATGGGCGGCTCTGTATCCGGTCTGCATGGATTTAACAAAGCGCGCGGTGCAGAGGGAGAGAAAAAATCAGTTGCGGTCATCGGAGATTCCACCTTTATGCATTCCGGTATCACAGGTCTGATTGACATTACCTATAACAAGAGTAATTCCGTTGTCATTATCCTAGACAACTCTACTACCGGCATGACGGGTCATCAGCAAAACCCGACTACCGGAAAAAATATTTATAACGAACCGGCTGCTGCTGTAGACTTGGAGGCACTATGCAAAGCTGTGGGCGTACAGCGTGTTACCGTTGTAGATCCTTTCAATTTAAAGCAGGTACGCACTGTTTTAAAAGAAGAACTGGCTGCGGAAGAACCATCTGTGATTATCGCGCGTCGTCCTTGTGCACTGCTGAAAACCGTCAAGCATAATCCTCCTCTTTTCATCAACCCTGAAAAATGCGTTGGATGCCGTGCATGTCTGGGTATTGGCTGTCCTGCTATCAGCATGAAAAACAAAAAAGCTGTCATTGATGCTACTCAATGCGTAGGCTGCGGTGTATGCGTTGGACTATGTGGCGTCAAAGCCATTGGCAAGCAGGAGGTACTATCATGAAACAAAGTGTAAAAAGCGTTGTAATCGTAGGTGTTGGCGGTCAAGGCACGCTACTGGCCAGCCGAGTACTTGGTGCAGCTATGCTGAATCAAGGATACGATGTAAAAATGTCAGAGGTACACGGAATGAGTCAACGCGGCGGCTCTGTTGTTACGTATGTACGTTATGGAGACAAGGTATATTCTCCTGTAATTGAACACGGAGAAGCCGATGTGATTTTGGCTTTTGAACTGCTGGAAGCCGGAAGATATTTGCCCTGGTTGAAAAAAGGCGGTGTAATTATTGCCAATACACAACAAATTGACCCGATGCCTGTAATTACAGGCGCAGCTTCTTATCCGGAACATTTAGAAAAGCAAATTGCAGATAAAGGAGCACATTTTCTTGCATTTGATGCTTTAGAGTTAGCACAGCAAGCTGGTTCGGTTAAAGCAGTAAATGTGGTTCTTCTGGGTGCTATGGCAAAACAGCTGGATATTGACAAACAAGTTTGGCTGGATACCATTAAGTCAACTGTACCTGCAAAATTTGTTGAAATGAATGAAAAAGCATTTGTATTAGGATATAACTCCTAATACCATAGTAACAACAATAAGTAAATCAAAGGGGAACTTGGAATGTCTGTACCAAAACAATATTTAGATTCTGAAATAGAATGTGCATCTACTGATGAAATGCGTCAACTTCAGTCCGAACGTTTGAAACACATGGTCAAACATGCATACGAAAACGTACCTCTATATCAAGAACGAATGGATGCTATGGGGGTATCTCCTAATGATATCCATTCTATTGATGACCTACATAAACTGCCGTTTACAGTAAAAGATGATTTGAGAAATACGTATCCTTTTGGCATGTTTGCTGTTCCAAAAGAAGAATTGGTGCGAATTCATGCATCTTCCGGTACTACGGGAAAACAAACCGTTGTAGGTTATACCAAAAATGACATTGATGTATGGTCTCGTTCTGTTGCACGCGCGCTTACCAGCATTGGTACTACAAAATCCGATTATGTCCATGTTTCTTATGGTTATGGCCTGTTTACAGGAGGATTGGGGCTACACTATGGAGCGGAATATATGGGTGCAACCGCAATTCCGGTCTCTTCGGGAAATACAAAGCGCCAAGTACAAATTTTACAGGATTACGGCTCTAATATTTTATGCTGCACGCCTTCTTACGCCATGTATATTGGGGAAACAGCAAGAGACATGGGGATTGATACAAAGCAGCTTCCTGTACGCGCTGGCTTTTTTGGCGCTGAACCTTGGACAGAACACATGCGTCAGGAGCTGGAAGCAATTTTAAATATCAAGGCATATGATATTTACGGTTTGTCTGAAATTGCAGGTCCCGGCGTAGCATTTGAATGCCCGGCACAACAAGGTATGCATATTAACGAAGATTTTTTCTATCCTGAAATTATTGATCCTGATACGGAAGAAGTTCTTCCTGACGGAGAATTTGGAGAGTTGGTATTTACCTGCATCGGCAAGGAAGCGTTACCCTTAATTCGCTACCGTACCCGCGATATTTGTAAATTGGAACGCGGTACGTGCTCTTGTGGCAGAACATTGGTAAAGATGTGCAAACCAAAAGGCAGAACAGACGATATGCTAATTATTCGTGGTATCAACGTATTTCCATCTCAAATAGAAGCCGTTTTGTTATCCCTTAATATGGACCCCAACTATCAAATTGTGGTAGACCGTGCCAATAACACGGATAGTTTAGAGGTACAAGTAGAAATGACAGCCGACATGTTCCAAGATACATTGAAAAGCTTAACGGAAATTGAAAGAAAAATTGCCTGTGCATTGCAATCCATACTAAATATTTCTGCAAAAGTGCGCTTGTTGGAACCAAAATCAATACCGCGTTCAGAAGGAAAAGCGAAACGCGTGATTGATAATCGCCATTTAACATAAATTTTTAGTTACGAATACATATTCGCTTTTGCGATAAGTATATCCCTTCTATTGATAAGCAAAGAAAAGAGGAATTTTCATATGCAATTAAAACAAATTTCTGTATTTCTGGAGAATAAATCCGGACGTTTATCACGGGTTACCCAAATTTTAAAAGAAGCTGATATTGATATTTTGGCTCTTTGTGTAGCAGATTCCAATGAATATGGTATTTTACGTATGATAGTGGATAAACCAGCAAAGGCAATGGAAGAACTGGAAAAGGCCAAATTTACAGTTTCGTTGACAAAAGTAATTGGAGTTGCAATACCGGACAATGCAGGAGGATTATCCACTGTGATTGAATTGCTGGCAAAACAACATATTAGTATGGAATATATTTACGCATTTACAAGCCGTAAAATTGGTGAGGCAATTATCATATTACGCGTGGAAGACACATCCGCTGCGATTGACGTTTTAACAAATCATGATTTCAAACTATTAACTCATAAAGAAGTTTTAAAAGAATAAAAAGAGGAGGTTTTCCAATTGGAAAACCTCCTCTTTTTGTATTTCACCTTTCATCGTCTATTTCTTCTACTTCTCCCAAAAATATTTGTATTTGGTAGTTCCACTGCAAAATTCCGGTAATGACAACTATCTGTACAATAAATTCAGGATTTTTTCCGTATTTTTGTTTTATGATATCCAGCAGTTTCTTTAAAATATCCTCTCTGTCTTCTTCACCGCAATTAGCACAAATATAGGTACCTGATGGCAGAACTACCAAATCCTTTTTGCTCGGGTACTGTATACACACTGCAAACAAAGAAGATTTACCGTCTTTTGTATAAATACCAGCCAAATCTTCAAACGAATATTTTTGCTTTTGCAAATCATTTGTCTGCTCATAAAAATGGCTGTGATAATTCCATAAATTACTTAGTGTAGGTTGTTCCATAGAATCCGATAATAAAATAACACGTTCATCTATCTGTTGATAAAAAATATCTTGATGCAGCTGTTTGTTGCCTTGTTTATTTTCATAATCTGTCCGTGCCAATTGTATTTTTGCTTTTGCATATTTCAATTTTTCAATTTTTTGATCTGCTTTTTTCTCTGCTTGCTTTAAAAATTCAATAATTTCTTCCAGGTTATCATACTCCAGCACTTTTTTAATTTCTTTTAAAGATAAATCCATACAGCGCAATGCTTGTATTGTATTTAATCGAACAATTTCTTGCTCAGAATAATATCTATAACCTGACCATTGATCTTTTTTACACGGTTTTACCAAATCAATTCTGTCATAATGACGCAGTGTTTCAGTGGTTAAGCCAACAATTTTGGCTGCCTCACTGATAGAAAAGTAGTTTATCATCTTACACCTCTTGACTTTTGTGTTACACAAAGGTTTATAGTTATATTATAATCAAACTTTTTAGAAAATCAACTAAATCATACTATCAGGAGGAAACATGAAAAAAGTTATTACTATGATTGGATTATTTTGTATCAGCATGGTCGTCTTGTCGGGCTGTTCTGCTAAACAAACTGACTTTACAGAAAAAAATTATACTGTTGACAGCACACAAATTCAGTCTATTAACATTGATGCCATTGACAGAAAGATTGATGTGGAACTATCTGATGACGACCAAATTTATATTGATTATTATGAAAGTGAACAAGAATTTTTTAATATTGCGGTTTCAGACGACCACACCCTTACCATGTCATACGATACTCAAAAACAATGGACAGATTACATTGGTGGAAATGCACCCTTGCAGAATCGTACCATCCGCTTACGAATTCCTCAAAATCTACTATCTTCATTGACTGTTAAAACAACAAATGAGGATATTACACTGCCATCACTTACTGTAACTGATTCTGTTTCAATTTATGTGAATCATGGAAACATTCAATTTGACACATTAGATGCAGGCAATACCATTTCATTGGAAACGAAGAATGGCAATATAAACGGAACCATATTGGGAAGTTATGATGACTTTACCATTGAAAGTTTTGCTAAACAAGGGGAAAATAACTTACCTGAATCTAAAACAGGAGGTAGTAAAGCACTAAAAGTGTACACCAATAACGGTGATATTCAAATAGACATAAAAAAATAGATTTTTCAACAAAAGCAATAAAAAAAGAGAGCCTTTTGCAATAAAAAGGCTCTCTCTTTTATTATTTAATCTCTTGTTCTATTCCCAAAAACAAGGGACTGTCGAAAAAGTCGATCACTGTAATTTCCAAACCATCACAAATTTTTTGAATGGTTGAAATGGTGGTACTGTTATTTCTGCCACTCATAATATTGTTTAAAGTCGATTGCGTAATTCCGCTGATATTAGCCAGTTTATTAATAGTGATATGTTTTTCTTCACACAGCTCTGCAATTCTTTCTCTTACTGCTTGACCAACGTTCATATGCAACCTCTCTAGTTTACTTCCATTTGTTTAAGATTAACTTATTTTTTCCATTTTGCTAACCCCAAATGAGTTTACAAAAACAAAATATGTGGTAAAATAAGAAATATGTAAAAAGGAAGATGCACATGAATGAACAAACATGCTGTTTTAGCGGGCATAGGCACTTGCCCAAACAACAAATATTACATATACATAATTTACTGGTAAAACGTATTTTAAAGCTAATTCATATTGGCGTGAATACTTTTATTTGCGGGGGAGCATTGGGTTTTGATACACTTGCAGCATTGGCTGTATTAAAGATACGTTCTATTTATCCGCATATACAGTTGATTCTGGCACTGCCGTCTCCACAGCAAACAAACGGCTGGGATTCAAACGATATTGAAGTATATCAAACCATTTTAAAACAAGCCAATCAAATTATTTATATGTCCCAGGAACACCACAGCGGATGCATGCATATGCGTAATCATTATATGGTGGATAACAGCTTGTACTGTATTTGTTACCTAGTAAATCAAACCGGCGGCACAGCTTACACCGTACAATACGCAAAAAAGAAAAACAGACACATTTTTAATATTGCCAATGAATCACAATTTATTTAAAAACAGAACTATCAGAATCATAAAAGGCAGCCATGTGATGGCTGCCTTTTATGATAAACAGTTGTAAAAATAAACTAGTTTACTAACTATGTATATTCTTTCACAATCTTTTTAAGAAGTAATATGCTCTCTTAAGCAAAATGAAACCCTTGTCATAGTATTTCCATAAATATATTGCTTACACCTGATTAACTCCTGTAATAAAATAGAAATAGACATTGTTTTATATTTTCCCAAATAAATAACATCATTCTTTTTTAAAATATCACTGCATATGGTAACTTACCAAAACTGCACTGTTATCTTGAACATTCATTTGCGCCTCCTACTTAATCCCTATTTGTAAACCATTAACCTCTGTCCACACTATATTATTTCAACGTTTTAAATGAAATAACGTCTAAATTGTGTTTACAAAACTGTTTTTATGATTTCATAATCGGCACTACGATAAGAGAACTTATAAATTGAACCACGAGACCTACTGTATTATGTTTTTTATCCGAAATAGTATATTAGTTATGTGTCCACATAAAAAATGGCAAAACAAATGTTTTGCCATTTTTACTATTCTTTATCTTGATTTTCCTTTAAAATATTTTGCACAATATGCGTGGGTACCTCTTCGTACTTTACAAAAGAAAACAGATAGTTGCCTCTGCCATGGGTATTCTGGCGGATATAAGTAGAAAAGTCATGCATTTCGGCAACAGGAACTTCTGCATTAATTGTTTGATAACCTGCATTGGCAGGATGCATTCCTAAAACTCTACCGCGGCGTTTATTAATTTCTCCCATTACATCGCCCATATTTTCGTCAGGAACGGTTGCCATTAAATTGCCCACCGGCTCTAACAATACCGGAGAAGCATTTGGCATACCAGCTTTATAAGCAGCGGCGGCAGCCATTTTAAAGGCCATTTCAGAGGAATCTACAGGATGATATGACCCGTCATACAAAGTCGCCTTCAATCCTACCACGGGATATCCTGCAAGAACACCCTTTTGCATGCTTTCACGCAAACCTTTTTCTACTGCGGGGAAAAATCCTTTTGGAACAGCACCGCCTACCACTCGTTCTTCAAATTCCAGTCCTTCACTGTCACTTGGTTCAAACTCAATCCAAACATCACCAAATTGACCATGCCCGCCGGTTTGTTTTTTATGTTTTCCTTGTGCCTGCACTTTTTTCCGTATCGTCTCACGGTAGGCAACTTTCGGTTTTTCCAGTGTTACATCCAAACCAAATTTACCTTTTAATTTTGAAACCACAACATCTAAATGCTGTTCGCCTAATCCGAAAAGAATCATTTGATGTGTTTCTGCGTTATTGACAAACTTTAACGTAGGATCTTCCTCAAGCAAACGCAAGATGCCTTGCGCTACTTTATCTTCTTCTCCCTTTTGCTTTGGCAAAATTGCCATAGACAATACCGGCTCCGGATACGTCACCCCTTCCAAAACAACTTTTCTGGTTGGAGAACACAACGTGTCGCCTGTATTGGTATGCTGTAATTTAGGAATCGCTCCAATATCTCCCGCACAAATGCATTTTGTCTCTTCCTGTTTTTTACCGCACATGTAATACATTTTAATCATGCGTTCCTGCTCACCTGTACGCATATTCATTACAGGAGAATCTGCTGTTAACTTGCCCGCGACAACTTTTACAAATGTTAATTTTCCTATAAAGGGATCCACTACTGTTTTAAATACAATCGCTGCTGTGGCAGCATCCTCATTCACTGCAATTTCTACAGGATTGCCTTCTATATCCACCCCTATTTCGGAACCATAATCAGCAACGGTAGGCGCCAGCCAAATAAGACCATTGAGCAGCTGGTCAACACCGTCGGTTAATTGAGCGTCACCGCAAAAAACAGGATAGATTTTACCCTCTTTTACACCTTTGCTGATACCTAAAATAACTTCTTCCGGCGTAAATTTTTCACCTGAAAAATACTTTTCAAACATTTCATCGCTTGTTTCTGCAACAGCCTCATAGATAGCCGTGCGCAAACCGTCCAATCGTGTTCCCATATCAGGCATAGGTACATCTTTCATAACGCCGTTTTCATAGCGATGTGCTTTGTATTCCAACAGGTTTATGTAACAATCTACTTTTCCATCTACTATAAACGGAACGACCAACGGACAAACAGCAGGTCCAAAATATGTTTTTAAATCCTGGAATACTTTATAAAAATCAGCACTTTCATCACAAAGACCATTGACAAAAAAGACTTTTGCCAAGTCATTTTGACTTGCCGCTGCAACCGCCTTTTCCGTACCAACGCTAACACCGCTTTTTGCTGATACTGCAATTAACATCGTATCTGCAGCGCGCACTGCCTCGCATACGCTTCCCTCAAAGTCAAACAATCCCGGAGTGTCAATTAAATTAATTTTGTAATTTTTCCATTCCACAGGTGCAACTGCGGTGGTGACGGATGTTTTTCTTTTGATTTCCTCCGGGTCAAAATCCAGGGTAGCAGTACCTTCAGAAACCCTTCCCAAACGTTCCAATCCACCTGACAAGAATAGCATTGCTTCTGCGACTGTAGTTTTACCGGAGCTGCTGTGACCTGCCAACGCAATATTTAAAATTTGCTTTGCATGATATTGTTTCAACAATAAGACTCCCTTTCTTTAGGTAAACATTACAATTTATTTCAATAATATATTACAATTATATACCGATTGTACATATAATACAACAATTTGATTGAAGTTCTACACTATTCATAAAAAGTAAATAAAATTTATGTATATAAATTTGCTAAAAAGAATCTCTGCTGAACATAGAAACATCATACAATAGAATCAAGCATACTTTTTGTCGAATTTTATCATAGAAAAAAGCTGTGATGTAAATAAACATCACAGCTTTTCTATCACTATAAAATTAAGACCGCCTTATTTTCGGAAGGATTAACAGTACAACCAGCCAAAATACCTCATAAATCACCATTGCAAGCGTACTGATTTGTTTTAAGCCCGAGAAACACACTAAAAATGCTACCAAAACAAATCCTAAAATAATAGAAACATTTTGCAACAAACGAACAATAGATATATTGCTCTTTTCGCGGACACATGCAGTAATCACACGCATCATGCAAGTTGCTTTTCCTTTTGTGGCAAACATTGCATTGCTTGTTTCTTCTACTTTATTGGTTAGTTCGTTATAAGTATGTACCAATGGTCCTGAAAGTACCGTAATCGCATGAATATCAATACCAAATTGTTGCGAAATGAATTCAGCCGTAACAGAGGGATCTGTTGTTTTTACAATAATCCCAATTCCATTTTTGGCCATACGCTGCATTTCTTGTTTTTTCTCACTGCTTACGTGATAAGCAAGCACAAATGCACCTACCACTTCATTGCCTGCTGCCAAGTATACCAATTGATGTCCGTGCTCTCTATCAATTTGTACAGCAGGAATATCCACGCTGTAATGATTCATTAAGTCACGATTTCCCACCAGAATGCGGCGACCGGACACCCAACCGATGACTCCGCATTCATCTTCATACGCTACATTTTCTACATGCGGTAAAATATCTTCATGATTTTTGACCACTTCTAAGAATACTTCGCTTAAAGGTCCACCAACTTGAGCCATTAATGATGCGGCGTCTAACAATACTTTATCAATTCTTTGTTCTCCAAATGTTTTAATACCCTTCAGCTCAACAGTGCCTTTTGGAAACAAGTCATCCGCTTCAATCATAATGGCATTGGTATCTGCAAATTTATCTACTGCTTCATAGCCGACCAGCATACCGCCATTTTTTCTGGCTAGTTTACATAGACGTGAAACAGGTAAATGAACACATAGCATATTTGCCATAGGAACACAGATACACATAGAAGCTGCAAATGCAGTAAATCCTGTGCCTACATTTTTGCTGATAATCATACTTACAATGAACAGTACCAAAGATGAAATAAATCCTAACGGTGCAATGATTTGAGAAGTCAGCTCACTGCAATCTTGTGCATAAGAATTCCTCAGGAAATTGCTGAAGAATTTAGATTTCTTCTGATATGCAACAACAGGGATACCGGCAACACAATCTTTGGCCATCTGGGCTGCTATTTCAGCGTTTTCAATTAATTCAACCGTATTTTTTTCTGCGCTGGAAACAACAAAGTTGAAGTTTTGTTTGATACGGCGTACCATGGTAAGCTTACCCAGTGTATTCAGCAGTAATCCGCCTGTGATTAACGCAGAATAAATGTGTACTTCTCCAGCAGCCAGGGCATCCTGCATGAACAACAGTACAACAGATTGAATCGCAATTACTACGGTTGCTATTGCAATGGCAGAATCAGCATTTGCACGAAGTTTGACCAACGCTTTTAGCCCGTTAAAAACCGTGGTTGCACATGCGCCGATTGCAATTGCCAAAAATACCAAACTGGTAGCTGCATATGCAACAGGACTGATATCAGCACCAAAAATATGGTACTCCGCAAAGAAACCAAAGATAAGCAAAACTGCTGTACAGATACCCGTTACCACCGAACGCAGGAATAAGGTGCGAATATTTTTACGCAGCTCACTTGCAATGGAACGTGCATCTTCTTTCGATGTAAAATCCTCCAATTCCGGCTGTTCTTCTTGTACTTCTTCCGGAATGATTTCCTCTTCATCTTCGATATCGGTGAAAAGATTGATTTTTTCTCTTCTGAATATGTTCTTTTTCTTTTTTGGAACATATTCCGGTACTTGTTCCATATGATTTAAGTCAATTGCGGGCTGTTGTTTTTTCGCTTTGATATCCTGTAAATTGACAATTTTCGTATTTTGGTCAGCAGATGATGTTTTGTTATCTTTCACCTCAGGGGTTGCTGATTTCTGTTCAACAGCATCTGTTTCCATATTTGAATCTGACGGCGCAGGAGTATTTGGTTCTTGTGGCTCAATGTGCTCTATATTGGCAACCTCATCAGGTTGTCCCGCATTGGTTTTATCAATAATCTGGAAACGAGAGGTACGAATAATTCTGGGACCGGAGGGTTTACGAGCAGACTCTTTATGAGAATCCTCTTTTTTCTGTGGTTTGGCACTCTCATTTTTAACAGACTCATGCGGATGCGTTTCCTTCGGTTTATCCTCTTTCACTTGCGTCACTTCTGGTTCTGCAGAAACTGCTGCTTGCTCTTGTTGTGTCATGGTCTCAGGATGAAGTAATTGGGTAAATTGCTTTGCTTCCTGTGCCAAAACGTCCCCAATGCCATTAATGGAAAATGTGCGAACGGGTCTTTTATTAAATACATATTGTACCGGCTTAGTTACTAAGTCTATATCTTTTTCTTCCATCACTTCAGCAGCCGCTACCGTTTGCTGTTCCTCTTGGGATGATTCTGCCTGTTCAACATCTTGAGAATCCGCCTCTGTTGTGGCGCTTCTCTCCAATGATTCTGCATCCTGTGCTTCTGCTTTAGGTTCTTGGGACAGCTCTGTTTGGAGCGTCTCTTCCGGTTGTTCTGGTGGTACATCACCGGACAGCTGCTCTTCTTGAGATGTCTCATTCTGAACAGTATCCGTTGCTTCCTCGGCCACCTCAGACATTTCTATCGGTTGTTTCATTTCCTGCGCTGTTTCTGTCTGTTCTTCAGACAACGGCTCAGATGCTTTTGATTGTATCTCAGCAGATAGATGCTCTTGAGACGGTTCTTCCTGTATCGGTTCAGCAGCAACTTCCGTGGATTGCTCCTCAGAAATCACAGAAGATTCTTCGACAATTTCTGCAGTTTGGGCATTCTGATACGCATGTTCTTTCTCTGGAGTCCCATGAACAGGCGCTGTTTTGGAAGAACGATAAGATACAAAATCAGGAACATCCAGTTCGTCCTCTTGTTCAACCTCAGCAACAGGCTCAATTGATTCGGCACTCTGTTCCTGTATTTCTTTCTGTTCTATCTCAACAGGCTTGGAAACCTCTTTTCGTTTCTCTTCTCCAGCGATTTCTGCATTGACGGTGTCCTGTGTACGTTCTTTTGCAACCAAACCAAATATAGATTCCGTATGTAATGGAGGATCTACCTCCACAACTGTCTCTTTTGCCAAAACATCATCAATCAATTGTCGCAGCTCTGCATTTTGCTTTTCTGCCTGCAAATCTTCTTCATACAGTTGATGTTCAATCACATCATTATTTCGCTTTGCTGATGTGGCAGGCTGTTCCTGTTTGCGGAATGTATCGCTGACCAATTCTTCCACAATTTTTTCGGGAGACTCCGGTTCCGGAATTTTTAAGTCAGAATAGGCCGGTTCTGCTTCTTTTGATTCTTCATAGAGAGAAAACACATCCTCTACTTCTTCTCCTGCTTCCTGTGCAGCTCTTTTTACACGCTCCTGTCGTTGACGGTGCAGCTGACGGAATTTTTCTTCAAATTCAGGACTGGTATCGGGCCCGTTATCTTCAAATAAATGTGCGAATGTTGAAGTTGGGGACGATACTTGTAAAGGACCTCCCGAATAGCCTTCTTTATTTAACTCTTCGCGACGCTGTGCCTTTACTTCCTCAACAGTTTTTAATTTTAAACCAAAATAAATATCATCTTCGCCGGCAGTTACTTCCTGGCGATTTTTTTTACCAAAACGTTTCTTTTTCTTTTTGGTACCGGCATCTTCTTGATCTATGACGTTGCTGCCAGGCTGTGGGGCAGGTTGCTGGGGCATTTCCGGTGAGATTGCGGGCGGATTCATCTCAGGGGTGGGGGGATTTACCACCGGTTTTGGCTTTGGAACAGGTTCTGCAGGTTTTTTTGTCTGTTTATACATATTGCCAACAGGTCTTGCCTGTGCCAGTGGAATATCTTGATCATCCAGTTCTTCTGTTACATTGCCACGCATCTTGCGTGCCTCTGCTAAAATTTCATCTACAAATTCACTGTCTGAACCCTGAGGAGCATTATATTTATCTTTACTCATTTACTTCATCGCTCCTAATCAGTTTCTTAAATATCTTCTAACTTATTATTACAAAAAAATACGCTAATATTATACCATAAGAACAATTTCGCCGCAATTTTTCAGCGCGATTTCTTACAGCTTTCTTGCATTTACCAAACTTTACACCCATTTTCTAGGAATGAACTTGTTCTAATATAAAAAATGCATAGCAATTTCTAATGTATAAACGTTAAAACGTTCTTATCAACAACCAAAATCTATGATTTTGTAGTTGTTGCAAGGATGTTATAACATAAATGTGTGACGAAAATATGACGGACAAAATTACTTTTAATTGGCCTTGATTCCCTGTCTTTGGCGCGCAATTTCATAACAAAGCACACCACAGGCTACAGACGCATTCAACGAATTAATATGTCCAACCATAGGCAATGTTACAGTAAAATCTGCTTTTTCTTTTACCAAACGGCTAACACCGCTGCCCTCAGAACCAATTACAAGTCCAACAGGTCCTTTATAATCCACAGTGCACCATGTTTCACCCTTCATGTCTGTTGTATAAATCCAAAGACCTTTCTCTTTTAATAAATCCACGGTTGCAGCCATATTGGTTACACGCACAACCGGTACATACTCCACAGCACCTGCAGACGATTTCCCAACCGCATAAGTCAATCCAACTGCACGGCGTTTGGGTATAATCACACCATGTGCCCCCGTACATTCGGCAGTTCTCAAAATAGCACCTAAATTATGAGGGTCTTCCAATTCATCTGCCAATATGATAAACGGAGCCTCGCCTCTCGACTGCGCCAATTGGAAAATATCCTCCAAACCGGCATATTCCTTAATTGCCGCTACTGCTACAACACCCTGATGATTGGCGTTTCCGCACATAAAATCTAATTTTTTTACATCCACTTCTTTAATGGTAATGTCTTTCTGTTTGGCTTTTGCAATCAACGCTGTTAAGGAACCTGTTTTTTGTCCACGGGCAACATATAAACTGTCAATGGTTCTTCCCGAACGCAACGCCTCGTTTACGGCATTTCTGCCTGCGATAATATCCTCACCTTTTGTCCCTGTATTTTTTTCAGATTCGTTTTTTGTTTTATCTATCATAATCCACAATACTCCTTATTTGCATTGTGTTTTATTATAGCATTAAAGAAATTGCTATGCAATTTCTAACTGATTGATGCTAAAACGTTCTTGCCAATAGCCAAAATTTTTAATTTTGCTGCTATTGCAAGGTTGTTATAACATTAAAAAAATTGCTACGCAATTTCTAACTGATAAATGTAATATCATGATAAACAAGACACATCTATTTTCAACAATCAAATATAAAATTTACGTTTCACAAGAAAAATGTGTGAGATTCCCTTAATTACAAAATTGTAATAATAGTAAAGAACTTGTATCTACATAGCTCATAAAAAACAGAATTTTTTCTATTAACAGCATAAAAAACGCGAAACGTTTTATCAACAATGCAATAATTGATTCATTGTATCAAGCCGCCATTAAAATAAGAAAAAACAGCCGGCCATAATTCCTGCACCTACCAGTGCTGCAACCAAAAAATACAAAGCAGTTATCCATTTTTTATTCTTTCGTTTGATACTTGAAGGAGCATCCATTTCACGCAAAACACGCTTGGCCTCTTTTTCCAACAACGTACGCTGTGCATCTGAAAATTCCGGTTTTACCACTAGATATGCCTTTTCATAATAAATATTCCCTGTATCTGGTACCTCTATAATTTGTCTGCTTACTCCTCTTACCATATTGTTACTCCCTTTTTCTCTTTAATGTTGAATCTTCTATTCCTATTTTTGGCATCTTATTTTTATTTATACCATTATTTCCTATTTCATCTTTTTCTGACAAATTCATCTAAAATTTGATTGGTTATTGTAAAATTACAATTTAGTAATTCGTAAAATTTTATACCATATTTTTATCTTATTTTTAGATAACTTTTTTTATTTTTTACTTGACTACTATTTCGTTATACTTTTTGTAATCAATTTGTAACATTTTATAGTTTACATAATATTTGTTGACAACTTTGTTAGTTCTGTTGAAAACTCTGTGGAAAATGTTAATAACTGCGAAAACAGCTATTCTAAATATTTAAACAATTCTATTCGGTTAAATATTATGTAAACCGAAAATGGTAGTATTTTGTAAAATAAAAAAACATTTAGTATAACCTCACGGGAAAATAAATCTTTCTACAAAATTCTCAATAAAAAAATAATACTTGACGTTTTCACAAAAGTATGCATCTATTATTTTCCTCTTTGCTGTATGACTGAAAATATGGTAGTATAACAGTACCATATCAGATATTTCGACACTTTTTATAAGATATCCCGAAAAGGAGGCTTTATGGAATACACAAAAACACCGTCAGGTATTATGATACCGAAAAGCAATGAATTTGACCTGATGCAAACACTGGATTGCGGACAATCCTTCCGTTGGGAACCATGTAATGAAAAATCCAATCGAATTGGCGGTATTGCATTTGGACGATATTTAGAACTGGAGGAATTGGACAAACATATTCTATTCTGCGATACAGAAGAAGACGAATTTTTACATATATGGGTTCCATATTTTGATTTGGAGTTGGATTATAAATCTATTAAGGACGACTTGTCTGAACTGGATCCCATTTTATGCAAAGCAGCCCAATATGCGCCGGGGATTCGTATTTTACAGCAGGACCCTTGGGAGGCGCTATGCTGTTTTATTATTTCGCAAAATAACAACATTCCTCGTATCAAGGGAATTGTATCACGTTTATGTGAACATTTTGGAGAGAAGATACCTGGCGGTTTTGCATTTCCCACACCGGAAGTTCTTGCAAATTGCACAGTGGAAGATTTGGCGCCGCTTCGCAGTGGATTTCGGGCAAAATATATATTGAACGCTGCACAAAAAGTTGCGCAGGGAGTTATTATATTGGACGCAATGAAAACAATGCCGCTGGAAGAGGTACGCCAACAATTAATGACAATACAAGGGGTAGGTCCAAAAGTAGCGGAATGTGCAGCTTTATATGGATTACATCGCTTGGAAGCGTTCCCTATGGACGTGTGGATGAAACGAGCAATGGCAATTCTGTTTCCCAATAAAACAGCGGCAGACTTCGGCCAATATGCCGGCATTGCCCAGCAATATATTTTTCACTATACACGCACTTGCAAAACAGCAATTCCTTCCTAAATAACGTAATGTTTAACAGAATATTTTGGTGTGTTATAATCAACCTGTAAGAAAATACTTTGCTGACCAAAAAATTGATTTTGAATTTGTGAAAACCCACGATTTTTTTCAGCCATGGTAATATTCTACAAATGGTATGCCATTATGCAGAAATCTATGGTATACTATAGATATAAACATAAATTAACTAGGAGTGTGATTCCAGTGGCACTTGTAAATACCACAGAAATGTTTAAAAAAGCATATGCAAACGGATATGCAATCGGAGCATTTAATGTAAATAATATGGAGATTGTACAAGGAATTACGGAGGCTTGCAGTGAACTAAACGCACCTGTTATCCTTCAAGTTTCCGCAGGCGCACGCAAGTACGCCAACCATACTTATCTGCTTAAATTGGTAGAAGCAGCGGTAAAGGAAAATCCGCATATTCCAATGGCGCTTCACCTTGACCATGGCGACACCTTTGAGCTATGCAAAGATTGTGTTGACGGTGGTTTTACCTCTGTTATGATTGACGGTTCCCACCACGACTACGAAGACAATGTAGCGCTTACCCGCAAAGTAGTTGAGTATGCACATGCACATGGTGTAACGGTTGAAGGTGAGCTTGGCCGTTTGGCAGGTATTGAAGATGATGTTAACGTAAGCGATGAAGATGCATCTTATACCAACCCTGCACAAGTACAAGATTTTGTAGAGCGTACAGGCGTTGATTCCTTGGCCATTGCCATTGGAACCAGCCACGGTGCATATAAATTTAAACCGGGACAAAAACCACAACTGCGTTTTGATATTTTACAGGAAGTATCAGAGCGTTTGCCAGGTTTTCCAATTGTATTGCACGGCGCTTCTTCCGTTATCCCCGAATTTGTGGAGATGATTAACGCAAATGGCGGAAACATGCCGGGGGCAATCGGTATTCCGGAAGATATGCTGCGTGAAGCTGCTAAAATGGCAGTTTGCAAAATTAACATTGATTCCGACTTACGTTTGGCAATGACAGGTACCATTCGTAAATACTTTAACGAACATCCGGAACACTTTGACCCACGTCAATATCTTGGTCCTGCACGTACTGCAATTAAAGAAATGGTTGCACATAAAATTAAAAATGTGTTGGGCTGCGACGGTCAGGCATAAATGAAATAATAAAAAGCAGGGTATCTAAATAGATACTCTGCTTTTTTGTTATGCTTCCTCAGCTGCCTTTGCCGCGACTTGAAATCCGCTCATAAAACCATCTCTATGACAGCTTTTTGCATATCTGCGAATGGCCTCTACATAAGCAACCACTGCTTGCTTTGTTTTTTCGTCTCCATGACGGAAAATTTCGTCCCGAAGTTCTTCACATTCTGCCTTACGCTTTAAAGTCATTTCACTTAATTCCAATGAACCGCTTTCCATCAAATTGTCGTACAATACCTCTGTCAAATTCATAAATAGTCCCGTCCTTTCCCCAATCAATCTTCTATTTTTATTTTACAACAAAACCGTATAAAACGCCATGAATTTTTTACAGTTATTTACTTTTAAAATCTGGACACACATTTCATTCCATAGTAAAATAAATGAAAATGACCAAACAGGAGGTTATGGGATGCAATTTCATACAGTATTATTTGACTTTGACTATACACTTGCAGATACCAGTGTAGGTATTGTTAACAGTTTTCACTATGCGTTTGACCGTTTAAATATTGAACGAAAAGAAGAAGCATCAATTAAGAAAACAATTGGTATGCCTTTAAAAGCTGCATTTACCGCATTAACAGGACTGCAAGATCCCCGTTTGCAAGAGCAATTTCGCCGATACTTTGTAACAAGTTCCAATGCAATTATGACCAAGAATACAGTTCTTTTTGACGACACTATTACTGTACTGAGGAAATTAAAACAGGCCGGCTGTCAAATTGCCATAGTATCGAATAAATATCGTTTTCGTATCAACGAAAGTATTGAAAAATTTCAATTGCACAGCTATATTGACACTGTAATCGGCGGTGAAGATGTATCCATAGCCAAACCTTCTCCTGAAGGATGTTTGAAAGCAATGGAACAACTTCAAGCACAACCTGAGAACACGGTATATATCGGAGACAGTGTGATTGATGCAAAAACAGCGCAAAGTGCGGGAATTGCATTGATTGCGGTTACAACAGGGACAGACACTGCTGAGGATCTGAAAGCATATCCTTATTTAAAAATCTGCAACTGCCTGGCTGAAATTACAGATATCATATGTAAATAAAAGAGAGGTGCCATTATGATATCATATTATGTCATTGACGCTTTTTCCACGCAACTGTTTCACGGAAATCCTGCAGGCGTGTGTATATTGAAAACTCCGCTTCCAGAACAAATCATGCAGCAAATTGCATTCGAGAATAATTTAGCTGAAACCGCATTTGTTTTTCAGGAAGGAGGACTCTTACGACTACGCTGGTTTACACCAAAATCTGAAATTGATTTGTGCGGACACGCCACATTAGCAGCAGCTTTTGTTTGGATGAATGTGGTAAATCCTAATTGCAACGCTGTATCCTTTGAAACAATGAGCGGAACATTAACTGTAAACAAAAAGAACGATATTTATACAATGGATTTTCCCAGTCGTATGCCGAAACCGATTACGATGCCCGTGGGTTTGGAAACCGCTTTGGGCTGTTCCGTTTTGGAAACGCATCTGTCCCGAGATTTGATTGTTGTGGTAGAAAGCGAAAATACGGTACAAAAGATACAGCCTGACATCGGCAAACTGAGTGCCATAAAAGATGTTGTTGGCATTGCAGTCACTGCCAAAGGAACCTCTTGTGATTTCGTATCACGCTTTTTTGCGCCAAACGTTGGTGTGCCGGAAGATCCCGTAACCGGTTCCTCTCATAGTTCTCTTATTCCCTTCTGGTCTGATAGGCTGCAAAAAAGGCAAATGGTTGCAAAACAGCTTTCTCCCAGAGGCGGTACTTTATATTGCGAAAACTTGGGAAATCGTGTAACCATTGGCGGTTCTGCTGTATGTTATTCCAAGGCAACTCTTTATATCTAAATCAGCTAAAATAAAAAAGCTGCTCATTTATTATGAGCAGCTTTTTTATTTTGATTATTTGATTGACTCATATACTGCAACTGCGCAAGCAACGGTTGCACCAACCATTGGATTATTACCCATGCCCATAAGTCCCATCATTTCAACGTGAGCAGGAACAGAAGAAGAACCTGCAAACTGAGCGTCTCCATGCATACGACCCATAGAGTCTGTCAAACCGTAAGATGCAGGACCCGCAGCCATATTGTCAGGATGCAGAGTACGTCCCGTACCACCGCCGGAAGCAACAGAGAAATAACGTTTGTTATTTTCAATTGCCCACTTCTTATAAGTGCCGGCAACCAAATGTTGGAAGCGAGTTGGGTTGGTAGAGTTACCTGTGATAGAAACATCTACCCCTTCATGTTTCATAATTGCTACGCCTTCCAATACATCATCTGCACCGTAGCATTTTACAAGTGCACGTTCTCCATCTGAAAAAGCACGTTCACTTACCACGTTTAATTCTCCTGTTTTAAAGTTATACTCTGTCTCCACACAAGTAAAACCGTTAATTCTGGAGATAATATATGCAGCGTCTTTTCCTAAGCCGTTTAGAATCACACGCAAAGGTTTTTTTCTTGCTTTATTTGCAGTTCTTGCAATACCGATTGCACCTTCAGCAGCCGCAAAAGATTCATGGCCTGCCAAAAATGCAAAACATTCTGTCTCTTCTCTCAGCAACATAGCGCCCAGATTACCGTGACCCAAGCCTACATTTCTTTGTTCCGCAACGGAACCCGGAACACAAAACGCTTCCAGTCCGATACCGATTGCTTCCGCCGCTTCGGAAGCGGAAGTGACACCTTTCTTCAGCGCAATTGCACTGCCCAAGGTATATGCCCAGCTTGCATTTTCAAATGCAATCGGCTGAACATCTTTTACAATTTTATATGGGTCGAACCCTTTGTCCTGACAAAGAGCGCGCGCCTCTTCGAGACTGGCAAGGCCATACTCGGCAAGACACTGTTCTATTTTGGCAATTCTTCTTTCTTTGCCTTCAAATATGACATCGTTAGCCATAGATTTTGTCCTCCTTATGATGGTCCTTTTTTATTCTTCACGCGGGTCAATATATTTTGCCGCACCGTCGTAACGACCGTATTGCCCCATATTTTTCTCATACGCTTCATTTGGTGTTACGCCATGACGAATATCTTCCAGCATTTTTCCAAGTTTCACAAAGCGATAGCCAATCACCTCGTCATTTTCATCCAATGCCAAAGAGGTAACATAACCTTCCGCCATTTCCATGTAACGCACGCCTTTTGCTTTGGTACTGTACATCGTACCCACCTGACTGCGCAATCCTTTACCAAGATCTTCAAGGCCTGCGCCTACGGGCAAACCATCTTCTGAAAAAGCAGTTTGGCTTCTGCCGTATACAAGCTGTTGGAACAATTCACGCATAGCAACGTTGATTGCATCACAAACAAGGTCTGTATTTAAGCATTCCAATAAAGTTTTACCAGGAAGAATCTCTGCGGCCATTGCAGCAGAATGTGTCATACCGGAACAACCTATGGTTTCTACTAAAGCTTCTTCTACAATTCCGTCTTTTACATTCAGTGTCAGCTTACATGCACCTTGCTGTGGTGCACACCAACCAACACCATGAGAAAGACCGGAAATATCTTTAATGTCATAGGCTTTTACCCATCTTCCTTCTTCTGGAATAGGAGCAGGTCCATGGTTTGGGCCTTTTTGAACAGTACACATACTTTCCACTTCATGGGAATAATTCATAATGGTACTCCTTTCACTTTTCATTTTTCCTAAGTCAAACGCCTTGTACCTTTCATTATAAGCAATTTTCCATAGTTTCGCAATAGACGATACGATAAATTTTAATCAAAATACATATCAAGTTCTATTGGAAAAAACTTTATTTTCGGCATGATGTATGTTATAATACCCAATATATGTCTTTGTATCAAATTTTACTTATGATATCGATATACTATAATTAAGAAATTCTTGAGGTGAAATAAATGGGCGTCATGAAAATGCTGTTTGGTAATTACAGCAAACGCGAACTAAAGCGCATACAACCTATTTGCGATCAAGTGCTCGCATTGGAAGATAAATATAAGGCAATGTCTGATTCAGAATTGCAAGCGCAAACTCCCGCATTAAAAGAACGTTTGGCAAAAGGAGAAACATTGGATGATATTTTGCCTGATGCCTTTGCCGCTTGCAGAGAAGCTTCTGCTCGTGTATTGGGTATGCGTCACTTCCCTGTTCAAATTATTGGTGGTATTGCACTGCACCAGGGCCGTATCAGTGAGATGAGAACCGGTGAAGGTAAAACTTTGGTTGCAACCTTACCTTCTTATCTGAACGCATTAACAGGAAAAGGCGTTCACGTTGTTACTGTCAACGATTATTTGGCAAAACGTGACTCTGAATGGATGGGAAAAATTCATCGTTTTATGGGACTGACCGTTGGTTTGATTACCCATGAACAACCAAAAGAAGCACGCAAAAAAGCATATCTTGCTGACATCACATACGGAACCAACAATGAACTGGGTTTTGACTATCTGCGTGATAACATGGTAATTTATAAAAATGATAAAGTACAGCGCGGCCACAACTTTGCTATCGTCGACGAAGTTGACTCCATTTTAATTGATGAGGCTCGTACACCGCTTATCATTTCCGGTCCCGGTGAAAAGTCAACCGACCTATATGTTAAGGCAGACCGTTTTGCCAAAACACTGAATATGGTAAAGGTTGCGGAATTAAACCGAAAAGAAGACAATGACGAATTGTATTCCGAAGCAGACTTTTTGGTGGATGAAAAAGCAAAGACTGCTACACTAACCCCAAGCGGTGTAAAAAAAGCAGAAGAATATTTTCAAGTTGAAAACCTGCTGGATTCAGAAAATATTACATTGCAGCACCATATTAACCAAGCTATCAAAGCACACGGTGTTATGCAAAAGGATATCGACTATGTGGTAAAAGGCGGAGAAGTTCTCATCGTTGACGAATTTACCGGCCGTATTATGCACGGACGTCGCTATAACGAAGGTTTGCACCAAGCAATCGAAGCAAAAGAAGGCGTTACCGTTGCCCGCGAGAGTAAAACATTGGCAACCATTACCTTCCAAAACTTTTTCCGCTTGTATAACAAACTGTCTGGTATGACAGGTACTGCCATGACGGAAGAAGAAGAATTCCGTGAAATTTACAATCTGGACGTTGTAGAGGTTCCTACAAACCGTCCTCCAAAACGTATTGACCACTCCGACTTGGTTTACAAAACCGAAAAAGGTAAATACAATGCTGTAATTGAGGATATCATTGAGCACAATAAAAAAGGACAGCCTGTTCTGGTTGGTACCATTTCTATTGAAAAGTCCGAACTGTTAAGCCGTAAGCTTTATGAGCATGGTATCAAACATAATGTTTTGAATGCAAAACACCATGAACAGGAAGCTGAAATCGTTGCACAGGCAGGCCACAAAGGTGCTGTTACCATTGCAACCAACATGGCCGGCCGTGGTACTGATATTATGCTTGGCGGTAACGGTGAATTTAAAGCAAAACAACAACTTCGTTTTAAGGGTTATCCGGAAGAAGTCATCAATGAAGCAGTTGGTTACGCCCAAACAGAAGATACTCAAGTATTGAAAGCCAGAGAAGAATACCGTAAACTGGTAGAACACTTTACAGAGCAAAGCAAAGAGGAAGCAGAAGAAGTACGTCAGGCAGGAGGTCTGTATATTATTGGTACTGAGCGTCACGAATCCCGTCGTATTGACAATCAGCTCCGCGGACGTGCAGGTCGTCAAGGCGACCCTGGTGAAAGCCGTTTCTATATTTCTTTGGAAGATGATTTGATGCGTTTATTCGGCGGTGAACGTATTGCTGCAGTTATGGGACGTTTGAATATCGATGAAAACACACCGATTGAAAACAATATGCTCACCAACACCATTGAAAATGCACAGCGTAAAGTAGAAGCACGCAACTTTGCAACCAGAAAGAACGTGCTGCAGTATGACGATGTTATGAACCGTCAGCGTGAATTGATTTACAAACAACGTGACCAAGTTCTGGACGGAGACAATGTAAAAGATGAAATCACAAAGATGATGCATCAATCCGTAGAAGATACTGTCGATGCTTTCTTGCCTGACAGTGAAACTCGTGATGAATGGAACATTGTTGGTTTGCGTGATAACTATATGGGTTGGCTTCTGACCGAAGAGGATTTACAGTACAGCGAAGATGAACTGAAAACCATCAGTAAAGATGATATCAAAGCAGAACTGATTCAAAAAGTAGATGATTTAAGTGCATCCCGTGAGGAATTATTTGGCGAGCAAGTAACGCGTGAATTGGAACGTGTTGTTATGTTAAAATGCGTAGACGTTCAATGGATGGATCACATTGATGCAATGGAGCAACTAAAACGTGGAATTCATTTACGTGGTTATGCTCAACGTGATCCTGTTGTAGAATATCGTAACGAAGGTTATGATATGTTTGACCAAATGATTGCCAATATTCGTGATGACACAACCCGCCTGTTCTTATCTGCTAAAATTCAAGTAATTGACGAACAAGAGGCACCAAAAGAGATGGTAGAATCCGGTGCAGGTGCTGCTGTAAAAATCAGCAACCCTGACGAAGAAGAGGAAACTGCATCCGCAAAACCATCCGGTGCGAAAGTAGGCAGAAATGATCCATGTCCTTGTGGCAGTGGTAAAAAATATAAAAAATGCTGTGGTGCTGACGAATAATTAAGAATACCAAAAAGAACATGCTGCTAAAGCAGCATGTTCTTTTTTTATTACAGTATCCACCAGAAAATTCGTTGAAAACAAGTTACAATTGCCTTATAATTACATGCATAGAAAAATTTAAAGCTGGAGGAAACATATGAACAAAAAGCCTATCCAAATTCTTGTTATGATTCTGATTGCAATTATGTTTATTGCGACCATTGTAATTACAGTGGTATGGAAACCTGCATCAGATATTGACACTGTTTCTTCTACTAATCCTAATTCAAAAACATCTCAAATTATAAATATCCCATTATCAGCTTTATCATATTCATTTAAAACCAATATGAAACAGTTCTAGTGTTCAACGAAAATTATAAAAAAGACAAGGCAATATTTCATGCCTTGTCTTTCTAATAAGCCAACATCATAACCTGGTTAAAATTCTTTTCCTTGGTTCTTCCCAAAATTAAAAACCAATCTATAATTGTAAAAATACCAAACACGCCAAAAGTCAACAGCTTTAAGACTCCCAAGCCAATATCTCCAATCATAAATCTATCGATACCCAAACCACCTAAAAAAATAGAAATGATTAAAATTACCACGGGATCTTTTAGCTCTACTGTTGAAAGCATAGAAAATCTTTGTTCATCCATAGCATATAATCTTTCTTTTAAAAATAATATTTTATCCCCAGGAAAATATTTTTGGTTTAACATAATATAATTATCTACTGTTTGTACATTCATCATATATCAGCTTCTTTCTTAAATTCAATGATTATGTAAACTATATAGTAAAATGCAGTGTTTGTAAAGCATTTTTTCATATCTCATTTTATCTTTTTATAAAATAATATTCCATCATTTATATCCTAAATGCATAGAAATATATCACCAAAAAAGGGATGCAGATTTTATCTGCATCCCTTTTTTATATTTGTATTCAGGCTTATATTATGAAATCTCTAATCAAATTTGTCTTTTATCTTATCGAAAAAGCTTTTACGTTTTGCATAATTTTTTTCATTGGCTGTCGCCTCAAAACTTTGTAAGATTTCTTTTTGTTCCTTTGAAAGATTTTTTGGAACCTCTATGGTTACTTTTACAAATTGGTCGCCTCTTCCCCTGCCGCCGAGTTTTTCAATTCCCTTGCCTTTTAATTTAAAGACATCTCCGGGTTGAGTACCCTCATGTACAGAGTAGCTGACATCACCGTCTAAAGTAGGAACCGTAATTTCAGCTCCCAGTGCGGCTTGAGTAAATGTCAGCGGAATTTCACACCAAACGTCATTTCCTTTTCGTGTGAAAATAGGATGAGGACGAACATTTACAACCAATAACAGATCACCGGCAGGGCCACCATTGGTACCTGCATTACCCTGACCGGAAACTTTCAGCATTTGTTCATTGGCAATACCGGCAGGAATGTTAATTTCTAATGTTTTCTTTTTGCGTACATGTCCTGTACCGCTGCATTCCTTACAAGGCTGCTCAATGATCTTGCCTTTACCATGACATTTATCGCAGGTACGCGCTGTTTGCACAACTCCAAATGGTGTGCGCTGGTTCACACGTACCTGTCCGCTGCCACCGCAGTTGGAGCAAGTGGTTGCACTGGTTCCTTTTTTCGCACCGGAACCGGAACACTCTTCACAATTTTCTACATGCTGAAACGTAATTGTTTGTTTACAGCCTTTTGCAGCTTCTTCAAAAGAAATATAAATGCTGGTTTCCGTATCAGTGCCTCTTCTTGGTGCATTTGGATTTGCTTGTCGACCACCAAATCCTCCAAAGCCACCAAATACACTGTTAAAGATATCACCAAAATCAAAATCACCTTGGAACGGGCTGCCCCCTGCTGCACCGCCGCCAAAATTAGGGTCAACCCCTGCATGACCAAATTGGTCATAACGGGCACGTTTTTCTTTGTCTGAAAGCACTTCATATGCTTCATTTACTTCTTTAAAACGTGTTTCTGCCACTTTATCATTTGGATTTAAGTCAGGATGATACTGTTTGGCCAATTTACGGTAGGCCTTTTTAATTTCATCCTCAGAGGCGTTTTTCGGCACACCCATAACCTCATAATAATCCCTTTTATCAGCCAAACTCATCACTCCTGAAAATACGATTTATGGAATCAATCCATCTACTCGACCTAATATATGTTTATGTGCGCAAACATGCGCATCATACGTGCAATATATGATTCAAAAGCTGTATGTCGAATGTTGTCGTTTGATATACAACCTATTTATCATAGTCGAAAAATCGTATAAAGTCAATGTTTTGTCGCATAATTACGTCTTTATTATCAAAGGCGATTCTATGTGATTATTTGTTTTCACCGTCTTTTTTATCGCTGTCTACATCTTTAAAATCAGCGTCATATACCTGACCGTCAGCACCGTTTGCATCGCCTGCCGGAGGAGTGGTATTATCTGCCGGATTTGCCTGACCAGCTTGGTTTTTATACAATTTTTCAGATACAGCATAAACTGCTTTTTGCAAATCTTCTGTGCCCAATTTCATTGCGTCTACATTACCGCCGGAAATGGTTTCTCTTAATGTTGCAATTTTTTGATTAATATCATTTTTATCTGCTTCATCAATTTTATCGCCGGCATCTTTGATTACTTTTTCTGCAGAGAAACATAGGTTTTCAGCCTCATTTTTTGCGTCAACCTCTTCACGTTTCTTTTTATCTTCAGCGGCATATTTTTCTGCATCCTGAACTGCTTTCTCTACTTCTTCCTTACTCATGTTTGTGCTGGAAGAAATTGTGATTTTTTGTTCTTTGCCTGTAGCCATATCTTTTGCGGATACATTTACAATACCGTTTGCGTCAATATCAAAAGTAACTTCGATTTGGGGGATTCCACGAGGAGCAGGAGCAATGCCGTCCAGTTTAAAGATACCCAATTGTTTGTTATCGCGTGCAAATTCACGTTCACCTTGCAAAACGTTAACTTCTACGGAAGTTTGACCGTCAGCTGCAGTGGAGAAAATTTGGCTTTTCTTGGTTGGAATGGTTGTGTTACGCTCAATTACTTTTGTCATAACACCGCCCATGGTTTCAACACCCAAAGAAAGAGGAGCAACGTCTAACAATAATAGTCCTTGAACTTCACCACCAAGAACACCTGCTTGCAAAGCAGCGCCCATAGCAACACATTCATCAGGGTTAATGCCTTTAAATGGATCTTTACCTGTTAATTTTTTTACAGCTTCCTGAACTGCAGGAATTCTGGTAGAGCCGCCAACCAACAATACTTTGCTTAAATCACCAATTTGAAGACCGGAGTCTTTTAGTGCCTGGCGAACAGGTTCCATAGTAGCCTCCACCAAATCAGCTGTCAATTCATTGAATTTTGCTCTGGAAAGAGATAAATCCAAGTGTTTTGGGCCTGTAGCATCTGCTGTAATAAATGGGAGATTAATTGCTGCATTGGTCATGCCGGAAAGCTCAATTTTTGCCTTTTCTGCAGCTTCTCTTAATCTTTGCATTGCCATTTTGTCAGCGCTTAAATCAACGCCCTCTGCTTTTTTGAATTCTTCAATCATCCAATCGCAGATACGTTTATCAAAGTCGTCACCACCAAGTTTGTTATTACCTGCGGTAGCCAAAACTTCTTGAACACCGTCGCCCATTTCAATAATTGAAACGTCGAAGGTACCTCCGCCAAGGTCATAAACCATAACTTTTTGGTCTTCACCTTTATCAATGCCATAAGAAAGAGCAGCAGCAGTTGGTTCGTTGATAATACGTTTTACGTCCAAACCTGCAATTTTACCTGCATCTTTTGTTGCTTGACGTTGTGCGTCTGTAAAGTATGCGGGAACTGTGATAACCGCTGCGGAAACAGTATCACCCAAATAAGCCTCTGCATCTGCTTTTAATTTTTGCAGAATCATTGCAGAAATTTCTTGTGGTGTATAAGCTTTTCCATCAATATTTACTTTATGGTTTGTACCCATTTCTCTTTTAATGGATACTACTGTACGCTCAGGGTTTGTAATCGCCTGACGTTTTGCAACTTGGCCAACCATTCTTTCGCCTGTTTTAGAAAATGCAACTACAGAAGGAGTTGTTCTTCCGCCTTCTGCGTTTGGAATTACAACAGGCTCGCCGCCTTCAATTACTGCTACGCAAGAGTTTGTAGTACCTAAGTCAATACCAATTGTTTTTGCCATAATATCAATCCTCCAAAATATATCTTACAAAGTAAAATTCAATAAAAGTAATGTTTGTTTTAGTTTGCAACAATTACCGTTGCATGGCGAACAATTTTGTCTCCAATACGGTAACCTTTTCTGTAAACAGTTGCAATTACATTTTCACCTAAAGATTCATCTTCAATATGAGAAACCGCTTGGTGATATTCCGGGTTAAACGGTTCACCAACTGTACCCATAACAGCAACACCCATTTTAGATAAGATGTCGTTGAGATTTTTTTGAATCATTTGTACGCCTTTTCTCAAATCTTCGGCAGAACAATCTGCTTGTGCCAAAGCCAATTCCATATTATCTACGACAGGCAAAAACTGTGCTATCGTATCTGCTGTGGCAGAATCATAGGTAGCTGCTTTTTCTCTGTCTGTACGTTTGCGGTAATTATCATATTCCGCAAGTACACGCATATATTGGTCTTTTTCTTCTTCTTTGGCTTTTTTTACTTGTTCCAGTTCTGTTTGTAAAGCTTCCAGTGATTCCTGCAATTGTTTGAATTGGTCTTGACTGACCGTTTCAACTTCCGGAGTTTGCTCTGTTTCTCTTTTGACTTCTTTCTCTTTTTTCGCCAAAACGATTCCTCCTTACTCTGATGAAATCAGATATGTGTATTTTATATGATAAAAAGTAATAAGCATGTGTAATCAATTATTGTTCCTTCATCAACGATGTCAGCATTTTACCAACGGAATCGGATACATATTCCAAATGAGCAATCCATTTGCCGTAATGCATTCTGGTAGGACCAATAATACCAATGGTGCCTGCATGTTCACCACCTATGGAATAATGCGCAATGATTAAACTGGAATCGCTTAATTCGGGTCGATTGGTTTCACTTCCAATCAAAACCTGCGCTTTTGAAATTCTGGGAGCGGAATGTTCTGTCTGCCCCAATTCCTTTGTTAAAAAGCGTGAAACTTCTTGTTCACTCTCCAGAAAATCCATAATGCGGCGTACACTTCCAAGCTGAAATTCAGGATAAAATAATAAGTTGGTTTCACCCTTTAAATTAATTTCGGCATGCATACAATCCCGTGCAACCTCCAGAACAGCCAGCAATGCGGATGACATTAATACAGCCATTTCTCCCAAGGATACACCTACAGATTGAATAAACGCCGGTGTAACTGCACTGACAGGCAAACCCGCAAATTTTTCATTAAAAATGCGGAAAAAGATGCGCAACATTTCGGCTGTAATATCAAAGTCACAACGAAACACACGAGTTTTCATCACACCTGTGGAGGTAATTAAAATTACCATAGCAGTACGGCGGCTGGTTTGCACAAATTGTACACCTTTGATAACTGCTCCACTGCCGGAAGGCATAGTGGAAACCGCGGCAAATTTAGAAGTATTTGCAAGCAGCTGTGATACACAGCTTAATAATTTATCCGGGTCATAGGCATTCACCATTAACATGCCATCCAGATATTTTTGTTCTTCTTCCGTAATTGCGGCTGCCGGCATCAGACGGTCTATATAAATACGGTATCCCTTTTGAGAAGGAATACGCCCGGCAGAAGTATGTGGTTGCTGTAAGTATCCCATTTCTACCAAGTTTGCCATTTCATTGCGTATGGTAGCAGAGGAAACTCCCAGTTCAAGCGCAAGCAATTTAGAACCTACCGGCTCTCCTGTTTCCACATATGTGTTTACAATTGCCGCCAGAATCTTTAATTTTCTTTCGCTGAGCTCCAACCCTCTCACCTCTTTATGTCAGACCTCATTTAGCACTCTTATGTATTGAGTGCTAAATCTTTACTTATAATGTATCATTTCAATTTCATAAAGTCAATATTTAAAATGTAAATTAATTATGAATCCTATAATCCTACAACTTCTGCAAGCAATATTTTGTAGTGAAAACACGAATAATGCGCATAAAATAATTACTCTATAAAAAACGGAATTAATGTAGAACTTATCTTCACAATCAAAAATTTGTAAAAGAAATTATGTAAAACCGCATATTCCAATAACTGTATATTCGATGTTTTATTATAAATGAACTGGAAGAAAAAGTCTGCTTAAAATTACATTATTATCTCTTTTGATAAAAATAGTAGACTTTTTATCGCATCGTTTTTTATGCAGTATCCATGACAAAAAATTACGTATTTTGGTACTTTTTCAAATATTACCATAAATATCATAAAAAGTCTGATATTTATCGCATTGACCCTTAACCGAATATATGGAACAAATTGAAAGGAATGGAGATATAAAAAATGAAATTAAACACAAATGTTAAACGAGTATTGTCTGTAATGATGAGTGTATTTATCATTACTTCCGTTTCTGCAACTGCATTTGCCTCAGAAACAACTGATAGCAACAATTTTTATTCATCTGTAGACAATGCAGACACGGAACAGACATCTTTATTTTCACAACTTGAAAACGACGACACCTCCTTTTCAACGTCTAATTCATTGCAAATTTCTACAATGGATGACTTAAAAATACAAGTAGCTGCAGCTGCAGATGGGGTTCCCGTTGAACTTATCATTGACAATACCATTTTGTTTACAGAACAAATTGTCATTCCAGAAAACTCAGACATTACCCTGAAAGGTAGTGGAACTTTAGAGCGCAGTCCGGATTTAAACTCTTCTTTGGGAGGCCCCATTGTTGTCCAAAAAGGTGCAAAACTAACTATTGACGGGATTACATTAGATGGTAAACAAATTGAAACGCATTATGACAATTACAGTCACGACGGTTATTGGATTAAAACAGAAGGAACTCTGATACTAAACAGCGGCACTATAACAGGAAACCACAATATAGGAGCATACGGCGGAGTCATTGCAGTAGTAGGAAGTCAAGCCCATTTTCAGATGAATGGTGGTTCCATAGAGAACAATAAAAGTACTGTTCCCGGCAGAAGCCAGTATTCTGCTCCTGTAACAGTGGTAGGGGGTGCCTCTTTTACTATGAACGGAGGTTTTATCCAAAACAATGACTATTCCGATACCATGAACACAGGTGCTGTTTATATCAATCCTCAAGATGGAAACTCTTCCTTTGAGATGAACGGTGGTTACATCGGAAATAACCAAGCACATTCAGGTGCAGTTTTTGTAGGGGATATTCAGCCCGACTATACGCATATCGCTTCCTTTATAATGAATAATGGAACTATTTCCGATAATACCGTTAGCGCAGGTTCCGGAGGAATTTTTATTTTGTCTAACGGAAAAGCAGTCATGAATGATGGACTGATTTCAGGAAACACCGGTAATTGCGGAGGCGGTGTAGGTACAAATGATAGATACGCCGAACAAAACATTGGAGCAGCAGGAATCAGTATTGAAGATTGGTCTACTATCCATAAAGTCCCCGCTGCCTTTACTATGAATGGTGGTACCATTAGCGGAAATAAGGCAATGGTCTGCGGAGGCGGTGTTTACGTAGCCTCTAACACTGTTGTATTAAACGCAGGTCAAATTTCAAATAATACGGCATTAGACCAAGGCGGTGGTATATATGTGGCTTGTGTCCCCTACGTACTGCACATGTATAACGCAGTAATTA
>OJUG01000475.1_pt1 | contig 62917 bp, 53 predicted proteins | sample 1599841 | NCBI WGS metagenome assembly OJUG01 (sample SAMN04168659, study PRJEB22393) | human gut metagenome | biome: human gut microbiome; feature: stool | host: Homo sapiens | collected 2014-05-12 | reverse complement strand
CTTGCATGTGTTAAGCACGCCGCCAGCGTTCATCCTGAGCCAGGATCAAACTCTCTGATAAAATGTTTGATTCATTTACTCAAGACAACCGTTTGGCTATCTCTCGTTTTTACTGCTTTTGGTTTGTTTAAACCGTTCTTTAAATGTAAAGAAATTTTCGAGAATCGTATGTGTTTCACTGTTTAGTTATCAAGGTTTGTTGTGTCTGTCTCTCAGACAGCTCGTTTATTTTATCTCATCTCTTTTTGTTTGTCAAGCACTTTTTTAAGTTTTTTCAAACATTTTTGAGTTAAGATTTTGTTGTCGTTTCGTTGACGACTTGGATACTTTATCATATCTTCTGTCTTTTGTCAACTGCGAATTTCATTTTTCTGAAATTCTTTTTAATTGTTTGTTTTTTGAAAACAATTATTTGCGACAGCTCAGTTATAATACCACTGGGAGTTATGCTTGTCAACCATAAAATTCAATTTTTTTAAAATATTTCGTTTATCCCGTTTATTAAGAAAGACGCTGCCAATAAAAGCAGCGTCCTTCCACCACACTATCTCCAAATCCCCTTTCTCTTCCGGATCGTATAAAACAACTCATTCTCCATCGCCATAACCTTCTGGATCGGCACACTCTTAAACACCGGCATCTTCATCCTAGTCCTGATCCACCAGAAAGAATAAACCGCCAGAACCACAAAAGTGATCACCACAACCAGCCAGATCATATTCCGCTCCACCGGATCAGAAGAAATATTCAGGATCATATAACACGTCCCCGCAATACCAACAAGCGGAAACACCGGCCCACCAGGAACCCTGAAGCTCCTCGGCACCTTCGGCATCCGCTTTCTCAGAATCAGCACATCCACATGCGCCAGCACATAAGAAATCATCCAGAACACCGAACCCACCAGGATCAGGAACGAAATAATAGAAGAAGAATCATTACTGATCAGTGCAAAAATAAAAATCGTCACACTGACAAATACAACGCCACACCAGGGAACCCCGTGCTTATTCGTCTTCGCAAAAATCCTCGGCATCATATTCATCTTCGCCATCCCCTGGCAGATACTCGCCAGACCATTCACCGTAGAATTCTGCGTACTCACAACTGCAAGCGCAGCCACCAAAGTCATCCAGATCTTACCTGCACTGCCAAGAAGATTTTCTCCGTAAAGCAGATGCGGAGCCGGGGAATCCATAAGCTCCTGCCATGGCGTATAATTATGAAAACCAAACACCATGATCGACTGCACACCACAGATCAGAGCAAGACCTATGATCATACCAAGAGGAACATTCCTCTTCGCATTCTTAACACTCTTGGAAACCGGGATCACATACTCCGCCCCGATAAATAGCCAGAACGCCGTAGCTGTAGCAGAAAACAGCTCCGAAGGCTTCGTGGCCATTGTATACGGCTGCGAAACCACCTGCCCTGTCCCCAGCTTAAGCATACCGATCAGTCCCATGATGATCATGGAACCAACCAGAAGAAACGCGACCAGATCCTGGATCTTTGCAAACATATCCACACCACGAAGATTTGCGATCATGATCACAATGGTCATGATCAGCGTATACGCAATACTGGGAACCGGCAGCTTGATCGTCTGCGCCATCGCATAGGAAAAAATCGAAGCCTCCACACCAGAGGACAAAATATTACAGAGCAGATAACCGCCCACCATGGAGATCAGCGTGGGAAAAGGCCCCAGACATGCCAGCGTATACTGCGCCAGGCCACCCGTCGTATTCGGCATAATGGCATTCAACTCCGAAAGCGAAGCCACCGTAGTCATATTCAAAAGACACGCAATAATCATGGAAAAAATAAACACAACACCAACCGTACCTGCACCCTGCCCCAGTGAGACCAGACAGCTGGTGGCAATGACCAACCCTACTGATATAGATACAACACTTCCCAGCCCTAATTTCTTATCTTCACTCATAATCCCAGTCACCTCCCAATAAGTCAGACGGATATTCGCGATCCGCATTCGTTTAGCAGCCCAAAACAGACAACATAGAAACAGGCGAAGTTCCGCTTTATCTGCGGACACCCTCGCCTGCCATCACGATTCTCTGCTTACCCTTTACAGAGCATCTACACCTTCATCACCCGTTCTTACACGGATCACATTATCAATATCGTAGATAAAAATTTTGCCATCGCCAATATGCCCAGTATAAAGCTCATGCTTGATCACTTCCACAATCTTATCCACCTGCTCCTTTTTTACCACAACACTGATCTGCTGCTTCGGAAGGAGCTCCATCTCGTAATTTTCATCCACCTCGTACTCACGGGTACCTTTTTCAACGCCACATCCAAGCACCTGCATAACAGTCATACCTCTGACACCGGCTTTACTAAGTGCAGATTTCAGGCTGGAAAATTTTGCAAGGCTTGTGATGACTTCTATTCTGCATAAGCTCATCTTATAATATCATCCCTTTCTGAAAAAATACATTGATCATTAACTCAGATATTCACGTCTATCTCTGCAGCATATCCATCAATATAAATGCTTTGTAATTCATTCAGAAAAGACATCAGCCCAGCTAAGCCGATGCCTTTCCGCATAAAAAATACTCTCTGTAAAATTCTGTCTTATCTTATACATTAAGTTCTTTCTTTGTATCAGCAAGAGCCTCGTCCATTCTGGAGATAACATCCTTGATATCCTGTTCGGAGATAACAGCTGTAGGCTCGAAACGGATGGTTTTCGCATTAACAAGTGTTCCTGCTGTCATGACACGTCTTGCAAACAGACCCTTTGCAGTCTCATAGCCAAGCTCACATGTATGGAACTCAACTGCAAGCATAAGACCTGTACCACGAACCTCCTGGATGATCTCAGGATATTTTTCCGCAAGGCTCTGAAGTCCTGCTTTCAGGATCTCACCTTTACTTTTGCAGACACCCGGGATATCATTTTCAAGCATATATTTGATAGTTGCGATAGCTGCTGCACAGCATACCGGGTTTCCGCCAAATGTAGGAGAGCCAAGAAGCCATGGGTTGTCGATCAGATCCTGAACCCACATCTTCGGTTTACAGATGATACCTGTGATCGGCATGATACCGCCGCCGAAAGCTTTACCATATGTCATGATATCCGGTGTAACACCCTCTGCCTCACATCTCCACATTGTACCGGTACGTCCCATACCTGTCTGGATTTCATCAAAGATCAGCGCCACACCTGTCTCATCACAGATCTCACGAACCTCCTGAAGGTATCCTGCCGGAGGAACGATAACGCCAGCCTCGCCCTGGATCGGCTCAAGGATCACACCGGCAACCTTCTCTCCAACTGCCTGAAGGTTCTTGATCGCTTTTCTTACATCATCTGCAATACCATACTGCACATGCTGTACCTGCTGTACCATCGGAATATAAGGAGTACGGTATGTACTTTTACCACCCATGGAGATTGCACCCATGCTCTTGCCATGGAAAGCACCTACTGTGGAAATGAACCATCTTCCGCCGGTTGCGATACGTGCAAGCTTCAGAGCCATCTCAACGGCCTCTGCACCGCCGTTTGTGAAGAAGCAGTACTGCAGGTCGCCAGGTGTGATATCTGCAAGTGCTTTTGCAAGATATCCACGAAGCGGATCAAGAAGTTCCTGAGAATGAAGTGCCTGATGATCAAGCTGCGCTTTTACGGTTTTCAGAATCTCCGGATTTCTGTGACCACAGGTGTAAATACCGAAGCCGCCAAGACAGTCGATAAATTTTTCTCCGTTCAGTCCATAGCAATAAGCTCCTTCATCCTGCCACTCAAGAACTGCACCCTGCTCAGAGTCAGAAGAAACAGATTTACGGTATTTCAGCCAGCCCGGGCTTACATAGTTGTCAAAATGATCGATGGTATCTGCCACCATCTGTTTTTTCTCCTCTGCCGGAATATCTTTCATATCTGTGTTGATCAGTCCGATCACTCTATCAAGATCTTTGATTACCTGTTCGCTCTTTGCCATAATACATTCCCTCTCTTTCTGAAAATCATCCCGCGATCTGCCTCTGCATCCTGCGTTCATTCTGGTAAAAAAACAGGCGCATTCGCTGTATTTCTACAACAAATGCGCCTTTGCATTTCGTTTAATTGTTTTTTGAATTGCCTATATTGTACCCCGGTCAGCCAATGTGTACAATTCTTAATTTCTGGCTGTTTATGATTAGTTTCTGGTAGGCATACTTGTTTTTAAGTATATCTCTTCTCAGTTTCTCTCGAAATTATCTGCAATATACTCTACGATCGGTGCAGGATCTTCCAGACTGTGCGGATGATGGTCACAGTCCGGTTTTACGATCACTTTGATCTGGCCGCCGTTTTCCTCATAATATCTGACCAGATTGGCACCGTTTTCCTGATAAGGCACAACACTGTCAACCGCACCCGCTACCAGCATGATCCTGATCCCCGCTTTAAGAAGCTGAGGCATTTTGTCCAGAGGATTCCCCCTAAACTCCAGAGCATTCTCATCTGTGAGATGATAAACTGCCTTACACTCTTCCCATTCTTTCGAATAACGCTCACTTGCTCCATATCCTCCCGGCCAGCTCGTCACATTCATAACCGGCGCATCCAGATACAGCGTGGAGATCGTTTCAGGATTTTTCACCGTATAATTGACAGAATAAAGACCGCCTCGGCTGAAGCCGAAAAGATCTGCTTTTTTATTAAGGCCTTCTTCCTCTGTGATATACTGATAAAACATTTCCATAAGGCTTATGGATTCCGGGCATCCGTACATGTCGCTGATCATCATATATGCAATATGCCAGCCTTTTTCAAGAAGTGCTCTGTCTGCATAATCAAAAGCTCCGAAAAACTCTGCGCGCCATACCCATGGTTTTCCCGGATGCACTTCTTTCGGCATGACCAGGATACACTCATGGCCATCCAGTTTAAAATCCTTTCTCTGATATCCTTCCCATTCGGAGATCCTAACTTCTTCTGCTTTCATTCCATTACCTCCATTATTCATGCCCACACAAGCCACTGCTGCATAAGCTCTTCACAATCCACAGTTTGAAAATGCCGCCTCCCTCAAAGGAGACGGCATCCAGACATCCGCATCAGCAGACATGTTTATTCTTTTTTATTACCACTGGCACGGCTCAAAGTCTGCTGTGTTCTCAGAAGTAACAACGTCTGTTCTCAGATAGTTTACACGGTTTACATCAATGCCACAGAACCACTCGGAGATTGTACGAACTGCAAGACCAGCATCACCCTGGCAGGTCTGATAGGACATACCATAAAGTTTTCCGTCTTTTACAAGATCAAGACCCTGTTTGGAGATACCAGCTGCAACGATTACGATATCGTCACGTCCTGCTGCCTCGCAAGCCTCAGCTGCACCGATAGCCTGGTCAGAGTCATCTGCAAGAACGATAGCATTTAATTTATCGCCATATTTTGTGATCCAGTCGGATACGACCTGTTTAACCTTGGAAGCCTCAAATCCAGGAGACTGGATATCAAGTGTCTCGATATCCGGATATTTCTCAGCAAGCTCTGTCATAGGTCCATAGCAGCGTGCATAGTAAGGAGATCCACCTACGTTATGTGTAATGTAAGCAACTCCTCCTTTGCCTTCCATCTTCTCGCCAAGCATATCGGCAAGTGTTCTCATCTGGTACCAGTCATTCGGGCCAGTGTAGGAAATGATGTAGTTCATAGCTTCTGCTTCTGGTGTTGTATTTACACAGAATGCCGGGATTCCAGCGTCTGTGATCTTCTTGAACTGCTGTGTTGCATGGTCAGCGGAAAGCGGAATCAATGCGATTGCATCCGGATGCTCGTTGATCGCCTGGTCAATGTAGCTGTCCTGATTTCCCTGATCCCAGTTTGGATCATAAACAGTTACTTCCATTCCGACTGCATCACATGCTTTCTGGAAAGCCTCTGTGTAGCATGTTGTCCAGGCATGTGCACCATGAACGATCAGGATAACTTTTTTGCCTTCCTGTCCATCTGCCGGTGACTCCGGGAATTTTGCATCATTTGCCTCGTCCCAGTCAAGATACTCTTTGTAATGCCAGTGATTGGCATCTGTCTCTTCGTAATTGTCTTCACAATATGCAGCATCTCCGTCTACTTCCGGAACATCGAAGCTAAGCGGTGCTTCCATCATGAGATGGTCATCTGTTGTTTTTAATGTTTTTTCTGCTTCCTGCAGTTTGTCGTAAGAATCTTTTGCAGCGTCCGGAACTTCTACTGCTTCCTCTTCTGCACTCTCATCACTTGCCTCTGCCTCAGTTGCCTGGGCGTCTGTGTTCTCCTCTGCAAATGCTACAGACCCCGTACCTAACAACATAGCACCACATAACAGAACCGCCAGTCTCTTTTTCATCATGTTTTCTTCCTCCTATACCTTATATAGTTTTTATTTTATTAAAAGCTCCCTCCGCTTTTAATTTCCCCTATTATTTTTCATTACTTATTTTGCACCTTTCATCTCTTTGAGATGTTCCAGATGAAGATTCGGACGACGTCCAAGGATCTTATCTTTATTGTATTTTGCAACTGTCTCATAGATCAGGCAAAGCACAAGTGCTGCACCGATAACCAGTACCTGAAGCTCTGTGGATTTACAGAGAGATTTCAGGAACGCGATCATCAGAAGAGAAATGTAGGTCCAGCCTACGCTTCCTTTGCCGCCGTAGATATCTGTTCCACCGATAACAGTTGCTGTAAATGCCATATAGAAAGGTGAGATTCCTTTTTCACCCATGGTTACATTCGCCGCGCCGGAATAGATTCCGTTCAATGCTCCGCCAAGTCCTGCTGCAAGTCCGGAAATGATAAATGCTGCTATTACAACACGGTCACTGTGGATACCTGCAAGCCATGCTGTCTCTGCATTGCCACCTACCATATGGATATTTCTTCCAAGTCTTGTGTAACGAAGAATTACAATTACCAGGATTACAAAAAGTGTTGTGATAATAAAGTACGTTGAGAATGGAAGAAATGGAAGCAGCTGATTATTCAGCTTCTCATTCAGATCATAATCTCTTCCGATACTCAGCTCACTTCCGTTACAGTACACATACATGATTCCCTTGAGAACCAGCTGCATACCGATACTTGCGATAAATGCGTGGATCTTCAGCTTTGTAACAAGCAGTCCCATGATCAGGCCGTTTACAACACCCATCAGAGCACCGATGAGAATGCAGATTGCCCACGGAAGCTTCTGGTTGCTGTGAAGCCCAAGTGTAAGAAGTGCTGCAAAGGTTGACATGTACATAACTGTCATATCCATATGCCCTGCAATGAGGACGATAGTAAATCCAAGTCCCAGCCAGATAACAAGACTTCCGTTACCTGTTACTGCCCGGATATTGTAGGCTGTATAGAAATTGTCCACAAACAGTCCACAGAAAAGTACGATCGCAAGTAATAAAAATGCGCGGTTTTTGTTGATCATTGCTGCATTCAGCTTAAATTTCTTCTCCATCATGCTTTACCCAACTTTCTGTTTGAATGTGTGTTTAACCATACGATGAACAGGAATACGATACCCTGGACAAGATACTTGGTGTATGTCCCAAGACCGATCCAGGAAAGAATATTGTTGAGGATACCATAAGCAAGAACACCACCGAAGGTTCCAACAATACTTCCTTTTCCACCGTTCAGGGAAACGCCACCCAGAAGGATCGCAGTCAGAGCATCAAAATCATAACCGGTTCCGTTTTCGTAGGAAGCACATTTTCTGAGAGCTGCATAAAAGATACCAGCTGTTGCGCTGCAGAGACCATTGATCACATATGCGATAATGATCTGTTTTGTACAGTTGATTCCTGAAAATTTCGCTACTTCATAATTGGTACCGATGATCTTCAGTTTCTGTCCGAATGCTGTTTTTGTGTGAATCACCCATGAGATCACAAACATAACCAGCATAACGATTGCCATCAGGGAGATTGCTCCACCGATATAGGTTCTGGAAATCGCGTAAAACTTTTCAGCAGATGACTGCATGCTCTCTTTCGCGATATCCTCTGCGTAGAGCATTTTTCCCTGCCATACTACTCGTATGACACCGGATATCAAAAGATTTACCGCCAGTGTCCAGATGATGGCGTTGGCTCTCATCTTACCGATCATGAAACCGTTGATCAGACCGATCAGGGCACCTGCAAGAAGTCCTGCAATAATAGATCCCACAAAACCGAAGTTAATGCACTGTACTGCCATAACTCCGCCGAATGCCATTGTGATCGGCACAGACATATCTGTCATGTTTCCTGAATATGTAACGTAGAACAGTCCTGCACAGACCATACCGGTCAGGGCTACTGCTTCCAGAATAGACTGGATATTACTTTTTCCGAAGAACTGTCCTTTCGAAATGATCATTCCCAGAATGATAAGTCCTGCAACAATGATCCAGATGCCAAGCTGATTAAAGATCAGGCTGGCTTTGTTGATCTCTGTTTTTCTTGTATCTACCTTTGGAGCGGCAGTATTTCCATTTTTATTTACTTCTGACATGATACGAACTCTCCCTCCCCATTAGCTGCAATCAGTATTGAATTTTCCGTCATATCTTTTTTCCGGATCATTCCGATCGTATGTCCTTCACGTAAGATCACTGCTCTGTCTGCAAGTCCCACAACTTCCGGAAGGTCAGAAGAAAGAAGAATTACGGAATTGCCTTTTGATACATAATCCTTAACTACATTATGGATAACCTGCTTGGCATTAACATCAACACCTCGTGTAGGTTCATCCAGGATCAGGATATCAACACCTGCTGCCAGCCATTTGGCCATCAGCACCTTCTGTTGGTTTCCACCGGAGAAGCTGTTTACCAGACGGTCTCTGTCTGCCGGATAAACGCTCATCTCATTGATCTTCTCATCAATCAGTCCGTTCAGTTTCTTCTGATTGTAGAAAATACCGTTGGAATTCCGATCAATAATACAGGAGGTCACATTATCACCAACTGTCTGGTTCAGTGCCAGACCTACGACTTTTCGATCCTCTGTCAGATATCCAAGTCCTCCGGCGATAGCTTCTCCGAAGTTCCTGAAATGCGTCTCTTTTCCATGTATATAGACTTTTCCACCATCGGCCTTATCCACACCGATCAGTGCTCTTGCGATCTCTGTTCTTCCTGCCCCGGCCAGTCCGCAGATAGCAAGTACTTCACCCTTATGAAGCTCGAAGTTTACATGATGGAAAAATCCCCAGTGTGTATAATCTTCAACCTTCAGTACAACTTCATCCTGTACCATGGATTTATGGTTCTCATAGAAATTCTTTACAGGAGTTCCTACCATCATCTCAACCAGCTTGTCCGGATTCGTATCAGCTACTGCACAGGAGCCTACCAGCTTACCATCTCGCATAACTGTAACATTGTCTGCGATCTCAAAGATCTCTGCCAGGTGATGGGAAATATAAACCACTGCAAGCCCCTCTGCCTTCAGCTGACGGATGATCTTGTAAAGGCGTTCAACCTCGTCGCTGGAAAGAGCGGATGTGGGCTCATCCATAACAATAATGGATGGATTAAAGCCAAGAGTTTTCGCAATCTCGACAAGCTGTGCTTCGCACTGGCTGATTTCAGAAACATCCATAGTCGGATCAATATAATCCAGTCCCACTCTTGCAAGAAGTTTCTTTGACTCCTCAATTGCTTTCTTCTTATCTACAAAAATACCTTTCTTCGGAAGTCTTCCCACCAGAAGATTCTCATAAATGGAAATTCTTCTTGCAAGAGAAAGTTCCTGATATACCATTCCGATTCCTGCTTCCTTGGCCATTGTCGGGGAATGGAGAAGTTTCTTCTCTCCGTTAATGTAGATATCTCCTGTATAGTCATTAAACAAACCGTTCAGCATTTTCATCAGAGTTGATTTTCCCGCACCATTCTCTCCCATCAGAGCATGCACTTCACCTTTTTTCACACGGAAATCTACCTTATCAACAGCCAGTGTACCTGGAAAACGTTTTGAAACCTTCTGCATATCCAGAGCATATGTCTGTCCCGTGCTGTTTACTCCACTGCTCATATTTATCTCCTTTCCCATGAATGACACCTCCGCCAATGTCAGTTCATCTTTCTGAGTAACAAATCCGATCATTACGAAGTATTTATTAGTATAATAAGAAAAACCGATGAAAATTGAAATTCAATTTTTTCATCGGTTTAGTCTTATTTTTCACATCAGTGACAGTCCTTTTTTTAATCCAGTGACGGTCTGAAATAAGTGTCTATATTATCTTTTGTAAGGCTTACCACCAGGTTCTTATACCACAGTCTCAGGATTTCTCCCGAAGCAGCTCTTTTTGCACAGCTCCATGCATATTCCGCTTCATATTCCGGCGGCTGGGTTACAATACCATAAAGCTTTCCACTCTTTACCGCTTCCATATGCTCTGTTTCATTTCCAATTCCTATTACCTGGATCTTGTCCTGTATTCCTCTTGCCTTCAGCATATCATAAACTCCCAGTGCCATATTGCTGTCATGGCAGTAAAATACATTGATATCCGGATTCTGGGAAAGAAGTCTGGATGCTGCCAGACCTGCTTTTGCCCGGGACCAGTTGGCTTCTTCAATCCCCACAACTTCAACGTCCGGATAACTGGACAGATATTCCAGAAATGTCTGTGTTCTGTAAATCTGGGGATCTGTTCCCTGAGAACCTTCTATGATTCCCACTTTTCCTTTTTTTCCATTAAGACATTCCACCACCAGCTGACCTGCCAGATCAGCCTCTTCCGACATACTTGCCCCTACATAAGTTGTAATATATTCCGCAGATACAGTATCCACCTTCATATTCAGATTGATCACAGGGATTCCGGCGTTCTTTGCCTCGCGAAGTACATTCAGATAGGATTTCGCATTAACCGGACAAAAAATGATGGCATCAACCTTTCTCCGGATAAAATCCCTCATCTGCTCTTCCTGGTTTTTTACATTCCATTCTGCATACTGGATTTCCAACTTATAATCCGGATCTTTCTCTGCTTCTGCAACAAGAAGATTTCCAATAGCATACTGATAACTGGCCTGACTGGATGCAAGGGTGGCACCGATTATTTTTTTCTTTGTTTCCTGCTGCGTTTTTATACCGGCTGCCTCAGATCTGACTTCTGTTTTATAATGAACAGTTACTGTCGTTATTATCATCAAAATTGCCGCCGCAAAAATCAGGAGCCTTTTTTTCATATGCTTCTTATTCATATACTGCCTCCCTCATTATATGGAAGAACATAAGTCACTGTCGTTCCAACGCCTTCTTCTGATGAATAGCTCAGACCGTATTTCTTTCCAAAACGGAGCTGGATGCGTTCATTTACATTTTTGACTCCGATTCCGGAACCGCTGATATTCTCAGATTCGATCTCATCAGAAAGGATTTTCCTGCATATTTCTTCCGGCATTCCGCATCCGTCATCGCTGACTTCTATGATCAGATTCTGTTCCCGCCTGTACGCCCGGATAGTGATCTTTCCTGTTCCTCGTTTCTTTTTGATGCCATGATAAATACAGTTTTCCACTATCGGCTGCAGGATCAGCTTTATCGTCCTGCACCGTTCCACACCAGGCTCTGCTGAAATTTCATATGTAAATTTATCTGCATAACGCATACTCTGAATGATCAGATAATTTTTCACATGCTCCAGCTCCCTTTCCAGAGAGATTTCTTCATTTCCCTTGTTCAGGGATATCCGGAACAGCTTTGCCAGTGCTTCTGTCATTGCCACGATATTTGAGTCATTTGTCTCTGCCATCCATATAATGGAATCCAGCGTATTGTACAGAAAATGCGGATTGATCTGTGCCTGCAGAGCCTGAAGCTCGTACTTTCGCTTATCTTCCTGTTCTTCGATCACCTGCTCTTTCAGATTCCGGATACGGTCCATCATCTGATTAAATTTCATTGACAAATGTCCGATCTCATCGTCTGTAAGAATTTCCATACGCTGATCCATATTATCCGGATTAACCTGAACCATATATTTTTCCAGTTTTTTCAGAGGCTTTACTACTCCTGTAAGAATCCGGTTAAGCAGAAGCAGGGTTACTATAAGAGTAATTGCCACAGCCAGGATCATTACCCCACTGATTGCCATTGTTTCTGCCATCACAGACTTGTACGGAACCATACTTACCAGAGTCCACCCTGTTGTTTTCATATCGGTTCTGGTTACCAGATATTTCTCTCCTCTGTAGTTCAGCCTGAAACAGCTCTCCTTCGTTTTCCCAAGTGCTGTATTCAGCTCCTGACGGTTTTCCTTCTCATCAAAAGCGAAGCGTTCTCTTCCATTTTGCTGCTCATAAACCAGCTCGCCCTTATCATTTATAATACATATAAAATTCTCCTGTTTTTCCTGAAAAGAATTACAGATCTCCGTGATCTTATTCATATTCAGATTGATCAGGATCACACCTCGGAAGGTTCCGTTTTCATAGCTCTGGACTTCCCTGCTCAGTGAGATCACCTCATCATCTGTGTCAAAAAATGAATGTCTGTTAGGTCCTGTGATAATTGCATCCTGTGGCTTTGCCACTGCCTTCGCATACCAGTCCAGCTTGGAATAATCCAATGCGACCTTCTGATAGGTATACATAGATCTGTTCAGGAGCATTTTTTTCTTTCCAAAAATCATAATGGAGGAAATATCTGCCCTGGAAAGTAAGGTGTCACTGAATGCCTGGGAGCTCATCTCATAAGAACGCATATTTTTTCCGATTCCGCTATCCACATAATCATCTTCTTCTTTGATCACAGTTTCCAGATAATCCTGAAGATAATAATTATAATTTACATTTTTTGCAATGGAATCCACTTCCTCCAGATAGCTGTTCAGATAGGCTTCCATATTTACCAGATTTTCTTCTTCGTACTTTCCCCGTTCATTAAATGCCCTTGAATGAAAGACCATATAAAAAACAGTAACCATAATACACATGGTAACAATAATCAGCACCGCTGTCTGACTCAGGGCCCGGTTTTTCAGGCTGCTTTTCTGTTTTTTCTTCATGGCTTACTCCTTTGCCCTGAACTCGGAAGGAGACATTCCTGTATATTTTTTGAAAGAAACACTGAAATAATGAGGATTGGAAAATCCTGTTTCATAAGCAATCTCATAGGTTTTCATATCTGTTGATCGAAGCAGCTGCATGGATTTTTCCATACGGACATCTGTAAGATATTTTACAAAATTCGTTCCCGCTTCTTTCTTGAAGAGTCCGCTTAAATATCCTGTGCTGACAGATGCAAATTCCGCTGCTGATGTAAGGGAAATCTCCGGATTTTTATAATTTCTCATTACATAATCCTTCACCTTGTCAATAACCTGCATTCCACTGTTTGTCTGAGCAGAATTCATTTCGTCACGGATACTGCATGCAAAACGGATCAGCTCATCCTCCATCTCTCTTAGGGAACTGTATGTTTCAAATTTCTGGTATAATACAAATCCTCTGTTCCACATTTCATCCGGGATATCCTTAAGCCCGGCAAGTTCTCTCAAAAGCGCATTCATTGCCTCCATATAAATAACCTTGACATTTTTTCCGGAAAGGGAACCGTCCTTTCCATTGTCACGAAATACAGAACGTACTGCTCGTTCGATTTCTTCCGTATTGCCGATCATGATACTCTTAGTAAGATGGTGAAGTTCCTGCTGCGGATAATAGAAGGAACGCTCCAGATAATTCAGGTCTTCAATATCATAAACATTATTGCTTCCCAGTGAATATTTACACTCCAGTGCTTTCTTTGCATTGCGGTAGGCCTGGTTCAGTTCATCCAGGGTGGCTGCCGTTGTCCCCAGTGCACAGGTGGTTTTCAGCCGGATCGTGTTATAGATAGACTTCTGGATAATACAGAGGACATCATAAATAAGATCATGCGATTCTGCTTCAAGTGTACCGCAGCGAAACAAAATTACCACTCTGTCTTTTCCATCTTCAAAAACATAATGTTCTTTTCCCAGACATTCTTTCACAATATTCCGCGATGCAAAAAGATAAAGATCATAATCTGCCCCTGAAATATTTTCCATATCAAGATCCATGACTCCAATCTCATATGGTGCCTGGCTCATATCCAGCTGAAGGCTTTTTGCCCTCTCCAGATACAGCCTGAGATTACGGTCTGCAGAACAGACAATCTTGTTCAGTGTCTGTTCCTGAAGTACAGGCAGGCTCTGGCGAAGCTGATTCTTCATTGACTGGATATACTGTCTCTGGCTGTTCTCTATATGAAGCTTCTCGCAGATCTCCTTCATTTCCTTATAAAGGCTTTCGGCACCGATAGGCTTCAGGATATAGTTCTTCACTCCAAGTCCGACAGATTTCTGTGCATACTGAAAATCCTCATGTCCAGTGAGGATCACAACATGGATCTGCGGAAATTCCCTTGAAAGGATCTCCGTCAGCTCCAGACCATCCATAAACGGCATCACAATATCTGTCAGCACAAGATCCACATGATTTTTCCGTATAATATCCAGTGCCTCCTGTCCATCCTCCGCAAGAAAAATCTCCGAAAATCCCAGAGATTCCCAGTCTATGATCTTTTTCACCCCATTGCGGATAAGAGGTTCATCATCAGCAATCAGAAGTGTATACATTTTCTTCCCCTCCCATCTGTACATCGCCCGTGATTATATATAATTTTTGTCTGTTTTTCGTGCACTTTTTTGTTGATTATACTATATTTTCACAAAAGTTACAACTTTTCCCACAATTATTCTTGTGTATATTGCATATTACAAAAATTATTAAACGTGGTTTTTCGTCATCTTCTGAATATTTCGTGAATCGTTGGATATCCATACATGCTGAACAGGTGATCCGCCTCTTCCTGTGCTGCTTTCAGAGCCTCCTCAATAGAGATATCTCCCTGGTATATTTTTCGCAGAGCCTGACACATGATCTTCTCAATCTGCTCTACAGGAATAATCAGGCGATTCTTTCGATACGGACTGTTTCGTCTTTTTGCATACTGAAGGCTCTCCTCAGTGCTGACCAGCCAGGGATACAGCTTCAGAAGCTCACTGTTGCGGTACGGTGTCACAACTGTTGACGCACCATTCAGTATAGTCAGATACAGATTCGTATCACTGTTGCACAGCCAGGAAAAAAATCGGCAGACAGCTTCTCTGTGTGAGGAAAAAGGATTCAGTCCCAGATTCCATCCTACACTGGCAGGTGCTTTTCCCGGAACCATACCGGAAGCGATCCGACCGGATACATTCTCTTTCACCCGCTGGTTTATTCCATGGGCAAACTCTGAATATGTGATCAGCATAGCTGTCCTGCCTGTACAGAAATCATCTACTGTCTGAGTGATAGATTTGTTCATATCTTTCTCCGGTATATAATCCAGCGTATGGAGAATACTCTCAAAAGCCATTCTGTTCTCCTTCGTATGAAAGGTTGGCCTATGATAATTATCCCACAGCTTTCCGCCGCAGGCCCAGAGCCTGATCAGGATCTCCGGTGCCAGTTCTTCATCGATCGCTCCCGCAAAAGAAGCTCCGTATTCTGTAGGTGACGCAGGATTCTCCTTCCTTGTAAAAAAGGCAGCCACATCATTAAATTCCTTCCATGTTCTCGGTGCCCGAAGTGATATCAGACTCCTTTTCTGGTATTCAGTCTGAAGCTCCCTGTTTTCAAACAGGTCTTTTCTGTAGAAAAGAAGCTGTGTTCCTCCGCTCACCGGGATTCCGAAATACCGTCCGTTCAACTGGCAGTTCCGGAAGCCTGACTGAAAAAACTGATCCTTTTTGAAGCTGTCACTTTCAATAAAGGAAGAAATATCTGCAAGACACATATTTTGAACCATATATTCCAGCCACGGAACATCATAGGTATAAAAGTCATAGGTCTGCGTCAGCGTAGCACAGGACTCTGAAATCATGGAAAGCAGCTGGTTCTGAGGTACACAATGAAACTCTACCTGAATCCCGGTTTCCGCTTCAAAATGTCCGGTAAGCAGCTGCAGTGCCTGGATAGTCGGATTGTCCACTGACAGAAAGCGGATTTTCTCTCTGCAGGATATCCGGAAGCTCTGTTTCTGCTGCTTTTCTTTTTCCGGCAGACTCACAAGCCGGATATCCTTTTCCGAAAAATCAATCTCCTGTATAATCTGCTCATACAGCCTTGGGTTATGGATATTCTGCAAAAGTATCCTGGCTGCCTGCTCCCCCAGAACAGTACTGTTTCTGGAGATTTTGATCACACCATCATTCTGATTGATGTTGATCCAGGATTCCTCGGAACAGCTGATCAGAACAATATCCTCCGGGGTTCGCAATCCGCAGTATTCCATGGCAGTCTGAATTCCATATGTGATCTCACGACTTGTTGACAGCAAAACCTCCGGCGGCTTCCTGGAAAAAATTTTCATAAAACTGCTGAATGCATCTTCTCTGGTAAAATTCGTCGCACATATCTTCTCCGGTGCCAAATCTTCTCCCAGTGTTTCCATGGCATCTCTGCATGCCCGGACATAATTCCGCTCAGAAGAAAACTCAAGAGGACCACAGACAATACTGATATCCCGGTATCCCTGTTCCAGAACCTGTTTTGTTATGCTGTAAAAGGTATCGTAATGACGAAATCCTACATAATTACAGAACACCGAATCCGGCTCACGTTCAACAAAAACCGCCGGAATCTGATAATCCATAATGTGGTTCTGAAAAAAAGCTGTATTACCGGGCTGTGTCGTCACGATAATAAGCCCTGCTGAATTCTGGGTAATAAATTCGTCGATCTTCGTACATTCAACATCTGCGGAATCATTGGAAAACGCAATATTAATGGAATATCCATGGGACTGAAGATAAGAAGATATTCCGTCAAAGAGCCCTGAGTAAAACTGGCTCCTCATTCCCGGAAGCAGCACGCTTACCATATTACTGGCTTTTTTTTTCAGATTTCTGGCAGAATAATTCGGAATATATTTCAGCTTCTCCACAGCGTCCATTATCTTTGTATAGGTTTCCGGACGGACTGCTTTCTTTCCGCTCAGTGCGCAGGAAACGGTTGCTATGGATACACCTGCTTCCCTTGCAACGTCTTTTAATGTTATCATTTTTATGTCCCTTCAAATGCTTCTGTTTCGTCGTTTTTCTCTCTGTTTTTATCTGTTTTTCATTATATGTCCTATGAGATCCGCTTCATTCAACATAGTAAAATTCGTAGTAAAACGTTTAGATTTTTATTCCGGCAATCGTATTGAAACACACACTTTTTTTTCACATAATGTAGTTATAAGTTGAAGCAAATGAAAAACTACAGGAGGTAAATATATATGAAAATGACACCCAGAGAACGTGTAATGGCGTCTGTCAATCATCAGAATCCTGATTCCCTTCCAATGGATCTGGGAAGCAACGTAAGTGCCGGAATCAGTGGTATGGCTTACGGAAAATTAAAAGAATATCTTGGAATCACAACAGGCCACAACCGTATTTACGATGTGGTACAGCAGGTAGCTCAGCCTGAGATCCAGGTTCTTGATATCATCGGAGCTGACGTCCTTGACGTTGGCCGTGTATTTAACACAGAAGACTCCAACTGGTACGATGTAACCTTATCAAACGGCGTTGCCGCACAGTGGCCGGGCTGGTTCAGGCCGAGACATAACAAAGATGGCTCTTATGAATATTTTGACTGCGAGGGCACACTCATTGCCAAGATGCCAAACGGCGGAATGTGTTTTGACCAGCAGTACTTCCCATATAAAGAAGATTACCCGAAAAACTACAATGATCTGGATAAAGAGATGGGAAAGGTTATCTGGAGTGCTATGGTTCACAGTCCATGGGATCATTCCAACGAAAAATATTTCTGGGAAACACTTCGTGAGAGATGTCTTGTACTGAAGAACAGCACAGACCGTGCCCTGATGATCACCTGCGGATGCAACTTCTTCGAATGGGGAACTTTCCTTCGCAGAATGGAAAATTATCTCATGGATATTTATGAGGAACCGGAGCAGGTTCTTGCACTTAATGACCAGCTTCTGGAACGCCACCTGAAAAACCTGGAAAACACATGTAAGTACCTTAACGGAATCGTAGATATCGTCCGTTTCGGTGATGACCTCGGAATGAACAACAACATGTTCATGTCCCTGGAAAAATACCGTACCTTATTCAAACCGTATCATACAAAGATTAATGAGTATGTACATAAACACAGCAGCATGAAGACATTCCTCCACTCCTGCGGTTCCATCTTCCCGGTCATCGGAGATCTGGCAGAAGCAGGCTTCGATATCCTTAATCCGGTTCAGACATCAGCAGCCAATATGGATCCTGCCAGACTGAAACAGGAATACGGCAAAGATATCACCTTCTGGGGCGGCGGATGCAACACCAGAAAAATTCTGAACATGGGAACTGAAAAAGAGGTTTACGACTACTGCAGACGCATGATCGATATCTTCTTCCAGGATGGCGGATTCGTATTCAACCAGGAGCACAACATCCTCGGTGATGTTCCTCCTCAGAATATCATGGCTATGTATAAAGCTGTTGAGGATGCCAGAAGATAAAGTACAGACAATATGTTTCTAAAACCCCAAAAGGGATGCCGCATGAACAGAATCTCTGAATTCTGTTCCATACGGTATCCCTGATGGCATAGGTTTATCATAAGCGGTTGGATTATTCAGTTATGCTCCGATCAGCTGATTTGCCAGTGTTGCAGCACTTGCAGCATCCTCGGAATATCCGTCTGCGCCGATCTCGTCTGCGAATTCCTGAGTGATCGGTGCTCCGCCGACCATAACCTTGATATTGCTTCTGAAATCAGATTTGTTCAGTGCATCTACAGCATCACGAAGTGCAGGCATTGTTGTTGTAAGAAGAGCGGAAAGAGCGATGATCTTTGTATCCGGGTTCTCTCTGTAGCACTCGATGATCTTGTCATTGGAAACGTCAACACCAAGGTCGATAACCTCGAAGCCTGCACTCTCGATCATCATGGCAACAAGGTTTTTACCGATATCATGAAGGTCTCCTGCTACTGTTGCAATGATAAGTTTACCCTTTACGCCTGTAGCTCCGGATGCAAGATGCGGTTTCAGAACCTCAACACCTTTTTTCATGGCTCTTGCTGCTACCAGCATCTCAGGTACAAAGATCTCATTATTTTTGAACTTCTCACCTACAACAGCCATGGCATCGATCATACCTTTATTTAAGATCTCCTGTGGATCGCAGCCTTCATCAAGAGCTTCCTGCACTGCTTTTCCTACCAGTTTCGCTTTACCGATTTCTACTAATTTTGCAACTTCTTCGATTTTTGACATTGTTCTACCTCCAAATATTATGTATATTCATTATTTGCTACGGACAGGCTGATAATTTTTCGCACTCATCTCAGCTTTTATCGTATTTTTTATGGGATTCGTTTGCAGAGTCCTCCGCAGGCTCTGCAAACCTGAAGGGATCCTGATTATTTTTTTACAGGTCCAATAAGACCCTCTCTGTATGCTCCGATGTACTCCATACAGTAGTCATCTTCTCCAAGAAGAGCTTCTGTTGCATAAATAAGGCCAAGCATGTCTCTGTTTGTCGGATCAAGGATTCCACTGTCCAGTCCGGCATTCATAGCCAGTACCATAAATCCAAGGTTGATCAGCTTACGAACCGGCAGGTTGAAAGAAATATTGCTGATCGCTGCTGTAATGTGAATGGACGGATACTGCTCACGAACAGAAGTGATAACCTCGATATTTGTCTCAATTCCGTTCTCAGATGTACAAAGCATCTCTACCAGCGGATCAATGTGGAGCCTTGATGGAGCGATTCCGTATTCTTTGGCTTTTGCCATGATCTTATCAAATACGCGAAGTCTGTCTGCTGCATTTTTCGGGATTCCGGTATCATCACTGAGAAGAGCGATAACTTCCCAGCCTTTATTTTCTTCCTGTGCCATAACAGGGAAAATCTTGTCGATCTTGTCGCCCTCGCCGGATACAGAATTGAAAAGTCCCGGACGTTTACAGAATTTATAAGCCTGGATCAGTACATCAGCACTTGGACTGTCCACAGAAATCGGAAGGTCTGTTACTTCCTGAATACAGTCGATCATCCATTTCAGTGTTTCAACTTCCTCTTCCTCCGGAACAGATGCACAGCAATCGATAAATGTTGCTCCGGCTTCTGCCTGTTTTCTTGCACGGTCTTTGATAAACTCCGCATCTCTTTTTGCAATAGCCTCTGCAACAGAAGGAATGGAACCGTTGATTTTTTCTCCAATAATAATCATATTTTTCTTCCTCCCTATTCGTAGATCTTGGTTGCTTCGTCAAACAGCGCCTTGATATTGCTTGGCGGAACATCCGGCTGTAATCCCTCATGGCTTGGTGATACGATAAGGCCTGTCGGGAAGTAGGTACGAAGCTCTTTAACCTTTGCAGCTACCTGCTCCGGTGTTCCGTTCGGAAGAAGATCCTGTGTATCAACACCGCCGCAGAAAGAAATCTTTCCGTCGAATTTATCTTTCAGGTTTGCAGGATCCATACCTGCTGCAAGTGCCTGGATCGGATGGATAACATCAACGCCAGCCTCAATGAGAAGCGGGATAGCTTCAACAATAGATCCGCAGGAATGATATACAACCTTTACGCCATAGCTGTGTGCCAGATCGATAAGTTTCTTTGCTCCGGGAATAACGAACTCGCTGATAAGAGCCGGGCTGATCATCAGGCCTCTCTGACTTCCTACATCATCACCGATGAGGATTGCCTGTACTTTACCTTTTGTTGCCTCAAGGAAAATCTTAAGGGCTTTCAGATAAAAATCTACAATATGATCATCTACATAATGTACCATCTCAGGCTCTGCAACCATGTTCATAAGGCATGTCTGCATTCCGAATGCAGCACAGGTATCCTGGAAGTGGCAGGCCCAGAGCATACCCATAACTACTTTATCATCCGGTGCCTCATCAACAAGACGGCGGCACTCTTCCGGATCGATATAAAGCTCCGGATCCGGCCATGGGAAATTCACTGCCTCCACATCTTCAAGATCCTCACACTGTGCAAAGCATCCGTCTGCTGTCAGTGTTCTGTGCTCTGTATCTACGTTGCTTCCGTTCATATACCAGTCAAATGCCGCGAAAATTGCGGAGCATGTCGGGGATTTATACGGGATCTCTACTGCGTAGAAATCATCTCCGCATACTTTTTTCAGTTCTTTGATATTGTCTACATGGTAGTAATCGCAAAGTGCAGGAACTGCCTCCGGTGTCGGATCACCAAGCCAGCAGGCCGGTCTGTCTACCGGTTTTCTTTCTACAGTTGCGATAAATCTTTCTCTACTGTTCATGTTTCTTTTCCTCCATATCTATTGCTTTTGCTTATTAGTTAAGGTGATAAATTTCTTCCATATCTGACCAGAATTCGCCCTCTGCTCTGTCAGGAAGGGGTGACATCAGCGGTTTTACAACATCCCACCATCTTTGTGTTGCCGGATCTGCTGCCATCTTTGCCATATCTGCATCAAAATCTTCGCCTTCGTACTCAAAATATGTAAAAAGATATTCTCCTCTGCTGTAGATAGAATAATTTTTCAGGCCGCATTCTTTGATCATTTCATTTACGCCCGGCATTGGATTTGCATGCCATTTTTTATATTCGGCAAGCTTTTCCGGTTTTACCTTGATCATCTGACCAAATCTTTTTTTCATACTTTCACCCTTTCCCTGCTGCTTCCAGTTTACAGTTCTTACATTCCGTTCTTTATGAAAATCATTATAAAAAAAGCCGGTAAAAATATAAATTCAATATTTTCATCGGTTTAGTCCTTTTTTTCATGTAAAAAATCTGAACATGTAAAAAATACACCTATAGCAATTCCAGAAATTAATACATTAAAAAGAAGTTGAACAGAGCATGATGCAACAATCTCCGGAAGTGCTGTAATCTGATTAATGTAACTATTGAATAAAAACAGGAATGTATTATACTGAAATCATACTCAGACAATGGGAAAATCAAAGAATTTACAGGGAGGTTTTTTATCATGGAATACAGACGTTTCGGAAACACGATCTATCTTCGTCTTGATCCGAAGGAAGAGATCCTAGAGGAGATCGGCAAGGTTGCAAAAAAAGAGAATATCCGCCTTGCACAGGTCACAGGCCTTGGCGCCATCAATGATTTCACTGCAGGCGTATACAACACAGTGACAAAGGAATACCACTCTATTCAGTTCCAGGGAGCGTTTGAAATCGTATCACTTACCGGTACCGTTACCCGCAAAGACGGTGACGTTTATCTTCATCTCCATATCGCAGCCGGTGACGAGGAAGGCCATGTACACGGCGGTCATCTGAACCGTGCCATCATCAGCGCTACTGCCGAGATCCAGATCCAGGTGATCGACGGAGAGATCGGCCGTGAGTTCAGTCAGGAGATCGGTCTGAATCTGTTTAAATTCTGATTTTGCCAGAGGGATTCCGGACACAGTCTACTGCTTTACAGTTTAAAAATTTCATCACACATAAAAAGGGTGAAACTACACAGCATAATGCTGTCAGCTCACCCTTTTCTTTAGCTTCAATATTGCCCTCTTCCGCAATATCTGCAATGCTGTCACTGCTGTCGCCAAACTCTTCCGCACTCTCTGTCACGGTTCCGGCTTCCGCCAGCGGCATTTCCTCCTGTGCATAGGCCGTCACGGTTCCCGCTGACAGAGATGTGACTGTCACAGACGCCGCAAGCAGCCAGGCCATGATGGTACTCGTCTTTTTTCTCATACCTGTTCCTTCCTTTTCCTCTAATTCACTTTACAGTTTTCTGTAAAGCTGATATCACTGTGAATTTGCCTGATATTTTCTGTTCTGTCAACAAAGTGGATTTTAACATAATCTGGTCCGACGGATGTTCGTAATTGAAACAAGGGACTTCCCTGATTCACCGACATTTACATTGACAAATTCCCCTGTTATGATATACTTTGATGATAAAACTATTTTATACTAAAATTATTTAACGAAAGCAAATGAATGTGAGGATCTGATCATTATGAAGAATTTTAAAATCGGTGATAAACTTACGAGATTTCCCCTGATCCAGGGTGGAATGGGCGTTGGTATCAGCCTTGGCCGTCTGGCAGGCACCGTTGCAAAGGAAGGCGGGATTGGAATCATTTCCACCGCTCAGATCGGCTACCGGGAAAAGGATTTCGACCGGAATACCGAAGAAGCCAACCAGCGGGCTATCCTGTCCGAGATGAAAAAAGCACGCAGGATTTCTCCTGACGGTATCATCGGCTACAACATCATGGTTGCACTGAAGGAGTACGCATCTCATGTAAAAGCCGCTGTCCATGCCGGCGCTGACCTGATCATCTCCGGTGCAGGACTTCCTACAGAGCTCCCTGCTCTTGTCAGCGGAAGCAAAACAAAGATTGCCCCCATCGTCTCAACGGACAAATCTGCAAAGGTTATCCTGAAATACTGGGAAAGAAAGTACAAGCGCACTGCAGACCTTGTGGTGATCGAAGGTCCCCAGGCAGGCGGTCATCTGGGCTTCCACAAGGAAGAGCTGGATTCCTATACACCGGAAGCCTACGACAATGAGATCCGAAAGATCGTCCAGACTGTAAAAAGCTATGCCGCAAAATTCGGCACGGAAATCCCTGTAGTAGCTGCCGGCGGCATCGCCACGCACGAGGATGTAAAGCATGTCCTTGATCTTGGTGTGGACGGCGTTCAGGTTGCCACCCGTTTTATCCCAACGGAAGAATGTGACGCAGACATCCGGCTGAAAGAATCCCTGATCCACGCCGCAAAGGACGACATTGCCATTGTAAAAAGTCCGGTAGGTATGCCGGGACGTGCCATTATGAATCCCTTCATGCAGCACGTCATGGCCGGTGAAAAAATCCCGCACAGTCCCTGCCACCGCTGCCTTGCCAAATGTTCCCCCGGCGAGATCCCTTACTGCATTACAGACAAGCTGATCGCCGCCGTAAAGGGCGACGTGGAAAACGGCCTGCTGTTCTGCGGAGCAAAGGCCTATATGGCAGATAAGATCGAAACCGTGCACGATGTGATCGCTGATCTGTTTGGCACAGAATCGGAGTGCATCCGGCTGTCATAAAGATAAACCTGCGCCGCTAGGCGCACCTAAACAAAAAGCCCCTGCTTTCATTGCTTTTCGCAGTGAAAACAGGGACTTTTAGTTTTTCTACCGGTTATCGATCTTTTCCGGGTACATGTCATGCTCTGTCAGACGTTTCCAGGCAATCTCCTCCCATCTGGTTCCGGCTTTTCCGTAATTGCAGTAGGGATCAATGGAAATGCCACCTCTCGGCGTAAATTTTCCCCAGACCTCAATGTATTTCGGATCCATAAGACGGATCAGATCCTTCATAATGATGTTCACGCAATCCTCATGAAAATCTCCGTGATTGCGGAAGCTGAAAAGATACAGCTTCAGAGATTTGCTCTCCACCATTTTTTCACCGGGTACGTAGGATATCGTGATCGTCGCGAAATCCGGCTGTCCGGTAATGGGACAAAGGCTTGTAAATTCCGGGCAGTTAAATTTTACAAAGTAATCGTTGTCCGGGTGCTTGTTCAAAAATGTTTCCAGTACCTCCGGAGCATAATTGTCCGGATATTTTACTTTCTGATTTCCGAGAAGGGTGATCCCTTCTTTTTCCAGGTTTTCTCTGCTCATATTTTTTCCTTTCTATGGTCAAACGGATATTTATGATCCGATCTATCTGTCAAGTGCCGGATCCTTCACTCCATTGAGCCGGAATGCCTCTGCTCTGTCAATACAGGTTCCACACACACCGCAGGGCTTTTCGCCGCCTTCGTAACAGCTCCAGGTCAGTTCATAAGGAACATTCAGCTCCAGGCCGGTTTTTACGACCTCTGCCTTTGTGCAGCTGACAAAAGGCGCCTCAACCTTCAGCTGGCCGCCGCTTCCCTGATAGATCGCCTCGTTGATCGCATTGTGAAACGCACTGCTGCAGTCCGGATATGCATTTCCGGCTGCATCATCCGCATGTGCTCCGTAATAGATCACACTGCAGTTTTTTGACAGCGCAATACTTGCTGCCGAAGAAAGAAACAATCCGTTCCGGAAAGGCACATAGGTTGAAACCGGTGAGCCATCGGTTTCCTTCAGCTGCTCTGCATAGCTTTCGTGTGGGATCTCTCTGTCTGAATGCTTCAGAAGCGAACAATCACTGTACCGGAAGATCGGCTCCAGATCCAGATAAAGATGCTCCACTCCGTAATATTCTGCTGTTTTTCTGGCAGCCTCGATTTCTTTTGTGTGCTTCTGTCCGTAAGCTACTGTTAATGCAATTACGTTCTCTTTTCCATATTTGTTTACGGCAAGCCCCAGGCAGGTGGTGGAATCCACACCGCCGCTTGCAAGTACAAGTGCTTTCATAGCGTTCTCCTTTTCTGCGGTATTTCTGTTTATATTGTAATATTTTTTTCTGTCATACTCCCCGTTTCTGCGGGTCCCAGATCACCTTATGAAGCTGGATCTGAAGCTTTACATCGTTGAGCTTTTTTTCCATAAGGAAATCTACGATCTCCACCGGCTGGATCCTGCCAAATACAGGGCTGAAATAAACTGCCGTTTTTCCGACCAGCCTGTACTTTTCCAGGATTTCCAGGGCTTTTTCCATATCTCTGCGGCTGCTGACCACGAATTTCAGCGTATCCTCACTGCCCAGAAGCTCCAGATTGGAAAGGAGCATCTCTTTTTCCATGCCGCTGTCCGGTGTTTTATAATCCATGGTAAAGGACGGACGTTTTTTTAATATATGATAAGGCTTCAGATCCACACTTCCATTGGTCTCAATCTCCACCCGCCGGGATGGATCCTCCAGGATTGCCTCGATCAGCTCCTCCATCCCTTTCCGTAAAAGTGGTTCCCCGCCTGTAAGTGTCACATTTTTTACGCCTGTTTCACGGATCCAGGAAAGGATCTCTTCTTCTGTCAGCCTTTCACTCTCACATCCCGGCTCATTTGCCCAGCTGGTATCACAATAGCTGCACTGAAGATTGCAGCCCTTAAACCGGATAAAAGCGGCAAGCTCTCCTGCCCGTCTGCCCTCTCCGTTGATGCTGACAAATTTCTCTACAACCTGATAGGTACTCATAGCCATACCGCCTCCGTTTCTTCTTCCGTTTCCCGGTAAGCTGCACAGTTATTTGGTGTTTCGTAAACAACAGCTCTTTTTACAGGATAGCCCTTTTCTTCCATTTTCCTGAAAAAATACTCTGAAAAATTCTCTGCTGTAGGGCGAAAGGGAACCTTCACCAGATGAAAGCCTTCCTCATCCAGTGCTTCCAGCGTTTTCGGACGTAATGTATTTTCTTCATAGATCAGCGTGTGATCCATGGAATCTGCCAGCTCCCGAAGATCCTTTTTCAGATCTCCGAAGTCTACCAGCATCCCTCGCTCCTGGCCGTTTTTCTCTAGGTTCCGGCTTTCGATCTCAATCTCCACATGCCAGCGATGGCCATGGATGTTGGAACATTTGCCGGTGTAACCGGACAGAAAGTGTGCCGAATCAAAATCTGCTTCTGTTTTTAACTGATACATAATTTCTTCCTCCTTCTGAATCTGTCACACCACCCCGATATTCCATAAATAAAAAAAGCCGGTATTACCGGCCGTGATTCGGTTAAAGTAAAAAAAGGCAGACCCGCCACGAGTCTGCCCTGATTCTCACATCTTCTTCAGCCCTGGTTTTATTTATAGACAGGATGGTACAAACGAACTGTCTTATATTAATTTGTATAGTATTTCCGGAGATACTGCATCAAACGATAAATCGGACCAGATCATCCGCGTTCGCTGCTCACTCATGAGCGCAGTCGCTCCGCAACGATCTATGGGAACTTTCAGCTCCGGAATTACGGTAAATTTTCTGCAGAATTATCTTCTTCCGCAGCACTTCTTATATTTCTTACCGCTTCCGCACGGACACGGATCGTTCGGGTAGATTTTTCTTGCAGATGCCGGCTGCATCGGCATTGCTGTCGGCACAAAGCTGTTCGGCATTGCAGTGTGCGGCTTGCCTGTGGCAAACGGCCATACTGCTCCTGAGATCTCATTCGGTGTGTAACCGCGGAATTCCAGCATTCTTGTGTTATTGTTTGCCTCCATGATCAGCTTTGTAAATTTCTCAAGCTGCTCATCGTTAAACTGGATCCCTTTCTGGTTCAGGTTTTCCATGATCGCTGACATTCTGCCATCCATGGAGCATTCTTTGTAAATAAAGAACAGTACCTGATCCTTCACCGCCTCGGAAACCTTCATCTCATCCATCAGGAATCTGCCCAGTTTCTGATAAGAAGCAGATTTTGTCGGATAACCGTTTTCGGAATAATCCAGGATCTCATCTACTGACGGAATATAGAATTTCCGTCCACCCTGACGTCTCTCGATATCCTTGTAGATGTTATTGACCAGTGCGGATTTCAGGATCATCTGATCCTCCGCAAGCTCACAGATGCAGGCCTTTTCCGGAACGGTATGATACAGCTCGATGAACCTGTCATATCCGATGTCAAAGCCTTTTCTCTGCTTAAACATCTCATATACTGTCTTCGCCGGTGCAGATACATACAGATAGCTTACCATAACAAGACAATCCTTCAGCCAGTTTACCTGGCTGCGAAGTGTCCGGAATTCCGGTGTGTTGATCTGGTCGTAAACAGCTGCAACCTCTGCCGGAACTTCTGCGTAATCATCACTGTAGGAAACAAGGTAGCCCATATCGTTCAGCCATTCTAACGTATTCCACTCATCCTCTGCAACATGGAAGCATTTTCTCTGAATAGCTGCCTCAAAAGCCAGTACCTCCTGATCGTCTGCTACGAGGAAGCTTGCTTTCATAACCTCCGGTTTAAGAACCTCTGCGGCAACCTTTGCGGCGATCTCTTCCTGATCCATTCCCTTGCAATGAAGTCCAAGCTCACCTGCAATGCTGAGAAGGTCTTCTTTACGATAGGACATGAGGAAATCTTTTACTGTAGGATCTCTTCTGCTGCCTGTAGTTGCCTCATCTGCTTTTGCAGCTCTGGCTGCTGCCTCTACTGCTGCTACTGTTGCAGCAATGTCTTCAGATGCTTTGACTGTTTCCACCTCAGTTTCAACTGCTGCAGTGCATCCCAGCTCCGGTGCCTCTGTCCAGTACGGATCATCCTCACCCTTTACTTCTTTTATAATAGAAGGAGCTTCTGCTGTTCCCTCGTCTTTCTTCTCAATATCAACTCTGTATTCCGGAGCTTCCTTATCCGCACCATACTGCCGGAAGGTAAACCATTTCTCGGAATCCATAAGCTCTGCAGTCTCTGTCTCGCCTGCATTTAATAATGTGAAATTATTTTTCGCCTCTCCGTCCCCGTTCTCACGGATCTGTACTTTTTTCTGAAAAAATTCAATCTCATATAGGCTGCCTGCCGGATACTGAACCAGTTTCTCAAGCATGGCTGCCATTCTTGCAAATGTAACGTCAGCCGCAACAGTACAGCGTCTCCATACCGGCGGTTTCGTTCCTTTTCTTGTGATTTTTAACTGATAAAACATTCCTGTGTTCCTCTCCTGTAAATATATGCCGGATCAGGAGCTACGAATAACTCCTGATCCGGCGTAAGCAACTTCCCCTATGTTATACAAAAACGAAGAAATTGTCAATATTTGAGAGGCTTCTACAACACAATATCATATTTCTCAACCTGAATCACAGCATTTCCGTCACTGTGAAACAGGATTTCATCTGCTTCCACTGGTGTTGGGATCACGGTAGTCGCAGTTTTGCTTCCATCATTGATAAAAAGCTCTATGGAGCTTCGATCCAGGATAAAACGCAGCTTCAGATTCTGTCTGTCATCTGTGATCTGGAGCTTTCTTGTACACACAACATCACGCTGTACCCCACTCCAGGTTCTGTCGATCTCCAGTATCTGTCTTTTTCGATCATAGGTAAAGACCGTTGTATATTCTTCATTGCGTGCAAGCTCGATCTGGAACTCATTGTACACATCCACTGCTTCCTGATTTGGATTTCCGGAGTTCCTGCTTCCATCCATGATGCCATCTGTGTTCTGCAATTCCACGGTCAGATCGATCATTCGGCCACAGACGCCTTCAAGGCTTAAGCTCTCACCGACTTTTACATTCTCGTAACAGCAACGGTTTTTCCGATAATTCTCAATTTCTCGGACCGGATTCTGCCAGATTTTTCCGTCACGATATTCCAGCTCTCTCGGAAGAGTCATCATTCCCTGCCATCTCTGCTTCTCATTGATCACGCAGCTATCCCAGGATTTCATCCAGGCGATCATCACTCTCCGGCCATCTGGAAGCAGAGTAGTCTGCGGTGCATAAAAATCAAGTCCATAGTCCAGACTTACCGGTGCGTCTTTTTCAAATGTATGTTTTTCGCTGTCATAATCTCCCGTAAAATATAGGGAATTATGTCCATTATGAAACTCATACCCTTTTGCACGCATATGCTGCGGAGAACAGATCAGCACATGTTTATCCCCGAGCGGAAAGAAATCGGGGCATTCCCACATAACACCGATTTCTCCTGTGGAGTTCTCCGCAAGAATTGTTTCAAATTTCCATTCTTTCAGATCTTTACTGGAAAACAGAACTACCTGTCCAGGAATTTCTTCGCTGCGGCATCCTACGAGCATATGGTATGTTCCGTTATCTTCCCATATCTTCGGATCACGGAAATCAATTCTGCTGCATTTCTCCGGAAGCATATCCCCGGTGACTACCGGATTTTTCTCTGCCTTTACATAATCTTTTCCGTCACCCCAGGCAAGGCACTGATTCTGCCGGACTTCTTCTTTTCCATCCGGCAGCTTTTCTGTTGTAACTCCTGTGTAGATCAAAGCCTGTTTTCCATCCGCTTCAATAGCACTTCCGGAAAAGCATCCCTCTCGATCATATTCCTGATCCGGTGCAAGTGCTGCAGGAAGCTGCTCCCATCTGATCATATCCTCTGTCACACTGTGGCCCCAGTGCATAGGGCCCCAGTCACGGCTGTAAGGATGATACTGGTAAAAAAGATGTACCTTTCCTTTAAAAACAGAAAATCCATTGGGATCATTGATCCAGCCAACCGGTGCAGATACATGAAAGGCCGGTTTCTCTTCCTGCGGGATATTTTTTGCTTCCTCTATTTCATAAAGACGTGCTTTTTCAAGTTTTTCACTCATACTCTGCTCTCTCTTTCTTTTTTATGTTTCTGACCGGTATCTTTTTCTGTTTTTATTTCTCTGTCTCACTAAGAGACTTCTGATACTGGTCAAAATATTTCTGTTTGATCGCCAGATAATCAGACAGTCCATACTGCTCCATCTTTTTCAGATAGGAATCCCATTCTTTATCGATGCCGCCATTCAGGATCCAGTCTGCTTTTTTCTGTTCCGCATACTTCTTGATATCCGTGTCGTACTGAGATACCTTATTGGTATCATCAATACTCATAAATACATTCGGATACACATATTTACTGTTCATATCCTTAAGATATGTTTCGTGCATATTGTCGAGACGCTATTTTGCATCTGCCGGCTCTGTTACATATACATCGTAATACTCGTTAAGTATTGCCAACGGTCCGTTTACAGACTGTGCTTCACGAACCTCTACCGGAGATGCATCTCCCAGATCCATATGTTTCAGCATCTGACCACCTTCTGCATTCTCGGACATCTCAAAGATATTAAATGAATCTTTTTCCCCGTAAGTACCCCAGTTATTCTGCGGAGACTGGATCGGTGCATACATCTGATCGATCCATGCTGCTGCCAGTGCCGTATTCCGACAGCTTGTAGTCAGAACGCAGCGTCCTCTGTCAAAGCCACTGGTTTCACTGTTATTCTGTCTTGTGATATTTACAAGACCATCCGGACCGGCCAGCGCCGGGAGCATTACATAATCTTCATTGTTATCAATATTTGCAATATCCCAGGTGAAACACAGACCATATCTGTGGTTTTTACCTTTTGCAACATAAGTTGACCATTCCTGGGTAAAAGCCTCCGGATCCACCAGCTTTTCTTCTACCAGCTGATGGAGCCACTGAATACCTTCTTTATAGCCTTCCTGTACAGTTGTATAAATAACGGTTCCATCATCTTTCACTGCAAAATGATCACCGGTGTCACCATATCCTTCTCCGAATCCGTTGATGAGAATTGCAGGATCCTGATCACCATTATTGATGATAAAGGACATCGGGATCACACCACCCTCAATATCAAATTCTTGTTCCAGTTTATCTGCATTGTCTCGGAAAGCGATCAGAACCTGTTCCAGTTCCTCAGTTGTGGTCGGAACGTCCAGCTTCAGATAATCCAGCCATTTTTTATTAATGTAGGGGATATCTCCAATTGCCTGAATGGCTTCTTTCCCCGCACCAAGCTGCTCGATCCATGGGAAAGAATAAATATGTCCGTCCGGTGCTGTACACATTGTTCTGTATTCCGGGTATTTTTCCAATACAGCCTTAAGATTCGGCATGTATTTATCAATAAGATTTTCTACCGGAATAATGATTCCCTGTTTGGCATAGCGAAGAAGATCATAATCACTCATACCTGCGTTAAAAAGTCCATCCGGAAGATTTCCGAACTGTGCCAGTGCCAGATTTTTTTTGTCATTAAACTGATCCGATACAAAACAGGTCCAGTCAATGTGGACATTGGTCTGCTTTTCCAGTCTTTCAAAAATCGTTCTTTCATTAGGTTCCTGTGTAGATGTTGCAGGTGCACTGGTAATAAAAGACAGCTCTGCTTTTTCTTTCAGAGGAAATGACACATCTTCCACCGGGATATCCGGATCTATTTCTGCTTTCATGTGTTCTTTTCCATTTCCACATCCGGCACTGCATACCATTATAATTGCAGAAAGCCCGATTGCCAATAATGCCTTCATTCTTTTTTTCATCATTATCAACCTCCTGTCATCAGCCTTTTACAGAACCAACCATAATGCCCTGGTCAAAATATTTCTGGAAGAATGGATACATGATCAGAAGCGGTAAACTTGATACAATGATCGTAGCATATTTCAGAAGTTCCGCTACCTTTGCCATCTGTGCAGTACTCTGGATATCTGCGATCATTCCGGGCTGCGGTGTATTCTGTACAAGGATGGAACGAAGTACCAGCTGCAATGGCTGCAGTTTCGCATCATTCAAATAAATCATAGCGTCAAAATAACTGTTCCACATTCCTACAAAGGACCACAGTGCAAGCACTGCGATGATCGGTTTGCATACCGGCATCATAATCTTGAAAAAATGCTCGATTTCCGTGGCACCGTCAATGGCAGATGCCTCTCTGAGTTCCTTGGGGATAGACTGATAATAGGTTCTGGCAAGGATCATGTTCCAGACATTAAACGCACCCGGAAGCAGGATTGCCCAGATTGTATTTACCAGATGCAGCTGATTGATCAGGATAAAAGTCGGGATCATTCCTCCACCGAAAAACATGGTAATGAGAAAAATAACATTGAAGAAATTTCTTCCCACAAATTCTTTCTTGGACATTGGATATGCTGCCAGCAGAGTTACCAGAACTGAAATAATGGTAAACACCAGGGAATAAAAAAATGAGTTTGCAAAGCCTCTCCAGATCATATTATTTTCAAGAACTCTGCGGTACGCATCGATCGTCCACTTCCGCACATCAAAGCTGATTCCCTGGCTGTTCAGCACATTCGGATCCATAAAAGATGCGATCACAACATATAAAAGCGGAACCAGAATGGAGATTACAAATACACCCAGAAGCACGTATCCGATTCCTAAAATAGCCTTGTCAGATGCCGAATATTTCTTTTTCTCTACTTTTGCCATAACAGCACCTCCTATAATCCTTCTCCGTCATTCAGTTTCTTGACTACCCAGTTTACAAAGATCAAAAGAATTACATTGATCACTGAATTAAACAGCCCCACTGCTGTAGAATATCCATAGTCTCCATTCAGAAGACCGATTCTGTATACATAAGTAGAAAGAATCTCAGATGCAGGAAGGTTCATATCTGTCTGCAGTGCATATGCTTTTTCAAAACCAATGCTCATAATATTTCCGGCCTGAAGAATAAACTGGATCACAATGATATTTTTAATAGCCGGAAGCTGTACATACCAGATCTGCTGCAGGATATTCGCTCCATCCACCACTGCTGCCTCTTCCAGATCCTTACTTGCATTGGCAAGTGCTGCTGTATACATAATGGACGCCCATCCGGCTGTCTGCCAGATTCCGCTGGCTATGTAAATCGTACGGAACGCCGACGGCATGGTCATCCAGTTGGCATCAGAACCGATCAGTTTATTCAGCGGACCTACTGGTGAAAGAAACATACGAACCATACCGCAAAGTACGATAACTGAAATAAAATTCGGTGCATAGATCAGAAGCTGGATCTTTTTCTTGATCCCGGCTCTCCGGATCTGATTCAGAAGAAGTGCCAGAATGATCGGAATCGGAAATCCCCACAGCAGTCCGTAAATACTCAGTTTCAGAGTATTCACAAGATAATTCATAAAGTCCGGTGATGCCAGAAATCTCCGGAAGTATTCCAGTCCTACCCATTTGCTTCCAAATACACCATCAATAACATTGTAGTCCTCAAAAGCGATCAGTACACCACCCATGGGCACGTATTTGAAGATGATCGTCAGAAGAAGTGCTGGCAACAGAAAAAACACATACAGCTGCCAGTTCTTTTTCACATACTGAAGCTTTTCTGCAGCAGTTCTTTTTCCTGCCGGAACAGCTTTCGCAGAACCTTTTTTCATTCTCTTTTCCTCCCGTTTTTGTTGGTACTGTAAAGTTTTACAGTCCTATTTTTCTTTAAAACCTTATATTTTCAAGGACTTCACCACTTTTTGCATATAAAAAAGCAATGACCCCCTTTTTCGTGTATAATGTAGGCTACCAAACTCAACAAAATACGAAAGGTAAATCATTGCTATGGATAACATTATACTCTATTTACTTAACATCATTCAAGAACAATATCAGCAAATCTGCTGGCTTATTCTCTTTATCTGCAGATATATTCCTTTGAAACAATGGGCTCATGATGAAATCCACAGCCCTAAGTACCAGAAATTCCTCACTGATAAGCTTCCTGTCATCAAGCCCTTCATCAAACAGGACTGGATACTCTGGAACGAGTACTACCGACTCCGTTACGGAAAAGCCGTGAAACCAGTCAAAACTCACAAAGGTAAGACCCGCACCGTTCCTGAAGATATCGTGTGCCCTCTTTGCGGGGCTCCACATGAGTACATCTACGATAATACCGGTGGACGCGGTCAATTCAAATGTAAGATCTGCGGCCAGACCTTTGTTAATGGTGAGAAAGTAACTACTCCACTAAAACTCCAGTGTCCCTACTGCGGTCATGCCCTCCAGCCAGTCAAAGACCGTAAGCACTTCCGTGTCCACAAATGCATCAATGACAACTGCTCCTATTACAAGCGGAATCTGAATAAGCTTCCAAAAGACCTTCCAAAATCAGAATACTGGAAATACAAGCTGCGATACCTCTACCGCGAGTTTTCCGTGAACTTCTTCGACATGGATCTGAATCAGCTTCCGAAATGGGCAACCTCTTTCAAGTATAAGAAGAACAATGCCTATATCATGGGATTGTGCCTTACCTACCGTGTGAACCTCAAGCTTTCTCTTCGCCAGACTGTACAGGCTCTGAAAGAAATCCACGGGATTGAAATCTCACACACCATGGTCAACAACTATGCCAAAACCGCTGCTGTCATCATACGGCCTTTCGTGGATTCCTACGACTACAACCCTTCCAATGAACTGGCCGCCGATGAAACCTACATAAAAATCAAAGGCGTTAAATCCTACGTGTGGCTAATCATGGACAAAATATCTCGCTCCATTCTTGGGTATCAGGTCTCAACATCCAGAGATGTCGGTCCTTGCATCCTTACCATGCGGATGGCATTTGATAAGTTTAAGGAGTTCCCTGGCAAAGCCCTGAAATTCATCGCAGATGGATACAGTGCCTACCCACTTGCTGCCCAACAGTTTAAGATTGAGAAAGACTGGGATGTCTTTATCACTCAGGTCATTGGTCTTACAAATGACGATGAAGTATCTAAGGAATACCGCCCGTTCAAGCAGCTCATCGAACGCCTGAATCGTACCTTTAAGGAATCCTATCGCATTACCTGTGGCTATGGTACAGAAGATGGCGCCATCCACAGCGTCTCTCTTTGGGTTGCTTATTACAATTTCTTACGCCCACATGAAAAATCCGGTGGTAAAGAACCACTAAACAAAGTGGAACTTCTAGAAGGTGCTGGGAACATGCCCGGCAAATGGCAACTTCTCATCTACCTTGGCCAGCAGGCAATCCTGAAACAACAGAGCGAAGCTGCTATCTGTTCTTAGATTCCGAGCCGGAGGTAAATATCCAGCCACCAGAACCCTTGGTTCTGGCTTTGCCCTTGATGACACACTAAAATAATGCTACAATGCTGTGAATCAGACGGAGAAACCTATCTGTTCTTGAGTTCTTCGCCGTCGGTAAGACATTCAGAGCATTATTTTAGTGTGCCGTCAAGGGTGGCGTACACTGCCGAAAACTAACATATCTGCAATTTTCAAGGTTCCAATGGAGCCATTTTTTCAGCTCCAATTTTTCATAGGCTACTTTACACTACCTTTTTGTTCTTTCGTTCTTGTTTAGTAACCGGTAAAGTAACCGGTTACTTAACTGGTTATTTTTTTTATTGCTATTTAACGTCTGTATTGTTATACTTAATTACATCAATCCAATTATCCTGTACGGTCTGCAGATTTCTCTTATATGATCACATCTGCATTCCGTATCATAACTTTCTGCTGTTAAAAGGAGACTATTTTTTTATGGCTAAAAAACAGGTAACATTTGCCGATATTGCAGAATACACTGGTTTTTCCAAGACTACGATCTCCAGATATTTCAATCATCCGGATTCTCTGACCCTGGAAAATCAGGAAAAGATCGCAAAAGCCCTTGATGAGCTCGGCTACAGAAAAAACAAGCTTGCCAGGGTTCTTGCCAATGGAAAAAGCGAATTTGTAGGGATCATTGTCCCGAACCTTTATCTTCATTATTATTCCGAAATGCTGACACAGCTTCTTCGAAGTTACTCCGATTATCATTACAAATTTCTGGTTTTTGTCAGTGATGGCGGCCCGGAGAAAGAAATGCAGTATCTGGACGAGCTGATGGCTTATAAGATTGAAGGACTTATTGTTCTCAGCCATACTCTTTCCTCTGAAAAACTGGCTTCCTATAATATTCCTGTGATCGCCATTGAACGTGAAGCAGAACATATATGCAGCGTTACAACAGACAATTACATGGGCAGCATGCAGGCTACTTCTCTGCTGATACGTAATCAGTGTGATGTACTGATCCACATCAATGTCCATGTACCTGAGAATATTCCGGCTTATGACCGTATCCGTGCCTTTGAGGAAACATGCCGGGAATATCATGTTCCTTATGAACTGAACCTTAATGTTTCCGGTGATTCCTATCAGGAGCTTTTTGAACAGATGCGTGTGATCTTTCAGGATATTGACAGTAAATATTCCGGTCAGAAAAAAGGCATATTTTTATCCAATGATACTTACGCAAATATATTTCTCAATCTGATCTTCCAGAAATACAACTGTCTGCCGGATGAATATCAGATCATTGGATTCGATAATTCACCCATTGCTGCGGAGTCCATCATTCCGATCACTACTGTTGGACAGCAGATTGATGTGATCGCACAGACTACCATGGAACTGCTTGTGGAACAGATGAACGAAATGAAGAAAAGAAAACCGGCACCGCTTCAAAAACCGATCCACAAAAAGATCACTCCTGTTCTGATACGACGGCAGACAACAGGAGACTGAAAATACTTACAACATTTTTCCATGTTCCATAACAACCCGTATATTCATGTACTGGAAACTTCATGCTATAATTCTGTGGAAAAATGTCAGATAACCATTACCGCCGGGAAATATTTTACAGGTTTCCCGGCATCTATAAATATCTATTCAGGGAGGAAATCATGAAAAAAGATCAGGAAATTTTTCAGGAACGTTTAAACCATCATCACGACGAGCTTCGATGGCTGTACACAGAGCTTTATCACAATGACGATATGTTTGCAGAGCTCTGCGACCAGATGTACCAGTATTTTACAGCACGCCGCCGCGCGCTCAAAAACCGCGACCTGGAAAGAGAAAAAAATCCGGACTGGTTCCGCCAGAAGGATATGCTTGGCATGATGCTCTATATTGACAATTTTGCCGGCAACATCAAGGGAGTTTCTGCCAAGCTTCCATATCTTAAGGAATGCAACGTGAACTGCCTGCATCTGATGCCGTTCCTGGATACCCCGAAGGGCCGTTCCGACGGTGGTTACGCAGTAGCCGACTTCCGCAAAGTCCGCCCGGACCTTGGTACTATGAAGGATCTGGCTGCCCTTGCAGATAAATGCCACAAAAACGGGATGAACCTGTGTATGGATTTTGTTATGAACCACACCTCCGAGGATCATGAGTGGGCCAAAAAAGCACGCCAGGGTGACGGCGAATATATGAGCCGTTACTTCTTCTACAACAACCGTGAGATCCCGGACGAGTACGAAAAGACCGTACCACAGGTATTCCCGACCACTGCTCCGGGGAACTTTACCTGGCTTCCGGATATCGGTCACTATGTCATGACTACCTTTTATCCGTACCAGTGGGATCTGAACTACGGCAATCCCCGTGTTTTCAATGAGATGATGTACAACTTCCTCTTCCTTGCAAACCAAGGAATGGACGTGATCCGTATCGATGCGGTTCCGTATATCTGGAAGGAACTGGGAACTCCTTGCCGTAACTTGAAGCAGGTGCATACGATCGTTCGTATGATGCGTATGATCGCCGAGATCGTCTGCCCAAGTGTCGTACTTCTGGGTGAGGTCGTTATGGAGCCGGAGAAGGTTGTTCCCTATTTCGGAACCGTAGAGAAGCCGGAATGCCATATGCTTTACAATGTAACAACCATGGCTACAACCTGGAACAGCATTGCCACTCGTGATATCCGCCTTCTGAAAAAACAGATGGATATTGTAAACAGCCTTCCGAAGCAGTACACCTTCCTGAATTATCTACGCTGCCATGACGATATCGGCTGGGGACTTGATTTCGCCACCCTGAAAGAATGGGACATGGATGAGCCATCCCATAAGCGTTACCTGAATGATTTCTTTACAGGAAAGCATCCGGGAAGCGACAGCCGCGGAGAGCTCTATAATGATGACCCGGTAACTCAGGATGCCCGCTTCTGCGGAACTACTGCTTCCATGTGCGGGATCGAGGCTGCTCTTTTTGAAAAAGATGACGAGAAGCTGAAAAGGGGTATCCGCGAGGATCTGATGCTTCACGCATATATGCTTACCCAGTCCGGAATCCCGATGCTTTACAGCTCCGATGAAATCGGACGTCTCAATGATTATTCCTATAAAGAGGATCCGGATAAGGCTGCAGATTCCCGCTATATCCACCGTGGTGCTTTCCAGTGGGAGCTTGCCGAAAAAAGAAACTCCAAATCCTCCGTTGAGGGACAGATCTTCCAGACTCTTAGCCGCATGGAGCAGATCCGCAGCCAGGAATCTGTTTTTGATAAGGACTGTGATGTATATACATACGATGTTCATGATGACAGCATTCTCTGCATCCTCCGCCAGAAAGGAAACGAACGTTTCATCGGAATCTTCAATTTCAGTGACAGCGAAAAAACTGCCTGGATGCAGGAGGAAGGAACCTTCCGCGATCTGATCACTGACCAGACACTGGAGCTTAAGGACGTGGAGCTTCCGGCTTATGGATTTATGTGGTGTAAGAGGATATAATGATCCTGTGGCAGTTTCTAGGATCATGAGATCACTGTACTTACCTTTAATTTGTTGTTCATGTAAATAAAAAAGACGTGGCCTTACGGATCGATATATTTCGTTCATTAACAACTCAGTAAATGAACGAAATATATCGATCCGGATCCACGTCTTTTTATTATGTTATATCTTTATTTTTTATAAGCTGTTCTGGTATTCAGAAATTACTTGCAGAGCTCCTCTGCCATTGCATCGATCTCTGCTGCATTCTCATCACTGAGGGAAGACATGATCTTTACATTGTTCTCAAGCCATGTGATATTTTTACTCTTCTCGAACATTCCTTTCATGACTTTAGCTGCAGTCGGTGCCCAGCTTCCGTTCTCAATGAGGCCGATGGTGCGGTTCTGGTAATTACGCTCTGTCAGGTTCTCGATGAATGTACGCATAAACGGGAATGCTTCTCCGTTGTATGTAATGCTGGCCAGTACCAGCTTGCCGTAGCGGAAAGCATCCTCCACTGCCTCTGCCATGTCTTCTCTTGCAAGATCGCAGACAACAACCTTCGGGCAGCCCTTTTCCTCCAGCTTCTGTGCAAGAAGCTCTGCTGCTTTCTTTGTATGTCCGTATACAGATGTGTAGGCGATCATTACTCCTTCACTCTCTACTTTATAAGAAGACCAGATATCATATTTCTCCAGATAATGTCCAAGATTTTCGGTAAGGATCGGTCCGTGAAGCGGGCAGATGGTCTGGATATCAAGAGTTGCTGCTGCCTTGAGAAGCTTCTGTACCTGCGGACCGTATTTTCCGACGATTCCGATATAGTAGCGACGTGCTTCGCAGTCCCAGTCCTCTTCTACATCAAGAGCTCCGAATTTGCCAAAGCCGTCTGCGGAAAACAGAACTTTGTCTGTGCTGTCATATGTAACCATAACCTCCGGCCAGTGAACCATCGGTGCAAATACAAAGGTAAGGACGTGTTTTCCAAGTGTCAGGGTGTCACCGTTGGCTACAATATGTTTCTTTCCTTCCAGATCCATTCCACGGAAGAAATTCTCCATCATGGTAAAGGTCTTTGTGTTGGCAACAACAGTTGTATCCGGGTATGCTTTCATGAAATTCTCAATATTTGCTGCATGGTCCGGCTCCATATGCTGGACTACAAGATAATCCGGTTTCGCACCATCCAGAACCTCTGCAACTTTTCCCAGCCACTCTTCTGTGAAGCCGGCATCTACAGTGTCCATAACTGCGATCTTCTCATCTTTGATCACATAGGAGTTGTAGGACATTCCGTTTGGCACTACATACTGTCCCTCAAACAGGTCTACCTGATGATCGTTTACTCCTACATAATAAATATCATTTCCGATTTTCATTGTATTGAGTTCCTCCTTGGTCTGCTGTATTTTATATTTCCAATATTTCTGAAAATACTTTCTTATTGCTCTCATTTATTATATCATTGTTCGTACTGAAATCAATGTAGAATCTATAAATAAAAACAAACCTCTGCGCCTGGTAAAAGAGCTATTTTCCCCTCTTTACAAACCTATTCCAACATAGTATTGTATACCTTGGATGAAGGAATTTTTTATAATTTTTATGAGGTAAACTATGTGTGAAAATGAAAAAAAGAAAACGTCTTCCATTGAGATGACCTCCGGCTCTCTCTGGAAAAATATCCTCCTCTTTAGCCTTCCCCTGATGGGATCCCAGGTGTTGGAGGTTCTTTTTAATTTAAGTGATGTTGCGGTTGTGGGACGATTTGCAGATTACATGGCACTTGGAGCTGTGGGTTCCACAACTCTGCTGGTCACTTTATTTACCGGAATCCTGATCGGCATGGGCGCCGGAGTCAATGTTCGTGTAGCACACGAGCTTGGTGCCGAAAACAGAAAAGGTACCGAAGAAACGATCCATACATCTCTTCTTCTCTGTGCCATCGCAGGACTTCTGGTCTGTGTCGTCTGTCTTCTGTTTTCCGGACAGATGCTGTCCATGATGAATACGAAACCGGAGCTGATGGACCAGGCTGTTTTATATATGAAGATTTATGCTCTGGGTATGCCGGCCATGGCTGTATACAATTTCGGTAACGGCGTATTAAGTGCCCGCGGCGATACGAAGCGACCGCTGATCTATCTTTCCATTGCCGGAGTGATCAACGTTCTTCTGAACCTTTTTTTCGTTATCGTCTGTCATATGGCCGCCGCAGGTGTGGCAACTGCCAGCGCGATCGCACTGTATATCTCCGCAGCGCTGGTAATGATCCACCTCCTTCGGAGAAAAGACGAATGCAGGGTATCCCTGCGTAAGCTCCGTCTTCACCCGAAGGCCTGTAAAGCAGTACTGCTTCTTGGTATTCCCACAGGTCTACAGAACGGGATTTTTGCCATTGCAAATCTGTTCGTACAGACCGGTGTCAACTCCTTCGATGCAGTCACGGTTTCCGGAAATGCCGCTGCCGCAAATGCAGACTCTCTGATCTACAACGTCATGTTTGCTTTCTATACTGCATGCGCAAGCTTCATCGGTCAGAACTGGGGTGCCGGAAATAAAAAACGTATGCTGAAAACTTATGGGATCAGCCTTACCTATGCCTTCATCGCAGGTGCGATCCTTGGTGGACTGCTTCTTGTTTTCGGTCCGCAGTTTCTGTCACTGTTTGCCACAGAACCGGCAGTCATCGATGCCGGCATGGAGAGGATCCGGATCATGGGCTTCAGCTATGCCTTCAGCTGTTTTATGGATTGCAGTATCGCCGCTTCCCGTGGCATCGGAAAAAGTATCCCACCGACCATCATCATCATTCTGGGATCCTGTGTATTCCGTGTCATCTGGTTCTATACGGTGTTTGCACACTTCCAGACCATTTCCTCACTTTATCTCCTGTATATTTTCTCATGGGGAATTACAGGCTTTGCGGAGGTTCTGTTCTTTGCTGTAAGCTTCCGGAAAATTCGGACCTGATACTTCAAATATATAGCGCCAGACGAAGCATTGATCTGGCGCTTTTTATATCTTTCTCGCGTTTTATGTACATTTGTCTTTACAAGGCGGACATAATTGTATATAATTATCCTGTTGTGCTTTTACGCGATGCAGTAATACCGGCTTAGAACGATCCGCCCTTTACACTGGATCGTTGCTTTGCGGCTCAGCATTTTTTTAGCACACTCACACAATAGGAAAGAGGAAACTAGTTATGAAAAACCTGATTCAAAAATGGAACAGCATCAACCTGATCAAGCGTATCATCTGTGGTCTGATCGTTGGTATCATTCTCGGACTTGCGATCCCTCAGGCATCTGTGATCTCCATTCTCGGTGATCTGTTCGTCGGTGCTCTTCGTGGAATTGCTCCGCTTCTGGTGTTCTTCCTGGTAATGAGCTCTCTGTGCCACATGGGAAAAGGCCAGAAAACAAACATGAAATTCGTTGTTGTACTTTATCTTCTGGGAAATATACTCTCAGCACTGGCAGCTGTGATCTCCAGCCGCCTGTTCCCGATCATGCTGACTTTTTCCGAAAGTACAAATACTTCCGACGTCACTCCGCCAAGCGGTGTTGCAGAGGTCCTCAAAAACCTTCTGATGAACATTGTTTCCAACCCGGTTGACGCACTTGTCAACGCCAACTATATCGGTATCCTTGCATGGGCCATCATCTTCGGTATCGCACTGAAGGCCGCAAGTGAAACTACCAAGACTGTCATCGAAAACATTTCCGATGCAACCTCCACAGCCGTAAGATGGATCATCAGCCTTGCTCCATTTGGTATCATGGGCCTGATCTTCACAACCATCTCCGAGCAGGGGCTTGGCGTACTGTTAAGCTATGGCCGTCTGATCTGTATACTGGTGGGAACCATGCTCTTTGTTGCACTGGTGATCAACCCGATCATTACCTTCATCTGCACACGCCAGAATCCGTATCCGCTGGTTCTGCGCTGCCTGAAGGACAGTGGTATCACAGCCTTCTTTACAAGAAGCTCTGCCGCCAACATTCCGGTAAACATGGAGCTGTGCAAGGATCTCGGACTTGATGAGGATACCTACTCCATCTCCATCCCTCTTGGTGCGACCATCAACATGGGTGGTGCAGCGATCACCATTTCCATCATGGCTCTGGCAGCTGCACATACACTCGGTATCAGCGTAGACTTCCCGACCGCTCTGATCCTCTGCATCCTGGCTGCTGCAAGTGCGGCTGGTGCTTCCGGAGTTGCCGGCGGTTCTCTTCTTCTGATCCCGATGGCCTGCAGCCTTTTCGGAATCCCCAATGATGTTGCCATGCAGGTAGTTGGTGTCGGTTTCATCGTAGGCGTGATCCAGGATTCCTGTGAGACAGCACTGAACTCTTCCACAGACGTACTTTACACAGCATGCGCCTGCAGGATCAGAAAGAATAAATGATCACACTTATAAACCGTCAGGTGGATATTCGTAATTGAAACAGGGGACTCCCTTGATTCGGTTAAAAGGAGCAGATCTTCCGTATTTGGAAAATCTGCTCCTTTTTTTGGCTTAGAGCGTGTTTGAAAAAGGCTTTCTGCAAGATGTGCGTCACAATTTGTGGGAGATTTTGTCCGGATGAGGGCGCCGTAGCGGGCTACGGCAACTGAATTCGGGTAAAATATACCGCAAAGTGGGGCGTGCAGATTACGGGAATGATTTTTCAAACACGCTCTAACCTTCAGTTCCTGCAATATCTGCCCCATATAAAATTATCCGTAATCGGTAAATAAAACATCCTCTACATTCGAAAAAGCTTCCAGTTCTCTCCCATCTGCACAGCCAGATATACGATCTCAAAGATCACAGCTACAGATCCAAGCTTAAAAAGCAGGGAATCCACAAAGCCTCCTGCCTTACAGAAATCCAGCGCAATGCCTCCCGGCAGCGGATACAGGATCCGTACCCGTTTCCGGTTAAAGCAGTCCAGCACCAGATGTGATGCGAATCCAACCACAAAATAAAGGACCAGCTTCATGGACACCATGGATATGGCTGCACTTAAAATGGCCATAGCCATGATCGAATGCATAAATGACCGGTGCGGCTGATTTTTTCCAAAGGCGCAGACTGCAATAAAAATAATAACTCCCATGGCAACCGGCGCCATAGACTGGTTATTGCGGATCTTTTCCCAGATAGAAAAATCATAAAAATAATTCAATGCGATCTCTGCTGCCACAAGCAGTACCGCGATCAGTGTGATCCGGTCCGCATCCTTATGGGATTTGGAGGTTCCTACATCAATGTCGCTGATCAATGCTCCAAGCATTCCTGTTCCTGCCGCAAGTACCAGACCGGAAACCGTAGAGGGCTGTGTAACTGCCAGCACTGTTCCGAGTCCGACTGCCGCGTGTGTTTTTCCTGTCATAATTCTCCCCTTATTGTAAAAAATCTTCCGTTATTCAGGATTATCCACTGCTACAGATCAGACACTCTCTTCTGATCTTCTGCATATATAAATGTATCACTTTATCATTTACCGCAGATCTAAAAATACAATAAGGCAGCTGTCAGCCTTACCTTTTACTGACAGCTGCCTCCACGAAACAGCATTATATCACATAAAAAATCACGATTCTATCTAAAATCTTTCTACTTTCTTTCACGTCCCGTTTAAATGGAATATGTCTCTTGGATCTCTCTTTTAATCAGACCAGTTCATACGTCCGTAGCGAAGTGCAATATCATGGATCTCTTTCTGAAGCTTCACAGTCAGCTCCCTTTTGCGGATCCTCCACTTCCAGTTCTTTCCTACTGTGGAAGGCTGGTTCATTCTGCAGCTGTTATCCAGGCCCATATAATCCTGCATAGGGATCACACAGAGCTTTGCACTGCTTCTCATAACCAGGCTGATAAAGCATTTATGCAGCTCTTTATCCGGTGTATAGTTATCACAGAGATAATCCCTGGCAAGCTTACGCTCTTTTGCCATAATGCTCTTCCACCATCCGGCGATGGTCTCATTATCATGGGTTCCTGTGTATGCCACACTGTTCTCCGGATAGTTGTGTGGAAGATAATCGTTGGCACAGCCGGAATCTCTGGAATCAAACGCAAACTCCAGGACCTTCATTCCCGGGAATCCACTGTCATGGACAAGCTGACGCACAGAATCTGTCACATAGCCAAGATCCTCCGCAATGACCTGCTTCCAGCCAAGGGCCTGCTCCACTTTGCGGAACAGATCGATCCCGGGACCTTTTTCCCAGTGACCGCCAATGGCATTTTCTGCACCGTATGGAATGGAAAAATACTCGTCAAAGCCACGGAAATGATCGATCCTTACCACGTCATAAAGGCGGAATACGTAGCTCAGTCTGGAGATCCACCACTGATATCCTGTATTTCTGTGGTAATCCCAGCGGTACAGTGGATTTCCCCAAAGCTGTCCTGTTGCGGAAAAACCGTCCGGCGGGCATCCGGCTACAGCCACCGGCACATTCTCCTCATCCAGCTGGAAAAGCTCCGGATGAGCCCAGGTATCTGCACTGTCCATAGCTACATAGATCGGGATATCTCCGATGATTTGAATGCCTTTTTCGTTGGCATATTTTTTCAGTTTCATCCACTGCTCATAGAATTTGAACTGCATATACTGCTGGAATTCAATATCAAAATATAATTCTCTGCGATAGTAGTCCATGGCATTTGCCCAGCGAAGGCGGATATCCTCTGCCCATTTTGTCCACTCAACACCGCCGAACTGATCCTTTACTGCCATAAAAAGTGCATAGTCGGAAAGCCACCAGCTGTTTTCTGCAACAAATTTCTGATAATCCGGATTCTCGCTGGTGTTGCTGTTTTCGTAAGCTTTGCGGAGAAGCTTATAACGGCCTTTGTAGATTTTTTCATAGTCTACGCTGTCTGCTCTTCTTCCCCAGCTGACCTTATCACAGTCCTCCTTTGTAAGGACGCCTTCCTCCACCAGTGCCTTCAGGCTGATAAAATACGGATTTCCCGCAAAAGTGGAGAAGGACTGGTACGGAGAATCTCCGTAACTGGTAGGTCCCAGCGGGAGGATCTGCCAGTAGCTCTGTCCCGCTTCTTTCAGCCAGTCCACAAAATCATAGGCACTCTTTGAAAAACATCCGATGCCGTACTCTGACGGCAGGCTTGTGATCGGCATCAGAATGCCGGCTGCTCTTTTATCCATATCTTTTCTCTCCTTATGTTGAGCCCTGCATCTCAGAGCATCTTATCTATTATCCTCTCACGGATGCATATTCATATAATCTACGCAACCGTTTGCGTAAATTATACGTCCATTTTGCATGAAGTGCAATGCGTTTTTGTCTTTTCTACCTTTCTTACAATTTTTACATCCTGATTTTGTGCAGTTTTTCATTGTGTCAAACAGAATCTGTCTGCATCTCACTACCTGATTTTCTGTGCATCTGTTTTTACGCAATTTCATGCAATTTTCCGTGCAATATGTTTGACAGTATCCTTGTTATGAACTACAATATCTCTATCAGACTGAGATAAAAAAGCCGGATCAGAGGCATACTTCCGCTTTGATCCGGCATATCCGTGAGGAGGCAAATTTATGGCAGTAACCATCAAAGATGTGGCAGCTCTGGCCGGGGTGTCCCCGTCCACCGTTTCCAGAACCTGCAAAAATAATCCATCTATCAGTGAAGAAACCAAGGAACGTGTACGCAGAGCCATGGCGGAGCTTGGCTATGAGCCGAATTTTCAGGCCAGTAACCTAGCAGCACAGATTTCCCGCTCCATCGGTATCATCCTGCCTCCGTCCCCAAAGGAGACATACGAGAATTCTTTTTACCTTGAGACGATCCGGGGTATCAGCCACTACTGTAACGCACATCAGTATATCAGCACCATTGTTACCGGTCAGAATGAAGAAGAGATCCTTAACGCAGTACGTTCCATGTCCAGAAGCGGTAAGGTTAACGGATTTATTGTTCTTTATTCCCGTGTGAATGATCCTGTTATTGATTTTCTTTTCAGTGAAGGACTTCTCTATATCCTGATCGGAAAACCGGCACAATACACCAATCATACGATCTATATCGATAATGACAACCTTCTGGCCGGACAGGAGGCAACGGAGTATCTTTATGCTCTGGGCCACCGGAAGATCGCTTATCTGGGTGTAGATAATTCCCTGGTCTTTTCCGCAGACCGCAAAACCGGCTATATGACTGCGCTGATCAGCCACGGATTAACCGTACAGCCCGAATACTGTATAGAGGTTCCTGCCGCTTCCCAGAATGAGTTTCAGGAGCTTCGAAAGTTGCTTTTAAGTGAGGAGCGCCCTACAGCTGTGCTTGTCAGTGATGATATTCTGGCGCTTTCCCTGGAAAGGATCTGTATGGAAGCAGATATCTCCATACCGGAGGATCTGTCCATTCTTTCCTTTAACAACTCACTTTTTGCCAGACTGACTTCGCCTCAGCTGACCTCCATTGATATTAACTCCGGGCAGCTTGGAATGGAAGCAGCCACGCAGATGATCAGTCATATCGAAAATCCGAGCCTTCCGGCCACAAAGATCATTGTACCTCACCAGCTGATCGAAAGGGACAGCTGCCGGAGGATCTGATCTGCTTTCAAACAAAAAACAGGTATCTTCTCTGCTGACTGTGTATTGACCACCACTTATCGATCTGACATTGGTGGTCGATCTACCGCCCGGCAAAAAGATACCTGTTTTTCATTTTTTATAATGCTTTCTCATAACACCAGTACATATGTCCCCAGAGTTCACACTCTCCCACGTTCTCAAAATTCAGCTTATCATAAGAACGGAGTGCTTTTACATTGTCCTTCGCAACAAGAAGATGTACAGCTTTATAGCCCCGCTTCTTCAGCTCTTCCATCACACCCTTAAGAAGTTTCCCGGCAATCCCCTGATTCTGGAATTCCTGACATACTCCCACCCGGGAGACCTCCGCTGACGGCACCATGGTTTCTGACCAGCATGTGAGACATTCCACATTTGGATCATCATCAATGGAGATCACACCTGCGATATTTCCCGCATCGTCCCGCATACAGAACAGCGCATCTCTGGAAAGATCAAATTCCACTTCTTTTTCTGAAGGATACTCCTCTGTCCACACACAATAGGGCGTCCCCAGCAATGAACGGTACAGCTTCAGAACTGTATCTGCTTCTTCTCTTTTTACACGCTCGAAATTCATTTTATATCCTTTCTCCTGAAAATACATTCTTTTTCCGCCCGGATCTCGCCAGTATCAGGATCACAGCAAATGTAATGATCTCTGAACTCAGGAAGGAACTCCACACGCCATTGATCCCAAATAATCCGGAAATAGCTTTTTCCCAGGACCGTCAAATCTGCAATCTGCACCATGTCTTTTCCTGATTCTGGTTTTCATCCCATTTATCATTTATTCTAACTCAAAAAAGCTTCCCTTTTTGTTACTGATAATAACATCTTCCGCTACACCCCGCCGGAAACACTGTCCGTTTTAATGTATACTGAAATTCCCTCTCATTTTCTGCAGCGTCCAGAATTTCCAACGCTTTTCGCAAATTCCGGATATCTTTTTCCATGTGATCCACATAGTTTCCCCGGCCAACCAGCTTCAGATGCGTGATCCCTGCCTGCTTCAGCTGATACAGTGCACACAGTCCACAGCCTGTCTCACCACAAAGATATCCGAATTCATCATATGCTTTCAGATCCGGTTCCTGATCCCACGCCTGCTCCTGAAGAGCCATTATTTTTTCCGGAACAGCATCACCATTCCGTACAGTTCCAAGCCAATAGGACACCCTGCAAAGATATCCCATCTCATCACAGTGAAGAGAATTACAGAATGCTCCCGTAAACTGGCACATTTCATTCAGCACAAAGGCCTCGAACTCCATTCCCGCCTCCGGTCGGATCCCGGCCTGTTTTTCCACTTCTCTCTGAGATGCAATAACAGACTGCATATCCCGGAACGTGTTTTTCCGATGAAAGATCAATCTCTTCAGAGGAAAGCGCCGGAACATCTTCAGCATTTCGCTGTTCACTTCCCCTGTCTCTCCGCTGAGATGGATCTCACAGGAAATCCCCCTGTTTTTCAGATAAACAAGAAGCGCCGGATCTGCAATGATATAGCTTCGAAATCCAATTCCCATGCACTTTTCTATGATATCTCCGATCTCCGGATACTGTTCCGGAAGATAATACAGGGAATTGAAGGTGAGATGCACCGGCTTTTTATATTTTTTTACCATCCGGGAAAGGATCTCCAGCTCACTGTATGCTCCAAGCTGAACATTACAGCAGAGAACCTCCCTGCGATTTAACGGCATTACTGTGCCGTATTTTTCCGCCCAGGAAAAGGGTACATAGCCACAGAAAAATTCATCTGCTCCTGCCTGCACGAAACGTTCATATTCATCTATGGAGCCTAACCCGGCTGTTATTTTCATACTGTTCTCCATGTCCTGTTCCTTTTTTCCGCAATGTATTTTTGTCAAACGGATATTCGCGATCCACCTTCGAAGCCTGCTCATCACCTGTCATATATTAACAACAATGCGATCCGGCTTTGTGCCTTTTATATTTTTCCACATTTCCGTTGACTCCGGAAGTGTTTTATCCACACCAAACAGGGAGTTATACCGCCCTGCCATGTGTAAATGTTCCGGATAAAGCAGTGCGTATTTTTCACAAAATTTCGGACAGTGCTCCGCAAGCTGCTGTGTACCACGATCCCCAGTGGTGCACAAAGCATACAATGGACAGTACTGCGAAGTGTTTGTCTGATAAAAAGGCAGATGCAGACTGTTTTTTCCCGGCGGAAACTCCTGTGGATATCCGCAGGACTCCCATTCGTATCTGTGGATATGAAATTCTTCAGCCAGAAAATCCCGATAAAACCCCGCATTCAGGCTGTTTTGCTGAAATAATAAGGTATCACCGGATTTATATTTCATTCGCGGATCCTTTTTTCGTTTATTGAGCAATGTCCCCAGAACAGGACGCAGGCGAGATTTTTTTCCACAGAGCATTTCCATCATGGCCCAGTCATTGACTACGATTTCCACATTCAACCCATGAATACAGCACCAGTTATCCACCTTTTCCAGAAGCTTTCCCACAGACGAAAGCATAAATTCCCGGATATAAGAAAATACCAGTGTGATCTCTGATCCCTCCGAATACATTTTATCCATGATAGAAAAAAGCTGCTCTTCTGTCGGAAACAGATTATGGCAGAACTGATTTCCAATATAAAATCTGTCCGGTGTCCGGCCTGCAAAATAACTGTGAGTGAGATAATTCTTCTGCCAGTAAGACGCCAGAAAAGCCTGCAGCGGCTGGCGCAGATATTCTTCATACAGGGAAGTGCAGTTTAATTCCAGGGCAAACTCTGTATTATCCAAAAGCTTTAATTCTTCTTCACCCATTGTATCCTGTGGATTTCCGGAAGCCTTTTCACCCTCTCTGAAAAACCACTGTCTCTTCTGTTCTTCCAGACTCCTGCAGTGCATCTCATCCAGCTCCGCAGGATAACCGGTCAGTGATTTCGCCAGCTCTCCATCGTCTCCATCCAGCTTCAGACGGATATATCGGTTGTACTCTCCGGCCAGACGCCGAACCTCCTGTACATAATCCTTCTGTTCCACTCTCACAGAATATTCCCTGTAAAAATATTTTCCGGTTTTCTTTTCAACTGGCTGTTGATCCTGCAGGCATTGCTCCTCTGCTGCACTCATCCCAAACCTCCGGATCTCCACTCTCCTGTACCCGGCTTTTTTCATATCGTAAAAACAGATCAGAAACTGCTCCGGTTCCGGGCATTCCTCTGCCAGCCGAAATCGAAATCCATCTTCACCCAGCTCTGTGATCCGGATTTCTTTGCTGTCCATAAAACCGGATAGTAATCCAAATGGTATCATAGCGATCCTCATAAGGAAAGCTTCCTCCCTTCAGACAAAAAAGGAGATGCCATATGCTCCCATACAGCACCTCCCACTGTTCCTTCTTATTTCACTTCTACTAATTCAATTCTGAAATTCAGCTCTTTACCTGCCATCTCATGATTAGCATCGAAAGTAATGGTTTTTTCATCTTTTGCGTTAACTTTAACCGGGAACGGCTGACCATACTGATTGGAGAGGTATACCTGCTGTCCTACAGTAAGATCCTCAGCACCCGGAAGCTGTTCGATCTCAAGTGTAAAAATCGCATCCGGATTCGGCATACCGTAAGCTTCCTCAGGCATCAGATGAACATCTACCACCTGGCCAACCTCCATGTTTGCAACTGCCGTATCAAAGCCTTTGATCATCTGTCCTGCTCCGCAGATGAATTCCAGTGGCTCGCCACGGTCATAGGAAGAATCGAACTGTGTTCCGTCATTAAAGGTTCCTCTGTAATGTGTACGGCAGGTTTTTCCGACATTAGGGCCTGTGATAGATGGCTGGGAACCACATCCTCCGCCACAGCCTCCGCAGGAATGTCCGTCTTCATGACCGCCGCAGGAGTGTCCATTCTCATGGCTTCCGCAGGAATGTCCATCCTCATGATGGTGATGATCACAATTCACACCTGTGGATACCAGCTCGCCCTTCAGATAAGCATCCACAGCTGTGTCTGCATCTCCCTGTGCTCCGGAACATAACTCAATGCCAGCCTCAGCAAGTGCACTCTGTGCTCCGCCGCCGATTCCTCCACAGATCAGAACGCTGATTCCCTGCTCTGCAAGAAGTCCTGCAAGTGCACCATGTCCGGTGCCATTGGAGCTGATCACTTCACTGGAAACAACCTTGTTATCCTCTACCTCGTACACCTTGAAAAACTCCGTTTTTCCAAAATGCTGGAAAATATTTCCGTTGTCGTATGTTGCTGCAATTTTCATTTGTAAAACCCTCCATTAATCAGATATGTATTATATTAGTATATCGTGCAGGCAGGATAAAAGCAAGGTTTAACTTCTCTCACAAAAACACCTCGCGGGACATTGCCAGTGAACAGTAACCTCTTGCTGTCATTCAATGAATCCAGTATAATAGAAGAATCTGTAAAAATAAACGATTTTTTAAATAAGAAGGTTTGAATTAAAATGAAATCATACGAAGAATTACTTTCAGATATTGAAGAAGACATGGAGCTCATGGGTTCCTCACACATTGTTTATTCCATGGAAGAGGACGGCGTTGTTACTGATTATGATTATCTTCCATCCGATTCCTGTACGATCTCCATTACCTTAAAGGAACTTCAGGAAAAGCTTCAACTGCAGATGCTCTATGCAAAAGTTTCCGCTCATACAGCCGGAGCAGATAAAAATGCCCCGAAATTAGCAGTTGTTTTTCCGGGCATCGGATACACTGCCGACAAGCCGCTTCTGTACTATACCAGCCGCCTTGCCAGCAAACACGGTTACAAAATCCGCACTGTATCCTATGGCACCCTCCCGGAAAATGTCAAAGGAGATCCTGAAAAAATGAAACAGGCCTTTGACCTTGCCCTGGAACAAACAGAACGCTCCTTAGGCAGCATCGACTGGAATTCCTATGGCAGCATTCTGTTTATTTCCAAAAGCATTGGTACAGTCATCTCCTCAGCCTATGCTTCCCGACACGATCTGACTGTAAAAAGCATCCTGTTCACGCCTCTTGCAGAGACCTTTTCCTTCCCACTTGCCGGAAGCATCGCCTTCCACGGCACCGCAGATCCCTGGGCCGAAACCAATTCCATCCGGGAACTGGCAGCGCAGAAAGATGTACCTCTCTTTCTCACCCAAAACGCCAACCATTCTCTGGAAACCGGTGATGTACTGACGGATATCTTTATTCTAAAAACCACAATGGAGCGGGTCCAGCGTTTTATTTAACGCCGGTCCGCTTATTTTTCTCCACCCACTAAAAACTGAGGTGTCAGCTTGTTCAGCTCACGTTCCATGGAAGTTCTGGAAATATCACTGATGTCCTTCAGGGCAAACACTTTGGAAAAGCCGATCTCCATCATGTAATCCAAATCCCATGCCGGACGCTTTTTATCACTCATAAACAGCTTACTGCTGAGCTCTTTCCCTGTTTCCGCATCTTCATGAGCATGGATACCTCTTCCATATTTTTCCCACATAGCAGCATCATGTGCCTCGTAAATCTTTTTCTTTTCTTCATCATAAAGATGCAGATACCAGCAGGCGTCCGATACCAAAAGACGTCCGCCTTTTTTCAGTACACGCAGCCACTCCTTGTAAGCCTTCTGTGGATCGTCCAGCGTCCATGTGATATTTCTGCAGATAACCATATCAAATGTCTCATCCGGGAAATTCAGATTGTGGCAGTCCATAGTCATCAGATCTGCGGATAAACCTGCTGCCTTTACATTTTCCTTTGCTTCATGGATCATATTTTCAGTAATATCGATCCCGGTCACATGATGTCCTTCTTTTCCCAGCATAATTTCAAAAAATCCCGGCCCGCAGCCTACGTCCAGTACTTCCAGATGTTCTTTTTCCGGCGCATACTCCAGAATCAGATTCTTCCAGTTTTCTGCTGTTTCACTTTTCAGTTCTGCCTTGATCCCTTCGCTGTAAATGCCGGCTTCTCCTTCCCAGTACTCTTTGATCTTATCGTTTTGCATGTCACTTCTCCTTCTTTGTGGCTACTACAATAAATTTTTTTCCCTGATATCCGTATTTCCAGAAATCCATCGTCCATGGTCTGTTTAACCAGCGGTTCTCTCTGATCTGGATCCTGGCAAAGCGTACCTTCTTTAATATCTGAAAGTCCGCTTCCGGACGCTTCTGCGATGTAAATGGCAGCTTTTCATAAATTCCGCTGTTTTCCTTCACGTCAGATCCATATGTTTTTCTTTCTGTAACATAAATAAGAAAATCAGCAATTTTCATACGAATCTTATTTTTTAACGTGGGTTCAATGGTACGATAATCCCCATCAAAATAAATGATCCTTCCACCTGGTTTTAATACCGCCTTCCAGCGCCTAAAAGCTTTTTCCGGATCATATAATGTCCACACCGCATCTCTGGAAAGTATCACATCATAGCTTTGTTCCTGTTCCAATGGCAAAGTTACACCATCTTCCTCACAGATTTCCACCTGCTGATGATACTGCCGCATATTCCTTCTGGCTTTTTCTACCATTCCTGATGAACCATCGATCGCTTTTACATCATGTCCCAGACGCGCTGCTATGATGCTCATAAAACCCGGGCCGCAGCCCACTTCTAAAATACGAAGGGGCTCAGGTCCAAGAAGTCTTTTCAATTCTTTTGTCCAGTAAGATACCGTTCTTTTGTTACTCAATTGTTTTTGGATCATATCATCATAATCACCGGAATCTTCTGTCCATTTATTCTCGATCTTTTCAAACATTTTTTACTCCACTACATCCAGTGTTGCCCAGTTAATGCCTTCATAGGCAGTCGGTGCAAGCTCTACATTGGTCAGTCTGGTATTGTTATAGATATAATCACGGTTCGGATAATACAGCGGCACTGTTACTGCCTGATCATTGATACGTGTGAGGATCTTATCGTATAATTCCGTCCGCTTTTCTTCATCCTGTGTCTTTAATACTTCTCCGAGATCTTTGTTCAGCTCCTCATCGTACCAGTTTACTGCCTTTGCTCCATCTTCCGCATAGAACATTGATTTCAGGAATCCATGAGGCATCCAGGAATCTTCATAGCTGCGGTAAATGCACAGATCATAATCTCTGGTGTTCCAGATCTCATCATAGTAAGCTGCGGATTCTTTTTCTACCAGTTCAATACCTACACCAACCTTCTCATATTCAGATTTCAGGAATTCACAAAGAGATTTCCATGAAGCATATTCTTCAGTCTGGAATACCAGTCTGAGGCTCAGTGGTTCTCCGTCTTTTTCTACAATACCATCTCCATCTGTATCCTCATATCCTGCTTCCTTTAACAGTTCCTTTGCTTTATCCGGATCATATGGATAGCCCTTGCTGTTTTCTTCTGTTACATAAGGAACTGTCGAAGACATAAGTCCGGTTGCCGGATTGCCGTAACCATCCAGCAGATCATTTACAATGCTTTCTTTATTTGTTGCATAATTCAGTGCCTGACGTACGTTTACATCCTGAAGCGCCGGTGTATCATAATTTTCGATCAAATAGTAAGAAAGTGTGGAAACCTGCTGTTCTGTCGATAAATTTTTATCTGCCTGGATAATACTGAAGCTTTCGGATGGAATATCCTGAAGATTCAGATCTGCCTCTCCACTCTGAAGTGCCATCACTCTGGCATCACCGTCTACCACCTGTTTCAGAACTACTTTATCAATATTTGGTTTCTCACCGTAATAATTAGGATTTGGTACCAGGACAACCTCCTGACCGCTTTCATAACTGTCGATCATCCACATTCCGGTACCCACTTCCTGACAAAATTCTCCGTCTTCATCCAGTGCACTTTCACAGGTGAAACGGAATGGTCTTGGATAGCTGAATTCGATCAGCAGGGTATAGCATGGTTCTGCGAACTTAAATTCTACAGTATAATCATCTACCTTTGTAACATTTTCCAGTTTGGCTGAAAAGTTACCGGTCACATCCTGTTCCACCCATCTGTTATAATTCCACATCACATTGTCTGCATTAAACACTGTACCGTCTGAGAATTTCACATCTTTTCTTAAATGAAACGTATAGGTTGTGCCATCTTCGCTGATATCCCAGGATTCTGCCAATGCCGGTTTGATTTCTCCATTTTCTCCGTAACGTACCAGAGGATCATAGATCATTTCATAAAGACGAAAGTCCGGACCACTTTTTATAGGGTCACAAAGTTCAGGAGTCAGATCAATGGATGTCATTGCCGTAACTACTTTTTCCTCTTTTGCCTGTACATTGACACCTGTCAGTAAAGTTGCCGCCACCATGCTCAATGCTATCAATTTTGCTACACGTCTTTTCTTCATTTCTTCCTCTCCTTTGTTTGTTTTATATTTTACAGCATATGACATGCCGCAAAATGTCCTGTTTCAATTTCTGTCAATTCCGGTATATGCTCTCTGCATATATTTGTACATCTTCTGCACCGGTTCTGATATGGGCAGCCCTGTTCCGGAATGGTATCTGAAAATATTTTCTTTTCCTGCGATCCGATTCTTCGCATTTTCGGTTCTTTTACCGGAATAGAATCAAACAGATCTTTTGTATAAGGATGTACGGCAGTCTCCTTTAAGCTGTCCGTATGATCAATAAACTCGACCACGCGTCCCTGATACATAATAGCCACCTCTTTGCAGAGATATGGAACGTTGGACAGATCGTGAGTGATCAGTAAATAGGTCATCTCATATTTTTCCTGCAGCTCATTTAACAGATGCAGGATCTGCTTTCGTATGGAATAATCCAGACTGGATACCGGTTCATCACAGATCACAAGTTCCGGTCTTAATACCAATGCTCTCGCAATATTAGCTCTCTGACACTGACCTCCTGAAATCTGTCCAACATAACGGTTGCGGATATCCGGATCAAGCCCCGTCTGGATCAAAGCCTCCTTTACTCGCTCTTCATACTCACCCTCTTGCAGTTTTTCATGTAATTTCAAAATTTCCAGAATATTTTCTCCAATGGTATAACCGGGATCAAATACCCCGCTGCTGCTTTGAAAGACCATCTGAAGATTCTTGCGATATGGACGAAACTGCTTTTCAGACAAATCCTGCATTTCCTGTCCCTGAAACCAGAATTTTCCATCTGTAGGTTTCTCCAGGCCGGCGATCAGCTTTCCGAATGTAGTTTTACCACTTCCACTTTCACCGATCAGGGCCATGGATGATCCTGCATGGATTTCCAGACTTACATCATCCACTGCCTTCACAATTTTTTTCTTGCCATAATATTTTTTTAAATGTTCTGTCTTTAGTAACGTACTCATACTTTTCCCCTATAAAACTGCATCCAACAGTTTTTTTGTATATGAATGCTGCGGATGATAAAAGATCTCTTCAACCGTTCCGTTTTCCACTATTTCGCCGTCTTTCATGATCGAAACATCATCTGCGATCTCTGCCACCACACCCAGATCATGCGTAATAAATAACACGCCCAGATTTTCTTTCCTGGATAGCTGATAGATTTCTTCCAGGATCTGCTTCTGTACGGTTACATCCAAGGCTGTCGTCGGCTCATCTGCGATCAGATAATCCGGTTTCATGGACATGGCAATGGCGATCATAACACGTTGGCACATACCACCAGACAATTCGTAAGGTTTTTTCTTCATCAGTTCTTCCGGATCACGCAGATTCATCATCCGCAGACTTTCCAACGCTACTTCCCTTGCCTGTTTTTTGCTCATTTTGCGATGTTTTCTCAGTCCTTCCAGAAGCAGTTGTTCAACTGTAAAAAGCGGATCAAGAGCAGCAGTCGGATCCTGAAAGATCATTCCGATCCTGTCTCCGTATAACTGTCGTTTTTCTTTTCCTGATAACTTCAGAAGACTCTTTTCGTTCAGTGTCACATCTCCGGATATCACCTTTCCATTTCCTGCAAGCAGATTCATGATCGTCAGAGAGGTAACTGACTTGCCGCTTCCACTTTCTCCCACCAGAGCATGGATCCTTCCGCGTTTTACTTCCAGGCTGACATCTTTTACTGCATGAACCATTCCGTGAGATGTCTGAAACTCCACATGTAGTCTTTTTACCCTTAGGACATCATTTTTGGGCTGTTCCATTCTGTATTCCCTCCCCCAGATAATTAAATGCCAGAACAATGATCATGATCAGTATGCCCGGATAAAACATCAGTCTTGGATAAGTCTGGATATAACTTCTACTGTCACTGAGCATGATCCCCCATTCCGGTGTCGGTGCCTGCACACCAAGGCCGATAAAGGAAAAACCGGCAATTGACAGAATGATCGAACCGATTTCCATTGTTGCCAGTGCGATCACAGATGGCAGGATATTTCTCAATACATGCCTAAATATGATCCTTGCGTGGCCGCAGCCGCCGGCTTTTAGTGCGGTCATATAATTTTTATTTTTTTCCTGAAGTGTCAATGCTCGGGCAAGCCTTGCATATTCTGCCCAGGATACGACCGATAAGGACAGAATCAGATGAGCGCCGCTGGCTCCTACGGTTCCTGCAATGGCAAGTGCCACAATAAAGACCGGCATAGCCATAAATACATCAATGATCCTCATAATTATGGAATCGATTTTTCCACCTACATATCCGGCAAACAGTCCGATCGGCACCCCGACACATACAGTAATCAGAAGCACCGTAAAGCTATAGCTCAGTGAATACCGGCTGCCCCAGAGAAGTCTTGATAAAATACATCGTCCCAGCTGATCAGTACCTAAAGGATATGCCGCCGACGGATTCTTTAATTTTATCGAAACATCCACAAGCAGTGGATCATGCGGCGCCAGTACAGGTGCAAAAATAGCTGCCAATGCAAAAATTATGACCACCATCAATCCTATTTTTGTTTTCGGTGACCGGAATACCTGTTTCCAGTACAGATTCTGGATCATGCTTTTTTCTGTTTTCTGCTTTCTTCTGCTTCCCATTCTATGATCTCTCCTTTACTTTAACTGGATTCGCCGGTCAATCGCAGAATAGGCGATATCCACAAGAAAATTTAATACTACAATGCCAACAGCCAGAATAAAGATAAAACATTGCAGCACCGGAGTGTCTTTTGAGATCACGGATTTCAATGCCAGATTTCCGATTCCCTGAATTGAAAAAATACTTTCTATCACAGCTGAGCCACAGAAAAAACCGATCACAATTGATACCAGACGTGTCAGCACAGGAATCAGGATATTTTTCAGACCATGACGCAAAATTACATTTACAGATGACAATCCCTTAGCTCTGCTGGCACGTATGTAATCCTGCTTCAGCACCTGTATCATATTGGTACGGATCAATCTCGTCATAATTCCAAAGAAACTGATATCCATGGCAAATGCCGCAAGAATCGGGATGCCTCCGGCATCTCCTCCGATCACGGAAATCACTTTTAGCTTTACTCCAAATATATAGAGCAGCATCAGACCGATCCAGAAAGACGGCATAGATACACTGAGGGACGACAAAATGCGAATGACTTTATCCAGAACTCTGTTTTCATAAATTGCCGACAAAATTCCAAGAGGGACTGACACGATCATCAACAATAAAAACGAAGTAACTGCCAGTTTAAATGTCTGTGGAAAATATCTTTTTAATTCCTCAAAAGCCGGTTTTCTGGTAGAATATGATTTTCCAAAATCGCCATGAAGTGCCTGATCCAGCCATTTCCCGTATTGTACCAGCACCGGCTGATCCAGTCCTTCCTCATGCCGTACTTCTTCTACCTGCTCCGGTGACGGATGCTCATATTTTTTCTCCGCCAGCACTCTGGCCGCATCACCTGCCGATATAAAACTCAGCATAAAAATAATAAATGTAACCGCCAGCACTACCGGAATCATAAATATAAAACGCTTTGCAATTACTTTTCCCATTTTCATTTCTCCTCATTTTTCATCTGTTTATTCGGTTAAAATAAAAAAAGCTGATATGATCCAGCATCATATCAGCACAAAAAACAAACCTCTACCTCAGGCAGAGCTTATTCCTTCTGTATCCCATCCGAATCAGAATTCTTCTGTCAAAAAGGCAAGTCTCCTGACTCCAGTTCTTCCTACTTACCATCTTCCCGGATCTCTCCAGTGATATTTTGGTTTTCGTCCCTGTCACAGTAGCGGTGGCTGTTCTGGCATTTCACCAGATTCCTTATTAAGTACTTTGTACACCCTTCTGACTATTCAATTTTCATAGTTGCAATGAATAAATATTATAATATCATACTTTTCTTTTTATATAAATAGTTTTTTGTCAAATATAAAATATCTGAACATTTCATAGTGAAACCCGGATATTTTCTGCCTGTATTATTATAAATCTCTTAAGTAAATAACATTATGTATGAACGGTGACTTCTTTATATTTCCGTATAATGATCATATAACTTACGAATAATAAAACAGCTGCGCTGCTCCATGCACAGATCTCTGCATAGTATATTCCATCTTCACCGATCAGTTTTGGCAGCAGCAGCGCAACACTGACACGCATTATAAATTCTGCAATGCCGCTGGCAAGCGGAATCAAAGTATTACCCAGGCCCTGGATAGCGGAACGATACACATACAGCAGATACAGCACCCACAAAAAGACAGCCATAATAAACAAATACTTATATGCTATATCCAATACCTGTCGGGTCTGATCCGGTTCACCGGATACAAACAGGGACAGTACATTACGTCCAAACAGTACCATCATGCCGGAAATGAAAGCCGAAGTGAGCACTGCCATATAAGTGCCGCTGCGCACGCCTTTTCGAATCCTCTGGTATTTTTTTGCACCAAGATTCTGGCCCACATAGGTTGTAATAGCATATCCATATGAAACGGCAGCCATCTCCAAAACCCCATACAGCTTGTTCGATGCCGTAAATCCCGCCACAAACAGAAAACCAAATCCATTGATCACATACTGTACCACAAGTCCTCCCACGGAGATGATCACATTCTGTATCGCAAGAGGAACCGCCAGTTCCAAAAGCCGCAAGCTCATAGAGGGTTGCCTGAAAAAGTCCTTCTTTTCCAGGCGGATATCCGGGATTTTACGTAATACGATCAAACAGTACAAGGCTGAAAATCCCTGTGCGATAACGGTTGCCACTGCTGCTCCGGCTATACCCCAGCCAAAAACCGCCACAAATAACAGATCCAGTCCCACATTGATCACTGCTGCCACTGTCATTGCGATCAACGGAGATCTGCTGTTTCCAAGTGCCCGAAGGATCGCTGCAAATATATTATAAGCAGCTATGATCGGGATTCCTGCAAAGATCAGCCGCAAATATAGCATTGTCAGATCAATGACATTATCCGGTGTCTGTAAAAATAAAAGAACATGATAAACTGTACCTTCACTTACTGCGAGTACGACCACAGACAGTAATGCTGTCATGATATAGCTTTTCGCTACTGCACATTTCAGATTTTCCTTTTCCCTTGCTCCATAATACTGAGATACAAGAATAGAAAAACCCTGTGTGATACCTGTCATAATCCCCAACACCAGCCATACCAGCCAATCTCCGGCACCTACTGCCGCCAGTGCTTTAACTCCTACCACTTGTCCGACGATCATGGTGTCTGCCATTGTATAAAACTGCTGAAAAATATTTCCAAGCATCATTGGTATGGCAAAAGTTATGATCAGTTTTCCGGGAGATCCGGCAGTCATATCTTTTTCATTAGTTCCCATAAGAATCTCCTTTTCTTTTCATCCTTGTCCGTTATTTTACAAGGGACTCTTACGAAACACAAGACTATTTTTTCACAAAGTTTTTCTCATATTTTTGGTAGCTATTACATCTTTATGATCATTATTTTTAATGGATCATTTTTGCCACGCCTATATTAAAACTCTTTCTTCTTCATGGCGCTCATACTATACTTATACGAAGCAAACCATATAAGCAGACTTAGCACAATAAGGGCAATCCCGATTTCAAAATCCCCTATTCCCCCTATCATATGCAGAATACTTTCTTTTAATCCCAAGTTAGTCTTCACAAAAGATCTAATTGTATAACAAATCGCAAAAATAATTAAAATTGCGATTGGCAGCACAATTCGCCCTTTCTCTCCTTCGAACCTTATCCTGATCGCGATCATAATTCCCGCAATTGCCTGAAACACAAAAAATGTGATCAACTCCATTGCCAGCATTTCCAGATCAAACACCTCTTCAGGATTTATGAGTACCATAATTCCTGCACAGATCATTCCAATGCACCATCCACATGCTGTCATGATAAAGGAAAAAATATATTTTTCTCTGACATATATTTTTTTATTTACGGGTAAAGAAAATAAATATGTGTAACCATGGCCATTTTCATCATAACTGATCGTATTACCTGAATATATCGCCAGAACAGATGGGATATACATTGCAATGAAAGCAGCTGCCGTTTTTCCTGTAAGTATAAAAAACAATGCTACAAACACTAACACCAAAAAAAGATTACCACCCTGTCGAAAAAACAATCGAAAATCCTTTTCCAAAAGCCCTCTGATTCCTTTCATCATCTTTCGCCCCCTGTCAACATCAGGATCACCTGATCGAGTGATCCGCTCTCTACTACGATTTCCGGATAATTTTCTATATAATACTGCTTCTCGTTCGTCAGACAGGCAACTCCAAAAAACTCTTTTTTCTCTTTCAAAAGATACCTTTTATCCACTGCCTGATATTGTTCCTCACTGACCTTCAACACAGCATATTTTTCAAGAATCGTATCCATCGCTTCATGAAGTACAATCTTTCCTTTATGTATCACATAAATGTCATCACACAGATGTTCTAAGTCCGAAGAAATATGTGAACTGATCAGGATACTTCTCTCCGGTTCTTCTTCCATATACTCTCTTAAAATATCCAGCATCCTTTCCCTCGCTCCGACATCAAGCCCTGCTGTCGGCTCATCCAGCATCAGGAATTCTGCCTGATGTGTCAATGCAATGATCAGATTCAGCTTTGCTTTCATTCCTGTTGAGTACTCTTTTATAAATTTATCCAACGGAATCTGATATTCTTCACACATCTGATGAAATTTTTCTGCTTCAAACTTTGGATACAATTTGGCAAGGACTGCCTCAACATCTTTCCCTTTCAAGTATCCACTGAATCCGGTTTCTGCCAGGACAACTCCCAGCTCTTCTTTCTCTTTTTCACTTAACTCTTCCGGTATTTTTCCCAGGATCTTTATCTCACCGGCATCATAAGAAATGAGTCCGAGCACTGCCTTGAACAAAGTACTCTTACCGGCTCCGTTCTCTCCAACCAGACCGGTGATTCTTCCTTTTTCTACATTTAACGAACAGTCTAACTGAAATTCACCGTAGCTTT
>OJUG01000462.1_pt1 | contig 63977 bp, 46 predicted proteins | sample 1599841 | NCBI WGS metagenome assembly OJUG01 (sample SAMN04168659, study PRJEB22393) | human gut metagenome | biome: human gut microbiome; feature: stool | host: Homo sapiens | collected 2014-05-12 | reverse complement strand
CTTTATTGTAGATTCTCTCATCGTATTCCACGCCGATGGACCTGCATCTGGTCTGATAGGCAAGGAAAAAGTCTACACGGCCTTTTCCACACCCGTAATCAAGAAGTGTATTACCTTTTCTTATGATTCCTGTGTTTGCCAGCCTTTCTAATACAGAATATGGCGTTGGTTCATAGGGATAATAATATTGTCCTGCATTGGAATCATCGCGTCCCATTGTATGAATTTTCAGTAGTTTATCCCATTTATTTTCATATATATCTTCTTTCATTTTTTATTTGCCCCTTTTTTTATTTTTCTCTTATATTCTCCTATTTTCTTTCATTTTCTTTCTCAGAATATTTCCTGTGATTCTCAATTAGTCTACCATAATCCCACTTCTAATCCAATCTTCCAAAATAGAAATTCATATTTTTTAAATAGAATATCAAATGTCATTCTTTTTTCTAAAATGCTAAACTCCAATCAAGTTAAGAAACACGCAAATAAAAAAAGAGGAGAGGAAAAATGGAAAACAACAGTAACAGTGGTGTTATATACCAGGGAAAAATACCAAATCGTGTGAAGTACTGCTTTGCCTTTGGTGCATTAGGAAAAGACTTAATCTATGGAATGATTGCAACTTTTTCTATGATTTATTTTACAGATATTATTAAAGTTGCTCCCGCATTTATCGGAAGTATGTTCTTCGTTGCAAAGTTGTGGGATGCTTTTAACGATTTATTTATGGGTATGATTGTTGATAATACGAGAAGCCGGTGGGGTAAATTCGTTCCGTGGCTTGTTATCGGTACATTGATTAACGCTTTTGTATTCATTACCGTATTTACAGACTTTCATTTATCAGGTGTAAGTCTTTGTGTATTTGCATCTGTCGTTTATGTTTTATGGGGAATGACTTATACGATTATGGATATTCCGTATTGGTCTATTATTCCTAACTTAACTTCCGACCCGGAAGAACGTGAAAAAGTATCTGTTTTACCAAGAATTTTTGCCAGCATCGGTCAGTCTCTTATCATCGCCGGCTTCGGTGTTCAGATTATCAAAGGACTTGGCGGCAACTATACTGGTTACCACAGATTCGCATTAATTATCGCAGCAACCTTTATTTTTACAATGGCTGTCTGCGTTATCAACCTGCCAAAGAAACAGCAGGATACCGGAACTGCAGAGAAAATGAAATTCAGAGATATTTTCACTGTAATCAAAAAGAATGACCAGTTAAGATGGGCTGTCCTCTTAATTTTATTATACAATGTTGGAATTCAGGCTATCATGGGTGTTGCTACATATTATTTCAGCTATGTTTGCAATAATGCCGGAATGTTATCTGCTTTCATGATCAGTGCATCTGTTGCAGAGGTAGTTGGATTATTAATCTTCCCTAAAGTCACAAAATTATTATCCAGAAAAAAGGCATTCTTAATGGCTTGTACGCTTCCACCAATCGGCCTTATCTTACTGCTCATTGTAGGATTTGTATGTCCTTCTAATATACCTTTAACTGCAATTGCGGGAATTATCGTTAAAACTGGTACAGGTCTTGAACTTGGATGTGCTACCGTTTTCCTTGCAGACGTTGTTGATTATGGCGAATATGTATTAGGTGTCAGAAATGAAGGTGTCGTATTCTCCCTTCAGACACTAATCGTAAAACTGACCGCAGCTTTTACAGCTTTAGCAATCGGATTCGTATTAGAGTTAACTGGATACGTTCCAAATGCAGTACAGTCTTTAGCAACACAGAACTCCATCCGTGTGCTGATGTGCATTGTACCAGCTCTCGGCATCATTCTTGCTTACGTTGTATTTAAGACTAAATATAAGCTTAATGATGAGTTTATGAAAAAAGTAGTTGCTAAGATCAGTGGTAAAGCTGAAGAATAATCGCAGAATATTACACAAGGTATAAGACTAGAGCGTGTTTGAAAAAGGCTTTCTGCAAGATGTGCGTTACAATTTGTGGGAGATTTTGTCCGGATGAAGGCGCCGTAGCGGGCTACGGCAACTGAATTCGGGCAAAATATACCGCAAAGTGGGGCGTGCAGATTGCGGGAATGATTTTTCAAATACGCTCTAATCTCTGCATTCCGGATGTCCGCTGCAGAAATATCTTTTTGTTATTTGCTCTTCAATGATTATAAAGAATTGTTGCGGAGATTGCAATGATAATTTTTAATTTTCAGTTCCATACAAAAAAGCCGTACCCACGGAGCTTACGCTCCGGGATACGGCTTATAGCTTTACCGGTGGATCATCAATTATTGCGTTTCAGTTTTACTACTACATGTCTGTAAGGTTCTTCTCCCTCACTGACTGTCTCTACATAGCGGTTGCCCTGCAGAGATGCATGGATGATCCTTCTTTCGTACGGATTCATCGGTTCCAGAACTACCGGTTTTCTGGTTTTCTTTACCTTGAAGGCGATTCCTCTTGCAAGGTTCTCCAGAGTTTCCTTACGACGGTGTCTGTAGTCCTCGGTATCGAGTTTTACACGAATGTAGGTAGACTCGCCTTTGTTTACCACAAGGCTTGTCAGATACTGAAGAGAATCCAGTGTCTGGCCTCTTTTTCCGATGAGGATACCCATATCCTCACCTTCAAAATCCACATCCAGAGAACCGTCTGCAGTGTTGTATTTCGATGTGATCTCCACTTCTCCAAGATCCATGGAACCGAATACGTCACGAAGAAATACGACTGCTCTCTCCTCAACCTCTCTGATCTTCTCCGGATCGCTGAGGATCTCTATTGGTCTGCCCTGCTTCGGTGCTCTCTCACGTGTTTCCTTCGGCTGACGCTCCTTTGGAGCTCTTGGCTGTTTCTCACGTGCAGGCTTTGCTTTGCCCTGGAAATCCCTTGCAGGTCTTTCCTTTGGTGCTGCTGCCTTTGCAGGTGCTTCTTCGGATGCCTTCTCCACCTGTACAGTTTCTTTCTTCACCGGCTTCTTCTCCTCTGCAGGAGCTGCTTTCGGTGCAGATTCTTTCTTTACATCCGGAGTAAAAGGCTTTTCTAATTTCTTCTCTTCTTTGATAGCGTCCAGTTTCACGGACTCTACCAGTTCATCGATTTCCTGCATATCAGAAACTGGCTCGATTCTGCGAACTTTGATCACGGCAGGTTTGCTGCCGATTCCGAAGAATCCGGAGCTGCCTTCACTGATAACCTGAATATCAAGCTGGTCACTGGAAGTTCCAAGCTCAAGACACGCTTTTGTGATAGCTTCATTCTTTGTTTTTGCTGAAAACTGAATGTAATCCTCCATTACGAACCCCTCCGTTCCTGATTATTTCTTCTTATTTCTCTCATCAAAGTCTCTTACGAGATTTGCTTTAGCTGTGATGCTGCCCGGTTTTGCACTTCTTGCCTTCTCATAAGCAGTATCAACCTTCTGTGCTCTGTCTGAAGCACCATTGTTTCCGCTGTTGCCCTTATTGATCACAGGTTTATTGATATTCTTGGCGGACTGATGAGCCTGATTGGTGATCTTCTGCGGCGGAAGTCCTTCCTTCGCACGCTTCGCTTCGATCTTCTTCATATTCTCATTAACCAGATCATCAATGTTCATCTTATCAAGATGACGATTGATTGCAAACTGCTGGGCACTTCGAACGACAGCACTGGCGATCCAGTAGATACCAAGACCAACCGGGAATGTGAAACAGAAGAATGCAGACATCAGAGGCATGACCATGTTCATGGTTTTCATGGAGTTTGCCATTGCGCTGGCCTGATCATTTCCGTCTGCCGGCTGTGTTGCAGCCTGTGGCATAAGCTTCAGGTTCAGCATCTGAGTTGCCCATGCAAGAACCGGGATCAGAAGTGCTACGATCGCAAGTAACAGAGAACCATGATTTTTGAAGAATTCCATGATATAGTACAGCGGCTGGTCTGCGATATTCAGTCCACAGAAGCCCTGCATCTTGGAAATATTGCCGGATGCTTTTGTGATCGCATCAGAAAATCCTGAAAACTGATTCATCTGTGCCAGCTCTTTCCACTGGGAAGGAGAAAGTGCATACAGAAAATCAACAATCGAGTTACTTGTAGCATTTCCGGCACTGTCCATAACGAGACGCACTCGTGTCATGGAATGGTCTGTGATAAACTGCTGCAGGATATCTGTGTATCCGTTTACAGCTAGCAGGTTGTCAACTACACCAGTAAAAATGTTCTTTACACTTCCAACGTAAGCAGGAATCCGGTAGATAACCTGATACAGAGCAAACAGAATAGGCATCTGAATGGCTAACTGTACACAGCTACCGGTTGGAGAAACACCATATTTCTGATAAACAGCCTGGGTTTCTTCGTTCATTTTCATCATGGAAGCCTGATCCTTTTTACCCTGATATTTCTTCTGGATCTTCTGGATCTCAGGCTGCATGATCGCGCTTAACTTGGAGAATTTCTGCTGCTTGATCTGCAGCGGTGTCATAAAGGCAAAGATAAGAATACTGAAGATAATGATACAAAGACCAATGTTCTGGATTCCGAACAGGCCGTCAAGCATCTTATATATGCCATCCATGATCCATCCCATCACAGACGCGATCTGTCCGATAATAGGAGTTCCGGTTTTTGTTGCTAAAAACAGTTCCAAATTCATTTCCTCCTAGACTTCTTATTCAATTGTAAAAGTCCGGTAACTATTCATTCGTCCACTAACTGCGGAGGTACTGAACAGTTACAAATTCCGATAACTGCTCTGCCCGGGAAAAGGCTGAACAGTCACAAAATAATTCATGGCACAGGGTCATAGCCTCCGTGGGAAAAAGGATTGCATCGCAATATCCTCCATGCCGCAAGAAGACTGCCCTTAAATGCGCCATATTTTTCGATTGCTTCCAAACCATATTGAGAACATGTGGGAATATAAGGACATTTCGTTCTCTTCATCGGCGATATATATTTTTGATAGAGCCTTATCATCTTAATCAGAAATTTCTTTATCATGTTCATTCCCTGTTATATGATGCTTTCTTGCAAGATGCAGAAAAGCACTCTCGATCTCGTGAAAGCTCTTGCCCTTGGCTGCGGCTCTCGCTACTACTACAATATCAAGGTTACTGTCAAAATCTGTTTCGTTGAGACGATAGCTTTCTCTGATCAATCTGGTGAGTCTGTGGCGAACCACACTGTTCCCTACTTTTTTGCTTACTGATATTCCCAGACGATTCTTCATGTGCTGATTCTTCAGCACGTACATCACCAGAAGCCGATTTGCGTACGATGTTCCGTTCTGATATACAACTTTAAAATCTTGATTTTTCTTTAAGGACTCTGATCTGATCAAACGAATCCTCCTTAATTAGATTCCGCCTGCGCGGATATTTCTCCGGATAGAAGAAAAGACCACATAAATGCGGTCTTGCAGCTTATGCTGATAACTGTTTTCTTCCTTTTAATCTTCTTGCAGCTAATACTTTACGTCCGCCCTTTGTGCTCATGCGAGCTCTGAAGCCGTGAACTTTAGCTCTGGATCTCTTTTTTGGCTGAAATGTCATCTTCATAGGTAAAGCACCTCCTTTATCTATTTTTAATTGTTATGAAATAACTTATCATTCAGAACATCATTTCAATTATATAAATAAACCTCCTTTTCGTCAAGTAAAAATTGCAAAAAACCCGATAAAATCAAGGGTTCTATAAAATACCCCCACCTTACGGTATTTATTTTTTTCTCTTATGTGGAAAGCGCTTATGGTTTACGTAACATTATCCACATTTTGTGGATAACTTGTGGATAACTTGTGGATTGACCGGAAATCTATCCACTTTTTCGGAGAGTTTGTTCACATCGTTTTCAAAAAAACCCTTTATTTGCGGTATTTTTAAGGTGGATTTTTTTATACACATAATTCTTCCACATTTTCCACCAATTCTCGACTTATGGAAACCTCCAGGACTCTTATCCACAATAATCCACCCTAATCCACAGTAATTTCCCCACATTATCCACATTCTTTTCCCCAAAATCTCAAGGATTTTCCATTGCGAAAACCCCATTTTCATTGTAATATATAAAAGGATATCTATCTCCAGTCGCAGACTGGGGTTATTATAATACTCATGGGAGGAAAAAATGGACGCTGTTATTGAAAAATGGGAGGAGATCCTGCAAACTGTCAAATCTGAATATGAGGTGACTGATGTCCCTTTTAATACCTGGCTCAAGCCGCTGAAAGTTTATGAGGTTGACGGAAAGCTGATAACAGTGGTTGTTCCCTCTGAACAGGCAGCGATCGGAGTCAATTACATCAGTAAACGCTACAAAATACCCCTCCAGGTTACTATCTGTGTACTGACAGGCATGGAAGAATGCGAGGTTCGCTTCGTTCTGGAAAAAGATCTCCCCAAAAAAACAGAAAAAAACACTTCTTATGATAAACAGGTTCAGGATACACGTTACGAAGAGGCGCATTTAAATCCAAAATACACCTTCGACACCTTCGTTGTAGGAAGTAATAACAAATTCGCCCAGGCCGCAGCTCTTGCAGTTGCCGAATCACCGGGAGATACCTACAATCCACTGTTTATCTATGGCGGAGCCGGTCTTGGTAAGACGCATCTTATGCATTCCATCGCTCATTTCATTCTGGAACACGATGAAAACAGCCGTGTTTTGTATGTAACCAGTGAGGAATTTACCAACGAGCTGATCGAAACCATCCGAAACGGAAATAACACGGCAATGAGCAAATTCCGTGAAAAATACAGAAATATCGACGTTCTTCTTGTCGATGATATTCAGTTTATTATAGGAAAAGAATCCACACAGGAGGAATTTTTCCATACATTTAACAGTCTTCACAGTGCCAAAAAGCAGATCATCATATCCTCTGATAAACCACCGAAGGATATGGAGATCCTGGAAGAGCGCTTCCGTTCCCGGTTCGAGTGGGGTCTGATCGCAGATATCACGCTGCCTGATTACGAAACCCGAATGGCGATCCTTCATAAAAATGAAGAAATGAACGGCTACAACATCAGTGAAGATGTTATCAAATATATCGCTACCAATATCAAATCCAATATCCGTGAGCTGGAAGGTGCCTTCAACAAGGTCATGGCCGGAGCCAAGCTTGAGAAAAAGGAAGTAACTCTGGAGCTGGCAGAGCAGGCACTGAAGGATATTATTTCTCCGGATGAGAAAAAAGTGATCACACCGGAATACATCATCTCCGTTGTTGCAGAGCATTACGGAGTCACACCTGCGGACTTAAGCGGAAACAAACGAAACTCCAAGATCGTCATGCCCCGCCAGGTTTCCATGTATCTCTGCCGTGAGATCATATCCACACCTTTGAAAAATATCGGAAAAGCGCTCGGAAACCGTGACCATACCACCGTTATGCACGGTATCGAAAAGATCGAAAACGAATTGCAGAACGACGATAACTTAAAAAATACCATTGATATATTGAAAAAGAAGATTAATCCACAAGGTTAGGGAAGTTTTCCACATTACTGGTGTATAACGTGTTGATTGTATGTGGAGAGATGTGTACAACTTTTTTGCCAAAACGCGGCGGTAATTTTATCCCCGGGTTATTCACATGCGAAAATACCACTTTTACACAAAGTTATCCCAACGGAAAACCCCTGAAAACATCAGGCCTGCGGGAGTTTTTCACAAAATCTGGCCCCCTACGGCGGTTACTGCGGATTTTTTCTATAAATATATTTATAAAAACCACAAATTGTTCAGAAAGGGAGTTATACACACTATGAAAATCATCTGCTCCAAATCAAGTCTGTTAAAAAGTGTAAGTATCGCACTCAAAGCAGTTCCATCAAAAACCACAATGCCAATCCTGGAATGTATTCTCATGGATGCAACCACAAACCAGATCAAATTTACCACCAACGATATGGAGCTGGGAATTGAAACGATCGTTGAGGGTACCATTGAAGAAAAAGGTAAAGTTGCTCTTGATGCAAAAATCTTCTATGAAATCATCAGACGACTTCCGGATAATGATGTTACCATTAAGACCGATGATAAATATGCAGCAACCATTACCTGTGAAAAAGCAAAATTCAATATCCCTGGAAAATCAGGAGAAGATTTTGCTTATTTACCTATGATCGAGAAGGATGAACCGCTGACGATCTCTCAGTACACACTGAAAGAAATGATCCGCCAGACTATTTTTTCGATTGCTGTAAATGAGAACAATAAGCTTATGACCGGTGAGCTTTTTGAGATCAAAAATAACTGTCTGAAGGTAGTTTCTCTGGACGGACATCGTATATCTATCCGAAAAATGCCCCTTAAGAAAGATTATTCTGACCGTAAGGTGGTAGTTCCGGGCAAAACTTTAAGCGAGGTCAGCAAGATCCTTTCCGGAGAAGTGGATGATCAGGTCAGCATTTACTTTACAAAAAACCATATTTTATTTGAATTTGATCAGACTATGGTAGTTTCCAGACTGATCGAGGGAGAATATTTTAGAATTGACCAGATGCTTTCCAGTGATTATGAGACAAAACTGAAGATCAACAAAAAAGAGTTCCTGGATTGTATCGACCGTGCCACACTTCTGGTACGTGAGGTTGATAAAAAACCGATCATCATCAACATCACAGACGATGATATGGAGCTGCGCATTGATTCTGCAATGGGTTCCATGAATGAAGAGATCGATATTGAAAAAGAGGGTAAGGATATCATGATCGGCTTCAACCCGAAATTCCTGATCGATGCGCTTCGTGTTATTGATGATGAAACCGTGACGATCTATCTTGTAAATCCGAAGGCCCCGTGCTTTATCCGTGACGATGAGGAGAACTATACTTACCTGATCCTTCCTGTAAACATTAACCAGAATCAGGCCAGATAAGACCTGGGAAATATAAGGAATAAGGGACAAGAGATGTACGCAGCAGCTTCGGGAATGTGAGTGTACGTGTGAGACGCACATGCTTGAAGCTGTGAACAGAATTGAGCTCGGCAGTCAGGATATGTAAGTGTCCGTAAGGCACGTACAGCCTGACGGCAGATATCAGGATTGATATAAACGGATACACCAAAAATGCGTGACCGTTTTTGACCGATTGTGTATGGGAATGCGATCGTGTTCTGAAAATTGTTTTATGCGTAAACTGCTGGAAGGGGGTATTTAAATTACCACCTTCCGGTGAAATTTGTATTTTGGGGGATTTTAAATACCGCCAGGAGATCAGAAAAACTCGACCTGACAGAGAAAATACCCCGGAGATAAGAGGAGAAAAAATTGGAGATCAGAATTAAAGACGAATTTATCAAGCTTGGCCAGGCGCTGAAACTGGCCGGTGTTGTGGAGGACGGCGTTGAGGCGAAATATGCCATCAATGATGGTCTGGTACTGGTAAACGGTGAGGTGGAGAACCGCCGTGGCCGCAAGATCCATCCTGGAGATACCATTTCCTACGATGGAAAAGATATTTATGTGATCGGGTGAAGGAATGTACATTGAATCCATCAGACTGAATAATTTCAGGAATTATGAGTCGCTGGAGATGAATTTTGATCAGGGCACCAATATTCTCTACGGCGACAATGCCCAGGGAAAGACCAATATTCTGGAGGCGGTTTATCTGGCAGGTACCAGCAAATCCCACAAGGGAAGCAAGGACCGGGAGATGATCCGCTTTGAGAATGAGGAATCCCATATCCGAATGATGGTGAAGAAGGGCGATCTTTCATACAAAATAGACATGCACCTCCGGAAAAACAAAGCAAAGGGAGTTGCCATCAACGGGCTGCCAATCCGCAAGGCAAGGGAGCTGCTGGGGGTGGTGAATCTGGTGTTTTTTTCTCCGGAGGATCTTAATATTATCAAGAATGGACCGGGAGAGAGAAGACGTTTTCTGGATTCGGAGCTTTGTCAGCTGGATGGTGTTTATATCACGGAGCTGGCCGGCTACAATCACATCGTGAACCAGAGAAACCGTCTTCTCAAAGACTGTTATATGAACCCCGGGCTGAAAGGTACCCTGGATGTCTGGGATATGCAGATGGTCGATTACGGAAAGAAGATCATCGGGAAGCGGGAAGCCTTTGTGGAGGAGCTTAACGAGATCGCAAGGGGGCTTCATAAGGGGCTTACCGGCGGGATCGAGGAGCTGGAGATCCTGTACGAGCCAAGTGTGACGGCGGCGGAGTTTGAGGATAAGCTTTCCAGGAACCGGGAGCGGGATCTTCGGATGAAGCTGACCTCCGTGGGACCGCACAGAGATGATTTCTGTGTAAAGGTCAACGGGATCGACATCCGGAGGTATGGTTCCCAGGGGCAGCAGAGGACTGCGGCCCTTTCCCTGAAGCTTTCGGAGATCTATCTGGTGAAGAAAAAGATCCGGGATACACCGGTGCTTCTGCTGGATGATGTTCTTTCGGAGCTGGATAGCAGCAGGCAGACATATCTGCTGGAAAGCATCCACGATATACAGACTCTGATCACCTGTACAGGACTGGATGATTTTGTCAGCCATCAGTTCAAGATCAACAGGGTTTTTCAGGTGGTAAAGGGGCATGTTTATATGCCTAAAGGGTTTTGACAAGCCCGTATGCATATGGTAAACTGATTCTAATTATGGAAAGTTGGTGAATATTTTGGATAAAGAGGAGTTTCGCGTTAAGCTGGGACAGATCAATAAGCTGGTCGAGACCCAGGATTACAAAGGCGCCATGCAGATTGTGGACAGCATTGACTGGCGTCGTGTGAAAAACGTCCGTACCCTTTGTGTAGTGGGCGAGATCTACGCGGCCAACAAGCGCTATGAAGAGAGCAAGGAAATTTTTCTTCTTGCCTACCACAGAGCGCCGATCGGCAAGAACATACTTTACCGTCTGATCGAGGTTTCCCTGAAAATGGGACAGATCAGTGAAGCCACAGAATTCTTTGATGAATACAGAGAAGTGGCAGGTAATGATAACAGCCAGTATATACTGAAATATAAGATCGCCAGAGCGAAGAATGCATCTCTAAATGAACAGATCCGTATTCTTGAGGAATATAAGGAGAAGGAATTTACGGAGCGCTGGTCCTATGAGCTGGCCAAGCTCTATTACAAGGCAGGAGACAAGCAGAAGTGCCTGGATCTCTGCAATGAGATGATCCTTTGGTTCAATGACGGAACTTATGTGATGAAGGCCCTTGACCTGAAACAGCGGATGGGTGTTCTCACTGGCGAGGAGAAAGAGAAATACGAACAGCGTTTTATCCCGAAGCTGATCCCGCCGGAAAAGGCGCAGGAGATCAGGGAGAGCAAGGAAGCATCCGGCGAGTATGAGGAGGCAAAACCGGTCACAGATACTATCCAGGTAGATGATGAGCGGGATCTGAACAGTGCGGAGACATTCCAGGAGAAGCTTTCCAAGGGATTCCGTGATATCTTTGGCGGACATAAGAAATCTGCGGAAGAGGATATGGAGGAAAAAGAAGCTGCGCAGGATGAAGAGCAGGATGAGGTTTCTACAGGCTCTGAGGATGTGACGGAACAGGCGGAAGCGCCGGAGGCTGAGACTGCTGCGGCAGCAGAACCGTCAGAGGAGTTTACAGATTCTGAGGAAATCGAAGCAGCAGAAGGAAGTGAGGAAGCTTCGGATGAGCCTTCTGAAGAGCAGGAAGAGTTTTCCGGACAGGAAGCGGATGAGATCCCGCTGGCATCCGGTGTTGAGAACCTGTCATCCGGAAGTATGAAGCTGCAGGCTCAGGAACAGCAGGATAAAGAGGAAGAAGAGGCTTATCAGGAAGCGGAAGAAGCTGAGGCTGAGAAAGCTACAGAGATGTCTTTGTCCCAGAGTGTTGCAGAGATCATGAAGGAGAAGGCTGCCGGAAATGAGGAAAGTGAGGAGAAGCCTGCAGGGGTTCCGCTCAATGAGGAAGGCAAGCCTGATTTTTCCGCAACGATCCGTATGCCGGAGCTGAAGATCCCGAAGTCCATGATCAATGTGGACCCGGAGAATGCAAGCAGTTCCGCGGAGATCCCGGATGCGTCTGGAATTTTCGGAAGTATCGAGGATATTGCGGCATCTGTAGGTGACAGGTCCGGGAAGGATAAAGATAAGGACTTCAACCTGGAGGATACTATTCTGGCAGCAGCTACACAGCAGGGAATCGATATCCCGGAGGAAGAGAAATCTCCGGATGTCCAGCAGTCCGACGTAACGGAAGAACCGGCAGGTATTGAGGATCTGGATATTGCGGCTGATGAATTTGTTCCGGAGGAGCCGGATGCGGCAGATATCGAGGATATCATGGCGCAGATCTCCGCTCAGCAGGAGGAAGAGGTAACGGAGACTTCCGATACCAGACTTCCGGATATCGTATTTGATGAAGATGAGGAGCCGGTTACTGAGGAGGATCTTCAGGCTGCAGAAGCAGAGTTTCTGAATGGTCCGTCAGGAGTACAGAAGCCGGTGGAAGAAGAGGATGTGCTTCCGGAGATTCCTTCACTGGAATCTGAGGAGCAGGTGCAGAAGGCGGCAGCAGAGCCTTCCGCGAAGCTTCATCATGAGGAACCGGTGGCTTCAGCGGAAGAGGAAAATCTTCTTGATGAGGAAGAAGAATACAGTGATGACGCCTTTGAATTCCAGGAAGAGGATGACGAGGATGAGGATGACTTTATCAGCAGTCTCATCGGTGATGATTCTGATGAAGCCATGGAAGAGGACGATGAGGAAGAGGAGCTCAGCGAGGAAGAGCAGCTTGAGAAATTTATCGCTACGATCCATCCGGAAAAGGATCCTACAAAGATCGTTTCCAGAAAGAAAGAGCTCACAGATGAAGAGAAACAGCTTTTCACCTATTTTGTTACAGTTCCCGGAATGAAGGAACAGCTGCTTGATGTACTCTGCGATGTGCAGATGGGCGCAGCAGACAAGACCTCCCAGACCGGAAATGTGATCGTTATGGGCGGCAGAGAAACAGGTAAGACGAGACTGATCTCAAGTCTGATCCCGGCAATCTGTAAAGAGCTGAATATCGAGGCTTCCAAGGTTGCCTATATATTTGCGGATGATCTCAACGGAAAGGATATTCCGGAGATCGTATCCAAGCTTGCCGGCGGTTTCCTTGTTATCGAGGATGCAAACCAGCTTTCCCAGGAAACAGCAGATGAGCTTGAGGAAGCTATGACCGGAAACACAAAGGGAATGATCGTGATCCTGGAGGATGAAAAGATCGGTATGCGTAAGCTGATCGCAAGATATCCGAAGCTTGCGAAGAAGTTTACATCCATGATCAACATTCCTGTATTTACAAACGATGAACTTGTTAATTTCGCCAAGGTCTATACCATGGAGAATGGATTCCGTATCGACCAGATGGGCATGCTTGCTCTGTATAATCTGATCGGGATCAACCAGAAGGAGGATCAGCCGATGTGCATCGGTACTGTGAAGACCATGCTGGATAAGGCTATGGAGAGAGCTCAGAGCGGATTGTTCAAGCGTTCCAAGAAGCGTGTGGACCGTGATGGCTACACGGTACTTTTTGAAAAGGATTTCAGCTGAAAATAAGAAAAAGCAGAGGTAAAAAATATGGCCAGACCTTATCTTGGTAACCCGAAATATACCATTGAAGTCCTTCAAAAGTATCATTTTGTTTTCCAGAAAAGGTTTGGTCAGAATTTTCTGATCGACGAGCATGTTCTGGAAAAGATCATTGAGTCTTCGGGTATCACGAAGGATGATTTTATACTGGAGATCGGTCCGGGTATCGGAACTATGACCCAGTATATTGCGGAGGCTGCCAGAGAGGTGGCTGCTGTGGAGATCGACAGTTCGCTGATCCCGATTCTTAAGGATACGTTGAAGGACTGGGATAATGTTTCCGTGATCAATAACGATATCCTGAAAACGGATATCAAAAAGATCGCAGATGAGAAAAACGGCGGCAAGCCTGTGAAGGTGGTTGCGAATCTGCCGTATTATATTACGACTCCGATCATCATGGGGCTTTTTGAGAAGAATGTTCCTGTGGATTCGATCACTGTCATGGTGCAGAAGGAGGTTGCAGACCGTATGCAGGTTGGTCCCGGTACCAAGGATTACGGTGCGCTTTCCCTGGCTGTGCAGTATTATGCGAAGCCGGAGATCGTTGCGAATGTACCGCCGAACTGTTTTATGCCGCGGCCGAAGGTTGGAAGTGCGGTGATCAAGCTGACGCGTTATGAGAAGCCGCCGGTGGATGTGAAGGATGAGGGGCTTATGTTCCGTCTGATCCGTGCATCTTTTAACCAGAGGAGAAAGACGCTTGTGAACGGGATCAGAAATTCCGGAGATTTTTCCCTGAGTAAGGAGGAGATTGAGGATGTGTTCAACAGGTGTGATCTTCCGCTGAATATCAGGGGTGAGGCGCTGACACTGGAGCAGTTTGCGATGCTTGCCAACTGTATTTATGATGAGAAAAATTAATATATGATAAATGCAAAAAGAGCCCGGGCAGCTGTTCCGGGTTCTTTTTGCGTTTCCGGACGGGAATGTTGGAGAGGTTTCCTGTCCGGACCTATATATTTGTCATAGAAAGGAGGTTATGTCTGAGGTGCCAGACATAAGTAATGAAAAATTTACATTTTTTATTTTACTGATGAGATGTTAGGAAAGTTTGTTTAAAATATGAAAATATTGTGAATATATTTTTGGCGATATACATAAAGTCTGAATGGTGTGGGTGGGAATGGGGAAAATTGAGGTTTACAGAGGGGTGGGGGTGTGTGGTATACTGAGGGGCGTCGAAAAGGTAATGATGAGGTAATAAAAAGGCAGTAAAAGATAATTAAAAATAGTAAAAGGTAATTTTTAATAAGGGCTGGTGCCCGTATGGAGGTTGAATATTATGAGAAGATTGAACAAGGTTACAGCTTTGGTTATTGCGGGTGTTATTTCATGTACATCTCCGATGATGGTTATGGCGTCTGATTCCGGTTCTGTTATGAGTCAGGCGGAGGAGATCCTGAAGGATAATGAGGTTGGGTCTCTTGCTTCTGATCCGGATAAGGTTGGGGATATCATTGTTTATGTGAAGGGGCTTTTTGATTCTAACCAGATCACGGATGATGAGATTTCTCAGGGGATCGATGAGGCTGCGGATCATTTTGGGGTGAGTCTTAATGAGGATGATAAGAGTTCGCTGGTTAATATTATCAGTAAGTTCCGTGGGATTGAGATGAGTGATGATCAGATCAAGGGGTATGTGAGTGATGCTTATAGTACTTTGAAGGATATGGGTGTTACGAAGTCTGATGTGAAGAATATTTTTGAGAAGGCGATTGAGTTTATTAAGGGGATGCTTTCACGGCGGTGATGGTTTGTGATGGCTGGTGTTTTTGATGATGTTTTAGATGGAGTTTGAGTTAGAGGGTGAGGGTTGTGGCTCTTTTGTTGGGGTTGTTGTTGGTTTGTTTGGTTGAGATGTACAATATGTACAATGTTTAGGGCTTTGGTTTTGTTTGTGAATGTGGCGTTTTTATAAATTGGGGGAGGGTATTTTGGAAAAAATTGTGCAAATGCGCTAATTGTTTACGAGATGTTCATTGTTTGTTCATATTTGTCTGGTAGTATAGGGATAGTTCGAAAGAACGTTACGAAAGACGCTGTAATGGTGTGTATCTGTATCATTACACATACAATTTTTTTCATAATAATCGCCCCGGTAAGCCACTACCGGGGCACTCCTCGTTTTTGGGCCTTTTTTTGGCTCTTTTTTTTGTGGGGGGGATGGAGGGAGGGACGGACGGACTGCCGGAGGGGCGGCTGCATGGTCGTGCCTGGTGCGGTCGTTTCGCCGGGTCATACTAAGCGTCTGAGTCTTCTGCCGTGCAGGGCGCCCCATAACTCGCCATGTACGCTGATGCGTACCTGGCTCAGACAGATGGGGCTTACTCTGCGGCTTGTGGCCGCAGAGTACCTTCCCGTCAGAAGCCTCAGGCGCTAAGTATGACCAGCGGCTTACTCCGACGCACCGGGTCCCGACCATGCAGCCGCCCCTCCGGCAGTCCGTCCTGTGCGTTGGAGAGAAACAAAAAGGATGCACTATAAAGAAATTCTGGAATCGTACTAAGTCCGTTCTGTGCGTTGGAGAGAAATAAAGGGGGTAAGAAATTTCCAGTGCAAAAAATATAGCGCGGGTGGGGTGTGCATGCTATAATGATTAGGATTATAGTGCTGTCGTCTGGTTTGGGGCGGCGGTGGTTGGGTTTTTGTTTGAATGGGAGGTCTGGATATGGCGGAGTCTATGAAGGATTTTGAGAGGGAGCTGGAGGCTTCTTTTAAGAGGATCGATGAGGGTGATATTATCTCAGGGACTGTTGTGAGTGTGGATGAGTCGGGGGTTGTTCTTGACCTTAAGTTTTATGCGGAGGGTTTTATTCCGGTGGAGGAGTTTTCCCGGGTGCCGGGGTTTAATATTAAAGAGGCTGTTCAGCCGGGGGATGAGGTTCAGGCGATGGTTCTTCGCAGGGATGATGGTCAGGGGAATATTCTTCTTTCCAGAGCGGATGCTGCGGATGTGCTTGCCTGGGACAGGCTGAAGGAGCTTCAGGATTCGGGTGAGGTGCTGGATGTTGTTGTGAAGGGGATCGTTAACGGGGGTGCCATTGCTTATGTTGAGGGTGTCCGTGGTTTTATTCCGGCATCCAGGCTTGCTTTGGAGTTTGTTGAGGATACTGAGGTGTTTCTGAATAAGCCGATCCAGGTGCGGGTGATCGAGGCTGATAAGGCGAAGAAGAGGCTGGTGCTTTCGGCGAGGGAGATTCTTCGTGAGAGGGCTGAGGTGGAGAAACGGAATAAGATTTCCAATATCCAGGTTGGCTTTGTGACTGAGGGTACGGTTGAGAGTTTGCAGCCGTATGGTGCTTTTGTGGAGCTTGGGAACGGGGTTTCCGGGCTGGTGCATATTTCTCAGATCTGTGAGAAGAGGATACGGAAGCCTTCTGAGGTTTTGAGTGTTGGGGATAAGGTTAAGGTGAAGGTTATTGCGATCAAGGATGGTAAGCTGAGCCTGAGTATTAAAGAGGCATCGGATCTGATGGCTAAGGAGGTTGAGGAGGAGTCTTTTGAGCTTCCGGAGTCGGGGGAAGAGGCTACTACTTCCCTGGGTGCGTTGTTTGCAAATATTAAATTATGATTATTTTGGATGAAAAAGGATGGATGTGTATGAAAAAACCGGAGAGAATATTTGTAATCGGACATAAGAATCCGGATACGGATTCCATCTGTTCGGCTATTGCTTATGCGGATATTAAAAACAGAACTACGCAGAATAAAAAATATATCCCGAAGAGAGCGGGGCAGATCAATGAGGAGACCAGGTATGTACTGAACCGTTTTGGCGTACAGCCGCCGGCTTATCTGGGGAATATCGGTACGCAGGTCAAGGATATGGATATCCGGATCAGTCCGCAGGCGGATAAGAATATGTCGCTGAAGAATACCTGGGATCTGATGCAGGAGAACGGGATCGTTTCTCTTCCGATCCGGGATAAGGATGGGTGTCTGGAGGGGCTTGTGACGATTGGTGATATCGCAAAGACCTATATGGATACTACAGACAGTTATCTTCTTTCCAATGCGAGGACGCAGTATCAGAGAATTGCCGAGACTGTTGGCGGTGAAGTGGTGGAAGGTAACGGACACGGATATTTTGTGAAGGGGCGTGTGCTTGTCGGTACTGCCAACCCGAAGATGCTGGAGGGCTACGTTGAGGAGAATGATATGATCATCATGGGTGACCGTGAGGAGGATCATCTTCAGGCGATCAGCCAGAATGTAAGCTGTATCATCGTGGGGCTGAATATCGTGGTTTCCGAGAAGGTTGTAAAGCTTGCTCATGAGAAGAATATCGTGATCATCCGGTCTCCGTATGATACGTTTAATATTGCGCGTCTGATCAATCAGAGTATTCCGGTCAGTTTTGTTATGAAGCGGGATAACATGGTTACGTTTAATACCGAGGATTTTACGGATGATATCCAGGATGTTATGATCAAAAACCGTCACAGGGCGTTTCCGGTGATCAATCCTCATGGTAAGTGTATCGGTACGATCTCCAGACGTAATTTTCTGGATATGCATAAAAAGAAAGTGGTTCTTGTGGATCATAATGAGGTGGATCAGGCTGTTGATAATATCGAGAAGGCGGAGATCCTTGAGATCATCGATCATCATAAGCTGGGTACCTTGCAGACCATGACGCCGGTTGCTTTTCGTAATGAGCCGGTGGGATGTACGGGTACGATCCTTTATGAGATCTACGGAGAACAGAGACTGGAGATCCCGGAAAAGATCGCGGGGCTTCTCTGTGCGGCTATTATTTCGGATACATTGATGTTCCGTTCACCGACCTGTACGCAGACGGATAAGATCGCTGCCAGTGCTCTTGCGCTGATCGCGGGGATCAAGATCGAGGAGTTTGCCCGAGAGATGTTTTCTGCGGGAAGTAATCTGAAGGATAAGTCTCCGGAGGAGATTTTTTATCAGGATTACAAGAAGTTTATCGGTGAGGGTAATGTTTCCTTTGGTGTGGGTCAGATCAGTTCCATGGACAGCGAGGAGCTTAAGGAGATCAAGGAGAAGCTGATGCCGTTTATGGTGAGTGAGTGTGGCCGTCATGATATCACGAGAGTTTATTTTATGCTGACGAATATCCTGGAGGAGTCTACAGAGCTTCTGTTTTACGGGGAGGGCAGCCAGCAGATGGCGGAGATCGCTTTTGAGCGGAAACCGGATGGAGATACCTTCAGTTTGCCGGGTGTGGTTTCCAGAAAGAAGCAGCTGATCCCGGCTATGATGGAGGCTGCTCAGCTGATGAACAGCGATTATGCATAAGAGGTGACGGAAAATGGCGAAACAGTTATGGAAGCCGGGGAACATGATCTATCCACTGCCGGCTGTAATGGTGAGTGTTACCGATGGTGAGGGGCATGATAATATCATAACGGTTGCGTGGACGGGTACGGTGTGTACCAATCCGGCGATGGCTTATATTTCTGTCCGACCTTCCCGTTATTCCTATGATATGATCCGGAAAACGGGTGAATTTGTGATCAATCTGACAACGGAGAAGCTGGCGTTTGCAACGGATTTCTGCGGGGTCCGTTCGGGACGTGATGTGGACAAGTTCCAGAAGTTGAACCTTACGAAAGAGAAAGCGCAGTTTGTTTCTGCACCGATGATCGGGGAGGCTCCGGTTTCGATCGAGTGCAGGGTGCGTGAGGTGAAGGAGCTGGGGTCTCATGACATGTTTCTTGCTGATGTGCTTGCGGTCCATGCGGATGAAGCTTATATGGATAAAAACAACAGGTTTCGTCTTAATGATGCGGGTCTTCTGGTTTATTCCCATGGGGAGTATCTGGCGGGTGGCCGGAAGGTGGGAACCTTCGGCTACAGCGTAAAGAAGAAGCAGCAGAAGAAGTTGGATAAGAAATCAGACAGGGAAGCAGACAGGGAATCAGAGATGGCAGAGATGGCGGGGAAGTTGAAGACGTCAGGAAAGCCAGGGATGTCAGGGAAGTTGAAGACGTCGGGGAAGCCAGGGATGTCAGGGAAGTTGAAGATGTCAGGAAAGCCAGGGATGTCAGGGAAATTAAAGACGTCGGGGAAGGCAGGGAGAGAGAAACGGTAGGTTCTGCGGAGCCGTAACGTTTGTTGAGGTTTGGCAGCTGTTATGCTAAAATGAAAGGATACAGTATGAATAATATTACACTGATAGGAATGCCTGGTGCGGGGAAGAGCAGCATCGGTGTCGTACTTGCGAAGGTACTTGGGTACCAGTTTATTGACTCAGATCTTCTGATCCAGAAGGCGGAGAAGAGGACTTTGAGTAAGATTATTGCAGATGAGGGTACGGAGGGCTTCAAGGCGATCGAGAATCGTGTGAATGCTTCGATCCAGGTGGAGAATACGGTGATCGCTACCGGTGGAAGTGTGGTTTACTGCGATGAGGCTATGCAGCATCTGAAGTCTGAGGGTGTTGTGGTGTATCTTAAGATCTCGCTGGAGCTTCTTTCCAGGCGTCTTGGTAATCTTAAGGGGCGTGGTGTTGTGCTCAAGGAGGGGCAGACGCTGGCGAGTCTTTATGATGAGCGTGTTCCTTTGTATGAGAAATATGCGGACATTGTGGTGGATGAAGAGGATAAGGATCTGGAGGGGAGTCTCCAGGTTGTGCTTGAGGCACTGAAGAACAGGGGAGATAAGGCGTAACTGTTGGCTTGTGGAAACGGTTTGCTGGAGTGTTTCGGGTCATGGGTTGTGACAGGTTTTCGTCATAAATTGTTTACAAATCTGAAATATGTGTTATAATATACAACTGACCTAAAAAACGGTATTGCGGAACGTTTGTTCCTGCAGTAAATTCAGAGAAAGTTTCTGCTCATAGAGGAGTAAATAATAGAGGTGTGTTATGGAACAGTATGTGATTAAAGGCGGCAATCCTCTGGTTGGAGAAGTGGATATTGCGGGTGCGAAGAATGCGGCGCTTGCGATATTGTCAGCAGCCATTATGACTGATGAAACTATATTGATCGAGAATCTGCCAGATGTTAGGGACATCAATGTTCTGCTTGAGGCGATCTCCGAGATCGGGGCTCAGGTTGAGCGTATTGATAAGTCTACTGTAAAGATCAACGGTTCTACTATCGGCAATCTCAGCGTGGATTATGAGTTTATCAAGAAGATCCGTGCTTCTTATTATCTTCTGGGTGCTTTGCTTGGTAAGTATAAGCATGCGGAGGTTCCGCTTCCGGGTGGATGTAATATCGGCAGCAGGCCGATCGACCAGCATCTGAAGGGTTTCCGTGCTCTTGGTGCGGATGTTGATATCTGTCATGGTGCTATTGTTGCCAAGGCGGAGAATCTGCATGGCAGCCATATTTTCCTGGATGTGGTTTCTGTTGGTGCTACTATTAATATTATGATGGCTGCTTCTATGGCGACTGGTCGTACGATCATTGAGAATGCTGCGAGGGAGCCGCATGTTGTTGATGTGGCGAATTTCCTGAACAGTATGGGGGCGAATATCAAGGGTGCTGGTACGGATGTGATCCGTATCCGTGGTGTTGAGACGCTTCATCGTACGGAGTATTCGATCATTCCGGACCAGATCGAGGCTGGTACGTTTATGTTTGCTGCTGCGGCTACTCGTGGTGATGTTACTGTTCGTAATGTTATTCCTAAGCATCTTGAGGCTACTACTGCTAAGCTTGAGGAGATCGGGTGTGAGGTTGAGGAGTTTGATGATGCGGTTCGTGTCCGTGCGCCGCATGTGCTTCATCGTACGCATGTGAAGACGTTGCCTTATCCTGGTTATCCTACGGATATGCAGCCGCAGATCGCGGTTACTTTGGCTTTGGCTGAGGGTACGAGTATTGTTACTGAGAGTATTTTTGAGAACCGGTTTAAGTATGCGGATGAGCTTTCCCGGATGGGTGCCAATATTAAGGTGGAGGGGAACTCTGCTATTATTGATGGTGTAAGGAAGCTTACGGGGGCGCGTGTGAGTGCGCCGGATCTTCGTGCGGGGGCTGCGCTTGTTATTGCGGGGCTGGCTGCTGAGGGTGTTACGGTTGTTGATGATATTGTTTATATCCAGCGTGGGTATGAGAATTTTGAGGAGAAGCTCAGGAGTCTTGGGGCTGAGATTGAGAGGGTTTCCAGTGAGAAGGAGATTCAGAAGTTTCGGTTGCGCGTTGGGTGATGGTTGGTGACAACTGGTAATAACTGATAACGATTGATGATAATTGGATATTTGAGTTTTGGGAGAGTTCCTGGGTGTTTGGGCCTGGGGGCTCTTTTTTTGTGTGGGTGGGAGGGATGAATGGAGGGAGGGACGAACGGACAGACTGCCAGCGGGGCGGCTGCATGGTCGTGCCTGGTGCGGTCGTTTCGCCGGGTCATACTAAGCGTCTGAGTCTTCTGCCGTGCAGGGCGCCCCATAACTCGCCATGTACGCTGATGCGTACCTGGCTCAGACAGATGGGGCTTACTCTGCGGCTTGTGGCCGCAGAGTACCTTCCCGTCAGAAGCCCCAGGCGCCAAGTATGACCAGCGGCTTACTCCGACGCACCGGGTCCCGACCATGCAGCCGTCCCGCTGGCAGTCTGTCCGTTCTGGTTTTTTGGAGGTGTGAGGTGTGGTGGTCTAACGGGAGGTGGTGGGCCATCAGCGCTGCGCTGGATGGCTGCAGGGGCTGAGTTTCCTTGTGATGTGCTGGGAGGTGGTGTGGCATCGGCGCTGCGTTGGATGTGGGTGGGGTGAGTTTTTTGCGATTTGTCGTGAGGGGATTGGGGGATAGAGGCTGTTTTGGATAGGGTGTGGTGTTTTTGTGTAATATTTAAATTTATTTTTGGAGTATTTTGGATTATAATTATGGAAAAAGATGGTTGGCCTGATTGGTTGACTGATTGACTGGTTGATTGATATCCGGAGTTTTGGTGACTGTTTTGTGGGACTTGAGAGAAGAGCATCGGATGTGTGCTGATGAGGGGTGAGAGATGAGCATCGGATGTGTGCTGATGTGGGACTTGAGAGATGAGCTTCGGATGTGTGCTGATGTGGCTTGAGAGATGAGCTTCGGATGTGTGCTGATGTGGCTTGAGAGAAGAGCTTCGGATGTGTGTTGATGAGGGTTGTGTGATGAGCTTCGGATGTGTGCTGATGTGGGACTTGAGAGAAGAGCTTCGGATGTGTGCTGATGAGGGTTGAGAGATGAGCTTCGGATGTGCGTTGATGTGGCTTGTGTGAGGGCTTCGGAGGTTTGTTGGTTTGGTTTTGAGGGTGGTCTTTTGGGGGCTGCCTGGGTTTTGGAGGAGAGTGGGTTGTATGTGTGATTATGTGGTTTTGCCGCTTTTGAATTCGTCTTTTGAGCCTGGGAGGGCTCGGGAGGTTGTTGAGGGGTTTGTGGATGTGGATTTGAGGAATATTGCGCGGGCTGAGCTTTTTTATTTTATGGGGCAGGCGGAGGAGTGTTGTGAGATCACGAGGGGGTATCTGTCCAGCAGGGTTATTGAGCTGAAGCTTTCGGCGTGTATTTTGTATGGGTATTCTAATCTGACGCTGGGGAATGTGGCGGCGGCTAAGCGGGGGATGGAGGGAATCCAGTCCTGTGTGAAGCTGGCTATGAAGAAGAAGGTTCCTAAGGATGTTTATGTGTCCTGTCTTCTGGCGGGGTATGTGGGGGCGGTTTTGCTTCATCTGCCTACGGATGGGATGCCTGCTTTTGGGGAGTACAGCAGGATGCTTCCTGAGGGACTGAGGCTTTTTGCCACGTATGTGATGGCTCACCATACTTATCTTAACGGGGAGATATGGAGTGCTTATGGGATGGGGAAGGCTGCTTTGTTTATGGCGGAGAGGTCGTATCCGATCAGTATGACGTATATCCACTGTATGATGGCGGTGTGTGCGATCAACCGAAAGCATAAGCAGGAGGCGCAGGAGGAGATGCTCCGGAGCTGGGAGCTGGCGAAGATGGATGGGTTTCTGGAGCCTTTTATTGAGCATCATGGGTTTTTGCGGGGGCTGATCGAGGCTTGTATCCGGAACCGGGATCCGGAGGCGTATCAGCGGATTACGGAGGGTGTGATTTCTTTTAGCAGGGGCTGGATGGCGCTTCATAATCCGGAAAACCGGAGAAAGGTTACGGGGGAGCTGTCGACGATGGAGTTTTCTATTGCCATGCTGGCAAGTGGGGGATGGACTAATAAGGAGATCGGAGAGCATCTGGGGATTTCCATTAATACTGTCAAGCATTACCTTACGGATATCTTTTGCAAGCTGAATGTCAAGAAGCGGGATGAGCTGAAAAAATTTATGTTAAAATAGTGACAGAGGCACTTTTTTTTGAAAAAACGGGCCTTACAAAACAACTGGTAGTGTTGTATAATAAATACCACAAATAGTCAGATTTTATTGGGAAATCAGACGAAAAGAACCAGTGAACGAGTAAGTTAAGAAGGAGGAGTTGAAGACTGATTCTCGATAGCATCTGATAATGTCAATATCCTTACCAAAAATGCCTGGTATATTGATATTACAATCACATAAGGGTAAAATATTGAAAAGGTGTAACCTGTTTACTCACCGGCTAAAAACATGAAGCTTTTTTAAGAGAAAGGAATATAAACAGAAGTAAAGTAATAAGAAATACAGTACACGTTAATGCACACATAGGAAAGCGGGAAAGGTATGAAAAAATTAAGGAATAATAAGATCAGAAAACTCCTGGCATTTATGGTGGCTTTGGCGTTGATGGTATCCTGTATGCCGAGTGCATATACGATCTCCGCGAGTGAGGCGTTCGGAGATGGAACGGAGGATATATTTACAGATGGCGAAATTACATCTGAACCAGCGGCCGAAGAATCGACACCGGATGTAAGCAGCGCTGACCAGGAGGAAACGGAACAGGCGCAGCAATCGACACTTACATATGAAAATGATTCTGTTAAAGTAACAGCAGAGGCACTGGAGGACGGAGCTCTTCCGCAGAATACAGCATTGAAGGCTGACAGCGTAAACGAGAATTCCTCCGTATCTTATGATACAGTTTCTCAGAAGCTTTCAGCAGCAGCTACAGACAAGGGCAGCAGCCTGAGAGGTTTTTTTGCGTATGATGTGTATTTTGCTGATGGCGACGGAAACAGAGTCGAGCCGAACGGCAGAGTCAGAGTAACTTTTGAGTACAAGACACCGGCAGCACCGGAGCTTACCGATGCAGCCAGTACGAGTGTAACCGTTGAGAAGCTTCATTATAACAGCAGTACCGGTGATACTGATGTTAACACCTTACAGGCCAACGAGGATCTGAAGGTTCTGAATGTCAACGAGGGCAAACAGATCCAGACACTTCAGGTTGAGACTGGCAACGCAGCTGTTTTTGCCGTTATGTGGGATTCTCCTGAGACAGCAGATGTCGAGGCGGAAGCTGTTTCCGGTAATGAGGACGAGGTGTCTATCGCATCAGAGGAGCTTACGGACGGAATGGATATTTCGGACGAGCCTGAGCAGGATGCAGCTGAGACACCGGCAGCAGAGAATCCGGAGGTAACTCCTGATGCAGAGCCTTCTGAGGCTCCGGCGGAGAATCCGGATGCTGAACCTACCGAAGCGCCGGCAGAGGATCCGGATGTGGTGGAAGAACCGGCAGAGGATATTGCGAGCCCGGAGGAGGTTCCGGCAGCAGATGAGAATGGTGAGACAAGCCTGATCGAGGTTCTGGGAGACGATACGAATCTTCGCGTCAGCCCATCTATCGAGGCAGAGGTTCTGGCAACTGTAAACGCAGGAACACAGTTCACACTTCTGGATACCGTAACAGCAGAGGACGGAGCAACCTGGTACAAGGTTTCCTGGGAAGGAACCGAGGCTTACATAAGAAGTGATATGGCACAGGTTGTTGACAGCAGTGATGAGGCAGAAGAGCCTGAGGATGTTCTGGAAAGCGAAGAAGTTTCTTATTCCCAGGAAGTTGGTAATGTAGTTGTAACTGCAACAGCAGCGAAGGGCGTTATTCCGGAAGGTGCACAGTTTGTTGTGACTCCGATCGAGAAAGGTTCTGACCAGTATGCAGATATCGAGAAACAGCTTCACGAGGGTGCAGAAAATGAGAGTTATACAGTAGCAGGTTTTCTTGCATACGATATTAGTTTTCTGAATGACGATGGAACTAAGATCGAAGCGCAGAACGGAAGTGTCAGGGTATCTATAGCCTACAAAGAAGCAGAAATCCCAGAAGATGTAGCTGAAACAGATACAGCACAGGAAAACATGAATGTATCTCTGGTACATTTTGTGGAGGATGCAAATGGTAATGTCACAGAAGTTGTTAATATGAGCAACGATGGACAGGCTGAAGTAAGTACAACCGACAATGGAGAGATTGAAAGTGCAAACTTTGAAACAGAGAGTTTTTCTACTTTCTCAGTTGTATGGTTGGCAGATGATTTCACTTCTGTACAGACAACTAGTAGTTATGGTGTGGAGGAAACTGTTGATAGTGCTAAAAGAGGTATTACTATCAATATGTTTAATTACGATACTGCTGGAATAAATGAAGGTCATTCTTTGAAGTTTAGTAATGGAAGTGATGGAGGAAACGAGGATTATAATAAGTATAGAGGGCCATCTGATCTCTCTCTTGGCATTATGCAAAAGAGATTGGGAGAAGATTCATATCCGATAGTAGATAAGGGTAAAAAAGAGAGTAGTTCGTATTTATTCTCAACGAAGGAAGGTACGGGCAAGGAGTTTTATTCTGATGCAAATTACTTATTTAAACAAGATGCAGATGGTTACTATGAATATGATAGTACTAAAAATTTTGCACAGTTTAATAAAAATACAAAAGAGTTTACTGTATATAAGGTACCAGGAAGTAGTAAAGATCCAATAGACCTACAACAAGGTTCGAAACATGGAAGTTTCTTTCCATTCAATACATTAGGTGATCATAAATACTGGGGTATTCCTCAAATTTCAGAAAAATCTCCAGATTTCCATTTTGGTATGACAATGTCAGCTAAATTCATTCAGCCAAAAGACGGAAAAATTAATGGTAATAATATGGTATTTGAGTTTTCTGGAGATGATGATGTATGGGTTTACATCGATGGCGTTTTGGTGTTGGATATTGGTGGTATTCATAATTCAGTGTCTGGTTCTATTGATTTTGCTGAGGGTACAGTTAAAGTTGGTAGTAACAATTATACTTTAAAAAATTTATTTAAAGAGGCAGGAGCAGAAAAAGAAGGAGATTTTGTTAGCAGAAAGGATATTTTCAAAGATTACACAGTGCATACAATTAATTTCTATTATCTCGAAAGAGGTAAGGGTGATTCCAACTGTAAGCTTAAGTTCAATCTTCCAACAGTTCCGGATGGGTCTGTTAAGGTTCAGAAACAGTTGAGTAATACAGATAAAGAGAAGTATGCAGATGTAAAGTTTAAATTTCAGTTACTTGTTAAGGATGAAAAAGAAAATTATGTTCCATCAACTCCTAATGGTATTTTAGACGATGGTAGAAAAGTTGAATTCAGTGAGGATAAGGTATTTACATTGAAACCTGGTCAGTACGCAACTTTTTCTGGACTTAAGGCAAATACGAAATATAGGATTAAAGAACTTGGTGTATCAAAGAACGAATATGATAAGGTTTTCATCAATGATGAAGTGACAACAAGTCAGGATGGAAATGTTATTTCTAACGAAGCTACAGTTGGCAGTAGACCATGGGTAATTTTTACTAACAAGTGTAGTGAGAAAAATAGTCGTAAGCTGTGTATTACCAAAAAGATTAAAGGGGATATTCCTGTAAATGATAAATTTGATTTTGAGATAAAGTTGAATGGTCAGAAGTATACAGGAAATTATTATCTGCAAGATTCTGAAGGAAATTATTATACAAGTGAAAATGGACCATTAAAGAAGGCAAAAAATAAGACTGTGTGTGGAAGTGCAGTTAATGGTGTTGTTTCTTCAGTTCCTGCAGGATACACAGTAGTTCTTGAACAAATTTTAGCTGGAACAAGCTTTGAGGTTAACGAGATCAATCTTAATCCAACGGATTATGGAAATCCTGAGTACAGTATTGAGGCGGCAGAGGATGTTAATACAACTGATAAAGCATCAGGAAAAATTGAGTTAGGTAGTGATGCGAAGGTAACGGTTACTAATACACGCAACAATGTAGCCAGTCTCGAAATTACAAAGGTAAATACAAGCAATCAGTCATTACCTGGAGCAAAATTTACTCTTACATTGGATGGTGATTCAGCGAAAACGTATAATGTAACATCTGATGAAAATGGTCTTTTGAAGTTTGAAAATCTTTCAGTCGGAACTTATACATTGACAGAAACAGAGGCACCGTCTGGCTATGTTAAATCTACAGAGAGTTATAAAGTAAAAGTATCAGTTGAAAATAATAAGGCAACTGCTAAGCTTTATAAAGCAGATGGTACGAATGAAATTGAGAACAAACAGATCATTAACTACACTGAGAAGGAAGAAGCCGAAAATAATCTTACCAGTAGCAAAACAGCCAAAGTTGTTGATTATGAGAATAGAATTTATAAGATTAATCTGAATGCAGAAACAACTGGACGCGAAGGAGATGTGGAGGCACAAGGTGCGAGTGTAGTAATGGTATTGGATGCTAGTGATTCTATGAATGATAGCATAGCTAATACTAATACTAGCAAGCTTGTAGCATTACAAAATGCAGCGAACACTTTTATAGATACCTTAAAGTCTAAATCACCGGAGAGTGAAATAGCAATAATCTGGTATAGTGGAAGTGAGGGAGGTAATACTTCAATAACGAATTCGAAATTTAAGCAATTAAACAACAATGAAGATGTGTCAAGTTTAAAGCATACAATTGATAACAAGGATGCTTCCGGTGGAACACCAATGGGAGTTGCATTGGCGACTGCTAGAAATCAGTTATCAAGTGCAAAGCACGAAAAAAATAAGTATGTAGTGTTTATGACAGATGGTTTGCCAGGACATAATAATAATGATAACTGGAATTGTATGGTTGCCAATAATGCAGTTAATAATGCGAATTCTATAAAAGAACAGGCAACTTTGTATACGGTTGGTGTTGGGCTTAATGATGCGGGTAGTTTTAACTGGAAATTAGGACATTCTTCTACATCAAGTAACAGCGGACACGGATACAAATACGAATACTACCGTCATAAATCAATAACCGGAAGCGAATTTCTGAGCCAATATATAGCAACTAAATCTAGCGATGGTACTAAGAAGTATGCGTATGATACTAGTGGTCTAAACGACTTAGTAAACACATTTAATGTTATTGCTGGTAGTATTGGTGATTTGTTTACAGTGCAGCCTAAAGAAATCGTAGATGTGATTGATGCAAGATTTAAGCTTACGGATGATGGGTTAAATGATTTGGCAACTAACAGTAGGCTGGGAACAGGAAAAATTAAAACCAATAACGACGGATCGAAGGAAATTATCTGGACAGATAGTACTACAGGTTCGGTAGTGGGAAAAGTTACGATTGTTGAACGGGGTGACGGTACAACTAAAATTACCTGGAAAGAACAGGCGGCCAGAATTGGAAATGCAGCCACAGAGAACGAGAATGACAAAGGTTGGAATGCAAGTTTCCGGATTCAGGCGAAAGACGACTTCATTGGTGGAAACATGATTCCTACTAATGGTGCAGATTCGGGCATTTATCTGGATGGCGGTGGTATTAAAAAGTTTGAGCAACCATCTGTTAATGTTAAGCTTCTTAGTCTGAGCATTGGAAACGATACAACAACTGTTTTCAAAGGTGACCCCATTAATACGCGGAACTACGGAAATGTGCTTGCTGAAACGATAGCGGTTGTAGAACTTAACGGTAGCACAAAAACATTAACAGCTGTGAACCCACAGGATAATGGAAAAGTGAAATTGCCAGAGCTGACGAAAGATCAGATTAGCAATTTGTCAACAGATAAGGTATTAATCATTGGTGATAATCCTGATAATCTGCCATATAAGTATACCTATCCAGGTTCTAATGAAGCTGTAGGATATTTCACTTATACTTATACATTGGCTAAAGGCGATAATGCTGATAACCATGTTGCTACAGCAGTTGGAAATGAAGTGGAAAAGTATAAACTGACTGTCACTTATTATCCGTACTCCAAATCTGATAGAAGCACTATATTGTCTGGAACAGGAGTTCAGCAGCCAGATGCAGAAAAGGGTGGAACACAGGTTAATTCAAATCTGGAAGCAACTGGTAATTATGTAGTAAATGTAGTAGCCGGTAGTATTCAGATTATTAAAAAACTGGACGTAGTGGCTGAGCAGGACGAAACATTTAATTTCACAATTACAGATGAAAAGAATCGAACAGTTGCAACTGCAACTGCAACGATTAAAAAAGACGAACCAACAGCAACAGCGGTATTTACGCTTGCAGAGGGAATCGATGCAAAACTTGAATCTGATAATACAAAATTAAGTGAGTTGTCCAGAGGTGATTATAAGGTTGTAGAATCTCTTGGCGCAGATGTTCATTACGAATTGCAGGAGATTGCAACAGTTGATGGAACAAACTGCCACAGTGTAATTGCAAGAGATCAACAGCAGAAGGCTACAGATATTACGTTTACCATGGGAACAGATACTGATAATAAAGTAGTTCTCAGAGACGGAAATAATGACGTAACTAATGGACAGATTGGAATTGCTAAATTTACCAACAAGAAAATAGTTGTGGATATTGAACTTGAAAAGGTTGATAGTCAGACAACTGATACCAAATTGTCCGGTGCTGAATTTGCGTTATATAAGGTAGATACAAGTGGAAATGAAATTCAAGTTAATTCTTATACATCAGAACAGAGAGGAAAGATTTCTATAAAGAATCTTCCAATTGGTCAGTATGTACTGCGTGAAACGAAAGCGCCAACAGGTTATGTGAAATCTGCTGAACCATGGAATATTACGGTAGCAAATGACAGAACAATAACAGTAAAATATGATGGTAAGGATGTAGCATCAAAGCCAGATAATAATAAGACTATATATCAGATTACAAACACTAAGGTATATTCCTTACCAGAATCCGGTGGACCGGGAACCTATGGATTTACAATCAGTGGTGTAGCGATTCTTGCAACTGCACTCCTGTTGTTTATAAATAATAAACGGAGGGAAGAAGAAGCAAAGAGATCGTAACACATTAATTGTAAATGGCCGATGAAGGGCAAGAAAAAGAAAAATTGCAGAGAAAGAAAGGAGCAAACCTTATGAAAAATTTATTTAAAAAGATTGGTGCATTATTAGTGGCAGCGATTATGGTACTGTCTATGTGCACAGCGGTATTTGCAGATGGAAATGCAAATGTTGAAATTAAACTTAAAAATTTTGACAATGCAGAAAAAGTTGAGTATATGCAGATCATTCAAAAGGATGAGAGCACAACTTCTGGTTGGGCATTTACGAATGGAGCAGGAGCATGCTTCATAGAAGCATTAGGAATGCAAGATTCCGCTGATGCACAGCAGGAAGTTATCTGGGGATTAATTAAGTTTCAAGATCCTAAAGTTGTTTTACCGACTGGTGTAACAGCAAAACAGGTAACAGCAGCAAATATTGACTTAGCATTAAGTAAAGTTGCAGCACTTACTGGATTCAAAGCATTAACAGATAAGACAAAAATTGAAGTAAGTGAAGCTGGTATTTATGCAATTAAAGCAGAAGAGGAAGGTTATACTTATAAAACAGCAACTGCTTATGTAGGATTTGGCGAGCCATATCCAGCGTTATCAGGTACAGAAGTAATTGCTAAAAAATCTTCAACATCTGTAGATAAAACAACAGAAGATGCCGATCATGTAGTAGCAATTGGAGATATTGTAACTTATAAAATCGAAGCATACGTACCTTTTATTGATGCAGCAAATGCAGAGAACAGAACATTTACAATCACTGATAAAATTACTGGTGCTGATTACTATTTAACAGGACCAAATGCTGTTAATAGTGTAACAATGGAAGGCAAAGATGGCCAGGTTGGTGAAATCGTAGTAAATGATAAAGGCAATGGATTTATTGTTGATTTAGGTGAATTAGTTGCAGATACAGCTAATCCGAATGCTGGAAAGAAAATTACAGTTACTTATACCGTAAAAGTAAATGAAACAACAGTAGAAAATAAAGCAGGTAGCCATGCAGCAGGTGTAGATTACGGCGGAAATAATGTTCCGGTTAAGTTATTTACTGGAGAATTAGTTCTGATGAAATATGGCGATGGTGATGTGAATAAGGCATTGGAAGGTGCTGAGTTTGTATTGTATAAAGATGGAGAAGAAGTACCGTTAACGTTCGTAAAGGAAGAAAAAACTGGAAAATATAAATATGCTCCAGATACAGAAGGTGCTGATTCAAAACTTGTGACAGATGCAAATGGTTATATTGACGTAGAAGGTTTAGATGTTGGTTCTTATCACTTTGAAGAAACAAAAGCACCAAAAGGATATTCTATTAATACAGATGGTAAGACACTTACACTTACTGTAGACGGAGAAGTTGCTACTGCTAAATTGTATAATGAAGGTGGTTTAAATGATACAAAACTCAACTCCCTTCCATCCACAGGTGGCATGGGAACATACCTCTTCACTATCATCGGTGTTGTAGTTATGGCTGGCGCTGCTGGTGCTTTCTTCATCAGCCGCAGAAAAGGATCTGAGGAGTAATCGTTTGATTGCCGGATCGATTCAATTCAAAAATTATTTATAAGCAACGACAAAGCAAGTATTAAAACAAGGTAGTAAAGCTTTTACCGCCCGGCCCCTTCGGGGGCCGGAATGGTAATACAACAGTATGGAGAAACCTATGAGAAAGAATAAGAAGAAAAATTATATTGGACTTGGTTTGCTGTTTCTGATAGGGTTGTCCATACTGCTGTATCCAATGGTCAGTGATGCCTGGAACCGGTACAGGGACAGCCTGCTGATCAGTAATTATAGCAGCAGTGTTTCTTCGGATGATAATTCGGAGAAGATTGACAGTATGTGGAAGGCAGCTCAGGAGTATAACGAACAGATCAAGCAGGAAAGTGTTCCGGATGCTTTTTCCGTGAGGGATGGCCAGACGGACAGTACATACGAGTCTCTTCTGAACCTGAATGGTGATGGAATGATGGGGTATGTGGAGATTCCTGTGATCGATGTGAGCATTCCAATCTATCATTACACGACAGATGAGTCTCTGGAGAAGGGTGCCGGTCATTTGTTCGGCAGCAGTCTTCCGGTTGGCGGCAAGAGTACCCATTGTATTTTGTCGGCACACAGAGGACTTCCAAGTGCGAAACTTTTTACAGATCTGAATCTTGTGGAAGAGGGAGATGTTTTTTACCTGCATGTGCTGGGTAAGACGCTTGCCTACGAGGTGGATCAGATTCTTACCGTTCTTCCGGAGCAGACAGAGTCTCTGGGTATCACGGATGGGGATGATCATGTAACGCTGGTTACGTGTACGCCTTATGCGGTGAATACGCACAGACTTCTGGTGAGGGGACACAGAGTTCCGATGAAGGCTGCGAAGGCGGTTCAGAAAGCAGAGAAGAAGGTTACCGGAATCACCAATCCGACGCTTCCGATGCTTGCTCTCTGTGTTGTGATCGGAATTGTGATCGCGGTGATCCTGGTTGCCGGTATCAATTCTGTTCAGAACAAAAAACGACGCAGGAAATAGTTTATGGCTAAAAAGAAAAAAAAGAAAAAGAGTAATGTTGTCCTGAACATCATTATTGCCCTGGTGTTTCTGGCGGGGGCGGGTGTGTTCCTTTATCCCACGATCAGTGATATGTGGAACCAGTATCGAAATGCCCAGCTGGTCAGTAAGTACGAGGAAGCGGTAACGGAGCTTTCGGACAATGACTATGACAGGCTGTGGAAAGAGGCGAAGGAGTATAATGCCGAGCATCCGGTGAATGCCATTGTAGATGCTTTTGAGGAAGAGGATACTTATGAGCTGAGTCATCCTTATGACAGGGTTCTGGATCCGAACGGTGATGGTCTGATGGGGAGTATCGAGATCCCGAAGATCAAAGCCAGACTGGCGATCTATCACGGACTGAGCAAAACGGTCCTGGAAAAGGGTGTGGGCCATGTGGAGGGCACCAGTCTTCCGATCGGAGGCAAGAGCACCCATGCGGTTCTGGCGGCGCATCGAGGTCTTCCTAACGCAAAGCTTTTTACAGATCTGGATCAGATGGAAAAGGGAGATATTTTTATCCTGCACATTCTTGGCAAGCATCTTGCCTACAAGGTGGATCAGATCAAGACGGTGCTTCCGAATGAGACCAGTGACCTGGATATTATCGAGGGTGAAGATCATGTGACTCTGATCACGTGTACCCCTTATGGAGTTAACACCCACAGGCTTCTTGTCCGGGGAGTGCGGACGAAATATGTGGTGGAAGATACAAAGAATGACGAAACGATACCGCAGAAGCTTGCTGTTGTGGATCCGAAGAGGGTTCTGGCCGGCGGCGCTGCAGTGCTTGTTGTTCTGATCCTGCTGATTTATCTGATCGTCCGTCATAGGGACAAAAAACGGAAAAAGAAGCAGCTTTCAGAAAGGAAAGAGGAGGCAGAGAGCGATGAAAAATAGAAGAAAGCAAGGGAAAATATTCCGGAGCCTTCTGGCTGTTCTGATGCTGACGGCTATGCTGGTCACGAGTGTTTTGCAGCCGGTTTTCGCCGGGGATTATGAAGCTGGAAAAACAGGTAATCTGACGTTGACGGTTCAGCAGGCGGATGAGGAGGGAAACCAGACTCCGCTGCCGGATGTAGGGCTGACGATCTACAAGGTTGGCAGTGTGAATTTTGATGGCAATGTGCATTTCGTGTTGGATGAGGCACTGGCTGCCGCAGCAATCGATTTTGATTCCATCACGACGGCTGATGGCTGGTATGAAGCGGCAGAGAAGCTGGCGGCTATGATCGTCAGCGGAAGCGTGGATGTGTGGGGTATGTCCAAGTCCTCTGATGCAGAGGGAAATATGACTTTCGCTAATCTGGCTGAGGGCATGTACCTGGTGGTGCAGACAGATGGAAACAGCAGTGTTATGGTTTCACCGATGCTGATCTCCGTTCCTTTTGCAGATCAGGAGCAGGGCTGGATGTACGATGTACAGGCTTATCCGAAGTCTGTAAGTAATCCGCAGAAGCATACACAGATCCAGGTTACGAAGAGGATCTATAATGTTGATGATAACGGGAATGTGATTCCTCTGGAAACGAAGGAGGATGTAACTTATAATGTTGGGCTTTACCTTGATCCGGATGGAAATGCCCCTTACGGAGAAATGCAGAAAATCCATATCCAGAATGCTTCCAGTGGTACAGCTACATGGACGGATGTTCCGGATGGCACCTATTATGTATTTGAGCTGGATGAGGATGGAACGCCTCTTCAGCAGAATACGAAGATCAAGGTGGATGATGAGAATCTTTACTACTACAATGTAACGAAGCCGAATGGTGAGAGTGAAGAGAAGTCCAATCAGGTTGTGATAGGTGGAGATAGTGGTGCTACTGAGGCAGCGGCTTATGTAAATAACTATTATACAAAGATTTCCGATATATTCAGCCGTAACGGATATATCAACATTAAGAAGAATGTGATGATCGATGGTGTTGCTTCTACTGTGGATGATACGTTCTATGCAGGTTTGTTCTCCACTGAAAGTAACGGTGAGCTGACGCTTGAGAAGGTAGTGACTCTGAAACAGAATGATAGTGTTCAGGTAATGGTGGATCTTCCAATGGATCAGGAGATCAACAGTGTTACTTATACTGTTCTGGAGACGGATAAGGATGGAAATCCGGTTGATGATGATACCTTTAAGTATACAGTTACCGGTCAGGGTGAGGTTACACTGAATAATGATAACCGATATACTGTAACAAAGGAGATCACCAACAGTCTTTCTTCTGAGCCGACACCGATTCCGACTGTTACACCTGGAACAAATCATAGTGGAAATGATCGGATCACTCCGATCCCGAATAATGGTACAGCGGGCGGAACTGCTCCGAACGATACCAGCGGTACAGCAAGACGTTCTGTAAAGACCGGCGATGATACACCGATCGGCGTATGGGTTGGAATCCTTGCAGCAGCGATCATTGTTGGCGGTGGTGCAGCTTATGGAGTTAAGAGAAAGAAGAAAAAATAAATAACGGATCATTCTGAAGGATGATCGATGGAAGAACCGGGCGATGTGGATGCCCGGTTCTTTTTTGGAATATTTATGTATTGGGGATGAAAAAGCAGCGGGTGATATTTTTTCTCGAAAATTGTTCTTGACATTTTGGTATGATAAGTATATTGTATGTGTTGCAGTAAATTTCATAAAAGATAGCCTTTTATTCAGAGTGGTGGAGATACAAAGGATCTGTGAAGCCACGGCAACCCCGGATAACCCAGGAAGGTGCCAACCTGAGCGAGCAATCGAACAATAAGAGGATTGTTTACAGAATTTAAACAGTCCGGATTGTACGGGCTGTTTTTTATGTATATAACCATTGTTTTATTACAAAAGGAGAAGATCATGGAGAAAATTTTATTTACATCTGAATCTGTAACTGAGGGTCATCCTGACAAGGTCTGCGACTCTATTTCCGATGCGATCCTTGATGCTATGATGGCACAGGATCCGATGAGCCGTGTTGCTTGCGAGACTGCTACTACAACAGGTCTTGTACTTGTTATGGGCGAGATCACAACCAAGGCTAATGTTGATATCCAGAAGATCGTTCGCGATACTATCCGTGAGATCGGATATGACAATGCGGATTATGGCTTTGATGCAGATACCTGTGCGGTTATCACATCACTTGACAAGCAGTCCACAGATATCGCTATGGGTGTTGACAAGGCTCTTGAGCAGAAAGAGGACGATATGAATGAGGACGAGCTGGATTCCATCGGTGCCGGTGACCAGGGTCTTCAGTTTGGTTATGCTTCCAATGAGACTGAGGAGTATATGCCATATGCCATCAACATGGCTCACAAGCTTGCTCAGCAGCTGACAAAGGTTCGTAAGGACGGCACTCTGAAATATTTAAGACCGGATGGAAAGACTCAGGTTACTGTTGAGTATGATGAGGCCGGCAAGCCGAAGAGAATCGATGCTGTTGTATGCTCTACACAGCATGATCCGGATGTTACTCAGGAGCAGATCCATGAGGATATTAAGAAGTATGTTTTTGATGCGATCATTCCGGCTGATATGGTTGATGCGGATACGAAGTATTTCATCAATCCGACAGGTCGTTTTGTTATCGGCGGACCTCACGGTGACAGTGGTCTGACAGGTCGTAAGATCATCGTTGATACCTACGGCGGAACAGGACGTCACGGCGGCGGTGCTTTCTCCGGTAAGGACTGCACAAAGGTTGACCGTTCTGCTGCTTATGCTGCACGTTATGTTGCAAAGAACATTGTTGCAGCCGGTCTTGCTGACAAGTGTGAGATCCAGCTTTCCTATGCGATTGGTGTTGCGCATCCGACTTCTGTCAGTGTGAATACCTTCGGAACAGGTAAGCTTTCTGAGACCAAGCTTGTTGAGATCGTTCGTGAGAATTTTGATCTTCGTCCGGCTGGTATCATCAAGATGCTTGACCTTCGCCGTCCGATCTACAAGCAGACTGCTGCTTATGGTCATTTCGGCCGTACAGATGTTGATCTTCCATGGGAGCATCTGGACAAGGTTGAGACTCTGAAGAAGTATCTGTAAGAGAGTCAAAAAAAATATTTATATATCCTTTTGGCAGGAATATTGATTTTAAGAAATGCATATGATATAATGCCATTAGGCAAAAGAGATAGTAATAGTTCCAAAAGAACAAAGAGTGAAGCCCCCGGTAGTGCCAATACCGGGGGCTTCTTCTAATTTTTTATAGTGGACAAGAAACCACTAGGTTAGCGTTGTCCTACTTGTTGCCGTCTAGCCATTTGCAAACGTAATAGGCAGTTATGTTTGCCATGCAGGAAACAAGAAAAGAGATAATAATTTCCAAAAGAACTCACCTCCTCCCGTTGCCGGGTATCGGGTGGACAACAAAAATATGATAGCATAGTTTAGAACAAAATGGAATAATACTGATGCTGGAAGATGGGGTTTTTTATAGAAAATTTAGAGATAGGGAATATAGTTTATGTTATAATACGTGTATGTGAATGTGTGAATTTATAAAGGACGGAGATACAGATGAAGTTAAAAACACGTATTATTGTGGGCTTCGTTGCGATCATCCTGCTGCCGCTGCTTCTTTTTTCCGCAAGTCTGTACGGGTTCAGCCAGACGCAGGCGAAGCATGTGCAGGAGAGCAGCAGCCAGGCTTCGGATTCCAGCCAGATGGTCTATGATATTTCGCTGCCGCAGTCTTCCAGCAGCCAGGTGAAGCTGATGGCTAAGGATATGATCCTGACCGCAACGATCATCCTTGTTTTTACCGCATTGTCCGTAGGGCTGTGGATCTATCGGAGCATTGCGGTTCCGCTGGTGAAGCTTAAGAAGGCTACCAAGAACATCAAGGAGGGGAATCTGGATTTTGTGCTGGAGGTTGAGGGGAATGATGAATTTTCCCAGCTTTGCCAGGATTTTGAGGAGATGCGTAAGCGTCTGAAGGAGTCCACGGAAGAGAAGATCCTGATGGATAAGGAGAATAAGGAGCTGATCAGCAATATTTCCCATGATCTGAAGACGCCGATCACTGCGGTGAAGGGTTATGTGGAGGGAATCATGGATGGTGTGGCGGATACGCCGGAGAAGATGGACCGGTATGTGCGTACCATTTATAATAAGACCAATGAGATGGATCATCTGATCAATGAGCTGACCTTTTATTCCAAGATCGATACCAACCGTATTCCGTATACGTTCAGCAAGCTGAATGTGGAGGATTATTTTTCGGATTGTGCGGAGGAGCTTGGGCTTGAGATGGAGACCAGGGGGATCGAGCTTGTGTATGCCAATTATGTGGAGAAGGGTGTGCAGGTTATTGCGGATGGTGAGCAGATCCGCCGTGTGATCCATAATATCGTGAGTAATGCCATTAAGTATATGGAGAAGCCAAGGGGGATCATCCAGCTTCGGGTGAAGGATGTGGGTGATTTTATCCAGGTGGAGATCGAGGATAACGGCAAGGGTATTGCCGCCAAGGATCTGCCGTATATTTTTGACCGTTTTTACCGTACCGATGTTTCCAGAAATTCTTCCAAGGGAGGAAGCGGTATTGGACTTTCCATCGTAAAGAAGATCATGGAGGATCATGGTGGAAAGGTCTGGGCCACAAGCCGGCTGGGGATCGGAACGATCATGTATTTTGTTCTCAGAAAATATCAGGAGGTACCGATGAATGAGTAGGATTTTGATCATAGAGGATGAGGAAGCGATCGCGGATCTGGAGAAGGATTATCTGGAGCTTTCGGGTTTTGAGGTGGAGATCGAGAACCGTGGTGATACGGGGCTTGTACGTGCCATGAAGGAGGAGTTTGATCTGATCATCCTGGATCTGATGCTTCCGGAGGTGGATGGTTTTGATATCTGCCGGCAGGTCCGTGAGGAGAAGAATACGCCGATCATTATGGTTTCGGCCAAGAAGGATGATATCGATAAGATCCGGGGACTGGGTCTTGGTGCGGATGATTATATGACCAAGCCGTTCAGCCCAAGTGAGCTGGTTGCACGTGTGAAGGCGCATATGGAGCGTTATAACCGGCTGGTTGGTTCCAATGTGCATAAGAATGATGTGATCGAGATCCGTGGTATTAAGATCGATAAGACGGCCAGGCGTGTGTGGGTCAATGGTGAGGAGACGACGTTTACTACCAAGGAGTTTGATCTTTTGACTTTTCTGGCTGAGAATCCGAACAGGGTTTTTACAAAGGAAGAGCTTTTCCGGGAAATCTGGGATATGGAGTCTGTGGGTGATATCGCTACAGTTACGGTGCATATCAAGAAGATCCGTGAAAAGATCGAGTTTAATACGGCCAAGCCGCAGTATATTGAGACGATCTGGGGTGTGGGGTATCGGTTTAAGGTGTGAGCCTGTGGGGAAGGCTTCGGATGGAGCTACTGCAGGTGTATGAGTGCAGATCGGAATGATGGTGTATGATCTGTCGGGTGCTTTTGAGAGGAGTGGAGATATGCCGCTGTTGAGGGAAAGAATTTATACGATAGAGGATATTTATGCTTTGCCGGAGGGTGAAAGAGCGGAACTGATCGATGGACATATTTATTATATGGCGCCGCCGAATACGATGCATCAGAGGATTTCAAGTATCTTGTCCAGAAAGATAGGTAACTATATAGATTCTAACAAGGGGAAATGTGAGGTGTTTGCCGCACCGTTTGCGGTGTATCTGGATGAGAAGACGAATACTTATGTGGAACCGGATGTTTCTGTTATCTGTGATCCGGATAAGCTGGATGACAGGGGATGTAAGGGGGCTCCGGACTGGATCATCGAGATCGTTTCTCCGGCGAGCAGGCGTATGGATTATTATACCAAGCTGTTTAAATACAGGACTGCCGGTGTGAGAGAGTACTGGATCGTGGATCCTGTGAAGAAGCTGGTAATGGTGTATGATTTTGAAAATGAGGATACGGAGCAGTATACATTTCAGGATTCGATCAAAGTGGGGATCTATGAGGATCTGAGGATCGATTTTGCTGAGATGTGATAAAAATGGAGGGGAATATCGTCTGGTGATAGCCCCTCCTTGTTTTTAGGATGAAAAGGACGAACTATGGAAGACAGATTATACAAGAAACTGGAAGCGTACGGTAAGAGTGATTTTTATCCGTTTCATATGCCGGGGCATAAGAGGAATCCGCTGGCTGTGGAGGGGGATTTTCCGGTGGAGATGGATATTACGGAGATTGACGGGTTTGATAACCTGCATCATGCTGAGGATATTTTGAAAAGGGCGCAGGAGGATGTTGCACGGCTTTATGGTGTGCCGGAGAGTTTTTACAGTATTAATGGAAGCTCCGGGGCGATCCTGGCGGCGGTGTCTGCGGCTGTGGATAAGGGGGGACAGATCCTGGTGGCAAGGAACTGCCATAAGGCGGTTTACCATGCGATTTATCTGCGGGAGCTGAGTGTCACGTATATTTATCCACATGAGGATCCGAAATTGGGGATAAACGGAGGGATTTCACCTGGCCGTGTGGAAATGTATCTGGCGGAAAATCCGGAGATCCAGGCGGTGCTGATCACTTCGCCGACTTATGACGGGATCGTGTCGGATGTGGCGAGGATCGCGGAGATCGCGCATCACTATGGTGTGCCGCTGATCGTGGATGAGGCTCACGGGGCGCATTTTCGGTTTTCGGATTATTTTCCGGTGTCTGCGGCGCAGCTTGGTGCGGATGTGGTGATCAACAGTGTGCATAAGACGCTGCCCTGTCTGACCCAGACGGGGGTGATCCACCTGTGCAGTGATCGTGTGAGCCGGGAAAAACTGAAGCGTTTTCTGGGAATCTATCAGAGCAGCAGTCCTTCTTATATTCTTATGAGCAGCATTGATGCGTGCATGGATAAGCTGGAGCGTGAGGGGGATGAGATGTTCCGTGTGTTTACGGAGAATCTGGAAAAAGCACGCAGGCGTCTTTCTGAATGTAAGTATATCCGACTGGTGACGCCGCAGGCCTGTGAGTGCCAGAGGGTTTTTGATTTTGACAGATCCAAGATATTGATTTCTACTGTGAACAGTTCGCTGAACGGCCGGGAGCTGCATCAGATCCTCCGGAGGGAGTTTCATCTGGAAATGGAGATGGAGGCGGAGAATTATGTGCTGGCGCTGGCGGCTGTGGGTGATACGGCGGAGGGTTTTGAGCGGCTTTGTGATGCTATTGAAGAGATCGACCGCCGTGAATCGTTAAAATACAGAGAAGAGGCTGTGGAGAAGGAGCCTTTGAAAAACGGAAAAATGAAGCAGATCATGCGGATCTCCCAGGCTATGGATGCGGAGAGTGAGCGGTGTCCGCTGGATGAGTGTATCGGACGGACGTCCGGGGAGTTTGCGTATCTTTATCCGCCGGGGATCCCGCTGATCGTTCCGGGGGAACAGATTTCTGGACATTTCGTAAAAAATGTGAGAAGATACCTGGAACAGGGCTTTGAGGTCCAGGGCCTGAGCGACCAGACCAGTGAGACGGTGTGTGTTGTGAGAAATGAGATGTGAGGTGCGTGGCAGCAGACGGATCTGTGTATTACGGATCAGAGCGTGTATAGTAACGCATATGCAGCAGAGGAGACATATGGGAAAGATTTTTTACATTATGGGAAAAAGCTCTTCCGGCAAGGACAGTATTTACAGACAACTGGAGAAGGATCAGGAGCTGGGGCTTAAGCGGCTTGTGATCTATACTACCCGTCCGATCCGGGATGGAGAGGAGAACGGAAGAGAATATTTTTTTGCAGATGAGAATAAACTGAAGGAGTTCCGAAGAAACGGGAAGCTGATCGAGGCGCGTACTTATCAGACGGTTTACGGGCCGTGGACATATTTTACTGCGGATGATGGGCAGGTGTCTGTGGGAAATGACAGCTATCTGGGGATCGGTACACTGGAGTCTTTTGTGAGGCTCCGGGAGTATTACGGCAATGAAGTGATGTGGCCTATTTATATAGAGGTGGAAGACGGAGAGCGTCTGGAGCGTGCGCTTGCCAGGGAGAAGACCCAGGAGGTGCCGAAGTATGAGGAGATGTGCAGGCGTTTTCTTGCAGACCAGAATGATTTTTCCGAGGAAAATATTCTTAAAGCAGGTATATGGAAGCGTTTTGAGAATCATAATCTGGATGAATGTGTGAAGGAGATCGTAAATTATATAAAATCTGTACAATAAGGAAAAATAGTTTTTTTTATACAGAAGATTATGTTATAATTAGTTGAAAGATGTCCGCCGGGTATAACGGAGGGCACAAAAGGCAGAAAGAGGTGATTCTTATGGCAGGATTTCATGACATCATCGGCCATGACGATATAATCAGGCATTTGAAGAATGCGATAGAGACAGGGAAGGTATCCCACTCTTATATTTTTACAGGGGAACCGGGATCCGGCAAGAAGCTTCTTGCAGGGACTTTTGCGGCAGCGCTGCAGTGTGAATCGGGAGAGTCTGAACCGTGTATGACTTGTGATTCCTGTAAGAAGGTGATCGGCAAGAATCATCCGGATATCATTACAGTAACTCACGAGAAGCCTGGAAGCATCAGCATTGACGAGGTGCGTGACCAGGTTGTGCGTGATGTGGATATCAAGCCGTACTGCAGTCCGTATAAGATCTATATCATTCCGGATGCGGAGATGATGACGGTGCAGGCGCAGAATGCCATTTTGAAAACTATCGAGGAACCGCCGGAATATGCGGTGATCATGCTGCTGACAAGCAATATCGACAGTCTTCTTCCTACGATCCGTTCCAGATGTGTGCGTCTGGATCTGAAGGTGGTGGATGACAGTCTTGTGAAGGAATATCTGATGGAGCATCTTCAGGTGCCGGATTATCAGGCTGAGATCGATGCGTCTTATGCGCAGGGCAGTATCGGCAAGGCGAAGGAGGCTGCGACTTCTCAGGAGTTTGCGGATATGACTGCCAATGCCCTGAAGATTTTGAAATATGCCAATTCCATGGAGGTTTATGAGCTGACAGAGGCGATCAAGACTTTGACTGCTGATAAGAATAATATCAATGATTATCTGGATATTTTCCAGTTCTGGTTCCGCGATGTTCTGATGTTTAAGGCAACAAGGGAAATTGACAACCTGGTTTTTAAACAGGAGATTAATTTTATCAGAGAGCAGGCCAGCGAGCGTTCTTATGAGAATATCGAAAAAATCCTTGAGGCACTGGAGAAGACGAAGGTGCGTCTCCGTGCCAATGTTAATCTCGAACTTGCCCTGGAGCTCCTGTTCCTGACAATTAGGGAGAAATAGAATGGAAAAGGTAGTTGGAGTCAGATTTCGTAACGTTGGTAAGATTTATTATTTTAATCCTAAGAATTATAATGTGAAGGTCGGCGATCATGTGATCGTGGAGACTGCCCGTGGTGTGGAGTATGGCCGTGTTGTCCTGGAGCCGCGCAGCGTGAAGGAGGACGAGGTGGTCCATCCGCTGAAGGAGGTTCTCCGTGTTGCAACGAAGGAGGACGAGGATCATGAGGCTGAGAACCGCCAGAAGGAGAAAGAGGCTTTTAAGATCTGTAAGAAGAAGATCCGTGAGCATGAGCTTGATATGAAGCTGATCGATGCGGAGTATACTTTTGATAATAACAAGGTGCTGTTTTATTTTACAGCGGATGGCCGTATTGATTTCCGGCAGCTGGTTAAGGATCTGGCGTCTGTGTTTAAGACCAGGATCGAGCTTCGTCAGATCGGTGTCCGTGATGAGACGAAGATCCTTGGCGGTATTGGTATCTGTGGAAGGACGCTTTGCTGTCATACGTATCTTTCGGAGTTTGCGCCGGTTTCCATCAAGATGGCGAAGGAGCAGAATCTTTCTCTGAACCAGACGAAGATTTCTGGTGTCTGTGGTCGTCTGATGTGCTGTCTGAAGAATGAGCAGGAGACTTATGAGGAGCTGAACCGGAATCTTCCGGGTATCGGTGATATGGTAACGACGCCGCAGGGTGTTTCGGGTACGGTCCAGAGTGTGAATGTTCTCCGGCAGATGGTTAAGATCGTGGTTGAGGTGAATGACGAGAAGGAGATCCAGGAGTTTCCGGTCCGTGATCTGAGGTTCCGCCCTAAGAGAAAAAAGGGTAAGGGTGGTTCTGCTGACCACGAGGAGAAAGAGGTTAAAAAGGGAGATTCGAAGCCGAATGAGAAGTGATCTGGTTTATTGCGGTGAGCGTGTGGATGATCTTCAGAATGGGTTGTTTGTGATCCAGGATCCGAAGAAGTTTTGCTTTGGGATGGATGCGGTTCTGTTGTCTGGCTTTGCCCGGGTGAAGAGGGGTGAGGTTGCGCTGGATATGGGGACCGGTACGGGGATCATTCCGATTTTGCTTTCTGATCGTACGGATGGGGAGCATTTCACGGGGCTGGAGATCCAGCATGAGTGTGCGGAGATGGCTGACCGTAGTGTGAGGTATAATGGTCTTGAGGACAGGGTTCGGATCGTTGAGGGTGATATCAGGGAGGCTGCCGGGATTTTTGGGGCGGCTTCTTTTGATGTGGTGACGTGTAATCCGCCGTATATGATCGGGCAGCATGGGTTGACGAATCCGCATCTTCCGAAGGCGATCGCGAGGCATGAGATTTTGTGTTCGTTTGATGATGTGGCTTGTCAGGCTGCCCGGGTCCTGAAGGATCGGGGGCGTTTTTTTCTGGTGCACAGGCCGTTTCGGCTGGTGGAGCTGATGGCGACTTTGACGAAGTATAAGCTGGAGCCTAAGAGGATGCAGCTGGTGTATCCTTTTATTGATAAGGAGCCGAATATGGTGTTGATCGAGGCTTGTAAGGGCGGGAATTCCAGGATCCGGGTTGAGCGGCCGCTGGTGGTTTATGAGCGGCCTGGGGTTTATACGGAGGATGTTTTGGAGTTGTATCGGATGGTGTGAATGTTGTGATGTTGTGGCTTAGGGTGGCTGCATGGTTGGTTGTTTGGGTGGTTGTGAGAGATTGGGTGGCTGCTCGGGAGGTTTTGGGCCATCGGCGCTGCGCTGGATGGCTGGGAGGTAGTGGTGGCTGTGGTACTTCGGTTGGTGAAGGGACGGCGAGGGGAGGCAGGCTGAGATTCAAAGCGAGAGATTGCAACGCGTAGCGCACTGAGTATCGAGGAATACGGGCACTTTGCCAGAAGTGAATCACAGAGAAAGTGAAGAAATGAAATAATATCGGCATAGCGTAGCACATTGAATATCGAAGCATACAGGCACTTTGCCGGAAGTGAACCATAAAGAAAGTGAAGAAATAAAACAACATCGGCATAGCGTAGTGCGCTGAGTACCGAAGAATACAGACACCTTGCCAGAAGAGAACCACAGAGAAAGTGAAGAAATAAAACAACATCGGCACAGCGTAGCGCGCTGAATACCGAAGCATACAGACACAAGTCAACAAATAAGAACAACGAATCCCTTGCACTACTTAAAAAAAGCCCAAGGGGTGTGCAGAGGGGGCGCGGCTTTGCGGCCCCTTTGCGGTTTTCAAAGTTTCCAAACTTAAACAAACCCCCGCGGTCAAGCGGAATAACCCCCGTGGTCAAGCGAAACAACTCCCCCACGGCCAAGTGGAAACAACTCCCCGCGGTCAAGCGAGAAAAGAGGCAAATATGAAACAAAACGGAAAACTATACTTATGCGCCACCCCCATAGGAAACCTCGAAGACATCACCCTTCGAGTACTAAGAACCCTTCGGGAAGTGGACTTAATCGCTGCGGAGGATACCCGCAACAGCATAAAACTTCTGAATCATTTTGATATAAAAACCCCCATGACCAGCTACCACGAATACAATAAGATCGATAAGGGCCATGTCCTCGTGGAAAAGCTGCTGGCGGGTACAAACATTGCGTTAATCACAGATGCAGGTACTCCGGGTATCTCAGACCCCGGGGAGGAGCTTGCCGCCATGTGTTATGAAGCCGGAATTGAAGTGACTTCACTTCCGGGTCCTGCTGCCTGTATCACTGCTCTGACTTTGTCAGGCCTGCATACCAGGCGTTTTGCTTTCGAGGCTTTTCTTCCGGCGGATAAGAAAGAACGAAAAACGATCCTGGAGGAGCTTTCCTGTGAAACCAGGACTATTATCCTGTATGAGGCACCTCACAGGCTTGTACGGACTCTTGGTGAGCTCAGAGAGGCGCTTGGCAACCGCCGGATGACTCTTTGCAGAGAGCTGACCAAGAAGCATGAGACGGCATTCCGGACTACGATCGATGATCTGATGGATTTTTATAAAGATGAGAATCCGCTGGGTGAGTGTGTTCTTGTGATCGAGGGCAGGAGCCGCAGTGAGATGGAGGCGGAGAAGCGTGCTTCCTGGGAGGAGATTTCCATTGCGGAGCATGTGGCGATGTATGAGCAGCAGGGGAATTCCAGGAAGGATGCCATGAAGCTTGCTGCCAGGGATCGTGGTGTTTCCAAGCGGGATATTTATAAGGCGCTTCTGGATGGAGAAGGTTCTGCTGAATGATCAGGTGTAATTGTGGTACGGATCGTAGGTAACGTGATCGTGGATGATTGAATAAGCTGCATACTGTGACCAAGGATTTTTGGGAACGTATGTGGCTTTTTTTTGTGGTAATAAAAAGTACTGTGCGGATTTTGTCGAAATGATTTGCTTGCAGCATAGACCATATTGTGGTAAGCTGATCTTATCAAAAATAAAAAGCAGTTCCGGGATTCTATGGAAATGCTGTAAAAGCATATTTTTCTAAAAATAATCTTATTTTTCTATTACATTTCATATATCAGGCAGATTGCCTGTCATCTCAGAAAATTCATGCTTTTTTCCATTTTTCAGCAGGAGTTTTCAGATGAGGCTCCTTGAAATCAAAATAGAGGAGTCGTGTATGATCGTAAACAAAAACAGAACAAACAGCTCTAATCTGCGGCAGTGGCATCCTGCATTTTTTGCTGATATCCAGATAGAACTGGAGTCAGAAAGGGAGAATCTGATTTTTGAGAATGAGCATCAGCTTGGGACGAAACCAATGGAGATCGATGCGCTTGTGATCAAAAAGAAGACCGATATCCCCATTAATAAAAACATCGGAAGGATATTCCGGAAATATAATATCATTGAGTATAAGAGTCCGACGGATTATATAAGCATCAATGATTTTTATAAGGTGTGTGGATATGCATTTTTTTATAAAGCAGATACGGTAACTGAGGATGAAATCCCAATTGAGCAGATTACGATCTCTTTGGTAAGCAGGGCATATCCCCGGAAGATGCTCCGGCATTTGAGGGAGTTTTGGAAATGCCGGATAAAAAAGATAGAAGAAGGAATTTATTACGTAACAGGGTCTAAGATCCCAATTCAGGTTATTGTAACGGAACAGTTGTCGAAGAAGAAAAATCTGTGGCTGAGAAGTCTGACTGATAGAATAAAAGATAAGGAAGATATGAAACGACTTCTCAATGAATACAGAGAAAAGCAGAAAAATCCTTTGTACGAATCAGTCATGCAGATGATCGTAAGGGCTAATGAAGAAAAATTCAGGGAGGCGGATTGTATGTGTGAAGCATTAAATCGGATCATACAGGATCAGATCGAGGAAAAGATAAGAAAAAGTTTACAGGCTGGCTATGATGAAGGTTATGGAATTGGAATGCAGGATGGAATAAAGGATGGGATGCAGCAGGGAATGCAGCAGGGAATGCAGCAGGGAGAACATAGTATTAACAGTTTGATCCTCTGCCTTGCTGAGCTGGGCAGGACGTCTGATATTATAAAATCTGCATCAGATCCGGAATACCAGAAGAAATTGTTAAAGGAATTTGGGCTTTTACTGGAGTAGCTGAATATTCCATATATTTTAAGCGCATATTGTGCTATGTAATTTGAAATTGCATTTAATAAGATACTTTTTTGCCTGTATTTCCTATGATTTTGCGTGGAAATACAGGCTTTTTTGTGCTATAATAAACTCTGTATTCGTATGTAAAAAATATTTATTTTACAGGTATAAATGACACTTCCGGAGCGGGTTTGAGAATTGCTTTCTGCAAAATGAAAATACAGTATTTCCTGAAATTAAAAGATCAGTTTATCTTGTTCAGGATTTGATGTAATGATTTCTGAAGCTGCTATGGTTCTGCAGAAATGAATTTTCAAACACGTCCGGACGACAAGAACAGGAGGAATGACATGGGCGCAGAGAATACAGAATACGGCGCGGATCAGATCCAGATCCTGGAAGGACTGGAAGCCGTACGTAAGAGGCCTGGAATGTATATCGGAAGTACCTCCAGCCGTGGACTTCATCATCTCGTATATGAGATCGTGGATAACGCAGTCGATGAAGCACTGGCTGGTTTTTGTACGGAGATCCATGTAGATATCAATCCGGATAATTCCATTACAGTTACAGATAATGGTCGTGGTATTCCGGTTGGTATCAATCATAAGGCTGGTATTCCGGCAGTTGAGGTTGTATTTACCATTCTTCACGCAGGCGGTAAGTTCGGCGGTGGAGGATATAAGGTTTCCGGTGGTCTTCACGGTGTTGGTGCATCTGTTGTAAATGCACTTTCCGAATGGCTGGAGGTTACCATCTACCGAGAGGGTAAGGAATACAAACAGAGATATGAGCGTGGCAAGACTATGTACCCGCTGAAGGTGGTAGGTGACTGTGATCCGGGGCTTTCCGGTACGAAGGTTTATTTCCTTCCGGACAAGGAGATCTTTGAGGAGACTGTTTATGATTATGATATCCTGAAACAGAGACTTCGTGAGATGGCTTTCCTGACTAAGGGTCTTCGTATCGTTCTGGAGGATAAGAGAGAGGGACAGGAGCGCGAGAAGGTATTCCACTATGAGGGTGGTATCCGTGAGTTTGTAAGCTACCTGAACAGAAGCAAGGAGGCTCTTTACCCGGAGATCATTTACTGTGAGGGTGAGAAGGACGGCGTGTCTGTAGAGGTTGCGCTGCAGCATAATGACTCCTATACAGAGAACACCTATGGCTTTGTAAACAATATCAATACACCGGAGGGCGGTACACACATTACCGGTTTCCGTAATGCGATCACCAATACATTTAATGATTATGCACGTAAGAACAAGCTTCTCAAGGACAGTGAGCCGAACTTAAGCGGTGATGATATCCGTGAGGGCCTGACTGCGATCGTCAGTGTTAAGATCGAGAATCCGCAGTTTGAGGGTCAGACCAAGCAGAAGCTTGGAAACAGTGAGGCAAGAGGTGCGGTAGACAGTGTTGTAAGTAAACAGCTGGAGATTTTCCTGGAGCAGAATCCTGCAGTTGCCAAGGCTACCGTTGAGAAATCTGTTCTTGCACAGAGAGCCAGAGAGGCAGCCAGAAAGGCACGTGACCTTACAAGAAGAAAATCCGCACTGGACAGCATGTCACTTCCTGGAAAGCTTGCAGACTGTTCTGACAAGAATCCGGAGAACTGTGAGATCTATATCGTAGAGGGAGATTCCGCGGGCGGTTCTGCCAAGACAGCGAGAAACCGTGCCACACAGGCGATCCTTCCGCTGCGTGGTAAGATCCTGAATGTTGAGAAGGCACGTCTGGATAAGATTTACGGAAACAAAGAGATCAAGGCAATGATCACTGCCTTCGGAACCGGAATCCATGAGGATTTTGATATTTCCAAGCTTCGTTATCACAAGATCATCATTATGACCGATGCCGATGTTGACGGTGCGCATATCGCAACACTGCTTCTGACCTTCCTGTATCGTTTCATGCCGGAGCTGATCAAGCAGGGATATGTATACCTGGCGCAGCCTCCTCTCTATAAAGTGGAGAAGAACAAAAAGGTATGGTATGCATATGACGATGATGAGCTGAACAATATCCTTACCGAGATCGGACGTGACGGAAACAATAAGATCCAGCGTTATAAAGGTCTGGGTGAGATGGATGCCGAGCAGCTCTGGGAGACTACTATGGACCCTGAGAAGAGAATCCTTCTCCGTGTGACCATGGACGAAGCTGCCACATCTGAGATCGATCTGACATTTACCACTCTTATGGGAGACAAGGTAGAGCCAAGACGTGAATTTATCGAAGAAAATGCAAGATTCGTTAAGAATCTTGATATCTAGGAGAATAAAGAAGAATGGAAGATAATATTTTTGACAAAGTCCACGAAGTGGATCTGGAAAAAACGATGAAGGAATCTTACATCGACTATGCCATGAGTGTTATCGCCTCACGAGCTTTGCCTGATGTAAGAGACGGTCTGAAGCCGGTACAGCGTCGAGTTCTGTACTCTATGATCGAGCTGAATAATGGTCCTGACAAGCCACACAGAAAATGTGCGCGTATTGTCGGTGATACCATGGGTAAATATCATCCGCACGGTGACAGCTCCATCTATGGTGCGCTGGTCAATATGGCTCAGGAATGGTCCACAAGATATCCGCTGGTTGACGGGCATGGAAACTTTGGTTCCGTGGATGGTGACGGTGCGGCTGCCATGCGATATACAGAGGCACGTCTCAGCAAGATATCCATGGAGATGCTTGCTGACATCAACAAGGATACGGTTGATTTTCAGCCGAACTTTGATGAAACAGAGCGTGAGCCGGTTGTACTTCCGGCACGTTTTCCGAACCTTTTAGTAAACGGTACTACAGGTATTGCGGTAGGTATGGCAACCAATATTCCGCCGCATAACCTTCGTGAAACTATCAATGCAGTTGTTAAGATCATTGATAACATTGTAGAAGAAGACAGAGAAACAGCTATGGAGGAGCTTCTTGAGATCGTAAAGGGACCGGATTTCCCTACAGGAGCGACCATCCTCGGAACGAGAGGGATCGAGGAAGCTTACCGTACCGGACGTGGCAAGATCCGTGTCCGTGCGGTGACGAATATCGAGACTTTGCCAAACGGTAAATCCCGTATCGTGGTTACCGAGCTCCCGTACCTTGTAAACAAGGCACGTCTGATCGAGAAGATCGCAGAGCTTGTCCGTGACAAAAAGATCGACGGGATCACAGACCTGAACGACCATTCCAGCCGTGAGGGTATGCGAATCTGTATTGATCTTCGTAAGGATGCCAATGCCAACGTGATCCTGAATCTGCTTTACAAGCATACACAGCTGCAGGATACTTTTGGTGTGATCATGCTTTCTCTTGTTCCAAATCATGGAAGTATGGAACCGAAGGTTCTGAACCTGAAAGAGATGCTGGAGTACTATCTGGAGCATCAGGAGAATGTAGTTCGCAGAAGAACACAGTATGATCTTAATAAGGCACAGGAGAGAGCCCATATTTTGGAGGGTCTTCTGAAGGCACTTGATAATATTGACGAAGTGATCCGCATCATCCGTGGTTCCCGCAACGTACAGATCGCCAAGCAGGAGCTGATCGACCGTTTTGAGTTGACAGATGTGCAGGCACAGGCGATCGTGGATATGCGTCTCCGTGCACTGACAGGTCTGGAAAGAGAGAAGCTGGAGGCTGAGTATGCAGAGCTTATGGAGAAGATCCGCAAGTTCCAGGCAATCCTTGCTGACCGCAAGCTCCTTCTCCGGGTGATCCGAGAGGAGATCCTTGCCATTGCAGAGAAATACGGCGATGACAGAAAGACTTCCATCGGATACGATGTATATGATATCTCTACAGAGGATCTGATCCCGAGAGAAAATACAGTGATCGCAATGACAAAGCTTGGTTATATCAAGCGTATGACCGTTGACAACTTCCGCAGCCAGAACCGTGGCGGCAGAGGAATCAAGGGTATGCAGACGATTGAGGATGACTATATCGAAGAGCTTCTGATGACGACAACGCACCATTATCTCATGTTCTTTACTAATACAGGACGTGTATACAGACTGAAGGTATATGAGATCCCGGAGGCTGGTCGTACAGCCAGAGGAACTGCGATCATCAATCTTCTGCAGCTTGCACCGGGAGAAAAGATCACAGCTGTGATCCCGCTTCGTAAATATGAAGAGGGGCATTATCTGATGATGGCCACCAAGAAAGGCCTTGTGAAGAAAACTCCGATCAAGGATTACGAGAATGTCCGTAAGACAGGTCTTACAGCAATCGTTCTTCGTGATGATGACGAGCTGATCGAGGTTAAGGCTACTGATAATAATAAAGATATTATTCTTGTGACCAGGGACGGACAGTGTATCCGCTTTAAGGAAACGGATGTCCGCAGCACAGGCCGTGCGTCCATGGGAGTAAGAGGTATGAATCTTACTGACGGTGATGAAGTTGTTGCCATGCAGCTGAACACTCAGGGAGATTATCTGCTTGTAGTTTCCGAGAACGGAATGGGCAAACGTACAGCTATGAGTGAGTTCGTTGTCCAGAACCGTGGCGGTAAGGGTGTGAAGTGCTACAAGATCACCGAGAAGACCGGAAATGTTGTTGGCGCCAAGGCTGTCAACGAAGAGAACGAGATCATGATGATCACTACAGAGGGTATCATTATCCGTCTGCAGTGTGCGGATATCTCTGTTCTTGGAAGGATCACCTCCGGTGTGAAGATGATCAATCTTACAGAGGGTGTAACCGTTGCAAGTATCGCCAAGGTAAGAGATAAAGATCCGGAAGCAGATACAACTACCGAAAAAGCTGACGGAGAAACCGGCGATAACGAAGAAGGCTCTGCAGAGGAAGCTGTCACAGGCAGTGAAGAGGAATAAGGTCGAGGATAAGTCATGACGACGACAAAGAAAAAACGCAGAAAAAAATCAGTAAAGAAGCTGAAATACTCTAATAAAAAACTGAATTTTGTCCACATTGCGACACTGGCGGGGATCATTTTGATCCTGCTGGTGATCGTTCTGGCGGCCAGGGGCTGCGGAAAGATCAGCCACAGAACTCCGGAGGGGGTTGTGGAAGGCTACATCAAAGCGGCAGCAGTAGGCAAGAATAAAAAGATGCAGAGCTGTTACAGTGCGGATAAGTTATCGGATGAGGCGAAAACAGAGATTTCCTCCACGATAAAATATTTTCAGGCTCATGGAGTAAAGGATGTAAATATCGACAGCTGTGGCTCCATTTCTGAAAACAAAAATTATTCTTATGTTTATATCCGCTATAATCTTGTTCTGGAGAACGAGCAGGAATATCCATGTATCAGTACCTATCTTGTAAAGGTCCAGGACAAAAAGTATTATCTGTATGCGCCTTCTGAGATTTCAGATAAGATCAGCCAGCAGGCTGCTAAGGATTATCAGAAATTTATGACTACGAAAACCTATACAGATTATACAAAGGCTTATGAAGTTTTTCTGAAAAAGAATCCGGGATACGAGGATAAGATCGCAGGGAAACTGAACGGATAAAGCAGAGGCGGGAGGATGTAAGAATGAAGCGGATTTTGCTGATGGTGCTCAGAAATATAGTCTTTGTTCCTTACTGGTGGATCAAGCTTTGCTGGTATGCAGCGCATACAGATGATTATCCGGAAGAGAAGAAATACGCATTCCTGAGACTGGTAGATGAGCATGCCATCGAAGGCGGAAATATCCATATTGATGTGCATGGAGCTGAAAATATCCCAAAAGAAAAGGGATTTATGTTTTTTCCGAATCACCAGGGACTGTTTGATGTGCTGGCGATCATCCGGGCATGCCCGGTTCCTTTTTCGGTAGTTGCCAAGAAGGAAGTTGGAGAGATTCCTTTTCTGAAGCAGGTTTTTGCCTGTATGAAGGCCTTTATCATTGACAGGGAAGACCTGAAGCAGTCCATGCAGGTCATTGTCAATGTAATACGGGAAGTGAAGGCTGGTCGTAATTATCTGATCTTTCCGGAGGGAACCAGAAGTAAAAACGGAAATCATCCGGGACCGTTCAAGGGCGGCAGCTTCAAGACTGCCACCAAGACGAAATGCCCGATCGTTCCGGTTGCACTGATCGATTCCTTTAAGGCTTTTGATACCGGTTCTACAGAGAGGATCACCGTACAGGTGCATATCCTTCCTCCGATGTATTATGAGGAATACAAAGATATGCATACCACAGAGCTCGCAGAAGAAGTGAAGAGACGGATCGAAAAGGTGATCGAAGAGAATATTATGTAAAAAAGAAAAGACTTTGATGAAGTTGGAACAAAAACATCATCAAGGTCTTTTTTTTGTTGTATGTTTTGTATAAAAACGAAACGTTTTATTTGTGGATTGTTGGGCATATACAACCAAAAGGTTTGATGATAACATAGAGACATCCATACAATATAAATAAAAGATGTAAAGAGGACGAACAGATGAAAAAAGAAGAATACCTTTCTCTGATCGATGAGGTGATCGCACAGGGACCGTACACGGATACCTGGGATTCTCTCTGTGAGCATCCTACGCCGAAGTGGTATGCAAGAGATAAATTCGGAATTTTTATCCACTGGGGTGTTTACAGTGTTCCGGCTTTCGGAAATGAATGGTATCCCAGAAATATGTATGTGAAAGGCTCTAAGGAGAACCTGCATCATACAGAGAAATACGGAACTCTGGATAAATTCGGCTACAAGGATTTTATTCCTCAGTTTAAGGCTGAGAAGTTTGATCCGAAGGAATGGGCGGCCTTATTTAAAGAGGCGGGGGCGAAATTCGTAGTTCCGGTAGCGGAGCATCACGATGGATTTCAGATGTATGCAAGTGACCTTTGTCGCTGGAACGCTGCTGAGATGGGACCGAAAAGAGATATTCTCGGAGAGCTGAAGACAGAGGTTGAGAAAGAGGGAATGGTTCTCGGTGCTTCTTCTCACAGAGCAGAGCATTACTGGTTCTTTAATGGAGGTCGTCAGATCCCGGAGGCTGATGTCAATGATCCGGAATATGCGGATCTTTATGGGCCGGCAGCAGGAATCACCAGAGATATGAGTGATATTTATGACAATCCTCCGACAGAGGAGCATATGCAGGACTGGCTTGTCCGCACCTGCGAGATCGTGGATAAATATCAGCCATCCATCGTGTATTTTGACTGGTGGATCCAGCAGTATGCATGGAAACCGTATCTTCGTAAATTTGCAGCATATTATTACAACCGTTCTGCACAGTGGGGAAAAGAAACAGCCATTGATGCCAAATTTGACGCATATGTTTACGGCAGCGCAGTCAATGATCTGGAAAGAGGTCAGTTAGACCATATCACACCGGATCTGTGGCAGAATGATACGTCTGTAGCTAAGAATTCCTGGGGCTATACCATTGGAAATGATTATAAGAAGCCTTCCGATGTAGTGCTGGATCTGATCGATGTAGTCAGCAAAAATGGTGCACTTCTTCTTAATATCGGACCGAAGCCGGATGGAACAATTCCGGAAGAGGATGCACATATCCTGAGAGAAATGGGAAAATGGCTGAAGGTAAACGGAGAGGCGATATACGGAACCAGATACTGGAAGACATTCGGAGAGGGACCGACGGTGGTTCCGGAAGGACATTTCACGGATACCTATGATAAGCACTTTACTTCTGAGGATATCCGTTTTACAAGTAAGAGCAATCATATTTATGCGACTGTTCTGCACTGGCCGGAGGATGGAGAGATCCATATCAAAGCTCTTGGCAATGATATGAAGCTTTTGAAATCCACGATCCGGGATATTGAGATCCTCGGAACAGATCTGCATCCGGCATTTGCGAGAAATAAAGAACTGGATATTTCCTGCGGAAGAGGGGTTATTGAGGCGGGAGATATGCCGGTGGTATTGAAGATCACAGTAGAATAGCTGTTGGGGGAAGCGAGTAAATTATAATGTCTTTTTGAAAGGACAGAAAGGATAAGGTATTTTAATTATGGGAGATGTAAGATTCACAGGAAACTGGAACTCTGTAAATGCACACACAGTTCCAAAATGGTATGAGGATTGTAAATTTGGAATTTTTATCCATTGGGGAATTTATTCCGTGCCGGCATTTGCACCGCATACATGGGAGCTGGGAGAGGTTGATTCCAAGGAATGGTTTGCGGATAATCCGTATGCAGAATGGTATTACAATTCTCTGAACATTGGAAAAGGCCCTACATATAAGCATCATATAGAAAAATACGGAAAAGATTTCAAATACGAAGATTTTATTCCTATGTGGAAAGCTGAAAACTGGGATCCGAAGCAGTGGGCAGAGATCTTCAAAGAAGCAGGTGCGGAGTATGTTGTTCTGACAACCAAGCATCATGACGGATTCTGCCTGTTCCCAAGTAAATATACACATTTCAATTCCGTAGAAATGGGACCGAAGAGAAATATCACCGGTGAGCTGACAGAAGCTGTCCGTGACGCAGGAATCCGCATGGGTCTGTATTATTCCGGACTGATCGACTGGCAGTATGCAAACGATCCTATTTTTGAGGATGATGATCTGTTTGGAACAGCCAGCCCGACATTTGCATATGCAGATTATTCCTATAATCAGATGAAAGAGCTTGTAGATGATTATGCACCGAGTGTGTTCTGGAATGATATCGGATGGCCGACACAGAGTGAAGAGATGATGCCGTATTTCTTTGCACATTATTACAATAAGGTTCCGGAGGGTGTGGTAAATGATCGTTTCAACGGACGTTATCACGATTTCCTTACTAAGGAATATAAATCCGGTTCTGTAAACAGAAATGAGAAATGGGAGATGTGTCGTGGAATGGGCTTATCCTTCGGTTATAATGCCAACGAAGGCGATGACAAGTTGATCTCTGTTCCGGATCTGATCTCACTTCTTGTCGGAACAGTGGCAAATAACGGAAATCTTCTCCTGAACATCGGCCCAAAGGCAGATGGAACTATCCCGGAGGAGCAGGTAAGAAGACTGAAGATCCTGGGTGCATGGCTGAAGGTAAACCATGACGGTATTTACGGAACACGCTGCAGTGACCGTGAATCTGAGCTGCTTGAGAGTGGAATCGAGCTCCATTATACACAGAAAGACGGAAATCTGAATGTGTTTGCAGATCATCTGAAGGAAGGCGCCAATGAATTCCTGATCAAGGGCTATCACGGAGCGCTGAGACCATTTGATCCGGCAGTGAAGGTAGAAACTGAAGATACTGCAGAAGGACTTCTTGTGAAGATTCCGGAATATAAAGAAGATATGTATGTGGTTGGATTAACCAACAGATTCTAAATGATGAACATGAGGACCGGATGTATGTCGGTCCTTTTGTTGCTGCATGGGAGAAGATCGTGGATATCCGATCGATTCTCAGGGAGGGAGCTTTTATGTTTGGGAAAAAAATCGCAATACTGTTATCAACGGCAATGATCCTGACAGGGTCCTGTGTATCTTCTGTGGCTGTACATGCACAGACTGGTTATGCGGCTGAATATGCACAGGAAGCATCGGCAGCAGGTGTGCAGAGCACTGCAAAGCTTGTTGCGAAGGGCTCCTGTGGAAGCAAAGCTGTTTACCGGTTGTACTCCAATGGAAACCTGCAGATACAGGGAAAAGGGGAGGTTAAGGTTACCGATGATTTTTCATACAGATCAGCAATGATAAAAACAGTAACCGTTGCATCTGGGATCACGGAAATCGGTGACAGAACCTTTTCAGGCTGCAGAAATATGAAGAGGATTTCGTTGCCGGGAACTCTGCGGAGTATTGGAGTAAGAGCATTTGGAGATACTGCGATCACCAGGATCAAGCTTCCTGATGGACTGAAAAGCATTGGTGCATATGCTTTTTACCAGAGTAAGCTTATGAGCCTGGATGTACCGAAAACTGTGACAAAAATTGATGAATATGCTTTCAGTTACTGTAACAATCTGGAATCTGTCAGCATTCCGGGAAGTGTGAAAATATTACCGGAATCGTTATTTGAGGCGGATATGAAGCTGAAAAAGGTTACGCTTGGACAGGGCGTTTCCAGGATAGAAAGAGCGGCCTTTCGGCATTGCGGTTTGACAGGAGTAAGCTTTCCGGACAGTGTTACGGTTATTGGTGAAGGTGCGTTTTCTTTTTGTCCAGATCTCAGAAAGGTGTCGTTGCCGAAGAAGCTTACAGAGATCGGGAACGGTGTATTCAGTAATTGTCGAAAACTGGGGAATATTACAGTACCTGCCAGTGTGAAAAAGATCAGAAGCCATGCTTTTTATGATTGCCTGGCAATGAAAAAGATTACGATCCTCAACAGTAAAACAGTGATAGAAAAAGAAGCGATCGGCTATAATTTCAATAGTGGAAAAAATAAAACTTTTGTCATTGCCGGAAAAAAGGGTTCTACTGCTCAGACTTACGCAAAGAAAAATGGGTTCCGTTTTTTGAACAATACTGCCGCAGTAAGGACCGCAAAGATGACCGGCGTGCCCAAAACAAAAACCATACTTCGTGGAAAAACATATACGATCCAGGCAGTGACCGTGCCGTATTACAGCGACGAAAAGATTCTTTTCCGTTCCTCGGATCGCAGGATCGCTACGGTAAATTCCAAAGGTGTTGTAAAGGGAATCCGAAAAGGGACGGCCGTGATCACCGTGCAGAGCGGAGCGAAAAAACTGAACTGTAAGATAACGGTGAAGTAACGATGAAGCAGGCGTACGTAAAATCGCCATAACAGTGAAAGAATACAAAAGAAAATAAAAACAGAAGCCCGGCAGATGAAACATGGAGAGTTTTCACATGTGCAGCTGCCGGGTTTTTTATAAATATAGAAAACCCTTAAAATAAGGAATAAAATAGCTTGTTATACCCTTAAAATAAGGGTATATTAATAAAAAAGGGGGAATCTAAAATGACAGGATATGCTGTGAAACATTCGATACGGGCAGAAGATATACGAATTTTAAGGAAGAAATTGAAGCTTACACAAAAAGATTTTGCAAAGTTAGTAAATGTATCTCAGAAAACAATAGAAAGATGGGAAAGTGAAAATCGGGATATTACAGGACCGGTTACGACATTAGTTCATATTTTAAACGAGTATCCTCAGATTGAGGAAAACCTCCGTGTGCCGGAAAAAGAATATCCGATACGTTTATGGTACATGTTTAAGAGAGAAATATGTACGATTATTGATGTGGATGAGAGAAGCAGAAAAGTAAAAATATATAATTATACAAACAATTTTATTAAAAAAGCATTTGGCCGAAATGAAAACCCAACCTTTGAAGAATACGAGGAATTTCTGGAATCTCGTTGTTTCCCGAGACAACGAGACAAAATAAAATTGGTATTAGAAGATTTGAATCTGCCATTTTATGATCCGTTTATGATCATAGAAAAGACCGAAGGAAGAATGGCAGAGGATGATTTCTGGATCAGGATTGAGAGGTAAAGATGGTGCAGCTTTTTGAACAGGATATCAAAACAAATGACAGACAATCGTCAAAAGGAAACCAATTGAAATGGTGCAGGAATAATGTATGGTATAAAGCTGATTATATGGGATATGAGGGATTGGTGGAATATGTTGTTTCACGTTTGTTGGAAAAATCTTCACTGAAACAGGAAGAGTATGTTTTATATAAAACAGAAGAGATTAGTTATAAGAGAAGAAAATATCTGGGATGTAAAAGTGAAAATTTTTTGCCTGAGGGATGGCAGCTTATTACATTAGAAAGACTTTTTTATGGATTTTATAATGAAAGTCTTTATAAAAAATTATTCACGATTCCAGAACATTCGGAAAGACTGGAATTTATAGTAGATCAGACGGAACGCATTACGGGAATTAGCGATTTTGGAAAGTATATGAGTAAGATCCTGGCAATTGATACATTTTTTATGAATGAAGATCGGCATATGCATAATATTGGAGTCTTAATGGATGCAGAAGAAAAATATCATTTATGTCCAATATTTGATAACGGTGCAGGACTGCTATCAGATATACAGATGGATTATCCGATGGAAGAAAACATAAATAATCTGATGGAGGAGGCACGATCAAAAACTCTGTGTGAAGATTTTGATGAGCAGATCGAGATTGCAGAAGAATTGTATGGTCAGCAGATAAGGCTGAAATTTAATGAAAAAGATGTAAAAGAAATATTGGATATGGAAAGTTATTATCCGCAGAAATATAAAGAAAGAGTATTTGAGATTATTATGAGCAGGAGAAGAAAGTACAGATATTTATTTTGAACAACTGCACGTCGTATTTTTGGTATTTTGGTAATAAAGCAGGTGCAAAAGGTTTCACATGTGCAGCTGTCGGTTTTTTATAGTAGAAAAAATGTTAAAAAATGTCTGTAAACAGACAAAATATGACAAAAATATTCTAAACAAAGTTTGATTAAATGTGATGGGAAATTTATAATTTTAGTATAAATGTGAATTGGAAAATGGGGGAACGGTCACATCCAAAGGTGTTGTAAAAGGCATCAAAAAAGGAACTGCAACCATTACCGTTCAGAGTGGTTCCAAAAAACTGACCTGTAAGGTAACGGTTAAATAATTCAAAGGATATTAGTAATCAGCATTTGTTATTTACTCATAGTTATATCTTATATGTTTGAGTACGCAAAACAGACTGGAGCTTGATAAGAATATATATCAGGTTCTCAGTCTGTTTTTATATATTGCAGGCAAAAAAAGAACACGTTTTCACAAAATAAGATTGACTTTTTTCAAAACTCTTATTATCATATAAAACATATTTAATTACTATGAAATAAGGAATGATAAAAAGTTCTGTTACACTGATGCTGCTGAGTTACATAGATGACGTTGAGCAGCTTACAGGACTGGCAGCGGGCAGACTTTTTTCAGAAGGAGGGGACGGGTACATGTCCATCAAGAAGATTGCAGAAAAGGCAGGGGTTTCACCGGCGACGGTTTCCAGAGTTTTGAATAATCCCAATTATAAATGTTCTGTTTCCGGACTCAGGGATAAGATATGGAAAACAGCTATCGAGATGAATTATGTGCCCAACGAGGCGGCCCGGAATCTGAAAAAAGGCGTTTCCGCAAAGCAGGAGAAAACCTGGTACATCAATATCCTGATGACAAGAACCGATTCTTCCACAACGGATCCGTTTTTTGCGGAGCTCCTTCGGGTGATCGAAAGTGAGATCCATGATAAAAACTGCATTCTTTCCAAAGTATGGTATATGTCTGTGTTTTCCGATGACCGGAAGTGCCGAAGGGAGAATCTGGACCGGCTGATCGACGGAATGTATGATGAGGTGGAAGGGAAAAGGGACGGACTGATCATCATCGGCAGATGTAATAAAGAGGCCTTGAAGAAGCTGAATAAGAAGTATAAGAGTGTGGTATCGGTGAACCGGAATTCTACCAATTATGAAGTGGATGAGGTCCTTTGTGATGGGAAAAAGATCGCAGCAGCGGCAGTGGAATATCTGATCTCCCTGGGGCACAAAAATATCGGTTATATTGGCCAGTGTCACAGCGAGGACCGGTATAACGGGTATCTGGAAACACTGAAGAAGCATGATCTGGATGTGATACCGGAGTATGTTATCGAAACAAAGCAGACTGAGGCCGAGGGCTACGAGGCTATGGAAAAGTTCTTTCAGTCGGACGACATGCCAACCGGAATCTATTGTGCCAATGATATTTCGGCGATCGGAATGCTGAAGTGCCTGAATAAATTTCGGAACCGGTATTATATGCCTTCGATCATATCCAGCGATGATATACAGGAGGCACAGTTTACCAGACCGATGCTGACAACGGTGAGCCTGCCCAAGGGGGATATGGGAAAATTTGCATTATACCTGCTGCTGGACCGGCTGAAGGGTGGGCATTCGGGTATTGTGCGAATGGAGCTGGAAGGCAGACTGATGATACGGAACAGCTGCAGCAGTGTGGAGGACAGTATGTGGAGCGATTATTGTATCTGAGTGTTGCGGATGCGCAGATATAGTGACAGACAGGATGCAGTTGCGCTATGACCAGAGTATTTGCGTGAAAACGTTTTCATATATTCCTATTTAATTAATGGGAATAATATGGTTTAATGTATTCAATTCAAATAAAAAAATTACAGAACCACAGTAAACGGAAAGAACAGGTATGATTTGACAGCGAAATGAAGCAGTTACATTGGTGGGAAAAAGATTTCTAAATAAAAATGTGGTTGTAAAGGAGTATACAGATCATGAAAAGAAAACGCATTGCAGGTGTCTGTATCACACTGGCAGCAGTGGTACTGGCAGGAACTTTTGCAGTATCGGGAAACAATACAAAGGATAAAAATCATGTGGAGATCATCAATGTGTCCTATGATCCGACCAGAGAATTTTATGAAGCATATAATAAGATTTTTTCAAAATATTGGAAAGAGGAAACAGGTCAGAGTGTGGATGTGATCCAGTCTCATGGCGGTTCCGGAAAGCAGGCTCTTGAGATTTCCAATGGACTTCCTGCAGATGTGGCGACACTTGCACTGGAATATGATATTGATGCGATCCGGAATGCCGGTTTGATCGACAAGGGATGGATCGATGAATATCCGGATGACAGTGCTCCTTATACTTCCACCATTGTATTTCTTGTTCGGAAGGGAAATCCGAAGAATATCCACGACTGGGATGATCTGACAAAGGATGGTGTGGGAGTGATCACTCCCAATCCGAAAACCTCCGGTGGTGCCCGCTGGAATTACATGGCAGCCTGGGCTTATGCAAATGAGAAATATAATGGCAACGAGACAGAGATGAAAGCCTTTATTAAGAAGCTTTATAGAAATGTCCTGGTTCTGGATTCCGGTGCAAGAGGTGCCACAACCTCTTTCGTGGAAAACGGGCAGGGGGATGTGCTGATCGCCTGGGAAAATGAAGCGTTTCTTTCTGTAAGGGACAATCCGGATGATTACGAGATCGTAACGCCGGGCATCAGTATCCTGGCACAGCCGTCCGTTGCTGTTGTAGATGAAAATGTGAAAAAGCATGATAATGCAGAAGCTGCGAAAGCATATCTGAAATATCTGTATTCCGATGAAGCTCAGGAGCTGATCGCGGAGAATTACTATAGGCCGGTTGATCAGACGATCCTGAAAAAGCATGCAGATACTTTTAACCTGAAGGTGAAGCTGACAACGATCAAAGATTTCGGCGGCTGGGATGCAGTTCAGAAAAAGCATTTCGCAGACGGTGGAGTGTTTGATGAGATCTATGAAGAGTAGAAGAGCCTGAGATTTTGTAACAGATCAGAGAGTTGTAGAAGAGTCAGAGATTTGCAACAGATTAGAGAATTGTAGAAGAGTCAGAGATTTGCAGCAGACCGGGAATTTGTAACAGACCAGAAACTTAGAATAGAAAAGAGGGGAGACAGAAATGAAGAAACAACAGAGTAAACGTGTGATACCAGGCTTTGGACTGACAATGGGAGTGACTTTGGCGATGCTGAGTATCGTAGTTCTGATCCCTCTTGCGTCTTTGACAGTATACTCGGCGCGGCTGGGTTTTCGGGAATTTATTGAGGTGATCACACGGCCGAGGGTTTTGTCCGGATTCTATGTAAGCTTTATTACTGCATTTGCGGCCACAGTGATCAATGCTATTATGGGACTGGTCCTTGCGTGGGTGCTGGTAAGATATGATTTTCCGGGAAAAAGGATCATGGATGGAATGATCGAGCTGCCTTTCGCACTGCCGACTGCAGTTGCCGGTATCTCACTGACATCCCTGACATCCGATAAAGGTCTGGTGGGAAGCTTTTTTGCAAATTTCGGTATTAAGATCGCATATACCAGAATCGGTATCACGGTGGCATTGATCTTTGTGGGAATCCCTTTTGTAGTCAGGGCCATTCAGCCGGTTCTGGAGAAGCTGGACGGTTCCTATGAGGAGGCGGCCCGTGTCATGGGTGCAAAGCCATTCACCGTTTTTCGCAGGGTTATCCTTCCGGAGCTT
>OJUG01000423.1_pt1 | contig 67421 bp, 70 predicted proteins | sample 1599841 | NCBI WGS metagenome assembly OJUG01 (sample SAMN04168659, study PRJEB22393) | human gut metagenome | biome: human gut microbiome; feature: stool | host: Homo sapiens | collected 2014-05-12 | reverse complement strand
CGGTGGACAAACTGACAGAACTGCTGGTTGCCGAAGGTGCGCTCCATGCTGTCCGACTGAAACAGAAATCCAAAACCAAGCGTAAAAAGAAAATCGCCGCCGCAATCTACGAATACCAAGCAGACTGCGACGGCGAATGGGGTAAGATTTCATTTGATTTTGAAAGCAGCACAGCAGAGATCATCCATCTTGCCGATTGGGATACGATAAAAACCAACCGCTTTGCGAACAAGGCCGTAGCCTATCTTCTGAACTGTGAAAATGAGAAACTACCAAAGGAAACAATGGTGGCATTTGAACCATAAAAAGAAAAACCGCTACAACATCCATCCCACTTTGGAATGAGAATTGCAGCGGTTTATTTGCTGGGAACTAATTATTCGATATTTGTGATTTCCCAATCATCATTTACCAGATGGGTAAATCCTTTGTTTTCTTCTTCATCTGGAATTGATGCTGTCCAGATGATTTCTCCGTTTTCACCCAGGGCAGTTATTGTTAATCCTCGCAGATCAGTGTAGCCATCGAGATTTTCGAGCCAGATGCGTTCGCCTTTCTTGAGCAGAGAACCATCTGCATTTTCAAAGCCGCCACTGGAATTTGGCATTGAAAGCTTGATGCTCTTAACGCCTTCAGAGCCAATGGTCAGATAAAACTTAGAAAGTTCATCCTCTATGGACGGGAACTGGATTTTCTGTCGTGCTTCTTCGGTAGCGAAGATCCACCACTTGCCATTCATAAAGAGTTCAATGGTTCCCTCAGTTGCCCCGTATTGATAACCATATCCTGTACCAAAATTGGATTGATTGTCAACGCTGGGCTGTTTATTTCCATCAACCTGGGATGTGATTTCTCCATCCATAACACCACATCTTGCTTCTATTTTGCTTTCATGGCCAGTATCAAGATACAGTGTCCCGTTCACCATAACCATAGGGATTAAGTCCCATGTTTCGGCTTCCCTTATAAGCTTGATTCCATAAACATCTGCAATTTGTGCAGGATAGGTTTCAAGGATTTCACCAGCGTATTCAATTTCGATCACATCTCCGATTTCAGGTTCTGGTGATGGATGAGCATTTCTGATAGGTACTTCAATTCGGTCTGCACTATTCAGTTCCCAGCTACCTTCAACAGGCTTCACAAGATAATAACCATTATGATCTTCCAGAATTTCAGCTTGGAAAACCTGATGCGCTTCGTTGGAAAAACCTTCAATCTGAATACAATTATTCTTGAAAACCAATCGACCAGTTTCTACCAGTTCATCAGTATTATATTTCTTTTTATCTACATAGAGGTATCCATCAGCTTCATTAAATCTGAGGGTAAAATCGAAATATCCTCGATCAGACAGTTCATAGCTTGCTCCGTTTGCATAGTCATAGATGGTGACACGGTTATCAATCATGCCAGATCCCCAACTGATTGTAGAACACAACTCAGGCAAGCCGTCGCCGGTGAGGTCGCAGAAATAGGCGTTCCAGATGGGCATCCCGGTATACAACGAAGTGATTTCGTTACCCGTAACAGCCATCATTTCTCCATAAGTCCAACGGAAAGTCACATCCGGGAACTCTGGAAGATTAATCTCATGGCGACCACCCCACTGCATCTCATCTGGTGTTTCAAGATAGTCAAACCATTTTGTAACAGACGGTACAGGTTCAGCAACTGCGACATCTCCTCCCACACAGATTCTACTCAAATAATCTTGGAACTCTCCGTCGGATACAACATACCGTTCTCCGTTCCACTCGATATCTACCATATCATTGTCGGAGAGAGAATAACCGTTTATCCGGATATATGTGCCATCCTCCAGGAGTGCGCTGATTTGATATCCCGGTGTGAATCCACCATATTCATCGCTCTTCTTCGTGTTCTTGACCCCGGCCAGCCGAGAACTCAACTCACTAATCTGTGCGGGATTCATTTCAATAGCCACCGCGTCATCCGCATTTCGCATATCAAAATGATTTGCAGAAACGATGGTGTGTGTTGCTTCATCGAATTGGAATCCCATCGGGTTGGTCAAAAAGCAGACCGCAACGATCACACAGGCAATGACTGCCAGAATAATAATCCAGAACGCAGGTTTCTTATAATTCATCACAGACTTCACACGATCTTTAACACCAACTTCACCAAAGGCAAGTGGGCAGGCCGCAATCATGCGACGGTTGACGCTGCAGACCACAAGAGCCTGTGTATAGTCGGCTCTCTGTTCGTTGCCAAGTTCCTTGATGACCTTTTCATCACAGGCAAACTCAATGTCACGGCAAAGAAGTACATAAGCCAACCACATCAAAGGATTGAACCAATGAATCGTCAGCAGGAGAAAACCAAGAGGCTTCCACCAATGGTCTTTGCGGCGAATGTGCGCCTGTTCGTGGGCAACAACGTGCTCCAGATCCTGACCATTCATATTGAACGGGAGATAGATTCTCGGTTTGATAATGCCCAGGACAAACGGAGAACTTACATTCTCACTCTGGAAAATGTTGCCCTTGTAGCGAACAGCGGTATCCACTTTACGACATAGGCGCCAATAACTAACTGCGGTATACAAGAGAAGGGCGCCGACACCAATCAACCAGATAATATTCAAAATCGGAATCCAAATCTGAAGCGGGTTTGCACTCGTCAATACATGCTGTGGTGGGGCAAATGAGGATAGAACAGGATTGACCACACTATTGATCGCCGGAACACCGCTGTCTATTGTGGGTTTGGCCGCCATTTCAATATCCAACGGAATTGTTTCTGAACTTGGGATAAGGCTTAATGCGCTCTCAAAAGAGAGCGGGCAAATCAATCTGACAGCCACGATACCCCAAAGCAGAACATTGACCCACTTGGGAGCTTTCTTCAAAACAAGCCTGAGTATCAGCACAGCCAGGATAAGCCAGCTTGCAGATATACTCATGTTGATAATTTTCAAAAAGAGTTCGTTCATTGTGAACCTCCTTTCCTGATGCGGTCGATCATGCGCTGTACCTCATCAAGCTCATCTTCGGACATAGCCTGATGCTTTGTAAAAGCAGCGATAAAGGCAGGCAGAGAACCCTCGAATTTTTTCTCAACCAGTTCATCGATCTCACACGCCTGGGCTTCATCTTTGGAAACGAGAGAAGTAACAGTGCCATTGTCGTTCTTCAGCACACCACGCTCTCCAAGACGCTTGATAACGGTATAAGTCGTAGTCCTTTTCCATCCGAGTTGATCCTGGCACAGCTTTACAAGCTCGACAGCAGTAACCGGCTCATGCTCCCACATAATCAAACAAAAACGATATTCACTTTCGTGAATCTTCGGAAAATCCATATTCACGCCCTCCCTGTCTACACCATTAGACTTCACACATAGTCTACCACATTAGACAGCCAAAATCAATAGAGTTCACAGAAAAGATACAAAAAAATTGCCCGCAGAATTTCTCCCACGGGCAAAGTGTTGGTTAGCTATCAAGCGGTTTGTATTCAGTTACAGTTTTCAAATAGGTTTCGGGATTACCGTTCAGTATCAAATCAGCATATCCAATCGGATCATTGTAGATCAGATAGTCCAGTTCTGACCGCTGATACATATTATCGGCAACCTCATTCTCCACGGCGATGGTATCAATGGCAATCATGCTGCCATCTAAAAATTTCAGTTCCACACAAGCGGTATCCATGTTAAACTCACAAGAAATCAATCTATCCATAAGAAACCTCCATTTTGCAGGATGTTAGATCATCCCAAAATATTTGAATGCTTCTCGGATTGCTTTCTCTTTCTCCGGCGGACACATGGGCTGTCTGGAATCCTCGGACTTCGGCAAATTGTAATTCTTGCCAACTTCAATCCCACATTTCCTCTTAATCTGTGAGATATAAAGATTGGATACCTTTAACCCGCTATGCTCCAGCACATAGTCCTTAATCTGGGTGTAGGTTGCTCCATCTTGGAACTCCGACATATCCATATCTTCCAAAGAGAACTCAACCCGAATCTTTTTCGAGTCGACCTCGCCCTTGGAAAGCAAGACAACCGTCTCCACATGTGTTGAGGGTGTGAAACAGATTCCTGAAAAGCAGATTTTGTCCCTGACGGGAACCGATTACTCGCCTAAAATCCATTCATAGTTTTACTTTTATATCTTTACTCTAGGTTCAAAGTATTTTCATAATTCTTAATATCTTTCTTTTAACCTTTCGTTGCAAACTATATACTTATCACATTAAACTACTAATTTCTTCCTTGGTATTTCCTATATATTCAATCATATAAACCTTTCCCTAAACAACACTTTTTAAATTTCTTTCCGCTTCCACAAGGACACAAATCGTTTCTTCCGGTTTTCAACTTCTTTGATGGCATACCCAATTCTGCTGGCCTATGTCCTTTATCGATCAATGCAAATTCTTTTATCTTATACAGATATTCTGCAATCACCAAGATTGCCTGGAATAAGTGTAATGCTTCGTTTTCAAATTCCAAAAGGTATTCTGTCCTACTCTTCAATCTATCTTTAGGATCTGGTATATATGTTATTTGTTGAGAAATCGCATCATATTTAACATCATTATGTCCTATTGCATTGCGCAATTTCGCATTAATGATAACCTGCAAATACTCCGTATAAATTTCTTCACTATCACATAAGTGATATCTATTTGCTTTGGAAAGCCCAAAGAAATCGTCCAAAGAATTAACTCTTCTTTCTAATCCAGGTTTGACTTTCTTGAAATTTCCTCGAAACTTTATGTTGTTTAACGCAACTGGTAAAATTAATATATTTCCCAAAGCTTCATATACATCTAAATAAAACTGTTTTACCAAATCAAAACTGCTTGTTGTCGATCCTTCCTCTGCAAAGTCGATGCTATCTGCTTTACAAAACTGAGTAGCAAATGCTGGGATCAAGTATTGATAAATCTCAATAAACTCGCTCAGCATTTGATAGATTGTAGATTGCAAATCTTCCAATCTATATCCTTCATGAGCATTTAAATACTCTATCAATTCTCTTATCTGATCAAAATCCAACTTTAGCACACTATCACTTACTTCATGTTCTGAAATAACATCATCCCTCAACGGTGTAATAAATCCCATAATCTCTACCAGATGCACCGCTCTTAAAATTTCCAACTCATTAGTTCCTGGAGCAAACTGCTCTGGAATCAGTTTCTTCACCTCTTGAATTAGATAGCCTTTATTTCCGTTCTGAGACAAATCCAATATTCTTTTATATTGTGCCCAGTTCTGTGCAGTTTCCATTAATCTGGATACACTTCTTGTAAATTTCTCATATCCATTATTCTCCTGCATTCGACTTTGGTTTCTCATAAATGGAGATGGTACAAACTCTCTCTCATCAGTACTTAGCTTTTTAGTTGGAAATTCTCCGGAACATTCAACAACATAATCTGCCGATTCATCCTCTCTTAGAATTTCTGCATTCTCAAAACTGAATTCCAATCCCGGCATATCCTGCCCTATTTTAACTTTTCCATTTAAAGAAATCCCACATTTTCTACACGCTACGACAATTGGATGTTCCTCCTGCCAACCAACTTGTAACCTGACTCGTGTTATACTGCCACAGACATGACATCTTATAAAACAATTGTATACCACCCCATGTTCCTCCTCGTGTAGTCTATTTTAATATCATTCCAAATTTTCTTTCACCCATATTTAATCACTCTTCTGGGCAAGAACATTCAACACCACATTTTCTCCAAAATTTAGCCGTTGCCAAATTCGGTGGTTCTACACGAATATCTCTTGGATTGATGCTGTTCATATCAAAAAATTGTTTTATGATTTTCTCACCCATTCCCTGATTCCTCATAAAAGGTACAACTTCTAAACATGAAATATTATACTTTCCACTCTGTTCAATAAAGTAGTATAAAAATGCAGTTATATTTCCAAAACTGTCTTTTATTTTCCACAAATAAGCATTATTCCTCCAGACAAAATCTGGTAAAATAAATTCCCATGCTAATATCAATTTGTATTCTTTTTTGTATATTTTAATTTCCTCACTATAACATTTTTCAAATTGGAATAAATCCGTTTTTTCCATACTACTTTCTTTTACTATTGTACACGTTTCCAAATATTTATTTATATGAAAATCTTGCTCCTCATGTGACAATTTTGGTTTTTCACCAAACAGCGACTCATACATCTTAGCACTCTCAGGAGTATAATCAATAACACTATGTACTAATCTCTGTTTGAACCTCTCGACCCAAATTTCTCCATGAAGTGGCAGCCAATAATTAACTATATCAAAAGCACTCCATTTCTCAATCTGCCCATCGTATAATTTCATTTCAAATAAAATCTTTTTAATCTGTTCTTTTTGAACAGCATCCACTATAATATATTCTTTTTTTGTCCATCCTGAAACTCTATAAACACTACATTCAATAGGCATAATTGGCTTTTTATACCAATACTCATGTGTTAGTGCTGCATCTGGCACAAGTCCTTCTTCATATAGTTTATTCCAACCGACCAGATTTGGATCATCTTCATTAATTTTAACCTTATAAACTCTAACCAATCCTACTTCATCATCAAATTTGTTTACGATTTCCGCTGATTTAAGACATTCCAGAATACTAGGCGCTAAACAGATTCTCTTTTCTGTATAATTCTCACCTATTTCTGTTTCATCTGGTATCTTGGGAATCAAAATACTCTGAATTGGTTTCTCTAGTGATGTTATATGATATAAAATCACTTTTTCTCCTCCGCTTACATATTTGATTCTTAAACTTAAACCTTCCCGTTAAGCAATTATAATACGCTTTAACTAATAAAAGGGTTACCACCTTCCGGCAACCCTTCTATCATTTTTTACTACAAAATCAATCTTATTTGTAATTTATCACTAAATCAAGCCCCTCTTTTACCCGCCAATGCACGAACCTCCTCTACAGATAACTGAGAAATCTCAGCAATCTCCTCAAAAGACATCGCACCTTTTTTCAAAAGTCTGCTTGCCACTTCTTTTCTTTCCGCTAACCGTGCTGCCAAAGCAGCCTCATCCCGCATATCTTCCATCGCCTTACACATAGCTGCCACTCCTTTCTCATCTTCCTTGAAATATCTTACACGTTCAGCCAATGTTCTATACTTTATATCCTTCGCATTTGTACAGGAAAAATCATGCATCAGGGTCCCTATGGGCGATTCATCCCGGTATTCGCCATTCACATATAAAATATGTGCCTCATCGCCAAAGTTCTCACCAGTTTCTTTGATTACCCGGTCAATATGATAAATCGGTTTTCCCTTTCCCAGCACATCATGCTCTGTAATAAAGATTACATAAGTTTCCACCAGATTTTCCAGCTTTTCTCCCGGCTCAGTCACATTAGCATCGATCAAACTGCTGTGATATCTGGCTCTCTTTGCTCCCGCACCGCGATCTGCTCTCTGGATTTCTACATTATATCTTTTTCCGGCATGATCCGTCGCATAAATATCAAAAATAATTGATCTGCCCTGCAGATTTTTAAGCTGATGCTGGATTGCTACCTTTTCCACCTTCAAATCATCTCTGCCAAGCACAATCTGCAGCACCAGTTCCGTACATTCGATATTTTCCTCAAAACATTTTGACATAAAGTCATCATCCATCAGACGAAATCCACGGATTCTCTGCAGATCTTCCGGTCTGAACTTTTCTTCCCAATCCTTACTCATCTCTCTGCTTCCTTTCTCTGCCTGTTTTTATCAGAAGCATATACTTTCCCTATCATACTTAAATTTTATCACAGGCACACTTCTGTTGCAAGGTTCGCTCTGCCTCATTTTATGTTTAGATTTTATATTTTTAACCCGACGGTTCCCGTATTTCTTTCCTGATATCAATTTCTAATTTTCCCACTTATCCAGCCTCTGCACCATCACGATCCCCGACCGGAACTGAAGCTCGATCTTATTCTGATTAATAACCTTAACCGTCTGGATCAGCCTCCACACCAGATCATTATCAAATTCCCTGCTCAGTACCCCTGCTTTCCTTATATAATCGTCCACCTCTCCAGCTCTCTGATCATAGGCTTCTGCCAGACGTTGTTCCTTCCTGGACTGTTCTTTTCTCTTTCTCAACTCCTTCAGATGCGCCGTAACTCTCCGGTATTCCCGATCAAAATCTTCCTCTCCGCAGTTTCCTTTGGCACTTTCCTCAATCAGCGACATCAGATGCTTCTCCAGTTCCTGAATCTCTGTATTGTATTCTGTCGGTTTTGCTTTGTTTCCATAGCTTCCGATAATCCGGATCACGTTTTCACGGAATGCCTGCACAAATTCGCCCTGATCCTCTACCACCTTGCCAATTGCCATCATGATGGCTTCATGAAGGATTTCCTCTTTTAATGTCGGGGAATTTTTACACCGCTCGGAACCATGTTTCAACCGGTTATCACATCTCCACACAGCGCTTTTCTTTCCATATTTAGACCACACCTGCCTCCGGTAGGGCTGTTCGCATTCTGCGCAGATCATCAGACCCGACAGCGCATACTTGCCGCTGTACTTACTCTTCTCCTCTCCCCTCTTTTTCTTGATGGCTGCCCGGTAAATATTTCCTCGTCTGGCTTTCTCCTCCTGTACCCGGTAAAATAATTCTTTTGGTATGATGGCTTCATGGTCATCCTCTATATAATACTGGGGAACAATCCCCTTATTGACTACCTTCTTCTTCGTCAGAAAATCTACGGTATAGGTCTTCTGCAGGAGGGCATCCCCCATGTATTTCTCATTGGTCAGCATCTTATCAATCACGGTTGCCTGCCATACGGTATTGCCGGTCACTGTCCTGATCCCCTCTGATTCCAGGATTCTTTTAATCCTATAGCTGCTGTTCCCCTCCAGAAAAAGCCTGTATATTCTCCGCACCAGTTCCGCCTCTTCCGGTACTACCACCAGATTTCCGTCCTTATCCTTCGTATATCCAAGGAACTTATTGTGGTTGACAATAACCTGTCCTGCTTCAAACCGTCTCACAATTCCCCAGTGACAGTTTTCGCTGATATTCCGGCTTTCCTCCTGTGCCTGGCTGCTCAGGATCGTAATCAGCAGTTCCCCGCTTCCCTCCAGAGTGTTAATCCCCTCTTTTTCAAAAAATACAGCAATGTTCTTTTCTTTTAGCTTCCGGATATTTGTCAGGGAGTCTACGGTATTTCTGGCAAAACGGCTGATGGATTTTGTAATGACCATGTCAATCTTTCCTGCCATGCAGTCATCGATCATGGACTGGAAATCCGCTCTTTTTCTGGTACTTGTCGCGCTCTTTCCGTCATCTGCATAAATCCCTGCCAGTTTCCAGTTCGGATTGCTTTTGATTTTCTCTGTATAATATTGTACCTGAGCTTCATAACTGGATTCCTGCTGTTCCATCAGGGTGCTGACACGGCAGTAGGCTGCCACCCGAAGGGTTCGCATTTGCGGCCGGATGCTTCGGTCATACGCCGGTTTTGCCGGTATGATCGATATGTTCTTTTTTATACTTGCCTCCATCACTGCTTCCCGCCTCCATCTTCTTTTATCTGGATTACGACTCCATTCTTCATATGTACATCCATGGTTCCATTCTTAAAAACCATGATTTTCTCCACCGCCTTTTGAAAGCATTCTTTATTAAAACATTCTTGTTTTCCACCTCTGCACAGGATTTCTTCCATCTTCCTTCCATAATAAGCGTGGCTTTCTATCTCCGCAGATTGATACTGTTCCATTGCCCTCTCATAAAGCAATGTTTTGATCTCTTCTGCCGAAAACTCTTCCATCTGCAGAAGTTCTTCAATCTGTCTTGTCAGTTTCCTGTATTTTGGTGTTTCCACTGCTGCACTCTCTTTCTGAACCTCCTGCGCCAGTTCCGGATGCTCCACCACCAGATTCATGGCTGCCAGTGCTGCATTTTTTATCTGCTCCTCTGACAGGATTCGGTTTCCGCAGGATACCTTCCTCCCATTCTGATACTTGGAGCATTTCCAACACCATTTATCTTCTCCGGGCTTTTTCCGCTTCTTTGCATATTTTCGATATTCTAATCCACACGTTCCGCAAAAGATCTTTCCATTCAAAATACCTTTGCCTGCATGACTGTTTGGATGATACCTGCGTCCCAGCTGGCTGGTTCTATTTTCCCGTCTCTCCTGTACCTGCAGAAACAACTCCTTTGAAATAATTGGCGGATAATATTCATCCCCGCAATATCTCGGGTTCTTCAGCAAATTTCCGATAGAAGCATGACTCCATGAAGGGTGTCCGTTTGCATTCAACACTCCCAGCTCTGTCATCCACTTTGCAATTCCATAAGTGGTAGATCCTTCCAAATAATCCCGAAAAATACGTTGTACCAACTCTGCCTCTTCCGGGACAACCTCTACCCTGCCATTTTGAATTCGATATCCGATTGGAAAACGCTTTTGCCGTTTAATTCCTGCCATCTTCCAATCCCCCTTCCTCCAATGACTCTTCCAGCTCCAATCCATTTTTCAGGCAGAACCGGATTTTCTGCCCCGGATATACCGTTGCATGGTCAATGATCATCAAAAATGCTTCTTCTTCATAATTTTCCATTCTGGTTGGGCGGCTCCGAAATACAGTCAGCAGATATTCTGTTTGCATGATCTCCGGTTCAAAGAACTGATCCGCCTCTAAAAGCTGCCGCCTACGGATTAGCGTTTCCAATTCTGAATCCATCTGGTTCCGCCTTTCTATAAAAACAGCAGAGCCAATATTGCCGTCCACCAGGACCTGCCGCAACATGTAGCTCTGCTTTCTCAATTCCTCTATTTGATAATTTAACTTCCGAATCTCCCTTTCCTGCTTTGGATCTCTTGGGACTGCTTTAAGCCCAGCCAGTAAAGGCATCAATATTTCCTCATAATTTCCTGCCATCCGGTTCCACATCTTGGTAAACAAACGTTCAATATTTTCTTCTCGGATTGCCTTTTGACCACAGGCTTTCCTATCCTGAATATGTTTATGGCAGCACCACTGGACTTTTTCATAAGATTTTCCTATGTATAGTTTTTGCCTGCGGAATATGCTGCCGCACACCCCACACCGAATCCGGCTGCTAAATGCATAACGGTTCTGATATGCCTCTGAGTCCTTGACACACTGCTGTTCCTTTCGATATGTACAGAGCTTACGAACTGCTTCCGCTTCTTCTCTGCTGATAATAGGTTCATGGTTATCCCTGATCAGATATTGAGGAAGTTCTCCATGGTTCCGTTTCGTTCTAAATGGTATACCTTCTGTAGTACAAGTCTTCTGTAAAAGCAGATCCCCTTCGTAAACTGGATTTTTAAGAATTTCTTTGACGGTTCCCTCCTGCCATCCATTTGACTTCCGGCTAGTAGGGATTCCCTCCTTCTGTAAGCTCTGAGCAATTGTATAGGAACCCATTCCCCCCAGATATGCTTCAAAAATCCTCCGTACTACTGCCGCTTCCTTCGGTTCAATGATCAGATTTCCATCTGGATCTTTACAATATCCATACGCAGCATCACTGATAATAAAGGTACCATTTTGAAATCTCCGTACCACAGACCATCTGACATTTGCAGAAATATTCTCTGATTCCCCTTGCGCAATGGAACTTAAGATAGTAAGAAGCTGTTCACTTTTTTCAGAAAGGGTATCAACCCGTTCCTTCTCAAAATATATTCCTATTCCAAGAGCCTTTAATTCACGAATCGCCTGAATACTGTCTACCGTATTTCTTGCAAATCGTGTGACTGATTTTGTGATAATATAATCATGCTGTCCCCGCCGGCAGTCCTGCATCATCTTCTGAAATTCATCCCGACCATTCAACTTTGTTCCGCTCCTGTCCTCATCCGCATAGATACCTGAAAAAATCCAGTTGTTTCGCTCTCCAATGAGCCGACTGTAGTATGCCACTTGAGCTTCCAGCGAATGCTTCTGATCTTCAGAATCTGTGCTGATCCTGCAATATGCACAAACTCGTTTTTCCTGTGTTTGTTCAAGGGGCTGTGTGGTACGGACCGGATCAATCCGTGTGACTTTCTTTTCCTTTTTTACCATCGCTTTCCTTTTCCTCCATCTTCAGATATACCCTCTTTAAAATTACCTCTCCTATTAGCACCACACAATACCACAATTTCTGCTGGATATCTAGTGCTTTCAGCATATACTTTGGAAAGTTCCGGTTTAAATGTTAGACGGTTTAAAGCATCAATTTTTTCATATTCCTCCGGCAATAAAAAACCATTTTTCAACATCAGGTCCAATAGCTTCACAGCCAGCTTATAACTTAATTCCCTGCTCTCTTTTTTCTCCAAACTAAACCCCTCCTAATTTTTTCTCAATGCTGGGTGGAGGAATCATCTGCTTTTGCTGCTTCCATATACCGTCAAAATATTATCTTAACCAGATCTCCATCCCGTATTCCGCCCATGTCACTGCCTGATCCTCTTCCCCAAAGTATTGGTCTGCCGCTTTTTTATCTACCTCCAGCACCTTTGTCGCTTTCTCTCCTGCCGATAACAATGCTGTCAGATGCTGCTCTATCTCCCGACGCAGTTCCTCATCCTTACAAGAACTGATTTTTCCACTTGCTGCACGCAGCACCATTCTATCCCTCATATCCGTCACAGACATCCACTCCATCTCTGTCCCATACTTTCTGAACAATGCCGCCAGATTTTCCGGCTCCAGAGACACTACTTTTTCCAGGGTTTTTCTTGCTTTCGCATCAAAAAGATAGGCGTACCCAATACTGCCTGATTCTAAAATTTCATGGATTTTCTTTTCTTCCCCTTTGTTCATCCCTTTTGTGCCTCCCGTCACTTTCTATTACATATGCAGAAACTGCTCATATTCCACCTGTTCCCTGCCAAACTCCTCTTCAATCCCACTATCATCAAACAGCCCTAAGCTGACCGCCATTGCATATTCCACATCTTTCATCCTACCAGCTTCCAAATGCCCTATGTATTCGCCCAACCTGCTTTTATCCAGCACCCGGATCTGTTCCAGCAGCACCATTGACGTTCTTCCAATTCCAGCTTCCCCTGCATACACCGTCACATGGATCGGAAGATTATGTTTCCCCGTCTTGGCCGTCATCGGTGCAATAATGACCGTACTACTAAAATAATTTCCTTTATCATTTTGTAAGATCATCACAGGCCGTACCCCGCCCTGTTCGCTTCCAACTGTCGGCTGCAGATCTGCCCAGTAAACATCACCCCTCTTGATCATCCTTTCTCCTTCCTGCACAGCCTTTGAAACGGCGGCGGCTAAAACCGCCGCCATTATCTATATCAACTGCCGTGCCTGTTCTTCATCAACAGTTTCCTCAATATCCCTATTTGACACTACATCCCGGGATCGGACGCTCTGCGCCCTTGGGCGGCAGTCATAAACCAGCCATGGCTTCTGGCTGTCATGGGTTTTATGCCCCTCCGAGGTTCTCCCCGAGCCGCCCTCATTGCGTGTTCCCGCACCCGCGTGCAGGGCTGTGACTGGACGGAAGTATCATAATAGGCTGTTCAGGTCATTGCAAACAGCCCGCCACAGGCTGACCAGGGATGGATTGTTTCCGCTCTGCATCTTTGATGTCATCTTGTTTAACAGGCATCTTTCCTGCCTGCAGATGGTCGCCGCGCCTCCTCCGCCATGCTTTCCCTTCCGGGCTGAACAGCTAACGTATTTATGCTGCCGGTTATGGACTTGTCAATGTTCGCTCTCCCGCCGCATGTCCTGCTTACACGCCGGAAAATATCTGGAGTTTTTTCCTCCTACTTATATCCACGTTGGGAAAGCCTTCTGACAACCCTAAAATGACAAATTCTGTAAAATTTTTCTCAGTTTCTGCAAAATCCTCCCCCTCTGCTTATTTATGGCATTCTGTGAAACACAAAGCTCCCCTGCCAGCTCCCTCTCACTGCGTCCGCAAAAAAACAGCTGGATAATCAGGTATTGTTCCCGTTTTTCCAGCTGTCTGATCGCTCTGTGCAATTTTTCATATTGAAGTCTGCTACATATTTCCGCCTCAATATCCTGTTCCCCTCTGTCCGGGAACAGCCCCGCTTCCATCATCCTGTCAAGGGAATCCTCCCTTCCGGGCAGAATGCTTACTCTTCCTGTTTTTCGGTCAAGTACCGCCTGTTCTGCTTTCAGATCGTATTCCTGATACTGCATCTTCCTTTCTGTTTCCTTCAAAACTGAAATGATTTCTTCACTGGCCTCCGGATACATCTTCCGAAAATCCGGCAGCCTGCCTGCTTTCGCCATAGAGTTCCTCCATGTCTTTAAAACAGAACAGGCACGCCAAATAATTTTCATCCACAGTATCTGGGAAAACTCTATTTTTAATCTACTCCAACCCCCTGTTAAAAATAATTAAATATGAAAACAGCCATCCAATGCAAGCTGCACCAGATGGCTGCATCATTATTTTACAATTTTTTTCAGGTCCTTGGGCTGTTTGGGCTGATACGAAAGATATGAACATCTTGTATTAACACAAACTTTTGCTGATTTTTCTGCAGCCCTTTTTAACAGGATCGCCAACTGCTTTTTCATTATTCCTGCCTCCTCATATTTTTATACTAACACTTTACCACTTTTTCATCTTCCATTCCTATTCATGTCATAAAAATCCCATCTGCATGTCAGATTTTGGAAAAAGAACCAATGCAACATCAAAAACATTATCTTTACACTCCACTTCCATGCTCCCACTATACGCCTCTACAGCCTGTTTCACGGATTTCAGCCCATAACCATGGTTTTCCGGCTCCTGTTTTGTTGTTATATATTTTCCATCTGAAAACTTTAACTGCTTTGAATCACAAATATTTCGTATATTTAAAAACAGCACACCCTTTTCATAAGATACCTTGATCAATATCCAAGCGTCCTCTGTTTTCCGACTCCCCTCTAAAGCATTATCCAACAGGTTTCCAAAAATAACAGTTAGACGTCCCGCTTCAAAAGGTAAATCTTCCGGCAGCTTCGCCTCACATTCAAACCGAATATTATATTCCTCCGCCTGCTCTCTATAGTATCCCAGTAAGGAATCTACCACACTGTTCCCACTAATCCTGCTCTCCCGCTCAGACGAACTCCATTCCTCCAAAAGTGCTTTAATATAGCTTGATGTCCGCACACTATTTTCATGCTTTGCCACCCCAAGGATTGCTATCAAGTGATGCTTCATATCATGACGAAGTTGCCTCTGTTCCGTTACCCTTTTCTCTCTTTCCTGAGTCTGCCTCTGATATAGTTCCAACTGTCGTTCATATAAAAGCATCTGTTCTTTCATTCCCGCACTTTGCACCAACCATTCATATATACCAAAAATCATATAATTAATCACTAATAGTACAAGACCTGTCATTACCGCAGTTCCACTAAATTCCAAATATTTATTTGCAATGCAGAATAATACATGAATCAATAATGCGCTAAATAACGGTACTAACATCAAAACTATAAATCTCCACGTCGAAAGTCTTCCCAATATCTCTCCGCTCTCTGCTCTCCGCTTTAAAATCTGCAAAATAAAGAGCATCATCATCGTTGCTAAAAATCCACAAGCATCAATTAGAACCCGTTCCGACATACCACTATACTTTAAAAACAACATAACTATTACTTCCGCAATCATCCATACTACATTAATGATAACCGAAAAAAGAAAACTCTTCTTTTGGCTATCATGAAAGGAAAAATATGCCAAAATCATTAAACTTATCGTTGTAATTACCCAAAAAAACTGTGGAGATAAAAACTGTATAAATTTATATACTACCTGAAAAATAAAATAAGTACTCCACAAAATGGTTTTCAACCACCCTTTTCTCGCTTCTCCCAGAAAAATCTTCATGTATTGATAAACCGTAAACAGATAAAATGCAGACAATAAAACTTTTGAAACCACAAAGATGAACAACTCCATCATATATTCCATTTTCCTTTCTTCAATTCACATAACTGCTTAGACATTTCATACTGCCGGTCAGAACTAATTGGCAATTGGATTTCTTTTCCATTTATTGCGAGTGTTACAGATGTCCCATCCATCCGGCGAACATAATCATAATTTAGCAAATATGACTGATGGATTCGCAAGAAAAATCTTCCTCCTGCCTTCATTCCTTCTTCAATCCGATTTAATTTTCCATAAAACTCTCTATGCTCCCCATTCCAAAGATACAGACGTATAACCCTTCGGTCACTTTCAAAATATACAATCTCTCGAAACGGGATTCTGAAAAAACCGCGTTTACATGAATATTCAAAACAAGCATTTCTATCAGAAATCTGCCTACAGGCATCCACAAAACATTCTGACAGCTGCTCTGTATTCACCGGCTTATCAAGAAATCTAAAAACACCTACTTCAAACAGTTGCCTAAAGTATTGATCATAGCCCGAAATGTATACCAGCAATGCTGTTGGATCAAGATGCCGAAGCTGTTTTGCCGCCGAGATACCATCCATCTGTGTCATTTCAATATCCATGAAAATAATGTCATACCTTGTCCCTCTATTTAGTTCTTCTAAAAATCCTGCTCCATCAAAAAAAATCTCTGTTTCTAATGGTATTGAAATATCTTCTGCTACAAGGTGAAGGTGCCTCTCTAACTGCCCTGTAAATAACTTATCATCATCGCATATTGCCGCTTTTATCATTTGCTCTTATTTCCTTCCTTTTCCTACTCTGGACATTCTACTAACTCTATTACAAGGAAAGATATATTATACAATGAAAATAACCTAATTGGTAGGCTGTATCGATACTATTCTGTTTGTTTTAATACTTTTTCTCCCCATCCCTATATCTCTTTTTCTATCATATTCATGAAATCCTCACATTTTATCAATCAAGAAATACTACCGTAAGTGTTATAATACAGACAAAAGAACACACAAAAAAAACCAAAGCGAAAATATTTAAACATTTCTCGAATGAAGAGACAGCGCTGTAGTATACTGTAGTCCAACATTATATAAAAGGCTAATGTTACAATAAAAATAACAAAATTACTACCTTTATAAAGATATGAAAAAGAATTTTAATACAATATTAGTGAATTCTATTCGTACAATAAACGGGACATAACAGGATTTTTTTCCAACATTGGATAAATATGCAAGCATGCTGCTGGAGCTAAATATTTTTTTTCAAACAAAATATTATCTTTTGAAATTTTTCCACTTGATAAAACCGTATCCATATCATTTAAATTAACATATCCAACCGGCGTCAATTGATTTGGCATAGTCTTAAAGTATCCACATTTAGCTAAAACATCTTCATCTATCATCGTCGGAATTTCCCATTCTTGTATTGTATAACAAGCCCAGAACCCGGTATACCAGCTGTACCAATAGATGCTATAGTAGCAGATAATAATATGAGCAATAGCTGCGTTATACTTAACTCAATTCCATAAATTTGTGCTGCAAATATTACAGCAATTGCTTCATAAATTGCTGTCCCATCCATATTTACAACTGCGCCAAACGGAATTACAAAATTAGAAACTTTATCATCAACTCCTAATCGTTTAGTTCCTGCAAGGGTTAATGGAATCGTCGCCAGACTACTACAAGTAGAAATAACAAATAAAATGGCATCTTTCATTTCAAAGAAAAAATGTCTTACATTTAGCTTTCCTATAAAATGAGCCATAATCAGACCATGTATCAATAGTGAAAAAAATATACACGCTAAAAATGTTACAATGATTACCTTTCCGTATGGTAAAAGAATTTTTATTCCGTATTTTCCTACTACGTTCGCCATAATCCCCATCACCCCAAGAGGTGTAATTTCTAATACCATATTCGTAATATTCAGCATAGCGTCACGGCAACCATAAATAACTTTGTTTACTAAAATTCCCTTTTCCTTCAACTTGCTAAGCGCAAGCCCAAAAATAAGAGCGAAAAAAATTATTTGAAGTAAATTTGATTCACTTAATGCTTCAAAAATATTATTCGGAATAATATTAATCAAAGTATCTACAATAGAAGGAACAATTACGTCAGTCGTAGCCTCAAGCCCTTCATTAGTAATAGCCACTCCCTTACCTACTTTAAAAGTAAGCGCAAAAAACATACCTACAATGACAGCAAATATTGTTGTTACCATAAATACCGCAATTGTTTTCACACCAATTTTACCTAATGTCCTGTAATCATTAATATCAGCAGCCGCACTAATCAGCAAACAAAGCACAAGTGGTGCAACAACCATATTAATTAGGCGTAATAAAATTGTCCCTAAAAACTCAAAAATGGATGCTTGAGGTCCTAATATCACCCCCAAGGTAACACCAATACCGAATCCAATCAATGTTCGAGTAAAAAGGTGTAGACTTCTCCACCCTTTATAAATTTTTTTCATAATGATATCCATACCTTTCCACAGCACATAATACCTTTAAGCCATTTTATACAAATTATCGTGTAAAAGATTTATGTATCCCATAAACTTATGTTTCCCGATACTTCTCTGCCTGCTTTTCAAACATTTCCGCATACCTTCCTCCCCTGGCTAACAGTTCCTCATGGTTTCCTTCTTCTATGACCCTTCCCTGTTCCATCATATATATCTGTTCCGCCATACGGGTCGTGGACAGGCGGTGTGATATGAAAATAACCGTTTTGTCCTTTGACAGCTCAAACAGAGTCCGGTTAAGGTTGTATTCGGAGATAGGGTCCAGCGCACTGGACGGCTCATCTAAAATATAGGTGTGCGGATTTTTCAGGAAAGCTCTGGCTATCGCTATCTTCTGGGCTTCCCCGCCGGATACCAGACGTCCGTTTTTATCATATTCCCGAAGCAGCGGGACGGAAAGGTCACGAAGGTTGTCAGCAACCCCCGCCGTCATGAGCGCCTTCTTTATCATCGCCTCATCCCTGCTTTCAACCAGTCCCATTTTTACATTTTCTCCCAGACTGGCAGCGTATATCTGAAAATCCTGAAACAGGGTTCCAAAGGAATGACGGTATTCATCCAGGTCATACTCTTTAATATTTTTACCGTTCAGCAGTATCTCACCCTCGGTCGGATCATAAAAACGCATCAGCAGCTTCACAAGAGTGGATTTCCCCGCGCCGTTATACCCTACGACAGCAGCTTTTGTCTGCGCTTTTATCTTCATATTGATATGCCGCAGTACCCATCCGCCGTCACCATACCGGAAGGAAACATCACGAAATTCAATATCACCGGGCACTATCGGTAAACTGGCGGGATTTTCCGGTGAAGCAACCGTTTGCTCTATGTCAAGAAATGTCCGCAGCTTATCGGCAAACATCCCGCTCTGTACAAACTGGGAAAGGGATTCCAGCAGACCGCTGTACATGGAATTCAATTTCCCGACTGCAGCAATGGATACCGACAGATCACCGATTGAAACAGACCCTACAATAAAGATTTTATACACCAGTACAAAAATCAACAGCATATTCGTCAAAAAGACATTGCATATCTGCTCTCCGGTTTCCAATGCCGTCAGACGAAACTGCAGTTTTTTATATACGGCATCCATTTTGGATATGCAGCCGTCAAATTCCTCTGTCAGCAGCCGGTCGACCCGGCTCATCCTCAACTCCTTCGCATAGTCCGGCATATAGAAGACCCGGCTTATATATTCATATTTTTTTACGAGGGGTCTCAGACTCAGCTCCCGGTAAAAGTTCATTTTAGTCTTCAGCAGCCGGAATACGAACTGACAAGCCATAGAAGCTGCGGTAAGCACCAGAAGGAACGGGTCGACCTCCAGCATGACCGCGATAACGCCGATGCAGGCCAGTACATGGAGCAGGACGCTCCCCAGATTCCCGACAGCCGTATATACCTCCTCTTCCGCTTTCTGAACGGTCCAGATAAAATCCGTATAAAATTTTGTATCGTCATAACAGCGAAGGTCCGCTTTCTGCGCCTTTAAAAACAGCTCCGCATGAAGGGATTTCCCCAATTTCAGCTTCTGGACAGGCCACAGCCTTTTCTCACAAAAATAAATGACTCCAAGAGCAAAAAGCAGGATCACGCTCATCATCAGAAGGAATTTACATACGTCTGTAAAAGGACGCCCCTCCCCGAGCATATCAAATACGACCTTTATCACCAGCACGGAGGAAGCTATATTCAGGTATCCCCATAAGATACCTGTCATGATATTCGTATAAAACAGCGCCGGCACATGCTGGCGTACATAGCGCACCAGATATGCCGTATTTTTTATCCCGGCAGAAAGCTTCGCCTTTTCCCCGGTATTTTCTTTTTCCTTACTCATATTTTTCTGCCTGCTTTCTGAACATTTCCGCATATTTTCCGTTTTGCCGCATCAGACTTTCATGATTGCCCCGCTCAATAATTCTTCCATGCTCCATCATGAAGATTACGTCTGCCGACATCGCGCTGGAAAGCCGGTGCGAGATAAAGATTACCGTCCTCCCTTCGCAAATGCGCTTCATATTTTCAAACAGCTCATATTCCGCGATAGGGTCCAGCGCGCTGGACGGTTCATCCAGAATCGCGATAGGCGCGTTCTTTGCATATAATCTGGACAGTGCGATCTTCTGTGCCTGTCCCCCGGAAAGGGAGACTCCTTCCTCATCAAATTCCCGCGTCATCATCGTATCCGTGCCATACGGGAGTGCTGAAATCCGTTCAGCCATCCCGCTCGCCCGCAGGGATTCTTCCAGCAACCCCTTGTCGCCGTCAGCAGTACGCCGCAGCAGGATATTTTCGCCCACTGTCAGGGAAAACACTTTGAAATCCTGAAAAACAGCAGAAAAGCTATCCCGATAGGCATGGAGCTGATATTCCCCAATCTCTTTCTCATTCAGATAAATCGCACCGGAAGTCGGCTCATACAGACGCATGAGCAGCTTGACCAACGTGCTCTTGCCTGCCCCGTTATGCCCGACGATCGCCACTGTCTGCCCGCCTTTGATGGTAAAGCTGACATCATCGATTACCTTACGTTCAGAACCAAAATAGGAAAAGGACAGATTCTCTACCCGAAGCTCCTTTACCTGTCCTGTAGGGACAGCTCCCTTGCTGTTCTCCTGTATTTTGGGCTTATGTTCCAGAAATTCCCTGAGGTCGCCAATGTACATGGCGTGCTCGTGCAGCTGGAAAAAGCTGTTCTCCTGCTCCAGCAGCGCTTCCGTCACGCTGAACATCGCCATGACTACCATAAGCCCGTCACCGACCATCATATTTTTAAGCACCAAAATACGGAAAGCAGCAAACAGGATGACCAGATAATATCCCATCCGTGTACATACCGCATCCACGAACAGCCGGTATACCGCACATTTTAATCCATGCTCCTTAATTACCCTAACCCCGTTTTGTGTTGCCGCAATAAAACGCTTAAAGAGCACATCGCTGATATTTGTAGTCCTCAGCTCCTTTGCATATTCAGGAAGATAATGTACCCGCCGTATATAGTCAGCCTGACGGTCAGCCTCAGCCAGCTCCACCTCATAAGCGCGGCGTTCACAATTTTCCTTCCGCGCAAACACAAAGTTGGCCACAATCTGGAGCACGATGAAAAAAATCATAAATCCGTCCATGGAAAGGGCTGTCCCGGATAATGCAAAAAAGCCAAAGAGCGCCCCGAAAAGCATTTCTACGGAATCAAGGACCATCCTTGGACGACTTTTCAGCGCATTCAATGCCCTGATATATTTCTCATAATATTCCGTATTCTCATAGCATTCCAAATCTGCCTCCCGCGCTTTGCCGAAAGCCAGTTTCATGAAATGAGACTGTATCTTTAAGTCTGACCGGGGGAAAAAACAATTCTTCAGAAAAATATTCACCAGATGACATGCAAAGGAAAGAAGTGACAAAAGTCCCACAACAAAAAAAATCCTTTTAAGGGGTGTGTCGGACTGTATCTGATTGAGCACATATCCCACCACAAATACCCGGAATATCAATCCCTTTGACCAATCCGCCATCGCATCGACCATAATTGCCGGTATCCTCCACGGAGAAACCCTTCCTATCTGCTTTAACAAAAACAGATTATTTGACAGCACCTGCCTGATTCCGTATTTTGATGTTTTCTGTTCCAATGCCGGTGCCTCCTCTCTTACATATTTCCGCTTTTCTTTGTTTGATAATCTTCATAATTTCCAATATATGTAGTGGCTTTTCCATTTACAATCTCAATGATTTTATCTGCAAATCTATCAATGAAAAAACGATCATGGGAAATGACTAACAATGTACCATTAAAATTTTCTATTGCTTCTTCCAATGCTTCCATTAAAATGAGAGCACATTGAACATCCGCCAGTTTTACCATAATGCTCACATCCTGACGCTCTTAAAACGATCATAATCCTGTCAACCGCTCTACCTTCATAATAAAATTTATTAATTTCAACCTCTGCCAGTCTGTCTTTATCAAACTGCTTCGATGGAGTTACTGCCCTTAATTCCATTATTTTATTTGAAACAAGTTCTAAAGCCTCTGAATACTCATTCATTTATTTCACTTATCTTCATTTTTATTATCCGCCCTTGCCACATCATTAAATGTTATAAACCTTAACCCCTAATACTTTAACTCATAAAACATACAATCCAACTATTCTTACAAACTGGCACACATAGTATAAAACTGACGAAACAGTACAATTTCAGCATCAATCTGACAGTGTGCCCGGAAACGCATATTTTATTGTGGCATAAAAAAGTATTAAACTAACATTGTTTATAATCATATCAGATATTTCATCTTATCCTTCAACTTGTCATTTTCAGGTACCTTATCTGTAATTTTTTCTTCTCACACCCATTTTACTCATTATTTATGTATTTTCCATAAACGCTTAATCGGGTATAAATATAGTCTAATTCTGATAAAATATTATAAGAAACAGTATTTTTTAGTGAAGGGAATATCATTATGCCCGCAAACCGTTTAAAAGAATTGCGAAAAAGCCAGGGGATATCCCAAATTCAGTTTGCTAAAATTCTCCACTCCTCCCAGCAAGCAATCAGCCGCATAGAAAACGGGACTGGAAATATTTCGTCAGAGATGCTCATAAAAATTTCTGAATTTTTTAATGTGACTACAGATTATGTCCTCTGCCTCTCAGATAATAAAAGAGATTCAACCCGTCAGCTTCAGGCAATGAATGAATTTGAGCAATTTCATGATTTTTTACAGAGATATCAGCGTCTTAACCCACTGATGCAAGATGCAATGCTAAATATGCTTGAGCAACTTGAAAATATTCAGGAAAATACTATATTGACAAATTCTTTCGACAAAACTACTAAAGGAATAACAGAACATGATCAGAGTGGCAATATGTGATGATGATATTTCTTTTACAGGAAGCATAGAAGAGCAGCTCCACACCTTAACATCCTCGCTTTCCATACCACTGGAAACAGAAACTTTTTTTAATGGCAACAGTCTTTTCTATCTCCCCCCACTAAATAATTTGCTTATAAATTCACAAGTTACTCCATTGTCATCTATTTTCTCCCTTCCTTTCTCCGATGTCATCTGTCAAAAGCTCAAAAAATCGAGGTCGAAAACCGTCCATTTCCGCCTCGATTTTTGCTCATTTTTCAGTTTCAAACCACAATATCTTGTGGTTATACAACCCTATTCCCCCTTATCACCACAATACGTCATCATTATCACCGTCTCCACATGTCCCCCCATCGGGAAGTTGTCAAACGCCCTGCCGCATTTTAACTCATAGCCCTGGCTGCAGAGATATTTTAAGTCGCGGGCGAGGGTCGCGGAATCGCAGCTGACGTAAACCAGGCGCTTCGGGCGCATTTTTAAAATGGTATTAAGGCACTCTTCGTCACAGCCCTTGCGCGGAGGATCAACAACGATAACATCCGCAAAAATTCCTTCTGTTTCGTATAAGTGCGGCAGCACTTCCTCCGCTTTTCCGACATAAAATTTCGCATTGTCGATGCCGTTGCGCACTGCATTCTGGCGCGCATCATCGATTGCCTGCGGGACGATTTCCACGCCGTAGACCTGTTTCGCCTGGCGCGCCAGGAACAGGGAAATCGTGCCGATTCCACAGTAAAGATCCCAGACTGTCTCATTTCCGGTCAGTCCTGCATAAGAAAGCGCCTGACTGTAAATATTTTCCGTCTGAACCGGATTGACCTGATAAAAGGACTGGGGCGAAATTGTGAAAACAAGCCCGCCGATCGTGTCCTCAATGCGGTCTTTCCCGCGGATCGTCCGGGTTTTACTGCCCATAATCACATTGGTCCGCTCTGTATTGGAATTGACCGAAAAGCTGGTCATTCCGGGCACCTTTTCAAACAGCCTGTCCGCAAGCTCTTGCTCTGCCGCAAACGAACTGCCGTTGAGAATCAGACAAACCATAATCTGTCCTGTTGAAAAGCCTTTCCGGATCAGGACATGGCGCAGCAATCCCTTTCCTGTCGTTTCATCGTACGCTGGAATTTTCTTTTCCGTACAAAAATCCAGCACAATATCCAAAACGATTTTGTTTTCCGCAACGCCGAGCGCACAGTCCCTGTTTTCAATAATCGTATGTGTCCGTCCGGCATAAAAGCCCGCAATCAAACGACCATTTTTGTCCATTCCGACCGGAAACTGCGCCTTGTTGCGATAATGGAACGGATGCTCCATCCCGACCGGCGCTTCCATAATTTCTTCTACAAAATCCGGGGCAAAGCCTCCGATCCGGATCAGGTTGTTTTTGACCTTTCGGTCCTTAAAGGCGAGCTGCTTTTCATAGGAAACCGCCTGCAGCTGACAGCCGCCACACTGTCTCGCATACGCACAGACCGGCTCCACGCGGTCGGGCGACGGTTCCAGCACTTCTTCCAGACGCGCAAAGGCATATCCCTTTTTCGGTTTTACGACTTTTGCACGCACCGTATCGCCCAGAACCGCGTCCTTGACAAACAGCGTATAACCATTGCCTGAAAGGGCATCGGAATCCTCCAGATGTCCGATGCCCTCTCCGTCAGTTCCCATATCTGTAATTTTCACTGTAAAAATCTGATTTTTCTGTATATTCACGTCATCCTCCATGCTTCGGCTGAGCCGTCTTAGTCCATCCGCGTCATGCGCAGATTGGATTCAAAGAGCCGGTTGTAACCCAGCCATCCGGTTTCAGAAGTTCCCTCCAGAATCTCCGTAAAGGTTTCCAGCTTCGCATCTGCATTATCCGCCAGGTTCAGTGCCATCGCTTCCATGAGCGCAGGCTTTTTGGGAGAACCGTATTCATATTCTCCGTGGTGCGCCAAAATGCAGTGTTTCAATTCCGAAGCAAGCACAGTCGGAAAGCCCGGGATCATCCGAATTTTGTCACTGACCATCTCCGTTCCGATTACGATATGACCAAGCAGCTGTCCATCGTCCGTGTAATCGTTCTGCGGGAAAAGGGAAATTTCTTTTGTCTTGCCGATATCATGACACATCGCGGCAGCCAAAAGCAGATCCCTTTTTAACATCGGGTAGGATTTTGCAAAATAATCGCACAGCTTCACAACGCCAAGCGTGTGCTCCAGCAGACCGCCTACAAATCCATGATGTACGCTTTTCGCTGCGGAAGATTTTTTGAAGTTTGTAAGAAACGCCTCGTCTTTTACAAAGAACGCCTCCATCAGCTTTTTGAGCCATTCATTTTCCATGCTGTTGATATAGGAAAGCAGCTCCTGATACATCACGGAAATGTCCTTTTTGCTGACCGGAAGATAGTTGGCAGGCTCGTATTCGCCCTCGCGGCACAGGCGGATTCGTTTGATATTGATCTGGTTTGCGCCCTGAAAACAGGTCACATCGCCATAGACCTCAATATAATCCAGGCTGTCGAAATCATCGATGCCCGCACTGTTGGGATCCCAGATTTTGCCGTCTACCGTGCCGGTCTTATCCTGCAGGATGACGGTTTCATAAGGCTTACCATTCTTCGTCACAGCAGACTGTTTATGCTTACACAGATAAATATCGAATACTCTGTCGCCTTCTTTATAATCCTTAATAAATTTCATTTTCTTTTCCTCTTTTCCAAAAATCTCTATTCTGTTGAAAATGCTACGCAAAACCGAAAACGGCAGCCCTGTATCAAAAGCCTTTCGCTATCCTCTACGCCTTATTCCTGCAAAAGCACCTCAATCTCCATTTCCTGATATTCTTCCTGTCCCTGCCGCATCACAGTGACTGTCACCGTCGTGCCCGGCTCACAGGAAAGAAGCGCCGCATGGTAGTCCGCAAACGAAGTGATCTCTTCTCCTTCCATGCCAACGATTACGTCGCCGCTCTGGATTCCCGCTTTCATCGCGGGAGAATCCATTATGATTCCCGTCACATATGCACCGACCGGCACATGTTTTTCCAGATGGATTTCGTCCGGTACATCCGTCCCGGTAATGCCCATATGGGCGATTTTCTGACCATTCGACAGCTTGCCAACCGTCGTCAGCAGATCGGAAATGCCATATGCGCTGAGCACATCGGAGCTCTCTGCTTCCCCGGCGTGCACGATGCCGAGTACCTTTCCGGAAAGATTGATTAAAACGCCTCCGGTTCCCTGTAACCCCGTCATATCTGTCTTCAACAGGCGGACATTATGATCCGTAAGATTTTGATAATAATCTGCAGAAGTTACCATTCCGAAAATTATCGTTTCCGCACCCTGCGGACGTCCGATTGCAATCACCGGTACAGCCTGTACACTACTGCCGGAGCTTCCCATCGTCGCCGATCCGACATTTTTCCGGATATCCTCCGGAATATCCTCCAGCGCCACACTCAAAATGGCGAGTCCCGTTTCCTCATCCTTTCCTTTCAGTGAAGCGGACACACTCCGTCCGCTGTAAAAGGAAACCTCCAGTTCCTCCGCCTGACGGATGGCTGCCGCGTCCACAAGAATCAGCAGCTCCTTACCGTTATCCGCAACGATCAGCCCTGCCGTCTGTCCCTGGTTTTCATAAGTGTTATCAAACCAGTCCACATCCGACACCACACCGGTCACTGTTACCATCGAATGATCTGCAAATGTCTTCGCCACCGTATACATATTCCGGTACAGCTTCTGATAATCCCCGATTTCCAGCGCGACTTTTTCCACAACGGTCTGCAGCTCTGTCGTTGTCTCCGTTTCCGTCTCTTCTTCCAGAATCATATCCTCCGGACGCATCTCATCCTCGATATTTTCTTCCTTCAGCTCCACCTGCTGCGGCTCCTCCTCCGGATACAGCAGATTGGAAAATACCGGTTCCAGCACAAGGAAGGTCACACAGGCGATCAGCCCAAAAATCGCTGCCATGCTCGCCGTCAGCAACGTTTTTTTGAACAGCTTTCGGCGGTTCAGCGGTCGTTCTTTTACCTTTTCTTTGATAAACTCGATATCCTGATTCGTCAGATCCTGATTCGGTCTGTTATCCTCCATAAGTATCGGTTCCTTTCTGCCCGTTTGGGTACTTTTCAGTATACCTCATCTGCCCGCCTGCACACAAGTGCCGGAAAGACTTTTTCCGGGCGCAAAATTTTTCCCCGGTTTCTCTCTCTATATGGTATGATAGGAGTAGCCGCCTGTACCACAAGACAGCAGCATCAATCCTGTGTAATGATTCTGCTGTGCAGCATTTTATGGAACGAATATATGTGCCTTTTGGCACTGTGTTTTGAAAAACGAAAGGAACTACTATGAACGCGAAAGTTTTACGCGTATTGGAATATGATAAAGTCATTCATATGCTGGAGCAAAAAGCAACCTCGGACCCCGGACGACAGCTTTGCCGGGATCTCGTGCCCATGACCGATCTTGCGCAGATCGAACAGGCTCAGACCGAAACTGCAGATGCCCTGACCCGGATTTTCCAGAAGGGCAGCCTGAATTTCGGCAGCAATAAGCCCCTCGGCATGTGCCTGCGCTCCCTCGAAATCGGCAGCACCCTCTCTTCTGAAGAGCTGCTGCGCATCGCCGGTCTTTTGGAAAACACCGCCCGTGTCAAAAACTTCGGGCGCTCCGACAAGGACGAAGAACAGCAGGATTCCCTGACAGAATATTTTCACTGTCTCGAACCCCTCGCACCCCTTTCCAAAGAAATTCGCCGCTGCATCATCGATGTGGATGAAATTGCGGACGACGCCAGTCCTGCCCTCAAAAAAATCCGGCGGAGCATGGTATTAACCGGGGAAAAGATTCACAACCAATTAAACAGCATGGTAAACGGTTCCGTCAGAAACTATCTGCAGGATGCCGTGATTACCACCCGCGACGGACGCTACTGTATCCCCGTCAAGGCGGAATATAAAGGTCAGGTGCCCGGCATGGTGCACGACCAGTCCTCCACCGGCTCCACCTTTTTCATCGAGCCCGCAGCCGTTGTCAGCTTAAACAATCAGCTGCGTGAGCTGGAAATCGAGGAGCAAAAGGAAATCGCCGTTATTCTGGCAAATTTGAGTGCCGAAGCAGGTGCACACACCCTTGAAATCGCAGAAAACCAGCGGATTATGACGCAGCTCGATTTCATCTTTGCAAAGGCTTCCCTTGCGATGGATCAGAATGCTTCCCGTCCGCTTTTCAACGACGAGCATATCGTTCGTATCCGTCAGGGACGACATCCGTTGCTTGACCGCAAAAAAGTCGTTCCGATCGACGTCGAGCTTGGCAAAAATTTCGATCTTCTCGTCATCACCGGTCCCAATACCGGCGGTAAAACCGTATGTTTAAAAACAGTCGGACTGTTCACGCTGATGGGGCAGGCAGGTCTGCACATTCCTGCCCTGGACCGCTCGCAGCTGTCCGTTTTTACAGAGGTTTTCGCAGATATCGGTGACGAACAGAGCATTGAGCAGAGCTTGAGTACCTTTTCCTCCCACATGACCTCCATCGTCTCCATTCTGGCAAAGGCAGACGCAGATTCCCTGTGCCTGTTCGATGAGCTGGGGGCCGGGACCGACCCGACTGAGGGTGCGGCGCTGGCGATTGCAATTTTGAACTATCTGCATGACCGCGGCATCCGCACAATGGCGACCACACATTACAGCGAGCTGAAAATCTACGCCCTTTCTACGAAATTTGTTGAAAACGCCTGCTGTGAATTCGATGTGGAAACGCTGCGCCCTACCTACCGGCTGCTGATCGGCATTCCCGGAAAGAGCAACGCCTTTGCAATTTCCAAAAAGCTCGGTCTTTCCGACGAAATCATCGAAGCTGCCAAAGAGCAGATCGACGAACAGGACGTCAGCTTTGAAGACGTTATTTCCGATCTGGAAAAGAGCCGCGTTACAATTGAAAAAGAACGCCGCGAAATCGAAGATTACAAAAAAGAAATCGAAGCCCTCCGGCATAAGCTGCAGGAGAAAAACGATAAAATCGACCAGACGCGGGACCGTATCCTGCGCGAAGCGAATGAAAAAGCGCGGGATATTCTGCGTGAAGCAAAGGACACCGCAGACGAAACGATCCGCATTTTCCAGAAAGCCGGTCCCGGCGCTTCCATGAAAGATCTGGAACAGGCGCGTCAGAAGCTGCGCAGCAACATCGACGACAAAAACAGCAAGCTTTCCGTCGCTGCAAAGGACAAGCCCAAAGCTCCGGCGTTAAAGCCCGAACAGCTCAAAAAAGGCGATGCCGTGCGCATTGTTTCCATGGGGCTCAAGGGTACGGTCAGCAGCCTGCCTGATGCAAAGGGCAATCTCTTCGTGCAGTGCGGCATCATGCGCACCTCCACGAACATAAAAGACCTTGTCCGCATCGAGGAAGCGACGATTACCACGCCTACGATGTCCAAAACAAATACCGGCAAGCTCCGGATGTCCAAGTCCTTCTCCGTTTCCCCTGAGATCAATCTACTGGGCAAAACGGTAGACGAAGCCCTCGCCGCCCTCGATAAATATCTGGACGACGCTTATCTGGCACATCTGGAAAACGTCCGCGTCGTACATGGCAAGGGGACCGGTGCCCTGCGCAAGGCCATCCAGCAGCATTTAAAGCGCATCAAATATGTCAAATCCTTCCGACAGGGCGAATACGGCGAAGGCGATGCCGGCGTAACGATTGTAGAATTTAAAAAATAATCCGCAGGACGGCAATCATCTGCCGCCTTTGCAAAAACAAATAACGAGGTTCATTATGGTAAATAAACAGAAAATTCTGATTGTTGACGACGATGCCAATATCGCCGAACTCATTTCGCTGTACCTGACCAAGGAATGCTTTGATACGATGATCGTGGAGGACGGGGAATCCGCCCTCCGCGCTGTGGATACCTTCGCGCCGAACCTGATTCTGCTCGATCTGATGCTTCCCGGCATCGACGGCTATCAGGTCTGCCGTGAAGTCCGCAGCAGTTCCTCTGTTCCCATCATCATGCTGTCCGCCAAAGGCGAAATTTTTGACAAGGTGCTCGGCCTGGAGCTTGGTGCGGATGATTACATGGAAAAGCCCTTCGACTCCAAGGAGCTTGTCGCAAGAGTCAAAGCGGTGCTGCGCCGCTACAAGCCAGCTGCTGCCGTTCCGGCAAAGCCTGCTGTGGAATGTGTCGAATATCCCGATCTGACAATCAATAAAACCAATTATTCCGTTATGTATATGGGAAAAAATGTCGATATGCCGCCAAAGGAGCTGGAGCTTCTCTATTTTCTGGCAGCTTCGCCCAACCACGTTTTTTCCAGAGAACAGCTTCTGGATCAGATCTGGGGCTATGAATACATTGGCGACACCCGCACGGTAGACGTACACATCAAGCGTCTGCGCGAAAAGATCAAGGATCATGCAAACTGGAAAATCGCCACGATCTGGGGAATCGGCTACAAATTCGAGGTAAGATGACATGCGCAAAACCCTGTATCTGAAATTTGTACTCGGCTACCTGATCTTCGGATTTTTCGGATTTTTAGTCGTAGCGACGTTCGTTTCCAGTATGACGCTGGAGCATCTGAAACGGGAAAAGGCGGACTCCCTTTATAAAGAAGCTACTCTGATCGCAAATACCTACGCTTCCGACTTATACAGCAGCAATGTTTCCCTCGAGGAGGTCAAAAAACAGCTGGATGCGCTCAGCACCTACCTGTCCTCCCAAATCTGGATCATTAATCCATCCGGACGTATTATCATGACAACGGAAACACCGCTGGATGTGAAGCATGAGTCTCGCGTGGAAAATTTTGACTCGACCATCACCGCCGGTTCCTTTTATACGGTTGGTGACTTTTTCGGCTGCTTCCAGGAGGAAATGCTCAGTGTATTTGCGCCCATCACTTCCAATTTTAAAGTGCAGGGCTATGTTGTCATCCATATCCCCATGGCAAATATTCGGGCTTCCAGCGAAAGCCTGCTGAATATTTCCTATATTATGCTCGTGATTTTTTTCCTGCTGTCGCTGATCATTCTGATTTTCTTTACAGAAATGGTCTATCTGCCGCTGCGCAAGATCACGGCAGCCACCGAGCAGTACGCGGCAGGCAATCTGCATTATGAATTTCAGGTAGACAGTGAGGATGAGATCGGTTATCTGGCTGCCTCCCTGTCTCTCATGGCAAGTGAGATCGCACGCGCCGAGGATAACCAGAAAAAATTCATCGCCAACGTTTCTCACGACTTCCGCTCTCCGCTGACTTCAATCAAAGGGTATCTGGAGGCGATGCTGGATGGAACGATCCCACCAGAGCTCCACGAAAAATATCTCGGCATCGTCTTAAACGAGACGGAACGCCTGACAAAGCTGACCAACAGCCTGCTGACCTTAAACAACCTGAATATGAAGGGCATGATCCTGGAAAAATCTGTTTTCGATTTAAATTCGGTCATTCGCTCTACTGCCGCTTCCTTCGAAGGAACCTGCCAGCAGAAGCATATCGGCATCGAGCTGCTTTTAACCGGCGACCGTATGCCCGTTCTCGCCGACAAAAGCAAAATCGAGCAGGTCTTATACAACCTGCTCGACAACGCAATTAAATTTTCCCACCCTGACTCTGCGATTCGCATCGAGACAAACGAAAAGCATGGAAAGGTTTTTGTCTCCGTCAAGGACAGTGGTATCGGAATCCCGAAGGACAGCCTGCGGCTGATCTTCGATCGTTTCTACAAGACCGACCTTTCCCGCGGCAAAGACAAAAAGGGAACCGGGCTGGGACTTTCCATTACAAAAGAAATTATCCAGGCGCACAACGAAAATATCAACGTCATCAGCACCGAGGGCGTCGGGAGCGAGTTTATCTTCTCCCTGCCCGTGCAGGACAACGAAGCGTAGGGCGGGATGCCTTACGCTTTCCAGTGCAGCCGGTGCAGTTCTCCATTTTCCTGTAACCCTGCGAAATGATTCTGGCGCAGCGCTTCATACAAAACGATCGCTACGGAGTTTGACAGGTTCAGGGAACGGATATCCTGCCCCATCGGAATGCGGATACAGCTCTTTTCATACTCCACAAGGATTTCCTCCGGGATTCCGGCGCTCTCCTTGCCGAACATAATATAATCGTCCGGTCCTATTTTTACATCACTGTAAACCTGATGCGCTTTCGTCGTCGCCATCCAGAGCTTCGGCGCATCCGGCCCGCCGCTTACAAGCGTCGGATTTTTTTCCAGAAAGTCCGCAAAATTGATGTAGCGGCGCACATCCAGCAGATTCCAGTAATCCATGCCTGCGCGCTTTAACTGCTTTTCACTCAAAGAAAAGCCCAGCGGCTCAATCAGATGCAGAACCGTCCCGGTCGCGACGCAGGTTCTTCCGATATTTCCCGTATTCGCCGGGATTTCCGGCTGATGCAATACGATGTTCAACATATCTTTATCATTCCTTTTCCGCTTTCAGTTTTTTTACAAAATGCGACAGCCGCCCGATCGCAACTTTCAGATTTTCCAGGGAATAAGCGTAGGAAATACGGATGTAGCCCTCGCCGCTGTCCCCAAACGCCGTGCCCGGCACGACTGCAACCTTTTCTTCCTGCAGAAAACGCGTCGCAAACTCATCACTGGTCATGCCGAATTCCTTGATACAGGGGAACACATAAAACGCGCCGTAAGGCTCGAAGCAGGGCAACCCCATTTCTGCAAAGGCATGCAGCAGATAGCGTCTGCGCTGATTGTACTGTTCGCGCATTTCCGCTACATCGTCATCGCCGTTTTTCAGCGCCTCTACCGCCGCATACTGGCTCGTCGTAGGAGCACACATGATCGCAAACTGATGGATTTTGAGCATCTGTTTTAAAATCACTTCCGGTCCGCAGGCATAGCCCAGACGCCATCCGGTCATTGCATATGCCTTGGAAAATCCGTTGATCAGGACCGTCCGCTCCCGCATCCCCGGAATCTGTGTGATGGAAACCGGATTACCTTTATAGGTCAGCTCACTGTAAATTTCATCCGATATCACAAACAGATCTTTTTCTTCCACGATCTTTGCGATCGCTTCCAGATCTTCCCGTTCCATGATCGCACCGGTCGGGTTATTCGGATAGGGCAAAATCAGGATTTTCGTCTTTTCCGTGATTGCATCCAGAAGCTCCTGTGCCGTCAGGCGGAACTCGTTTTCCGCTTTCAATGGGATGATAACCGGCTTCGCACCTGCAAGCACGGCGCACGGCTCATAGGAAACATAGGACGGCTGTGGAATCAGCACCTCGTCTCCCGGATTTACCATCGCACGCAGTGCAATATCGATGGCCTCGGAGCCGCCGACTGTAATCATGATTTCATGCAGCGGATCATAGGACACCTGATAGCGGCGTCTCAAATAATGCGCAATTTCCTCCCGCAGCTGCTTCAAGCCGGCATTGGAGGTGTAAAAGGTACGTCCCTTTTCCAGAGAATAAATGCCCTCGTCGCGGATGTGCCACGGAGTATCGAAGTCCGGCTCGCCGACACCCAGAGAAATCGCATCCTCCATTTCGCTGACGATATCGAAAAATTTCCGGATTCCGGACGGTTTAATCGTAACAATTGTATCAGAAAGGGGATTTCTCATGGCGTAATCATCTCCCTCTGATCCTCGCATTTGCGGGTCAGGATCGTTCCGTGATCCTTATACTTTTTCAGGATAAAATGGGTCGCTGTGCTCAAAATACTGTCCAGCGTGGAAAGCTTATCCGAAACAAACGCAGAAACCTCTTTCAGGGATTTCCCCTCCAGTGTTACGAGCAGATCGAAGCCGCCGGAAATCAGGTACACTGCATGCACCTCCGGGTATTTGTAAATCCGCTCCGCGATGCTGTCAAAGCCCTGACCGCGCTGGGGTGTTACGCGAACCTCAATCAGCGCGGAAACCTTTTCGATGCTTGTTTTTTCCCAATCAATCAGTGTATGATAGCCGCAGATAATGCCCTCTGCTTCCATCGCTGCCATTTCGTTTACCACGTCAATTTCCTCTACGCCGAGGATGACTGCCAGCTCTTTTAAATCGATCCGGCTGTTTTTCTCAATAATTTTTAATAATTCTTCTCTCATTTTTTTCTTCCGTTCCTGCCGGATATCCGGCAACTGTTCTACTACTCCATCCGATAAATCGCATCCGTATTCGCCGGTTCTAAAAATCTTCGTTCCTCTCCGTTGACAATCACGCGATCGTTGTCCGCCGACAAAAATCCGATCACCGCCGCCGGGATTTTCTGCTGCTGCAGCTGCTCTGCCAGCATCTCGCCCTGATCGGTCACAAACAGCAGACTGCCGTTTCCGGACAGCTCATAAGGATTGACGTCCAGTTCATTACAGATTTCTACCGTTTCCTGTCGGATGGGAATCTTCTTTAAAGATACCTCCAGTCCGGTCCCGGCCTGCTCTGCCAGTGTCCAGAGTGCATGGAATACACCGCCTTCCGATACTGCACAGGCAAGTCCGACGCCGGACTTACCGGCGACTGCAGCCTCCGGTAAAATCGAAAAGTGCTGCTCCAGCTGTGCTACGTCGTCCAGAAGCTGCGCAGGATAGCGCTTCAAAAGGGCTTCCCGGTATGTTTTTTCCAGGCGGACAGTTCCTGCCAGTCCCGCCCATTTCGTCATTACAATCTGCTGACCGGCGCGCGCCGACAGCGCAGCGCCTGCAGGCGCAGTCCACACTTCTGCAAGCGCCTCTGCTGTCGCAACAGGCGCAATGACTGCACCGGACACATGCACTTTCACATCCGCGAGCGTAACCTGCAGCTTCTGCGCTGCTTCCTGCGCTGCGACAGTCATCTTCTGCAGCTCCTGCTCTTGACAGTCTGCCGGAAGCATCAGCTGCATGGACACCATGCGCACCTTTGCTTCTCCTTTTCCCGCTGCTGCCGCTGCTGCGCGGTTTACTGCCTCATAAACGCAAAGCTTGGCTCCCTCTGCTCCGGACCAAACAGACAGACTCTGCGCCGTAATCCACAGCTGCTTCGCTTTTTCCGGCGCTTTATCCACATTTTCAGACGTGAGAAAGGCGCAGCCTTCCCCATACTCTGCGCCTTTCACCCCTATGCCGTTTGTTCCTATTTTTCGATGAACGCTGCGTTTATAAACGTTTCCCGTTACGTTCCCTGTTTTCATAAGCTTTTCTCCATTCCGAATGCCATCGTATCAAAGCATTGCAGAGCCGGACCTCCAGCCCGGCTCTGCAATCCGCTCTGCTTTATAATCCGGTGCTTAGTTTCCCGCCGCTGCGTCCTGCTGCGCCTGTGCAGCCTGCGCCTGAGCCTCTGCGATCGCCTGCAGCTGCTCCGGTGTCAATGCCGCTGCTGCTGCCTGCTGCGCTTTGATATTGGAAATGGTCGCTTTGACCGTATCAATGCTGCTGGTCGCAATGGCCGCCTGCATCTGGCTGGTCGCATTCGGATCCGGAGAAGCAATTCCGACGGTTGCCGTTCTGGGGCTCATCTTGTAGTTGCTGCTGTTGACCTGCTCCCGGCTGACTTCCACACCGTTTTCCTTTACAATCTTCCAGAGTCTTGCCTTGTAGCCAATATGTGCGCTGCTGACGCTGATGACACCGATAGGCTGGGAAGCGTCCGCTATGATCTGATCCGCTTCCGGAACCTTTTTCTCAACCACTTCACTCTCATAATCTACGGCGCGGTTTTTTGCTCTCGTCTCTACACCATAGATCGTAAATGTAATCTTTTTATCAGCCGTATGTCCATCGATATAAATCGGATAATCCGTATTATTCACAAATACAAAATCCTTGCCGGAGGATTCTGCAATCGCCGCATCCGCAGACGGATCTACATAGGTTACGATCATAGAATGATTGTGACGTTCTGTCACTTCCAGCTCTGCCCGCAGAACCGCATTGTACAGCGTCGTAGATACCTGACAGATACCGCCGCCGATGCTGTCTACCACCTTGCCGTTCAAATAAGAACCCGCCATCTCGTAACCATTTTCGGTGGAGAAGGGCTTCACTGTATTATAGGTAGAAAACGTATCGCCGGGATACAAAGTTGTTCCGTTGATCAGGCTGCAGCCATTTGCAACGTTTTTGCTGCGGGACGCACCGGAGGTCGAATAGCTTGTCGTAAATGTTCCGAGCACATCTTTTACCTTCGCAAGCTCTTCTGTTTTTCCCTTGGGCTCATCCACTGCCATTACGAGGGCAACGTTTCCGTTTTCCCCTTTGACCCAGGAGGCCGTAAGATAATCGTAGATCGCAGCTACGGACGCATTTTCATCTACCACATATCCGGACTGTCCATCTTCGATTTGAAAGGATCCGTCAACCCGTGTCAGGTGCGCATCGATCGCTTCCACATTAAATTTACTGCAGCGCTCCGTCACAGCCTGACGAATCGCTTCTTTATCAAAATCCAGAACAACGGGGTAATTCTTTCCTTTATTCTGCAGATCCTTTTCCGCCTTATAGCGCGCTACAATATTTCCCTTTTTTCCAAGGGACACTGCTTCCGAAACAAGCTCCGGGTTTTTCCAGGAAATTCCCAGCTCAGAAAGGCTGATAGATACACTCTGCCCATCCTGCGCCTGCAGCTGCACCTGTGCCTGTCCGAGCTTATCCACATAGCTCTGAACCGCCCCCTGCGCCTGTTCCTGTGTCATACCGGAAAGATCCATGCCATCTGCCGAAATCCCGGTCTGGATGGTATCGTTCGGCGCTGCGTATACAGTCTTTCCTGCCACCGCCGTGCACGCAAACACGCACACCAGCATGGCTGCCGTCATCAGTACGGTTTTCATTCGATTCATTTTAAAATTCCTTTCTATGCCGCTTATAAAAACGACAGCAATGTAGGAACAATCATCGCCAGCACCAGAATAAGGATGATGATCGACGATATAATTTTCTGTGTCTTTTTCTTTCTGAAATTCATGCTCTGCTCCTTTATCCGCAAACTGCCCTATAACGTCTGACAAATAGCATTAAAGCACCATCTTCCATGGCTGCGCTTCCACACATTATAAAGCACTTCCCTCACTTTTGCAAGCTTCCATATGCCGCAAGAATCCGGTCGATCTGACGGCTTGCCTCGTTTTTCGTCAGCATTTCCACATCATACTCCGGTACTAGCTGATGCATGGAAAAAAGCTTTTTCAAACGTTCCTTCTGAGCTTTTGTCGCAGGCGATTCGCGTTTTACCTTGCAGATCAGCGGAACCGGCTCAAAAGCCTTTCCCCGGTCCGGGCCTGTTCCATAAAGCTCCAGTAATTTTTCATATAAAATATGCGTTGCCCTCGCGTCCTCCAGCGCCCGATGCGCCTGAATCGGAATTTCGAAATGTTCGCACAGGGCGGATAGTCTTCTGCTCGGGAGCTCTGACAAAAACTGTCTGGAAAGCTTCAGGGTATCCACGCCGCTCCGTTCAAAATCCAGCCGCATATTCACCGCCGCACGCTTCAAAAACCCATAATCGAACAAAATCCGATGTCCCACAAGGGGCAGATCTCCGGCAAACTCCAAAAAGGCAGGCAAAACGCTTTCCATCGTCTCTGCCTCATCTACCTGCTCCTGTAAAATCCCGGTCAGCTCTGTGATATGCGCAGGCAATATGCGCCCCGGATTGACAAAGGATGTAAAGCTTCCGACAATCTGTCCGTCCCGGACGCGCACTGCCCCGATTTCTATTATTTTATCCTGCTTCGGCGCAAGCCCGGTCGTTTCCACATCTACGCTCACATATTCTTTCACTTCTTTTTCCTGCTCTCCTTTTTTTGACGGTTCTGATAATCCTTACACCATTCCGTCAGAAAACATTCCCCGCATTTCGGCGTCGGCGCCTTGCAGATGGTCCGCCCCAGCGTGATGATCTGAATATTGTACAAAATCCAATGATCCTTCGGCAATACCTTCATCAGCTCATATTCCACTTTTTCCGGGTCGTCCTCTTTTGTCAGCCCCAGCTTTTTGGAAATCCGCTTCACATGGGTATCCACCACAACGCTTGGCTCGTGGAAAATATTGCCGCGGATAACATTTGCCGTCTTGCGTCCGACTCCCGGCAGCGCCGTCAGCTCCTCCAGCCCGGAGGGGACCTTGCCGCCATGCAGTGCCATCAGCCTCTGACAGCAGGCAATGATATTTTTCGCTTTATTATGATAAAAACCGGTCGGACGGATATCCTGCTCCAGCTCTTTTAAATCCGCCTCCGCAAAGGCTTCGACCGACGGATATTTCACAAACAGATCTTTCGTGACAATGTTGACCCGTGCGTCGGTGCACTGCGCGCTCAGCATCGTCGCGATCAAAAGCTGCCAGGCGTTTTCATGGTTGAGGTAGCAGATATATTCTCTCCCGTAGTGGGCGTCGAGCTGATCCAAAATGGCTTTCGTGTGTGCGTTCAATCGGCGGCCCCCTTTCCTGTCGTAGCGACTGCTTCTGCGTCCGCGGCGGTCGCCTGTCCGGCTGTCGGTTTTGCGTCCACAGCGGTCGGCAGCTCTACCACCGCTGTTCTCGCATTGTCCGTCAGGCGATCCCGGTTCTGATAATCGAATAAAATTGCCGTTTTCGTCTCCGGAACCTCGCCTCTTTTCAACATACTGATCAGCTCCCACGCCTTTTTCTGTACCGGCCAGGAAAATACCTCCAGATGGGTCATGCGCTGCAGCTGCTTTGCGTGATATTCCTCATACCCCGGCAGATATGTGCGGTTTTTCTCTTCTTCCTGATAAAACTCGACGATCTGATCATGATACGGTTTTTCGTCCAATGCAAATGCCGGTCGGCTCTTCGCATTTTCCCGCAGATACAAATCATACACCGCCAGCTCCCGGTATAACTCCATCCCATCCGGGTCTTCCTGCTGTGCAAACTCCAAAAGCACCTGGTAGCGGTGAGCTCTGGCAGGCGTATGGACAAAATATCCTTTTTCATGATAAAAATCAGCCAATTTGTCATACATTGCAAAGGGATTTTCAAAGCGGCTCTGCAGAACCGGAATCAAATGTGTGAACTGATTGCTGTTATAATACAGCTCCACCATTTCCTCCACCCGCTTTAACCGGATGATATCCCCATAGCTCAGCCATTTTGTATACAAGACCTCATAGGGCGGACAGCTCTGGTACACGATCCCATAGGTCTGTGCCATTTCTTCCAGATAGGAGCCTTTTAATACCTTCAGAAATCCGAGCTGCAGCTGCTGTGGCCTCATGCTGTATACATCATTAAAGGACCGGATAAAGCTTCCCATATCTTCATAAGGAAGTCCTGCGATCAGATCCAGGTGCACATGAATATTATATTCGGAATGGATCCGTACCACTGCATGCCGCAGCTTATCCAGATTTGTATGCCGTCTGACCGCTTCAAGGGTTTGCAGATTCGTGGACTGCACACCGATTTCCAGCTGAACCAGACCGGGGCGCATTTTTGCCAGAAGCGCCAGCTCTTCTCCGTTCAGCAGATCTGCCGAGATCTCAAAATGGAAATTCGTAATTCCATTATCGTGCTCTTGAATATATTTCCAGATTTCCATTGCGTGCTGATGATTACAGTTAAAGGTTCTGTCAATAAATTTCACCTGCGGAACCTTTTGATCAAGGAAAAACTGCAGCTCCTCCTTCACCAGTGCCAGATCTCTCAGGCGTACCTGTTTGTCAATCGAGGACAGACAGTAACCGCACCGAAACGGACATCCGCGGCTGGATTCATAATAAACGATCCGATTGGCAAAATCCTTCATATCCTTATAAAAAAACGGGATCTCACTGATATTGGTCAAGGAACGTTCCTTTGTCCGCACAAGCTCCCCGGTGATCGGATCTCGATAAACAATACCTGCAATACTGTCCAGTCCGGCCTGTTTGATTGCGCCCGGCCAGAATGCCACAATCTGCAGCTGCTGCTGTTCCGAATACCGTCCGCTGCTCTTTTTTTCATAAAAGGTCAAAAGCTCTGAAAACGTCACCTCGCCCTCGCCGACCATGATGCCGGTCAAAAACGGGAATTGCTCCAGAACCTCCTCCGCATGATAGGATACCTCCGGACCGCCCAGCCAGATGGGCAGCTCGGGACGCACCTGATGCAGCTCGGAAATGACCTCCTGCATCATTTTCCAATTCCAGATATAACAGGAAAAAGCCACTGCCTCCGGCTTTCTCTCATAAAGATCGGCAAGGATTTCCTCCACCGTCTGATTGATCGTATACTCGGCAAGCTCCACCTGTGCCGCTGCCTCCGGATGGTATTTTTCCGCATAAGCCCGCAGACTGTAAAGCGCCGGATTGGAATGAATATATTTTGCGTTCAGTGCCGCCAGTAAAAACTTCATCGATAAAACCTTCTTTCGTCAAGTGCCTGTTTGATTTCGGTAAACATAATACCACAAATCCGTTTGCTGTGCATCAACATCCACAACAAAATGCACGCGCTGCAAGCGTTCCATTCCCATGAAAAAAGGGCTTGCCGCACGTTAGTACGACAGCCCTTTCCTTTCGCTTGTGTTTATTATACCTGCTGCAGGTCTTTCTATATAGTGCACAGCAATATATCGTGAGCATAGCTCACTCAATAGCTTCGCCGTTCGCGATGAGCAGGCTTCGCCTGTTCCCGCTCTCTTGCGCTCATTATATCACGAGCCCGCGCTGACGCGCTTTATCGCCTGCTACGCAGGCTGCTCGTTCTCTAATGGCACAAGAAAAACAAATGCCGCCTTCGGCGTCGCTTGTTTTTCTTTTGTGCTCATTATATCACATTTGCAGACTTGTGCACAAAGTCATGCATTTAAGCGGTCAATAAACCGTTCAAATCCTTTTCTTCCGTCCTCCGTGCATTTATAAACGCCTGCGTCCTCCAGAACCTGCATGAACACCAGTCCAATCTCCTGCTGCACAATTTCATGGATATTTTCGGCATTTACCTCGCTGTGTCTGGTCAAAAATTCCTCCGCCCAGTCCGCGTGAGCTGCAAGCACCTCGTTTTGCCGAAGATCAGCCCCGCAAAGGATCGCTTCTTCCAGCTCTGCCATTTCTTTTTTCAGACGGGCAGGAAGCACTGCAAGTCCCATTACTTCGATCAAACCGATGTTTTCCTTTTTGATGTGGTGCAGGTTTGCATGGGGATGGAACACACCAAGGGGATGCTCTTTCGTGGTGATATTATTGCGCAGAACCAGATCCAGCTCATAATGATCGCCACGTTTTCTAGCGATAGGAGTGATCGTGTTGTGCTTCTCCCCCTCTGTCTCTGCAAAGATAAAGGAGGCCTCATCACTGTAGCTGCGCCATGCATCCAGGATCACATCCGCCAGGGCGATCAGCCGCTCTGTATCCGGACCGGAAATTCGGATTACGGACATCGGCCAGTTTACAATTCCTGCCTGTACATCTTCAAAGCCTTTGACGGTAAAGCTTTTTTCGACCGGTGCTTTTGCCATCGGGAACTCATATCTGCCGCCCTGAAAATGATCATGGCTCAAAATCGAACCGCCGACGATCGGCAGATCCGCATTGGAGCCGAGCATATAATGAGGAAACTGCTTTATAAAGTCAAACAGCTTCACAAAGGTATTATGCTCGATTTTCATCGGCGTGTGCTGGCCGTTAAACACGATGCAGTGCTCATTATAATACACATAGGGAGAATACTGAAATCCCCATCTGCTGCCGTTGATCGTCAACGGAATGATCCGGTGATTCTGACGCGCCGGATGATTGATACGACCTGCATAACCCTCGTTTTCCACACAAAGCAGACATTTCGGATAACCGCCCTGCTTTGCCAGCCTTGCCGCCGCAATCGCTTTGGGGTCTTTTTCCGGCTTGGACAGATTGATCGTAATATCCAGATCGCCGTATTTCGTTGGCGTTACCCACTTTTCATCCCTGCAAACACGGTATCTTCGAATATAGTCCGTGTCCTGACTGAATTTATAAAAGAAATCCGTCGCTGCTTCCGGGGACTTTTCATATTCCTCATGAAACCTGCGGATGATCTCGCTGGGACGCCCTACCAGACAGCTCATGATCTTTGTGTCAAACAGATCCCGATAAACGATACCATCCTCCTGCAGGATCCCGTTTTCCACCGCATAATCCATCATTTCCGTCAGAAGATCCGGCAGCCTTTTGACCGCCTCTTCTTCTGTCTGTTCTATCTTTTCCCCGAATCCATAGGGATAATCTTCTATCTGGAACAGCTCCAGCAGCCGGTTTGTCGTATAAATTTCATCCTCTGCAGACACCAGACCTGTCAAAAGTCCATACTGCACCAGTTCACGGATTTTATCCTGAATCATTGCCCTGATTGCCTGCCTTTCTTATAATACTACCGGACCGTCACCGATCTCTACCACATAAAAATCTGCCGCGTAACCGATTTTTTCCAGATAAGCCTTTCCAACCTGCTCCTGAAAGGCCTCGATTGCTTCATCCTTTACAATGCTGACCGTACAGCCTCCAAAGCCAGCACCGGTCATTCTGGAACCGATGACACCGTCTACCTTCCAGGCTTCCTCTACCAGCGTATCCAGCTCAATGCCGGTTACTTCATAATCATCCCGCAGGGAAACGTGGGACGCATTCATCAGCTTGCCAAACTCTGTGATATCGTTCGCTTTCAGCGCTGCAACTGCCTTGATCGTGCGCTGATTCTCATAAACCGCATGCCGCGCACGCTTTACTCTGACGGGATCCTTGATGGCGGACTTGTAGGTTTCAAACTGCTCCTCCGACAGATCCCCCAGCGACTCGATGCCGATCACCTGCTGCAGCTCTGCCAGAGCCGCTTCGCACTCACTTCTTCTTTCATTATATTTAGAATCGCCCAGACCGCGCTTTTTGTTGCTGCAGGAAATCACAAGCTTCGCACCCTCCAGCTGAATCGGCGCATACTCAAATTCCATCGTCGCAGTATCCAGGAAAATCGCATGATCCTTTTTGCCCATCGCGATTGCGAACTGATCCATAATGCCGCAGTTTACACCGTTAAACTTGTTCTCGGAAAACTGACCGATCAGCGCCAGATCCTGATTGGAAACCTCAAAGCCATACTGATCACGCAGGATATAGCCTGTCAAAACCTCGACCGATGCGGAAGAAGACAGCCCGGAGCCGTTCGGAATATTGCCAAACAGCAGCAAATCCATACCGTTTGTCACTTCCATCCCCTTCTCGCCAAATGCCCACATCACGCCCTTGGGATAATTCGTCCAGTCCGCTTCCTTCTCCGGCTTCAAGCCCTCAACGCTCGACTCGATCACACCCAGCTGCTCGAAATTCATCGAATAAAACCGCAGCTTCTTATCCTCACGCCTGCGTGCCACACCATAAGTACCGATCGTCAGTGCACACGGAAAAACATGACCGCCGTTATAGTCGGTATGTTCTCCGATCAGATTCACTCTGCCCGGCGCAAAATAAACCTTCGCACCGTCTGTTCCTCCAAAAAGTTCCCCAAATTTTGCTAAAAGCTGATCTTTCATCATAACCTCCCATTCCGCAGGCGCTTCGCGCCGGAGGAACCGCGAGCAGAACATCCGGTTCTGCTCTGCGATCATGGCTGCTTTGTGACGCCTGCGGCACAAACAGCCGTTTGAAGAATAAGCGACCACGCTTATTCTTCAAACTGACCTCCCATAAATTAATCTCAAACACAGGGCTCTCGCCCCTCCTGTAATTATCATACCATACCCCCTCCGTCCTGCCACCCCAAATTGTTAACAAGAACAGTCAAATTGTTGCATAACAATGAGCAGTGCCACCGAAAGGAAACCGACGGATGCGAGGAGCTTGCTCACCGGCAGACGCCGGATTCCTTCCGGTGATGCGGCGAATGCCGCCAATCCGGTGAATGCGCAGCATTTACCGGATTGCAGCACTGCGGACTCCCCCGCTCCCCAAGCCCTCTCAACACCCTTCCTGCCTACACTGCCCCGCCAGGCAACGACTGAAACAGTACAAATTAAATACAATAATTTTTCTCTCTTTATGTAATTGTTAACTTGCTAAGCTTGTTACAGCTGTTTCCAGCTTTTTTAGATATTATTCTTCATATTCATTTGAAGATAAATATCCACAATGACTATGAATACGGACTGTGTTGTAGAACGTCTCGATATATTCAAAAATCAATTTATATGCAAGAACCTTGCATTCTTCCAGACAATCACTAACATTCTTACAGGAATAACTTTCACCATTTACAAGTTCCATCAGATACCAGTAAATATCAGATTCCACATTCAGATATTGCTCAAACAAATCTATCGCTTCTTCGTACTGGCGCTGCCCCATAGAATAATACCCATATCTCAAAGCAGCAAATCTTCGCTACTCCCAGTCATCTGCAAAGAAATTTCCAACCATTAACGCACACATAATCCAATCATCATTTTATTCCGCATTGACATCTGATTTTTTGCTACAGTACTATCTATCTTCAAGTTTCCACTTCATCATCTCATCTATACCTTTTCAGTGTTATTGCAACGCACTTCCACAATGTATCCAAAACGTATTGAAAATCAGATTCGCTTAATTGCGTATGTGCTTTCATACAAATTTCTGACACTTTATATATAGGGAGAAAGGCTATATAATCCTGAAACATTTTTATGTACAGTCTCCTGTCTGTTGTCCGAGATAAAAAATCCGATATAATAATATAATTGGATATTGGAATCGGAAGCTTTAGCATAGTTATCTCTCCTCATCTCCCATTCACTGATGTGATTTGCTTCTATCACGTTACTTAATCATTGTATATGCGTATTGATTTTTCTTTCTTTTCACATCTAAAAGAAAAGTCATCATTCTTCTTCATCATCTATCGAGCCAAAGAGCTCATCAAACTTTTGCTCCAAAATTTCCTGCAGAGAACGACTATCCTCATCAAGGTTATCATCTCTCATCTGATTGTTTTCCTTACGATTTTTCTCATCATTACGCATTATATTTCTCATTGATTCTGCAAACTCCTTATGCTTATTAACCACTAATCCCAACTCCTTCCGTATTCTGAATAATATGCATTAAATCTATTAGTTCATTGCGATACTTGTTAATATCCGGCTTCTTTGTCGCATTCTTTCCAGATATAACTACCTTCATATCTTTCACAGCCGTTTCAGGATTTTTATTTTCAACAAGACAATCATATTCATCTGCTATATTGATTTCTTCAACCGCTGTTTTCAATCTCTGCACTATATTTTTCATCGGTTCCCCTCTCACCATCAATCGTCTATATACCGTCGCTGGTGGAACTGTTATGAAAATACTAATTGGAGAAAAATAGTTCTGATCTGCACTACTCTCAATTTGTCGCTTTCCATTAACATCTATCTCAAGAACAGGAATCCTGTCCATCGCAACAATGCGCTCGACTTCCCGCCTACGCGTTCCATATAGTTTCTTGCTACCCTGATACAGATTTGTTTCTAAGAATGTCCCTTCTTCTCGTGATACGAATGTATAATACTCATTTTCTGTTCTAGCCTTCCTTATTGTTACCGACCTCGCTAATTCGTATTTCTCAGAGTTCTCCCCAATAAACCTCTTTACGATAATGCTTTTCCCTACTCCTGATATTCCAGATACAATGATTAAATTCATGCCAAATATTCTTATCTCGTCCTTATTACATGAACCTTTCCTGTATAGTCATGAGCCAGGAAAACAAGTTCATTCATCGTATATTCTTCTCCAATATAATCAAACTCGATTTTCTGATACTTTGCCTACACAATAACATCTCCCTTATAATCAACAACTCCCCTTGAACCCTCTTCTGTCCAGACAAAAGCAAAATTACCACTGTACACATAAGAAATTTTCACAAAAGAATCAAAGAAGCAATAATTTTAATCTCTTCATCTTCCTCAAAAGGAAGTAATTCAAACAAAACTGCTCTTCCATCCACAATTGCCCTACCCAAACAAGTTACCATTTGCAAGTCTTCTATCATCTCTGCATCAGAAAAAATCATCTCATCTTCTCGGTTAATAATCCCCTACGTACCATCCCCTTCTCTCTTCTCTTTGAGAAAGACACGTAACGATTTCCCATATGAAAGATCACACCGCGTTCCAGTGCAAGCTGATATCCGAAATAGTCCAGCTCATAATACTTGAGTCCATGCTCTGAACCTGTTAACACCATCTCGTTCTCCTGGATCACACGATACTTCATTAATTTGAGCATACGCTTTCTCAGCTTAGGACGATCAGTGTTATTGCCTCTCAAGGTAATATACTCAAAAATTTGAAGAGAATTAAGATATTTAGAAACAGCCACTTCCTCTAAAATCGCATAATCAACGACGTCAAGAAGCTCTCGCAGTTCATCTACGCTTGTCATGCAGTACTGCACGTGTGAATGCTCAATACGCTCATCCTCTCTTGCTGCAAAAATAGGATTCTCAGGTACTGCATATGCTGCCAGATCTGCTGTCATTCTTCCGTAGGTTTTAGGATCATTCCACTTTGTATAATTCATCATATCTACTCCTTTCTTACAGGTCATTCTCAATCATGGTCATCAGCCTCTGTTCCAGGTTGTCCTGCTCCAGATTTGCACAATAGTATTCGCAGAAGTACTCAATGGTCTCCATCTGCCCTGTCGTCAGATAGTTCTGAATAAGGAGCAGTCTATTCGGTACGATTCTGTACTCACGACCGATACGAGCGAGCTTATCATAGTCGCGGAACTGCTTTCCGGACTTGATTTCGATCACGTATACAAGGGCATCTGTAACGTTTTCAATGATCAGATCAAACTCGTTTTTCAGTTTTCCATCAACGGTTGCCACCTTCGTATTCGCATAGAGCTTGAAATGCTTCCCATGCTTCTTCTCCAGCTTTGCAAGCACACCGCTAACAACCTTACGGATTGCGATCTCCATATACTGGCCATTGATGAACATCAGCGCCTTTGGACTTAATACCAGTCGACCGTGAATCATCTCGCAGTCCTCACAATAGCGGATCTCAGTGATAACGCCATATACGTTCTGACAAAGATCGATAATACCTGCCTTTCCTTCTCTGGAAATACCACTCAGACTGAAGTGAAAATCTTCTCTTTTGGCTTCAAACAAGATACGCAGCTCGTTGAGAAATCCTCTGATTTCTGCGTCCAGCTTGAGCATTCTGAGTGCAAGATTCTCTACCGCACGCGGAACAAGATCAGCCTGCATGGAATACTCGATTTTGATATTCTAACTTCTCTTAGTCAGCACATTAGATACATTGGATACAACATTCATGTTTTCGGCAGATACCGGTCTTAATGCAGTTGCGTTGATCATATTTAAACCTCCTTGTATTCCAGAATCATCTGTCTGGTTTCCTTTTTCTTCTGGTTGCGGTTGTACACAGTCTTCAAGCCCATGTAAGTGATGGGACGAACCCAGATGTCACCCTTTTCTAAGGCCATCTTACGTTCCACGCCACGGCTTGCTTTAAGCTGTGCAACCTTGTTTTTATGAATCGGATTCTTCATCTTGGTTACCTCCCTCACTTTCTAAATAGATTCTAAAACAACTGCATTTTCTCCTCATTTTCACATCGGAAAGAAAAGGTAAATAAAATCAAAAAATCCAGAATACAGGATTTTACTCTGTACTCTGGATTGATTTCTATTCCCCCGGCAACATTCTCTGCTCGTCAATGCTATTTAACTGTTGGATCCTAAGCGCTGAACTCGGATGTGTATCATATAATACGGATAAGAAGGTCTGTCCAGATGATCCTGTATCCGGTGCAAAGCGTTCCAAGAATCTTCTAAGATAGAATGCATACCCTATGTCTGCGGCAAAACGATCAGCCATAAATTCACTTCTACGCCCAAGTGCAGAGATCACCAGCCTGCTCACCTGGAGAACGATTGCCTTTGCTGCTTCCATTACAAACCTAATCAAGCCGGAAATCTTGCTGGTAATAAAGTAGGAAGCAAACGAGAATCGAAACAAGCCCACCATACAGCAGATCACCATAATGATGTAAACGCAGGCAATCAATGCAAACTGATAAAAAGCAAGAACAGCTATGATTCCAAGACAGTTTACAATAAGAACCATGTTCAAAACACTGTCGCCATTCGTAAGGTGACCAAGTTCGTGAGCGATAATGGCTTCCACAGTCCTATTGTCCAGATTTAAAGTTCCTTCTGTCACGCCAATACTTCTGGCGCCAAAACAGTAAGCATTCATTTCATCCCCTGGAATCAGGCAAACCTTTATGTTATTGGGAAGGCCGTGACCCTCCGCCATGATTTTCTCTCTGACTCTCTGATAGCAGTTATTAAGCTTTGCATGTTTAACACCCAATGTAGGATCACACAGAATTGCTCTGTATTTTACTCTTGAGACATACTCACCAATTCCCAAAGCATAGACAACAGCTGCCAACGCAATAAATGCACCACCGAAAGCGAAACACAGTAGATCGATCACCAACAGCACTGTTGAAATAATGTATCCTCTTCGCTTCATCTTAATCACCTCACATTCAATATTTATCTCCTATGATTGCGGAAGAAAAATGGAGCATAGCCGGCTAATGAAACAATGCAATCACCTGGTAATGAAATCTTATAAAAGTCTGCATCCTGAATCACACTGTGTTCCCTTAGTTCCGGCTTTCCCCCGCCATATCCGATCACAGAAACCAGATTTTTTCCATATCTGTTACTCAACAGCTGTCTACTCTTGTAGTCACTGGTAAAAAAACAGAAGATGTTCGGGAAGAGTCCCAACATACAGCTAGCTTCACTCTCTGAGTAGTTCTTTTCCAGCAATTGAACCGACTGAACCGCTGCTATCAGCCTGAATCCGTTACTCCTACCATATGCTAAAGCCGACTGAAGATACTGCAAATGACCAAGAAGACTGAACTCATCCAGGAAGAACCATACCTTCTGATCATTTTCCGCAAGACTCTGCTTGATCATCTGATCGAGGATCATGTCAAAGAAGACGATACTTGACTCTGTACTCTCTGCATAATTAAAAAGCAGGAATATCTTCTTGCCTTCTTTTAACGCACGTCTCACAGAAAATGTTCCCGGCTTCACAAAGACTCCGCCCTGAAAGGTTTCCTTTAATACGGTGCGAAGTTCTCCGAGGACACCAAGAGCCTGCGCAGTTCCACCTTCTCCAAGGTAATCGGATAAATGATGCAGTCTAGACACCTCTTTGATCAGTGTTAACAGACCTTTTCTAGTTTTACCATTCACCACGGAATCCTTAAGTGTGACTGTGTTAAAAAATCCGATCAGAGAACTGTTAGTAGGCTTCTTTCCGGTCTGCAACTCATAGGTTTCATACAGATACATCGTCAAGGACTTGAACATATCCTTTGGTGCATTGGTAAAAAATGGCTGAACTGTATTCTTATGTTTGGAGAACATGACATCACAAAGCTCAACCAGTGTCTTCTCCGGATCATTTGAAGCTTCCATCTCTGCAAAAATATTCCAGATACACTCTGGTTTGCATGCATTATATTCGAGAAGAAGATCTCCGTTTTCCGGATGATAGAATCCATCAATCATCTCTCTCTTGGTCGCAAAAATCACTGCAGCATCCTGTGCTCTCATGTTGCTAAAAATTCGCGGCATAATTGGATTACGCAGTAAATAGGACTTACCACTTGATACCTGTCCAATCAACAATGTTGGTTTTTCAAGAATAGAATCATCTATCGTGAAACCTGGTGATAACTGAATCACAGGTGCTTTACTGTTTTTCTCCACATTAGGTCTTTCCTGTAGGGTAATTTCACCATTTTGCATCTGTAACATATTGTATCCTCCCTTAATTCCTCTTCATTATCATAATTATTTTCTCAGCTATCTCCGGTGCTGTATCCGTGGCATATATTCGATACCCGTCCCATGATCCACGACTATCATTGCACTCTGTACAAAATTTAATGCCCACACCACTCCAGTGAACAAGATTTCTGGTATAGTCATCCAACAGGTAAGCTATCTTCTCTCTGATCAGAGGCATCTTGACACTCCCATAGGGAATGAAATGACAGCTGCACTCAGGCAACCATGGCAACCAAAGTCTCAGCCACTCTTTTTTCTCTTTGAGTGCAAATTCGTTATCCAGCACTGAACTTAAAATATGTACATCCACATCCGACTCAAAGATAAGACGTACTGCATCAATCAGATTTAACTCCGGTTTTCTGGAAAGGAAAAACCCTTCAGAGGACACATCTCTATAAGATGCGTCCTCCCACCTGGCCAGGACTCCATCCATGTCAACATACAGAACTTTATTCTCCAAGCCCGTCATCATCCCCTCCACCACCTCCTTCGCCAGAGTTCTCTTCTCCAGCACCTTCACTTGCTCCTTCCGATTCACCGGAAGATACTTCAGCACTTGCAGTCGTTTCATTTTCAGTGGTTCCAGCATCCAAAAAGGACGTGTCAAAATCCGTATGCTCCCATCCACTGCCAAGTCTGTCATCGACAGCATCTTCTTCACCACATAAGTCATTAGCAATATCTCTTTGTTCATCTGTCATGCCAGCATTCTGTGATGGATCAATTGTTTGATCCGCCTGATTGGTGGTATCATTCCAAGACTGCTGCATTTCATGACTGGCATTCTGAAAAGAAATATGTTGCTCATCAATGGCACCGGTAGTATTATCCTGAACTCCCACATTGATCATTGTTGCATCTGGTCGTTCACCGACACTATTAAAATTGGAAACACTCATGGAAACCGTATTGTTCGGATTTACTGCAAGATTAGCAACATTTCTCTCCACATTTGCTTGATCCTTTTGATTGACATTCGCAGCCTGCGCATCAAGATTTGTTGGGTCGTTTCGACCACCAAAACGATCAGCAATAAGGTGTCCGCCCTGATCTCCTGCCTGACGCTCTGCGCCGCCCGCACTTCTCTGTGCACCAAGATCTCTTTCACTGGTAGAGCCATTTGCTATGATTCCTGAAGCGCTCTTGCCATTAGCATTCTGTGAGTAAGTGTATTCTCCAGGGGTTCCACTATAGTCCATACTCATTTTCTTTTTTCCTCCTTATCTGCGTAAGTCAACATAACCTTCAAAGGTATCTGCCTGAACCAAACAGATTCCTTTCTGCATATCATGTATTTCCTCTTTACGATACTGAGCTTCCCATACTGGAACATGCTGCACGTAGTGGTCCACTCGATTAGTGTCCAGAAGCCGGTCCAGAACTCGGTTATTTGAAATCCTTCTGTCTCGATCGCAAGCATACGAATTTCGCACTACTGGAATCTGCCCAAATCTCTTCGTTGAAATCTCCTCACAGCTTTCCATCCTCGAGTGGGCTGTGTATATGTATCTTCGAAAATATTCATCTATCTGTTCACTCCAGTCAGCTGTATGTCCCGAGAAATAATCCTTCGCAAAGAAGTTAAAATTAATATCGGCCGAGGAAACATTCAGAAGCTGAAGAAGCTCATTACCATATTTCTTGCATCCCTCCAGCACCATCAGACTTACCTGCTTGCCGCTTCGTTTTGCTTCCAGGATGTCCCATCCAATCATCTCAAACAAAAGTTCTTTCATCTCTTCACTCATATCAGATTTGATGATGAAGCAGAGCCGATCCCCCTGTCCCAGCGTAGAAATAGATTTACTGCGATCCTTCTTCAAAGAAAAGCTACGATCAAGACGATTCAGAATCCTCTTCAAATGAATACGGCCACTGGAACAATCTGAATAATCTTCAACCCAATCTCTGCAATCATCCTGTGTCATTTCGCCGTTAGCAACTGCTGCATTCAATGCTCTCTCAACAGCAGAGGCACGCAGGTACTTCTGCAGGAGTGCCTCATCGCTGGCATGAGGGTCCTCCCTAATCTCATTTTCAAGTTCTGTCAGAAAATCAATATACGCCATCACATCATCAGCTTTTTCCTGATCAACACGACACCTTTTCAGGATTTCCACCATTCTTTCCTTCATATCAACATCACTGCCTGAAAAAGCAGGGAAATACCGATGTGCATAAGAAGGCAGATAGCCTTTATTTCTTGAATCGGATTCAACAATCTGAGAAACCGCCGGAAGCATATCTTCGGAAGCAATTACCACCTGCACAAAATGCTGCTCCGCAGCCTTATACAAAAGGTTCTTAAAAACAATAGCCGTTACTGCTTCGTCATCTCCCGAGCACATCCAACCGCTGATGTCACGATTCATCAAACTCATGATTTCATTCATCCATTCTCACCCTTTCTAAAAACTGTTATCTAACCGCACTATCAATATATCGAAATGCCAACATATCGTCCTTCACATATCGTTAAAAACAGTTAACAGTATTTCTAACATGTCATTTTTCTTATAAATTCCGGAGTACAATTACAGGAAAGTACCTCAGAACTACTTTCAAAAATTGATCGATCTAGAAGATGAACCATCCCCCAATGATATAGAGGATCTTTTCTGCTGATTGCATCAGTGACATCTATATAAAACCAACCACCACGAAGAAATACCATATTCCAGGCATGCCCTTCTCCATTCCGTGTTCCACGTACATACCTGCAGGGAATTCCTAACTCTTTAAAGATGGAACAGATAGCCAGAGATATGCCCATGCAAACAGCCGTATTATTTATGATTGCACTATATGCGGTATATTCCAGTTTCGGAGAGTTTTCTATACGTCCATAGTTCCAGTTGTTTACACAGTATCGAACAACCGCATAGGCTTTTCTCCAATCTTCGATACCACTCATCTTAGCCTGACATACTATCTCATTGATCTTTTCTGCTGTCTTTGCCTTTCGGTCTGACCATTCCCTGTAGCTGCAGGAATATTGAAAGCGAATGACCTGTGCCATATACCTGCATTCTTCCATTCGTTTTGTTTCAGACGATAGTCCTGATACATAACAATTCAACAGCTGATAGGATTCCAGCAGACTGCTTTTCTCTCCCTGAATTTGCTCAAACATATGGACCGGATACACAATACATAAATCTCTTCTATGTAGGCTAGCCGCGTAGATCGCTGCTTCTCGCAGTTCAGAAACAGATTCAACCTTCACTACCGACGAAGAAAGAGTATCTGTATATTCGACATGAAGTATCAGTTTTGCCCACAAGCCATAATCTTCGACTTGAATCTGGAGTGTTTTGATACATAAAATCAATCGAGGGTCTGCCTCACATACCGCGTGAAGAACAGATCCCTCCCTGATAACTTCTGGCATCACGTTAACCGAAATACTCTGATCACATTTCGTTGCCATATGTTCTGCAAAGACAGATGCAGCCGCTCTGAGTGTGTTACAAACCATATCATGCCTCCCTATACAAGAAAGTAATCAAGCAGAGCAAACACCAGCATGAAAACCATGTTGTTGAAAAGAAGCTTACGGATCTCCGCCACATCGAACTTTCCGTTCTTGATAAAAGCGTTAGCAACCACTGCAACAACAAATAAGATTAGACTGATCAGTGCAAACATATAGGAATACGCTGCCAGAGCAATAAAACCACGTTCAAAAATCTTGTTAATCATTTTCTCTTCCTCCATGTGTGAAAAACATTTGTCATTTGGCCTTCAATTGCTTCCAATCTATTGGTTAGCCTTTCAAAATCGTGGAAAGTAAAATGCACATCTGTATTTAACTGTGCATGCAACTGAGGCACACGCATCTCTGTCCGTATTGAAGGGTGTTCTATCAGCCCGAAGGCTGTCACCAGAATCAATGCAGTCAGTATCGTAGCAATTCTTGCTGTTTTAGCTGTCTTCCTTGTCCAACGGATCAGATACCTTAGCAATGGATTGATTGGCTGGTATCTTGGCGCGTTATCTTTGACGATATATCTCTCCTCATCAAAATCTCCTGCAGAACATTTTTCACGGAACTTCTCGTCATAACAGCTCTCACAAACAAACAACATACTGTCAACATTGCCATTCTGGTATTGAATGTAATAACCTTTCTGTGTAAAACACCCACATCCCGGTTGCTTGCATTCCTTCATTGTGTTAAGTGTTACCTTCTTGGCAATGTATCTGCTCATGTAAGAATCACTCCAATCTCGTCAGTCTGACTATGTTTATCTTTAACTGCAATCTGAATTTCACTATTACCTCCGACGATCATATAAATGATATCCATCAGCATGTCATCCAGAGTCTTGTTATCCAGAAGATTAAAATCCGGAGATCCGCTTGGGCTTGTTCTGTAAAGACCTACAATAACAATTCCTTCTGCTCTGGAAATCTTTCTCAGATTCATGACATCATCCTTGGTAAAAAAATTGATGATTCCTTTGCCTGCCTGAACGCTATCGATCATTTTTTCCACTACAATCTTATAGCCTGTATCGGTAACTTCTTTTTTACCCATTAGATACCCTGCATGGAATCCCGGTTTTTTACCTTCCGGAGCAATCTGTTCAATAGCATTCATGTTCAGCTCAACTACCTTTGCTGCAAGTGGATAGTCTCTACTGCCGTTTGTTTCATAACACTCCTCGCAAACAAATCTGGCCATGCTGCTATCACGGAGCATATAACCATTCTGTGAAAAACAGTGACAAGAAGTGCATTCCTGATGCTCCGGCAAACGTGTGATCATCGCGATTTTTCTACTCATCTCTTATTCCTTCCTTTCAATAAACTCTTATCTGCTGTTTACAAAATGATTATATGAAAATACGGTTTCTCCCTCATTTGCATATCGGAAGAAAAGGTTATACTATTTCATTGTTTCTGTACTTATTCGTTTCCAATCCCATCTGTATTTGCATCTGCATCAGACATAGCTCCTGCATCCATATCCTGTGTACTAATAGCGTCCTGCTCTGCATCTAAAAAAGATTCATCGAAATCGCTTATGTTCTCCATTGGCTCTTCTCCTTTCTCCATCTGCATGTCTTCTTGCTGAACTGCACTATCACTATCCTTCGATTCAGATTTTTCTTCCGTTTGTTCAATTACCGCCGGAAATTTTGCATCTCGATTGATTACTGCACCATTTTGGTAACCACCATCTGTCACAACCTGAATTGCTCCACCCTCACGCGGTTGCTGCTCTGGATCCATCATAGAAAACTTGCTCTGTGGGGCGATCTCTCCCATTATCAGATTCTGATCTCTTCCAAGCTCAACTGTCGTCTCAAACTCAGCAGTATTTGTATGCGGCAAAGCTCCGTTGTTGATCCTGTCAGCTGGAGTATTCCCTAATGATCCTTTTGATACAAACACTCCGGAACTTCTCTCTATGCCATGTGTTGTGACAAAACGTTCGCCTGCATGAGCATGACGGACTTCCATTCTGTTATTGGATGAAAAAGAATTCTTAAGATCACTACGAGCTTCCTGGCTAATCCCTCTAGAATCCATCAGCTTATTGAAACCTGCATTATTCAGCTTTGCACTCTGATCAGTCAGCCCCGACTGCTGATAACGACTGGCTACTGTATTATTATGAAATTGTTCAACATTTTGGCGAATATACTCGTTTCTGTCCATATGATATGTTCCTCCATAATCAAGCAGGGGAGAAGCTCCTCCTTTCCTTCCTCTCCCCATACATTATTTATCTCTTCTTTCTATTACGCCTCCTCATCCGTAAAGCACAGTTTCACAAGGTAATCATGTTCATCTCCCTCAACCAGATAGATATGCTCTTTCGGAAGCTGCAAGAGAACAGTATCCACTCCGCAGCCCTCAGGCACTTCGATCTTGGCATAGGCATCAGTGCTCCTGTAGGCTACAGGGATATTCAAACTCCATTCCAGATCAAGTCGGTATGAAGGAATATCTTCCTGAAAAACTGCATTCATCTTCTCCCAAAGTTCATGCTTCGGGTGAGTTCTGTCGAATTCGATTCGATGGATCACTTCAGCTTCAGTTAAAGTATCAAACAGTTCGCTTCTGATTTCGGCTGGAAGCTTACCATACTTAAAGGTTCTAAGTGCCGCCTTGTCACGAACAAATCCGTTTCCAACCGAGTTCAGGATGTACTTCCATGCAGTTTTTGCGTCTTCGGTCTTTCCAAGCAGGTATTTCAAAGCCAGATCCATGGTCATGCCTGCAATCTGTGCAGAAAATCCCATGACCTGAGCCTGTGTTTCATCGGGAATATCACTACAGCTTCTGCGTTCTTCCAGAGTCTGACGGTAACCATTTCCCCAAACATACTCCAGATCTACAACTGAGTCAGCAGGAAAGCTTACCACGTTTCCGGTGAACTGATCTCCGATCGTTCCGGTTCCGCAGGTAATATGAGGAATATGATACAGCTTGCATCCACGGTCGATATACTGGCGAACCGCCGCACTGTCAACCGGTGAAAGTACAAGATCAAACTGCTCGAAGAATCCCCATCCCAGATCACAAATGTTAGCATTGATGCCTGTCACATTAATTGAGAAACAGCTCCTCTCAGCTGCAACTCGGGCAAGTTCCAATGCCTTAGGGCGTCTCAGTGAAGACTCATTCACCATGCTGGATCTAGGCAGGTTCCAATACTCGTAAGCATCCATATCTACAATGGTAATGTCGCTGACTCCGCTGTTCATGGCATACTCAACAAGAAGATTACCAATCGTACCGGTACCAACAATCAGAACCTTCTTTCCCTCCAGTTCATGAATCGAATGAAGAAATCTTTTATCAAGCTCCGCCTTCTGGACCTCGGTATAGTTACGGGTCGTATGAAATGAGGACTTTTTTACATTCTTGCCGCCGACAAAGTACTCTTCATCCTTCTGTGTTACACATTTTGCAAACATATACTCACAGGGGGCAGTATCTGCAATGGAGAGGTTACACTTATGAAATGTGAAGTCCAGATCCTTAAAGATTGCTTTCCAAGTACCGTAACGAGGGGATACCACCATGTAAAAACTGTTATCTCTGGACTGATGCATCATCGTATGATCAACTCCAGACCAAAATGCCTGATACTGAGCATGGGAATGAATGTTACCAATGATATGCATCTCCGGACAGTTCTTCTTGACATGCTTTACAGCATTCATGAGATATTCGGTTGTAAACTCAAAGGTACTAGTTGTGCCGATACGCTCCTCTTCATACAGGTCACAGACATGCACCGTATATTTGCCGATAACAGCATCCTGAGAAACATTTCCGAGAAGAATACCTCCACATTCGTGCATCGGATCACGATAAATCATGCCGTTGATCTTTGTAATAGCTACCTTATCAATAATTACGTCAGCGTTCTGATCTGACATAGCGTTCTGAATCATATCTTTCTTCATCCATCTTCCTCCTTAGGCAGCGTTCATGAGCATTGTGATTTTGTTACACCAGCGCTTGTTCACATATCTTTCAAGCTTTCTGCGATCAGAAATAAACGGCTTGCACTTTAAAGTTCCAATCACTCTCTTCTGCTGTGCCTGGGCGTTCTCGAGTGCTTCCATCTTCACTCCCATAATTCCGGATGCGCAAAGACCTACAGTAACTGAGTCCTTAGTGACATTCTGGAGAGACAGGGTTTCGATGATATTGGCAATGAAGTCTACAGGTCGTTCTCTCTTACTGTTGTCCCAGCAAGGATGACCATCGTTGTACACATGTGGATGAGCAAATTGATTACCCATGCTCTCCTGGTAATATCTGCACTGCGCCTGCTGGATCGGAGTGTAATGCACATTGCCATTTCTCACATAGAACGTTGATCTCGGAAACTGCACATATACCTTACCGGTACGAGTGGAATTTCGCAGCGGATATCCGTTGAACTCCATAATGATAGAATTACCATCAGCACTGTAATATGTATTGGAAGTAAGACCAGCACCAAGGCAATCGGTTACGATACTTGCTGCGATCTTAGTAAGGTCCATCGTGTAATCTCTCATCATATTCTCATCATCCTCCTTCTTCTTACGCTACGATACTGGATACGCTGACCACAAATGTAGGTACCTGGCCTTCGCTCTCGATGTGTGCCATCTCCTCCTTGATAGCCGGCTGGTTACAGAGAGCTGTTTTCCAATCTGCCTTGATCGAGTCTCCTTCAATGCTGAGCAGCTCAAATGCGGATTTCGCTTCATCGATATGTCCATCCATAAGCTGGTCGATTGCCTTCTGGTTGGAGAAGATCTGCGTTGCGGCAGTCGCGTCCTCCTCATAGAACTTACGGATGATGCCCATAGGGCTGTCTGCTGTATCGATGTCACGGTTAATAGTTACGCCTGTTACGGTCTCAAGTGTTGCTTTCATTCTGAGTTTTCTCCTCTTTCTATCTGTTAATTCGGTTGATTGATTACATACATTGTTATATCAAAAGCCTTGACCAGCTTCCGTTTGCTATCGGAAATAATAGTTCTCAAAAAAAGCATCCTTACATTTCTTTCTACAAGTCATTTCACACCACCTTATCTCCCTTATCTCCAGGGTAATATTTCATGCCTGATTGCTTCATGCCACTGCTGTCATAGGCTTCAATACTGTTCATGGTTCCGGACACTTTACCAGAATTGCCACAGTAAGCACAGGTAAATGTACCTTTTCCGTCATAGCAGGTAATGCGTTTGCATTTGCCACATCGAACAATATCCTTATTTCCGCAGACCGGACAGTGATATGTTCGCCCGACATGAAGACCATTCGTCAGATTGATCTTTTTATATCCAGCTTTGGCACCTCCTCCGATGCCATTCGAAACATCGTCGCTGTAGCTTCGTTCTCCGCGGAGCATGGTTAGTTTTCCTTTCTCATGCCCCAGAAGGATATCGAATGATTCTTTGGTTATGCTGCATCTTGCCGGAATTCGTTCCTCCGCCAGAGGTTTCTTGGCTTTTTTGAAGATTTCCATCAATGTTCCCATTTGTTTCACACTCCTTTGCTTTTCATGAGTCAATCATACTAAAATCTCAGATTGCACTCAGTTTGGTATCGGAAAGAATAGTTATCGTTTTCCCAATCAACGATTTTTTGATCGCTGATCAGTTTTTTATCATGAGCCCGCATTTTCCTCTGATTCCTCTCATCTGCTCTCTTCTTCTGTTTGAACTAGATTTATGTATTCCTGATATTCCTTGCTGTTGAATGTATCAAAACGACTATAGATACCTGGCTTTCTACCAGTTTGCATAACAAAGATTTTCCCCATGTCTTGATATAATACGTCGTCATAAGGAATATTCATCTGTTTAGAAACCATTTCGCAGCTTTTCATGTCAAAGCCTCCAGGAAAATAGACCTGCACCGGGAAATTCTGTCTAATAATTGCTGCTTTATCAGAACCATAAATAGCTTCTAATTGACTCTGACTCTGCAACAAAGCCATAACCGAAATGTACGAGGATCTCATAATTGCAATATCTTTCTCAAAATCTATTATTTTGCTTGAACAGCTAAAATCATCGAAATAAAGTCTAACTGGTCTTGGAAGATGATTGCCGGGGCACTGTTCTGCATATTTCATTAACTTCTTAATACATGTCTTAAAAAACAAATTCATATAATATTCTTGCCAAGGCTCTGTAGCACTTGAAATAACAATAATTGCATATTTTTCCGATCCTATTTTCTTAAAATCTATAGCTTCTGCATTTCTCATCATGTGTCTGATTGATTCAGGAAACATTGTTTCTATCGCACTGGAAAGTGTATCTCTAACACATGAAGCTGTTTTGTTCGGAAGATTATGCCATGCATTAAACTTTCTCACAGCCATCGCTTCCGGGTCTTTTCGTTCGATTCGCTTAAATTCACGATCTGCATCCGTTGAAATGCCCCTACTATCTTCTTGAACCTCAGTAAGATCAAATAGTTTCAGAAAATCAAGAGTACACGGATCATCATAAAGCATCATTGCTCCCGCAATTATTCCTTCACAGAGTTTAATGCTATCTTTATTCCAAAAATCATCGTTTGTTTTTTCTAATACAGACAACACTATTGCGGATGCTGTGGAAGTAATATCCTGAAAACTCTCTATATATAGAATCGGATCAAAAGATACTGTACTCTTTTCTGGCGAAGAAATATCCAGAACTCCAACCGAATAACCTTTCTTCTTTAAAAACCTCTCCATTTTGTATGCTTCTGCCGGTTTTGCATATGAAACTATAGGATTTGATAAGTTCGATTTTGCAACGGTTGGAAAGAAAATACTCGTTGATTTCCCACAACCGCTACAACCGTCAACCATTACATTATCATTTGGCCTTTTTGTTCCAATATCATCTCCGGGTAAAACATAATTATTTGCAATAACAATAGGATCTGTTCTCATCGTTTCTTCCTCCTAAATGTATTCAACGATTTCGTCACACAACCCAAACTCAACACTTTCCTCTGCGTTCATGTAATGATCAAACGAAATGGCTGCCTCTACCTCTGCCAGACTCTTGCCTGTATCTTCAGCAAGTAATTCAACAGAACGCCTTTTTGTTTCCATAATCGTCTCTGCCGTTTTTTGTATTGTAGTTGCTGACCCAGAAACCCCACCTGAAATAAGCGGTTCATGTATCATAGTTTTGCTACTTTTGAGTATTTTTCTATGCCCTTTAGGACCTGCCGCTAGTAAAATTGCTGCCATTGATGCCGCCATCTGAACACAATAAATAGTGACTTCTATTTTTTTCTTTTCCAGACCTTTGATAATGTCTCGTATGGCTAAGCCTGCATCAATTACACCACCTGGTGAATTGATATAGATATGAATAGCACGATTAGGGTATTTTTGTTCGAGATACATTATCTGTTGCATAAATGCATTCGCACTTTCATCGGTTATGGCATCTGTAATGTAAACTTTTCCCTCTTCAAGCAGAAATGTTTCTAAAGGAACAAGTTGTGTTGTATTGGCGGTTTTATACATTCCCTGTATTGTGCGCATTACGCAGCACCTCCTTCCTTCTTGCCATCAAACGGATTAACGCAGATTTCATCAGAAGAACCTGCATCATCCGATCCCTCAGTAGATTCATCCTCACCGTCTTCAGTAATGCCAAGTCTTGCGGCGAGACGCTCGATCATGTCAGCAATATCAGTGCCCTCCATGTCTTCTCCCACTACTTCAGAGAGCATAGAACGGAGCTCATCATCCGGAGACTTCTCACACTTGGCAATTGCCTCTTTAGCTGTGCAACCTGAGAAGATGATGTCCACAATACCAGGAGCATAGCGCTTGAACATCGCTGCTGTGCAGTGAATGCTGTTCTTGATCACCTCGGTAGAAGGCATCAAATCTTCACAATCGATAAAGCTTCTGAAACGGATTTCTCCATCACGGAAGTCAAGTTCGAAGCAACCGTTTTTAAGACCATAGTTCGCACGACAGAGGAATTCTGCCATCTGTGCCATCATGTTGGCATCAGTGTGTTCTGCACCAATCGGGCACATACCATAGAAAACGATCTCATCCTCATGAACATCTACAATGTAGTTGATCTTCTGAATCTTGCTCTTAACTCTGAGACCGAAGTCAAATACGCCGGTGTTCTCATCAAAAGAGAAGTGCCAGTCATCATCTACAAGAAACTGCTTAACAATGTTTACGAGGTCCTTAGAATATTATATTTACGCATGGAATTTTCTCCTTTCATTCCTTACAACAATCATCACAACTATTTTCTGTCGCGTTGGTGCTCCAATCCCCGTAAGTTTTCAGCCGCTCTACGGTCGCTGTGGCATGAACTCTACGCCCCTGCCACCAGGCGGTACGTTCATCTCGGAAGTACAAGGATAGTTTATTAAATATTTCTCCTTTACTCCTTCAGCCATCCGAAACAAAAGTTACAACAGTCGCCGCCACCCCTTCAAGGGGTGGCTCGGCTCGCTGGGTATAACCCCTTGACACCGGACAGCGTCTCAAGGCGCCCAGACTTTCTCTTCGTTCAAGTCACTATTGCACTTGACGCGTTGCTTATGCCCCTTGAAGGGGCGTTTGTACTACTTCGACTTAACCCTTAAAAGGGTTTTCATATTCTTTTACACTTAATTTATCTTGCATGATATCGTTCTTTTCCTGATCTTGGATATACTTTTTGATTGTCGCTTCATTTACCCCTACTGTGCTGACATAATATCCTTCTGACCAAAAATGTCGATTTCCAAACTTGTACTTTAGATTTGCATGTCTATCGAATATCATAAGTGCGGACTTGCCCTTCAAATATCCCATAAAACTTGACACACTCATCTTCGGCGGAATGCTTCCCAGCATATGAATGTGATCTGGCATTAAATGCCCTTCGATGATTTCTACTCCTTTGTAAGAACATAACTGTTTCAAAATATCTCTTATATCAACTTTTAATTGATTATAAATAACTTTTCGTCTATACTTTGGAGTGAATACGATGTGATACTTACACATCCATTTTGTGTGAGCTAAATCATAATTCTTATTCGCCATAAAATCACCTTTCCTTTCTTACAATAGTGCCTGAACAACTCTATTGTAACGGAAAGGTGATTTTTTTGTACAACGCTTTGTCTCCACCCGCAAAGCAGGTGGTTTTTTGTTTCGGGCATCTCCATTTTTCGGAACACGAAAAACTCCAATACCCTCAACAGGATAAATCCCATAACAAAAAGGAGACGTCTCTCACGTCTCCTCATCAGCTTCCCGTTCTATGCTTTCCCGCCGCTTTTCCTTATTCAGCCCACCGCTCGTAGGAGACACGCTGCTCTTTAAAAAGCTTGCGCGCATCACGGCGTTCTCTCCGAACTTCGAGCGGATCTGGTCGATCGCCTGATTCGCTTTTTCCAGCTTTTCGTAATCTACCGAATCAAACAGGCTGTACTGACGATATTCGAACTCCGTCAGCCGCGTTGCCGTCACGTTTAAAAGACGCAGTGACTTTTTCCCGTCCCACATCCGCATCAGAAGCGTCCATGCTGCCCGGTAAATTTCCTCCGTCACATCCGTCGAAGATTCCAGCTGCATCTGCCTGCTGCTGTTTTCAAATCCTGCCGTGCGCATTCCGACCGACACGCCGCCCGCCTTTTTGTGCTCTGCACGCAGCCGGATTCCGACTGTTTCGCATAAAGAGAGCAAAATCTGACGCGCATAGGCAGGGTCTGTCACGTCCTCCGGCGTCGTGACGCTGTTTCCGCATCCTTTATTTTCCGCATCCATATCGAACATTCCGGCGCTTTCATGCCCTCTGGCATACTCCTGCAGCGCAAGCCCATGCTTTTTCATATGCGCAAAAAGCATCCCGGAATCCGCCTGCGCCAGATCCCCAATCGTATAAATTCCCAGACCTTTCAACCGTTTACAGGTCGATTTTCCGGCAAACAAAAGATGATCCACTGGAAGGTTCCACAATTTTCCAGGAACTTCCCCAGGAAACAGGGTGTGCACCAGATCCGGCTTTTTGAAATCCCCAGCCATTTTAGCGAGCAGACGGTTCGTCGAAATCCCGATATTGACCGTAAATCCGAGCGTTTCTTTGATTTCACAGCGCAGCTTATTGGCAAACGCCTCCGGTTCACCGTACATTCTGCCAAAATTCTCAAATTCTGCCCACGCTTCATCGATGCTGTACGGAATCACCGCATCCGTATAGCGCCGCAACAACGCGCGCAGACGGTTCGACTGTTCCACATAAACTGCGAAGTCCGGCTTTACGACAATTAGCCCCGGACATTTCCGACGTGCGGCTGCCAGAGGCTCTCCTGTTGTAATTCCATATTTTTTGGCAGGCGTACTTTTTGCAAGCACAACGCCATGCCTGGATTCTTCATCGCCACCAACTGCCGATGGCACTGTCCTTAAATCGAGACTGCCCGGCTGACCGCGCAGCCTCTCCAGCGCACTCCAACTCAAAAAGGCGCTGTTGACGTCGATGTGGAAGATCAGCTTTTCCGATCTCATTTTCCTTTTTCTCCCCGCAAGGTATTTCCGTAAATCTCCAACAGGATTTTAATTATTCTGCGGATTCGTTTCCGGGTTTCCGGATCGAGATTTTTCAGACTTTTCAAACAGCTTTTGAGATTTTCCTTCCAGTGTTCTGAAAATTCTGTCAGCGTCGTCACGCCGGTCTGGTCTATTACCTGAAACAGTGTTTCGACAAACAGCTGACGTTCTTCCTCTGGAAGCGTAAAAATCCACTGGTTCAGTGCTTCGTTCATCCGCTTCTGTTTTGCCTCGATATCCACTGCCTTGACAAACTTTCCGTCCTCAATCTGCCAGGTAAACGCATCATGCTGCAAAATGCCGATCCCGGAGCTTTTTACAACCTCATACTGTTCATAATTTTGTAAAAGCATCCCCACCAAAGAGGAATACGGCAAAATCCGGTGCACACGGCTTCTGATCTGCTCATAGGAATCCCCTTCAAACACTTCCGGCAAAAATCCCGGACCGTCCAGGCTATAAATATCCGTAATCCTGCGCTGCACGCCGGTTTCCGCCCAGGTCGCAGCATAGGCAGCCAGGTTTCCGCCTTTGGAGTGTCCGCATACCATAAACGCTCCCGGGAGCTTGCAGCCGACCTGATTTAAGTACACACTGCTCATCTCCTGGGATGCCAGCGGTTTTCGAAATGCCAGCCGGAAATCCTCTTTCCAGCCGACAACCGAATCATCCGTTCCGCGAAATGCCACCACCGGCTCACAACCTTCCGGGAAAAAAGTGACTGCTCCGAACTGCGCCTCCTGCTCTTCCTCCATCCGCTCCCGATAATAATTGCAGCGCATCGTGCGAAACCGTCTTCCAGCAAGCAGCGCATTCCAGAGCTTTCGGTTATTTTCCCCGTACCACTTATCTGCAAACACTGCAGAAAGATCAGCCGTCCGGTCGATTTCTTCCAGCGTCACACTCTTTTTGTGCTGCGCAATCGTCGGCACAGCACTCCCGAAATCAAAATAGGACAACTGTGCCAAAATCAGGACATCCACATCGCAAAACGCCCGCTCTGCAAACGCCTGATCGCCATACTGAATCAAATAATCTATGACATTTCCCATACGCTTCCTCTCAGATTTTTTTATTTATGACAATAGAATGCTCGCAGAGCGTGCATTCTATTGTTTATGTTACACACCAGTGCTGCACTTCTGTGCACATACGGCGCACTTTTTGCACGCCGCATCCACTTAAAGCACTAGCGATCAAACTGTTTTATGCTGCGCCGCGGCTGCTGCCGCCCTTGCACGCTTCTTCAAATTCCCTTAATTTCTGCTTTGCAGCGGCGGACAGATTCTTCGGCACATCGATCTGAACCGTCACATACTGATCTCCGTGTACGGATGCGTCTTTCATCGAAACGATGCCCTTGCCTTTTAAACGAATCCTGCTGCCGGACTGCGTACCGGGTTTAATCCTGCACACAACCTTGCCGGTCAGCGTCGCAACCTCTGCTTCGCCGCCGAGCACCGCCGTCGTAAACGGGATTTTGACCGTTGTATACAGGTCAGCGCCTTTTCGTTCAAATCCAGGTTTTTCCTGAACATCTACCTTCAAAAGCAAGTCGCCGTCACCTGCCAAGTTGCTTCCGGGCATACCTTTTCCGCGCAAACGGATCGTCTTGCCGGATTCAATACCCGCCGGGATTTTAACCTGAACGGTAGATATCTTGCCATCCTGTCCCTGCAAACTGATCTTCTTTTCGCAGCCAAATGCCGCTTCGTCAAAGCTGACGCTGATCTCAGCGCGCAGATCCTCGCCTCTTTGAGAGGAGCCAAAGCCGCCGTAGCTGCCGCCGCCAAAATCGAAGCCGTCAAAACCGCCAGTGTAGCCATTGCCGGTCGAGCTGCCAAAGCCGCCGGTATAGCCGCTGCCTGCCGTGCCCCCGAAGCCCTGGCTGTAACCATCAGCTCCGCCGAATCCACTTCCAAAATGCGTCCGATAGCTCTTGCCGGACTGCTTCTGTCCGGATTTACCGTGAAACATGCCGCCGAACAAATCTCCAAACAGGTCATCCATATTTCCACCCTCAAAGTGGAACGAATGGAATCCACCATTTTGTCCATAGCTGCCCTGTGGGCCCGCACCGGCGCCACCTGCCCCACTTCCGTCAAACGCCGCGTGACCATACTTATCATACAGCGCTTTCTGTTTCGGATCGCTCAATACACCATACGCCTCTGTAATCTCCTGAAAGCGCTGCTGCGCCGTCGGATCATCCTTATTCACATCTGGATGATATTTTTTTGCAAGTTTTCTATATGCTTTTTTAATCGCATCGGCATCGGCGCTTTTGGAAACGCCGAGCACTTCGTAATAATCTCTCTTTGCTGCCATTGTTGCCTCCATTCTGCAAGAGCGCAAACATCCCCGGATCACTTCCGGGGATGTCTCTTACCGGTTGTCGATCCGGTCATCATCTTTGTTCTACATGTACTATAACACTGTTTCAAAATAGTGTCAATGGAAGCCAGACAGTTCACAAAAATTTCACGCTTCTTTCAACGCGTTTAGCAGCTCTTCATAGGTTTCCAGTGCCGGAATCTGCGGATAATCTGCTTTGATCTGCTCTGTCGTGCGGAATAAAAATCCGCTCTTTCCCGCTAAAATCATGCCAAGATCGTTATAGCTGTCTCCACTTGCGACCGTTTCAAAGCCAATCGACTGCAATGCCCGCACGGTTGTCAGTTTAGAATTTTCCACCCGCATCTTATAATCCGTGATCTCGCCGTCCTCTGCTACCACGAGGGAATTGCAAAAAATTGTCGGCCAGCCGAGCTTTTTCATCAGAGGCTGTGCGAATTCCGTAAAGGTATCGCTGATAATAATCACCTGCGCAAAGCTGCGCAGTTCATCCAGAAACTCCTTTGCCCCCGGAAGAGGGTCGATAGAGGCAATCGTCTCCTGTATTTCTTTCAGTCCGAGCCCATGCTCTTTTAAAACAGAAAGGCGCCAACGCATCAGCTTATCATAATCTGGTTCGTCCCTCGTCGTTTTTTTCAGCTCCGGAATTTTGCTCGCCTCCGCAAAAGCGACCCAGATTTCCGGTACCAGAACTCCTTCCAGATCCAAGCAAATCAGTTTCATCTTTTTCCTCCATTCTGCCCATTTGCAGCATTTTTATTCTCTCTGCGATTATATCGTGAGCATAGCTCACTCAATAATTTCGCCGTTCGCGATGAGCAGGCTTC
>OJUG01000422.1_pt1 | contig 67527 bp, 68 predicted proteins | sample 1599841 | NCBI WGS metagenome assembly OJUG01 (sample SAMN04168659, study PRJEB22393) | human gut metagenome | biome: human gut microbiome; feature: stool | host: Homo sapiens | collected 2014-05-12 | reverse complement strand
GCAGGCCCTGTTCGCAGGCAGCTTGGCGCAAAAGCGCAGCTTTTTCGACAAGCTGACCGTGGCTGCAGCAGACGCTGCGGCCATGGTTTTTGCGGTTTCAGTTGGGAAGCTTCTGCGGCGCCAGCGCCGCGCGCCGGGCCAGTACGCCCCGGATGCACACGCAGTACACGGCGACGGAGGCCAGCGGCCCAAGCACATCGGAGATGGGCTCGGCGTAGAACACCGCGTCCGCGCCGAAAAACGCGGGCAGCGCGAACACCGCCGCGAAGTAGACGGCCTTGCGCCACAGCGAAAGCGGCAGCGCCAGCTTCGCAAGGCCCAGTGCCGTGAAGCCGTCCACTACCTCGTATTGCAGGCCCAGGGGAAGCAGCGCCAGCGTGCATACCTTGATGGTGTCGAACGCCTGGGCCGCCAGCGCTTCGTCGGTGGTGAACAGCCGCACGAACAACGGCCCGGCCAGCCGCGCGGCCAGCGTCATCACGGCTGTGAACGCCAGCCCCAGCCCGAAAATGTACTTCTGCGCCTGCCGTACGCGCTCTGTGCGGTACGCGCCGTAGTTATAGCTTAAAATAGACTGCGTGCCCCCGGTGATGCCTCCCAGCGGCATCGTCACAACGAGCATGAAGCTTTGGGCGATGGTGGCGCAGGTCACCAGAGCGTCGCCCCGCGCCGCGCCGCCGTAGTGCTGAAGCACGGCGTTCATGGCAATGATCATCACGTTGTCCAGCGCGATGATGATGAACGGCGAAAAGCCCAGCGTCAGCACACGCCTCATGACGGCCGCGGAATATCCGCCCCGTGTGATGCGGATGGGGGGCTTTTTGCCCAGCAGAAAGCGCACCGCATAAACGCAGCTTGCGAGCTGGGAGAGCACCGTGGCGATGGCCGCGCCGCGCACGCCGAGGCCGAAAGCGAAGATGAACACAGGGTCCAGCACGATGTTGAGCACCGCGCCCAGCGCCACGGATTTCATGCCGTCGGCTGCGAAGCCCTGGCATACGATGAACTGGTTCAGGCCGGAGGCCAGCAGCGCAAAGGGCGTACCCAGCAGGTAAAGGGTGAAATAGGCCTCCGCATACGAGTAGGTGGCGTCGCTTGCGCCGAACAGCCGCAGCATCGGCTCACGAAAGGGCAGGATGGCGGCGGGCAGCGCCACCGAGAACACGCACAGCATCAAAAAGCAGTTGGCCAGAATGCCCCGCGCAGCATCGTCGTCGCCCTCGCCGCGCTTGATGCTGAGCAGCGGCGCGCCGCCAACGCCCACAAGAAACGCCACCGAGCCGACCATCGTCACCACCGGGCCGCATACGCCGGCGCCTGCCAGCGCCAGCGCGCCCTCGCCGGGGATCTGGCCGATGAAAATGCGGTCCACGATGCTGTAAAGCACAGAGATGAACTGCGCCAGCATGCTGGGCAGCGCGATGCGTCCTACCAGCACGCCGATCCTTCCGCTGCCAAGGTCGTTTCCCGCTCTCATCGCTGCATCCTCCCGTCGCTTTGCGGCTCTGCGCCGCATACCGCACTCTATCATAGCCGATTTTTTTCTCCGAGGAAAGAGGTTTTTCAAAAAAGCCGCAAAAAACGGCCGCCGGAAAGGCCTTTCCGGCGGCCGTTTTGCATTGGAGCAGGGAAAAACACGCTCAGTCGTCCACGTCCAGCGCTTCCAGCCCCTTTTTGGCAACCGGCCTCGCATCACCGTGCCGCACGAACAGCATCGTGACAAAGCTGGCGAACACGAAGAAGGCGGCATAGGGAAACAGCGTGCGATAGCCCACATGCTCCATCAGAATATTGGAGAGGATGGGCGTAAAGATCTGCGCCGTCATGGACACAGTGTAATAATAGCCTGTGTACTTGCCCACGTCCGAGCCCTTGCTCAGCTCCACCACCATGGGGTAGCTGTTTACATTGATGAACGCCCAGCCCATGCCGGCCAGCGCGAAAAAGATGTACAGCAGCGGCGAGACGCTGTGGAAAAAGATGCCCGCAAAGAACGCAGTACCCAGCATCACGATGCCGATGAGGATCGTGCGCTTGCGGCCGATGCGCTGGGCGATCATGCCCACGGGCATATACGAGACGATGGCCGCGACGGTGCAGATCATCAGCACCAGGGCAAAGTTGCCCTGCAGCTCCTGTTCGGCGTAACGGCTGAAAGCCGAGGTGACGGCGTTGTAGCCGAAGAACCAGAAGAACACGCTGGCCAGGATGAACAGCAGGCTGCGGAGCATGGGCCGCGGCATTTTGCCGCCCGCGTCCGTTACGCCTTCGTCCTCGTCGGAAGAGCCGGCGGCCCTGTCGGCGGCCTCGCGTTCAGCCACGCAGGCCGGTTCCCTGATCTGCCAGAACAGCACGGCCACACAGACGGCCATCACCAGCCCCAGCACAAGGAATACGGCGGAATAGCGGGGCGTATCCCCGGTGACGGGAAAGATCATCATCGTCAGCAGCATCAGCATGCCGCCCACGGCGCCCATCAGGTTGATGACGGCGTTGCCCTGGCTGCGCAGGGGCTTGGGTGTGACGTCCGGCATCAGGGCCACGGCGGGGCTGCGGTAGGTGGCCATGGCAATGAGCACCAGCCCCAGGCCGATGAAGAACAGCAGGGCGTTGTTCTGCTTCTGTGCTGCGGGCATGATGGCGAGGCACAGAAGCGCCAGGATGGTGCCGCCCAGTATGTACGGCATACGGCGGCCGATTTTCGTGCGGGTCTTGTCGCTCAGCTTGCCGAACAGCGGCAGCATGAACAGCGCCAGCACGTTGTCCATGGCCATCACGATGCCGATGTAGCTGTCGCGCACATGGAACGTGTCTTTCAGGATCAGGGGGATGACGTTGTCGTACACCTGCCAGAACGCGCAGATGGACATGAATGCAAGGCCCACGAAAAAGGTGCGTTTGTAATTCAGCTTCATCGGGAGAAGCCCCCTTTGTTGTTGTTGCTTTCATTGTAGCACGCCGGACGCCGTCCTGCCAAGGGAGCGCGCGCCCGGCTTTACAATTATTTTAAAAAAGAAAAGCCGGAAAGGGCCGGCTATGCCTCACGCTTCGCCGGGATACCGCACGCCCCACAGCGCCCGCAGCGCGTCCGCCGCGCGCAGCACGCGCAGCGTTTCGGCAGCGGGCAGGGCCGGGCATTCGGTGCGGCCGGCCGCCAGCGCCGCCGCCACGGCCCGCACCTCCGGCTCAAAGCCCGTGCCTGTGTTGTCAAAGCGGATGGTTTCCCGCGGCGCGTCCGTTCCCGTTCCGCCATACACCGTCATGGCCGCGGGGCTCCAAAGCGGGCCGTCGATCTCTATGCGTCCTCCGCCGCAGCAAACGGCGGCGCGGTGGGGCGCCGCACACCGGGCGCTCACGGCCAGCGAGGCGCACGCTCCGCCGGAAAAACGCAGAGAAATACTCTCCTCAATGTCCGCGCCCAGCCCGTTTTGAACGCACACGCCCCCAACCCGCTCCACGTCTCCCTCCAGTGCCAGGCATGCCAGCGTAAGCGCGTAAACGCCTATGTCCAGCAGCGCGCCGCCGCCCAGCGCGGGCTGCGCGATGCGGGGGATATCCGCCATGGCCTCACCCAGCACAGCCGTCACCAGGCGCGGCGCGCCCAGCCGCCCGTCCGCCAGCGTTTTGCGCAGAGCCTGCGCAAAAGGCAGCGTACGCGTCCACATGGCTTCCGCCAGCAGCAGGCCGCGCTCCCGCGCCAGGGCAAACAGGCTTTGCGCCTGGGCCGCGTTCAGCGTCAGGGGCTTTTCGCACAGCACATGTTTGCCCGCAAGCAGCGCCGCGCGGATGTGCTGTGCGTGCAGAGGATGGATGCTGCCGATGTAAACGACGTCCACGGCCGGGTCGGCCAGCAGCGCCTCATATCCGGCAAAGCTTTTTGCAAAGCCGTACCGCCCGGCCAGGGCTTGGGCCCGCGCGCTGTCCCGGGCCGCAATGGCGTAAGGCTGCACCTCATCCCGCAGGCTGTCCAGCGTGCGCGCCATGCGCCCGGCAATGTTTCCCGCCGAAAGGATCGCGAAATTCAGCATTGCTCCCCACCGTCCTTTGTGCCGCGCAGTATTTTTTCCATGGGCCTGCCCTTGGCCAACTCGTCGATGAGCTTATCCAGATAACGGATCTTTTGCATCAAAGGGTCTTCAATGTCCTCCACCCGCACGCCGCACACCACGCCTTTGATCTCTGCGCCGGCTGGGTTGAACCGCGGCGCCTGCCCGAAAAAGGACGCCATATCCGTTCGCTGCGCAAGCTGCCGGGCAAGGCCGCCGGGCGTGTAGCCCGTCAGCCAGAGAATGACGGCGTCTACTTCATCCTGCGTGCGGCCCTTGCGCAACGCCTTCTGTACGTAGAGCGGGTAGATATCGGAAAAACGGGCTTTGAAAATGCGGTGCTCCGCCATAACGGCACGCTCCTTTTTTTGCGCGGCCCGGGACAGGGCCGGCGCGTTCTTTCCTTATGGTAACACGCGGGCACGGCTGTGGCAAGCCGTCCGGCGGCTTGAACCACACCCCCGCCCGTGCTATAATACATTAAATACGGAACGGACCGTATGATTTTGAGCGCGGGGGAGAGTTCTATCATGCCGAAAACCGTCATTCCCGCCGGGTACAGGCCGGCGCTGGGGCTTTATGACACACAGAAGGCCATCGGCCTTATCAAGCAGATCTTCCTGGAAAAGCTGTGCGGCGCGCTGCATCTGAAGCGCGTGACGGCGCCGCTGTTCGTGGACCCGGCCACGGGCCTGAACGATGATTTGAACGGCGTGGAGCGCCCCGTCACCTTCGACGTGCCCGCGCTGGGGGCAAACGCCGAGGTGGTGCATTCGCTGGCGAAGTGGAAGCGCATGGCTCTGGCTCAGTATGATTTCCATGTGGGCAACGGTTTGGTCACAGACATGAACGCCATCCGCCGGGACGAGGAGATGGACAACCTTCACTCCATTTATGTGGACCAGTGGGACTGGGAAAAGGTCATCACCCGGGAGGAGCGAACCACCGAATATCTGAAGCAGACTGTGCAGAAGATCGTGGATGCGGTGTGCGGCACGCTGGATGAGCTGAAATGGCAGTTCCCCGCGCTGGAGCGCGTGCGGCTGTGCCGGGAAACGGCGTTTGCCACCGCGCAGGAGCTGGAGGACCAATGGCCCGCGCTCACACCAAAGGAAAGGGAAAATGCTTTTGCAAAGGCGCACGGCACGGTGTTCATCATCGGCATCGGCGGGGCGCTGCGTTCCGGCAGGCCTCACGACGGCCGCGCGCCGGACTATGACGACTGGACGCTGAACGGCGACCTGCTGTTCTGGAACGAAACCCTGGGCTGTGCGCTGGAGCTGTCCAGCATGGGCATCCGCGTGGACGCGGACGCGCTGGCACGCCAGCTCAGCATCGCGGGATGCAGGGAACGCGCGGCGCTGCCATTCCACAAAATGCTGTTAACGGATGAGCTGCCGCTGACCATCGGCGGCGGCATCGGCCAAAGCCGCCTGTGCATGCTGCTGTTGGGCAAAGCCCACGTTGGCGAGGTGCAGGTGTCGCTGTGGGACGGTGAAACGCGCGCCGCGTGCGCCGCAGCCGGTGTGCAGCTTCTTTGACAGCCCCGCAAAGGTGTTTGCCCGGAAAGGGTTATCTATGATGCAGCAAAACCACACAAACGGACGCCTGACGGACAGAGAGCGCACGCCGGCACGCCTGATCGTGCTGCGGGTGCTGTTCACGCTGTTTGCGGCGGGCACTGTCGTATTTATTTTTTCCAATTCCATGCAGAGCGGCGCGGCCTCGGGCCTGCGCAGCGCCGCCGTCACCCAATGGCTCAACGGAGGGCTGGCCCGCGTGGGGGTCGGCTGGCGCTTTTCCGAGCGTCTGGTGCGCAAGCTGGGCCATTTCAGCGAATACGCGCTGCTGGGCTTCTGGCTGATGCTGTCCCTGCGGGTGTATACCCGGCGCATCCTCTCGCATATTTCGTGGCCTCTGTTTTTCGGCCTGCTGGCAGGCGTGCTGGACGAGGGGATCCAGATATTTGCGGATGGGCGCGGCAGCGACGTGCGGGATGTGGTGATCGATTTTTCCGGCGTCGTGTTTGGGCTGCTGGCAGCCCTGTTCCTGCTGCTGCTCGTGCGCATGTTCCATGTTCTGCGGGAAAGCAAAACGCCGCTTTAGGCGTGCTGACGCAAGAAAACCGATGTTTTCTGTGTCAACGCGCCCGTGACGCGGCGTTTTTTATTTGCAAGCGTAAAAACGGTGAAAGAGGGGGGCGCGGCCGATGAAGGCGGTGCTGTTTGCACTCAATGCGAAATACATTCATTCGTCGCTGGCGCCCTGGTGCCTGCTGGCGGGTGTGGAGGCCGCAGGCCCTGCGGGTGTTTGTGCCGAGGTGCGGGAGGGCACCGTCAATGAGCCGGAGCGGGACGTGCTGGCCCGCATTTTGGACGGGGAGCCGGATGCGGTGCTGTTTTCGTGCTATTTGTGGAACATTCGGGAAACGCTGCGTCTTGCCGCCGCTGTAAAGGCTGCGCGGCCGGGCGCATATGTAGTGCTGGGCGGCCCGGAGGTGAGCTACAACGCGGGGGAGGTTTTGGCGGAAAACCCGCAGGTGGATTATATCCTCTCCGGCGAGGGCGAACGCAGCGTGCCCATGCTGTTGGCGTCGCTGGCCGCCGGGCGGAAGCCGGAGGAGGAAGCGCCGCCCATCCCGGGGCTGTGCGCCCGGGGCTTTCTCTCCGCGCCCTGCGTGGAGGAGGGCGCGCCGCCCAGCCCGTATGCGCCGGCGTATCTGGAGAACCTGCGCGGGCGCATTGCGTATCTGGAGACCAGCCGGGGCTGCCCGTATGCCTGCGCGTTCTGCCTTTCTGGGCGGTGCGGCAAGCCCCGCTGGTTCCCGCTGGAGCAGGCAAAACGGAACATCCTGACACTGGCGCGCTCCGGCGCGCACACCGTGAAATTCATCGATCGGACATTCAATGCAAACCCCGCCCACGCAAATGCCATTTTGGCGTTTATCCTGAAGCATTACGGGCGGGACATTCCGGCGGGCGTGTGCTTTCATTTCGAGCTTGCGGGCGATATCCTGCGGGAAGAGACCTTCGCGCTGCTGGAGCAGGCGCCGCCGGGCGCGTTTCAGCTGGAGATCGGCATGCAGTCGTTTTGCGAAAAAACGCTGGCCGCCGTGCGGCGCAAAACAGATACGGGCGTTTTAAAGCAGAACATCCGGCGTTTGGTTGCAATGGGGAATATGCACGTGCACATCGACCTGATCGCGGGCCTGCCCCATGAGGATCTGCGGACATTCGGTGAAAGCTTCAACACCGGCTATGCGCTGGGCGCACAGATGCTGCAGCTGGGTTTTCTGAAGCTGCTGCACGGCGCGGCCATGCGGGAGGAGCCGGAGGAATTCCCCTGTGTTTTTTCGGAAGACCCGCCGTATGAAGTACAGAAAACGCCCTGGCTTTCGCCGGAGGAGCTGGACGTGCTGCGCGCCGCCGAAGACGCGCTGGAGCGCTGCTACAACAGCGGGCGTTTTTTGGAAACGGCGGCTTACGCGATGGCGGCGGCAGGGCTTTCCCCGTTCGTTTTTTACTGCCGTTTGGGCGCGGCAGGCGCGCGGCACGGCACGGCGAATATTCCGCTGGATGATTACACCGCTTTTTTGTACAACTGGTGCGCGGCGCTGCCGGGCATAGACAAAGCCTGCCTGCGGGACGCGATGGTGCGCGACCGCCTTGCCACAAATTCCACAGGGCGCTTGCCGCAATGCCTGCATGTAACGGACGCTTTGCTGGGCCGCGCGGTGAAGCGGCTGGCACAAAACCCTGCCACTGCGCCCCTGCCCGGCGTGCGGCGCGGCGTGGCGCTTTTGTACGGCACGCGGCAGGTGGTGTTTGTGGATTACACACAGAAAAACCCCGTTACAGGGCGCTATCTTCTGCATACCCGTTCAATTGACAATCTCTTTACAGAATGATAGAATAAATAGAAATGATTGGGAACGGGGGAACGCATGCATGCCGGGGCTGAACGTGGGTTTTCGCATCGTGCAGGGCGCTTTGTTTTCTTTTCCCGCCGTTCTATTCCCGGCTTTTTAAACTTTTCCCGTTTTGGGAAAAGTTTTTTTTTGCCGTTTTGCTGTATTTGAGGAACAGAAAGGAGAATGGCTTATGCTGATTTGCAATGCCGTGCTCACGGATGCGGACGGTGCGCGTCCGGGCGATGTGCGCATTGAAAACGGCGTCATCACGGCCGTGGGCGAGGGCCTTTCCGCCGGCGGGGATACGGTGCTGGACGCAGGCGGCCGCACGCTGCTGCCTGCTTTCATTGACCTGCACTGCCACTTCCGCACGCCGGGCTTTGAGTATAAGGAGGATATCGACTCCGGCAGCCGGGCGGCTGCCCGGGGCGGTTACACGTTCGTCAACTGCATGGCGAACACAAGGCCTGTGTGTTCTTCCGCGGCCATTGCCCAGAGCATCATGGACGACGCCAGGCGCATCGGCCTGTGCGACGTGAACCAGTGTGTGTCCATCACGAAAGACTTCGACGGCAAGACCACCGGCCATCTGCGGGCGCTGCCGCGGAACATCCGCTTCATCAGCGAGGACGGCAAAGGCGTGCGCGAGAGCAGGGTAATGTATGAGGCCATGCGGATCGCCGCCGAAAAAGGCCTGACGGTGATGAGCCACGCCGAGGATATGGACCTTTCCGCGCTGGATTACCGTCTGGCGGAAAACCTGGAGACGGCCCGCAACCTGTATCTGGCCCAGTCTACGGGCGCACGGCTGCACATGTGCCACGTTTCCACCAAAGAGGCGCTGGCCGATATCCTTGCCGCCAAGGCCCGGGGTGTGCGCGTCACCTGCGAGGTGACGCCCCACCACATCTGGTTTTGGGACAGCGATTTCCGCGTGAACCCGCCCATTCGGGCAAAAGAGGATGTGGAAGCGCTCATCGCGGCCATGCTGCGGGGCGAGGTGGAAGCCATCGCGACCGACCATGCCCCGCACACCGAGGAGGATAAGCGCGGCGGCGCGCCGGGCATGGTGGGGCTGGAGACAGCGTTCAGCGTCTGCTACACCAAATTGTGCCGGGAATACGGGATGCCGCTGGCAGACCTGAGCCGTTTGATGAGCCGCGGCCCGGCTGAGATACTGGGCCTGAACAAGGGGCTGATTGCCGAAGGATACGACGGCGACGTGGTGCTGGTGGAGCTGGGCGAGCCTTACACCGTGCGCCGGGAGGATTTTGCGGGCAAGAGCAAAAACACCCCATACGACGGCCTTTCGCTGTACGGCCGCGTGGCGTGCACCGTGAAGGCGGGCCGCGTCACCTATGGGACAATGGAAGCAATAGGATAAACACACAACAGGAGGACGTTATGCTGCAAGTAGACCGTTTGTATGAGGCCGTGGCCGAAAAAAGCCCCGTTTGCGTGGGGCTGGACACCGATTTTTCCTACATCCCCGCGGAGTGTGTGGACAAGACTCTCTCCAAGGGCGAGAACATCTTCCGCTTCAACCGGGATATCATCGAAGCCACGCGGAGCGTGGCGGGCTGCTTCAAGGTGCAGATCGCCTATTACGAGGCGCTGGGCCTGGACGGCATGCTGGCCTATAAATCCACGCTGGAATACCTGCGCCGGGAGGGCCTTGTGGCCATCGCGGACATCAAGCGCGGCGACATTGCCAAAACGGCCGAGATGTATGCCAAGGCCCATCTGGACGGCGAGTTCGAGGCGGACTTCGTTACGCTGGCGCCCTATATGGGGCTGGATTCCATCACGCCGTACACGAAATACATGACGGAAAAGGGCAAGGGCGTGTTCGTGCTGTGCCGCACCTCCAACCCCGGCGCGAAAGATTATGAATACGAAAAGCTGGCCGACGGCCGCCACGTTTATGACCTGGTGGGCGACAAGCTCAGCGCAATGGGCAAGGACTACATGGGCGCGCACGGCTATTCCTCGCTGGGGCTCGTCATCGGCGGCACACACATCGAAGAGGCGAAAGAGATCCGCGCCAAATACAGGGACAGCTTTTTCCTCATCCCGGGCTACGGCGCGCAGGGCGGCACGGCCGAGGACATCGCGCAGTATCTGGCGCAGGGCAACGGCGGTGTGGTGAACTCCAGCCGCAGCGTGCTGCTGGCCTATAAAAAACAGCCCGGAACGGCTTATGCCGAAGCCGCGTACAACGAATGCGTGCATATGAAGGAGGCCATTGCGGATGCCTGCAGCAAATTATAACGCCACCGTCCTGGCAAACGGCGCGGCGGGCGAAAACGTGATGCTGCTGACGGCCCGCTGGGACGAAACCACCCCCGCGCCCGCGTGCGGCCAGTTTTACATGCTGCGCGCCTGGAAAGCGGAGGAAGCGCCGCTGCTTTCGCGCCCCATCAGTGTGCATCGTTTTGACAGAGAGAAAAAAGAGATTTCCTTTTTATATGAGGTCCGTGGTACGGGTACGCAGAAGCTGGCCGCGCTGCGGCCCGGGGACACCGTTGCGCTGACGGGCCCCTCGGGCCGTGGGTTTCCCGTGGACGGCACGTTGGGCGGCGCCGTCGCGCTGGTGGGCGGCGGCATCGGCACCGCGCCGCTGCTGCAGCTTGCGGCAGAGCTTGCCGCGCAGGGCGTGGACGTGGACCTTTATGCGGGCTTTCGGGACGAGCCGTACCGTGTTGACGCGTTCAGCGCTGCGTGCCGTTCGGTACACATCGCCACGGATTCCGGCCGCCACGGCCACCACGGCTTTGTGACGGACCTGCTGGACCCTGCGAAGTACACCGCCGTGTGTACCTGCGGGCCGGAGATCATGATGGAAAAGGTGGCCAAAATGTGTCTGCGTGCGGGCGTGCGCGTATATGTGAGCAGGGAGGCCAAGATGGCCTGCGGCGTGGGCGCGTGTCTGGGCTGCACCTGCAAGAGCAAAAACGGCGGCGTGTCTGTCTGCAAGGATGGGCCGGTGTTTGAAGGGAGCGTGCTGTATGAGCTTGACTGACGTTACCCTGTGCGGCAAAACGCTGTGCAGCCCGGTCATCGCCGCGTCCGGTACCTTCGGCTTCGGCGGCGAGTACGCGGGCATCGTGGACATGAAAAAGCTGGGCGGTATCTCCGGCAAGGGGCTGACGCTGGAGGGCAAGTACGGAAACGAGGGCGAGCGTCTGTGGGAGACACCTGCCGGGCTCATCAACTCCATCGGTCTGCAGAATCCCGGCGTGCGGCATTTCATTGAGTATGAGCTGCCCGGCATGAAAAAGCTTGGCCCCGCGGTGTTGGCGAATCTGGGCGGCAGCACCATCGAGACTTACGAGGAGGGCGCGCGGCTGCTTGATGAAACGAATGTGGACTTCATCGAACTGAACATCAGCTGCCCCAACGTGAAGGCGGGCGGAATCGCCTATGGCGTGAAAGCGGAAAGCGCGCGGGAAGTAGTGTCCCGCGTGCGGGCCTGCACGAAAAAGCCCCTTATCGTGAAGCTCTCTCCCAACGCGGAGAACATCACCGAAATGGCCCTTGCCTGCGAGGCGGCGGGCGCGGACGGGCTTTCCCTCGTCAACACGTTCCAGGCCATGGCCATTGACCTGGAAAAACGCCGCCCTGTATTCAACAATGTGTTTGCAGGGCTGTCCGGCCCGGCCATCCGCCCCATCGCCCTGCGCATGGTGTATCAGGTGTGCAGGGCCGTGCAGGTGCCCGTGGTGGGGCTGGGCGGCATTGCCACAGCCGGGGACGCGCTGGAGTTCATCATGGCCGGCGCGGCGGCCGTGCAGGTGGGCACCGCCAATTTCAGCGACCCGCGCGCCTGCGAAAAGATCACCGACGGCATCGCCGCCTGGATGCAAAGCCACGGTGTGCGCTCCCTTGCGGAGATCCGCGGCTGCGCGCAGGTCTAAGCCGAAAATACACAGATCTGATTGGAATAAAAAGGAGAATCCACATGAACGATGTGCTTGAAATATTGAAGTCCTGCGACGCGTTTCTGGAGGGCCACTTCCTGCTGTCCTCCGGCCGCCATTCCTCGGCCTACTGCCAGATGGCGTATCTGCAGCAGTACCCCGAAAAATGCGCCGCGGCCATGAAGCCCGTGGCCGAAAAGCTGCGGGAACTGGACGTGGACGTCATCGTCGGTCCGGCCATGGGCGGCATCGTTTACGCCTACGAGCTGGCCCGCCAGACGGGCAAACGCGCGATCTTCACCGAGCGTGTGGACAATGTGATGACGCTCAAGCGCTTTTCCATCCGGCCGGGCGAAAAGTGCATCATCGCCGAGGATGTGGTGACCACGGGCGTGTCTTCTCTGGAGACGAAGCGCGTCATCGAGGAGGCCGGCGGCGAATGCCTGGGCATCGTGTGCGTGGTGGACCGCACCAAGGCGGACGCGCCCTCGCCCATTCCCATCCTGGCCAGCGCCGCCAAGCTGGACCTCCCCAACTATGCGCCGGAGGAATGCCCCATCTGCAAAGAGGGCAAGCTGCCGCTGGTGCATCTGGGCAGCCGTAAGATGAAAGAACAGGCCAGGCAGACGCTGTGAGCGCGCAGAGCTTGAAAAAAGGGGGAGCGCATATGAAAGCATATTTGCTGCTGGCGAACGGCATGGTGTTCGAAGGCCGGGCCTTCGGCGCAGCCGGTACCAGTGTGGGCGAGGTCGTGTTCAACACGGGCATGGTCGGCTACGAGGAAACCCTCACCGACCCCAGCTATTACGGCCAGATCATCACACAGACCTATCCGCTGGTGGGGAACTACGGCGTGAACGGCGAGGATGCCGAATCCGCGCGCATTTGGGCCTTCGGCTACATCGTGCGGGAGTTGTGCGGCACGCCGTCCAATTTCCGCTGCCAAAAAACGCTGGACGAATTTTTGAAGGAGCAGGGGATCATCGGCATCGCGGGCGTGGACACCCGCCGCCTGACGCGCATCATCCGCGAGAGCGGCGTGATGAACGGCGCGCTCACCACCGAATATAAGAGCGCGGACGCCGTGCGCGCCGACGCCGCTTTGATGGAAAAGATCAAAGCCTATACGGTGAAGGACGCGGTGGACAGCGTTACTACAAAATGTATGGAAACATTTAACGAAAACGGAAAGTACCATGTTGCGCTGTTCGATTTCGGCTATAAACGCAACATCCTGCGCAATCTTGTGAAACGCGGCTGCAAGGTGACGCTGGTGCCCGGACGCACCACCGCGGCCGAGCTTGCGGCGCTGGAGGTGGACGGCGTGATGCTCTCCAACGGCCCGGGCGACCCGGCCGAAAATGTGAAGATCATTGAAAACCTGAAGGAGATCGCGGCGCTGGGCCGGCCTGTTTTCGGCATCTGTCTGGGCCACCAGCTCATGGCTCTTGCCACGGGCGCAAAAACGGAAAAGCTGAAATACGGCCACCGCGGTGTGAACCAGCCGGTGACGGATTTTGCCAAGGACCGCACGTTCATAACCAGCCAGAACCACGGCTATGCCGTTGTGGCCGGTACCGTGGACCCCGCCGTGGCCGAGGTGAGCCATGTAAACGCCAACGACGGTACCACCGAGGGCATCCGCTATAAAAACATCCCCTGCTTTACGGTGCAGTTCCACCCGGAGGCCTGCGGCGGCCCCAGGGACACCGAATACCTGTTCGACGATTTTGTCGCCATGATGAAAGGAGGCTGCTGAAATGCCAAAGGACCCGTCTATCAAAAAGGTGCTCGTCATCGGCAGCGGCCCCATCATCATCGGCCAGGCCGCCGAGTTCGACTACTCCGGCACGCAGGCGTGCCGCGCGCTGAAAAGCGAGGGCATCGAGGTGGTGCTCGTCAACTCCAACCCCGCCACCATTATGACGGACCCGGACATCGCGGACCGCGTGTATGTGGAGCCGATGACCCTGACGGTGCTGAGGCGCATCATTGAAAAGGAAAAGCCGGATTCCATCCTGCCGAACCTGGGCGGCCAGACGGGCCTGAACCTGGCCATGGAGCTGGCCCGCAGCGGTTATCTGGAGCAGGCCGGCGTGCGCCTGCTGGGCGCGAAGCCCGACACCATCGACCGCGCCGAGGACCGCCAGCTCTTCAAGGACACCATGGAGAAGCTGGGCGAGCCGGTTATCCCTTCCAAGGTGGTGGAGAGCCTGTCCGACGCGCTTGCGTTCGCGGGCGAGATCGGTTACCCGGTCATCGTGCGCCCGGCGTTCACCATGGGCGGCACGGGCGGCGGCATCTGTGAGACCGTGGAGGAGCTGCACGAGATCGGCACCAACGGTCTGCGCCTTTCGCCCATCCATCAGGTGCTCATTGAAAAATGCATCTCCGGCTGGAAGGAGATTGAATACGAGGTCATGCGCGACGGAAAGGGCAACGTCATTACCGTCTGCAATATGGAAAACTTTGACCCCGTGGGCGTTCACACCGGCGATTCCATCGTCGTGGCGCCCAGCCAGACGCTCTCCGACAAGGAATACCAGATGCTGCGCACCTCGGCGCTGAATATCATCACCGAGCTTGGCATTGAGGGCGGCTGCAACTGTCAGTTTGCCTTAAAGCCCGACAGCCTCGAATACGCCGTCATCGAGGTGAACCCCCGCGTGTCCCGTTCCTCGGCGCTGGCCAGCAAGGCCACGGGCTATCCCATCGCCAAGGTGGCCGCGAAGATCGCTATCGGCTATTCGCTGGACGAGATCACCAACGACGTCACGGGGCAGACCTGCGCCTGCTTCGAGCCCGCGCTGGATTACTGTGTGGTCAAGTTCCCGAAATGGCCGTTCGACAAATTCGTATACGCCAAGAAATCCCTGGGCACGCAGATGATGGCCACGGGCGAGGTGATGGCCATTGCCAACAGCTTCGAACACGCCTTCATGAAAGCGGTGCAGAGCATCGAGCTGGGGCTGGAAACGCCCACGCTGGAAACGCTGTCTGCGCTGACGGACGAAGAAGTGGTGGAAAAACTGCATGTGTGCGATTCCGACCGCTCTTTTGTTGTGTACGAGGCCATCAAGCGCGGCGTGTCGTTTGAGACGATTTACAATATCACTAAAATTGACCCGTGGTTTTTGGCAAAGCTGCAAGGGTTGGCCGAAACAGAGCTTGCGCTGGCCGGGCTGCGAGGCGGCATACTGACGGAAGAGCTGTACCGCACCGCAAAAATGCAGGGCTTCCTGGACAAGACCGTGCTGCGTCTGACGGGACTGGATGCGCTGCCCTGTGAAAAGCTGCGCGCGTCCTATAAGATGGTGGACACCTGCGCGGCCGAGTTCAGTGCGAAAACGCCGTATTTCTATTCCACTTTTGACGAGGAGAACGAAGCGGCGCAGTTTATCGCGGAACACCCCTCCGACAGGAAAAAGGTGCTGGTGTTCGGCAGCGGCCCCATCCGCATCGGGCAGGGCATCGAGTTCGACTATTGCAGCGTGCACTGCACATGGGTGCTGAAAAGCCACGGCTGCGAGGCTGTCATCGTCAACAACAACCCCGAGACCGTCTCCACGGACTATGATACCGCCGACCGTCTGTACTTTGAGCCTCTGTTCCCCGAGGATGTCATGCACATCATCGAGGTGGAAAAGCCCGTGGGCGTGGTGGTGGCCTTCGGCGGCCAGACGGCCATCAAGCTCACCAAGTTCCTGGACAGCCACGGTATCCCCATTTTGGGTACCAGCGCTGAGTCCATCGACATGGCAGAGGACCGGGAACGGTTCGATGCCCTGCTGGAGCGGTTCTCTATCAAGCGGCCTCAGGGCCGGGCCATCACCGGTATGCAGGAGGCGCTGGACGCCGCTCATGAGCTGGGCTATCCCGTGCTGCTACGCCCCTCCTACGTCATCGGCGGCCAGAACATGGTCATCGCTCACAATGACGAGGACGTGCGGACCTATATGGAGGTCATTCTCTCCGGCAAGATCGAAAACCCGGTGCTGGTGGACCAGTACCTCATGGGCAAGGAACTGGAAGTGGACGTCATTTCCGACGGCAAGGACGTCCTGATCCCCGGCATCATGCAGCACATCGAGCGCACCGGTGTCCACTCCGGCGACTCCATCGCTGTCTATCCGCCCTTCTCCATCGGAGATAAGATGCTGAAGGTCATTGTGGACTGCTCGGAAAAGCTGGCCCTGTCTCTGGGAACCCATGGCCTCATCAATATTCAGTATCTGATCTACCAGAACGAGCTGTACGTCATTGAGGTGAACCCCCGCGCCAGCCGCACGGTGCCCTACATTTCCAAGGTCACCGGCGTACCCATGGTGGATCTGGCTACCCGCGTCATGGTGGGTCAGCCTCTGGCATCTCTGGGCTACGGCACTGGTCTGTACCGCCAGCCCCCCTATGTGGCCGTGAAGGTGCCTGTGTTCTCCTTTGAGAAAATCACCGATGCCAACGCTGCCCTCTCCCCGGAGATGAAATCCACTGGCGAGGTGCTGGGCCTTGGCAAAAATATGCAGGAGGCCCTGTTCAAGGGCCTTGTCTCTGCCGGATACAAGGTGGAGAAGGAGACCCGCGGCGGTGTGCTGATCTCCGTGAACCACCGGGATCAGCCGGAGATCGTCAACATCGCCCGGAAGCTGGACGAAATGGGCTACAAGCTCTACGCCACCGACGGCACCGCCAGAGAGATCTCCCGTCTGGGTACCGATGTGGAGATCGTGGGCAAGCTTGGGAAGGACAACCGGGTGTTCCAGCTCCTTGAAAACGGCCGGATCGACTATGTGATCCTCACCGGCTCCACGGAGCCCATCTATATCCGGGACTTCATCCATCTGAACCACCGCTGCGTCCAGCTGGGGATCCCGTGCCTGACCTCTTTGGATACCGCCAATGCGCTGACGGATATTCTGGCCAGCCGCTACAACCAGCGGAACACGGAACTCATCGACATCTGCCACCTCCGCAGCGAGCGTCAGAAGCTGAAATTCTCCAAGCTGCAGACCTGCGGAAACGATTACATCTTCCTGGAAAACTTCCACGGCGAGATCACCTGCCCGGAGTCCCTGTGCGTCACCTTCTGTGACCGGCACTACGGCATCGGCGCCGACGGGATCGTCCTGATGGAGCATTCCGACATTGCCGACGCGAAGATCCGGCTGTTCAACGCCGACGGCAGCGAGAGCGCCACGGCGGGCAACGCCCTGCGCTGCATGGGCAAGTACCTGTATGACAACGGTCTGGTGAAAAAGGAAGATATGCGGATCGAGACCGGTGCCGGCGTCCGGGAGGTACACCTCTACACCGCCAACGGTCTTGTGACCTCCGCCTGTGTGGATATGGGCTGCGCCTCTCTGGATGCGGCGGCCTTCCGGTTTGCCATCGCGGAAAAGACGGTGGTGGATTACCCGGTGTATATCGGCGGACAGTCCTTCAACATCACCTGCGTAGATGTGGGCGAGCCCCATTGCGTGGCGTTCTGCCCCCGGATCGACGATGTGGATGTGGAGTTCCTCGGTCCCCGGTTTGAGCAGGCTCCCTATTTCCCGGAGCGGATCAACGCAGAGTTTATTCGCGTGGTGAATCCCAGCACCATCAAAATGCGGGTCTGGGAGCGGGGCAGCGGCGAGATCATGGCCAGCGGCACCGGTGCCTGCGCCGCTGTGGTGGCGGCCGTGGCCAACGGTATGTGCGAAAAGGGACGGGATGTGACCGTCCGGGCTGCCGGCGGTGATCTGGTGGTGAATTACACCGACGAGAAGATCACCCTCACCGGTGACGCCAAGCTGGTCTATACTGGTGAAGCGTTGTATTAACGGAAAAACCGTTTTCTGAAAACTGGATCTAATCTGCTTTGACTGCACGAAAAGAGCGGCCTATGCGTTTTACGCATGGGCCGCTTTTTTTGCTGCAAATTTCAAGTGCGCTATTATGGGCCCGAAGGCAGGGCCATGGGCGCATTAAGGGAACGTTTTCCGTCGATTTTGACCGTGATACGGCAGGTGAGAAATAACCGGCAGAGATTTACATAAAAAATATGACAGTCGCACCCGGCTTCGACAGAAACCTGTCCGGCGAATATGCTACCATCACCGTAAGACAAGCCATTCCCCAACAGATCTGATCGGAGCAGAGTACCTTCTGAGCTGATTTGACAAATGGGGATAAAATTCGACAAAAGAGGGAATAGTATGGATATACGAGCGCGGGACACAGACCGGGAGCTGTTGCTGGAATTCAGCGGAGAAATGGACCATCACGGGGCCAGAAATGCCTTGAAGGAAGTGGAGATCGCCATTGATGCGGCCCTTCCCCGAAGTCTGATCTTAGACTTTGCGGGCGTGACCTTTATGGACAGCTCCGGGATCGCCCTGATCCTTCGGTCTCAGCAGCGGATGCAGCTGATGGAGGGCAGCGTTGTGCTCCGGAACGTGCCGGAGCAGGCCCGCCGTGTTCTGGACGCTGCCGGCATCGGGCGGCTGGTTTCCATTCAATAACGGGAGGTTTACATAATGAAAATAAAGACGGAAAATGAAGTCACTTTGCAGTTTCCCAGCCAGAGCAGCAACGAGGGGTTTATCCGCTCCGCGGTGGCCTGCTTCGCGGCACAGATGGACCCCACTCTCAACGAGCTGGAGGACATCAAGACCGCCGTTTCTGAGGCGGCCACCAACGCCATCGTCCATGCGTACCCGGACCGGATCGGCAAGGTGACGGTGAAGGTCCGGATCTGTACCGGACAAGTGCTGGAGATCACGGTGCGGGACTACGGCCGGGGCATCCCGGATGTGGAAAAGGCCCGGCAGCCCATGTTCACCACCGGAGGAGAGGAACGCAGCGGCATGGGCTTCACCATCATGGAGAGCTTTATGGATAGTTTAAAGGTGCGGTCCGTGGCTGGCCGGGGTACCACCGTGGTGATGAAAAAGAAGATCGCCCCCCGGATCAAGCGATGAATGGCGCCATGGAGCTGCTGCGGGCGGCTCAGGAGGGGGACCGGGACGCATGTGAGCAGGCAGTGCTGGAAAACAACGGCCTGATCTGGAGTGTGGTCCGCCGGTATTACGGCCGGGGAGTGGAGCCGGACGACCTGTACCAACTGGGATGTCTTGGGTTTCTGAAAGCGATCCGGGGGTTTGATTTTTCCTACGGCACCTGCTTTTCCACCTATGCCGTCCCCAAGATCGCCGGGGAGATCCGGCGGTTTCTCCGGGATGACGGCACCATCAAGGTGGGACGGAGCATCCGGGAGCAGGCACTGACTCTGTATGCCCTGCGGGAGCGGCTGCGGCAGGAGTTGGGGCGGGAGCCGTCCCTCTCCGAACTGTCGGCCCAGACCGGATGGACACCGGAGGAGATCGCCCAAGTGGATCTGGCCACAGAGGCACCGGATTCCTTGCAGCGGGAAACAGCGGACGGCCTTGCGCTGGAGGGGCTGCTGGGCACAGAGGCTCCGGAGGAGGGACTTGTGGAGCGCATCGCCCTGCGGGAGGCGGTGGATCAACTGCCGGAAAAGGAGCGCATGACGATTCTGCTCCGCTATTTCAAGGGGCTGACGCAGGAGCGGGCCGCCCGGGTGCTGGGGGTGTCCCAGGTGCAGGTTTCCCGGCTGGAACGCCGGGGACTGGAACGGCTGCGGCAGAGCTTTGCGGAGTGAAATAGGGATCATCCTGAAATTCCGTCATGGTGGACCAATAACGCTTTGGCATGTGGGTCATTCGCAGTTTTGGATTTTCCCGCTCCCGAATAGCCACGGTATCGTAAAACCGCTTCCAAAGCAGCCGGTAGGCGGCCTCCGTTTCATTCGGCGGCGCCATCTGAAAGTCCGCTAACGGGCGAATGACGGCCTTGCCGGCGGCGTAAAACAGCGCCTCGTGGTGGACACGGTCATAAATGAAAAATTTCTCGTTTTGATAGCGGGCGCAGAAGTGGCCCCGCAGAATGGGGAGGACCCGGTTTTTCGGTTCGATCTCACTGCCGAGGATGCCGCCCAGCTCGGAGAAGCGGAGAAAGCCTTTTAAAAGGTGGGCTTCGCCGTTGAGGTGCCGGACGGCTGCCGCTACCGGATGAAGCGTCTCGTCGGAAAAGTTCCGCAGAAAGCCGGGCCCCTCCCGCAGCAGCTTCACCACCAGCCGGTACAGGCGAATCTCACGGTCCTCCATGCAGGTGAGAAATCCCCGGCGCACCAGTTCCTCCCCGTAGGGGGAGAGCTTGTGCAGCTTTCGCAGGACGCGCCCGGCGTGACCGCTGTCGGTTTGTATCGCCCGGACGGGAAACAGAATAGGCGCAGAGTCCTCATCGTCGGTAATGGCGGTGAGGACTTCTTTGTTGGCGTAGCTGTCAAAAATGCAGCAGAGAAAGCCCTCGAAGCTGCCGTCATAGGTGTAGATCATTTCGTTCATAGGGCACCTCCGGACTTAAACGGCATCGTCGAACAGAGAAAGCTGTCGCATCTCCGGCTGGGGCAGCAGGGACTGCTCCACGGCGATGAGGTTTCGCAGAAGGCTGTCCTGCGTGAAGCGCAGACCGTCGGCCATGCGGCCATTGGCGGTGAGAAAATACTGCGCCCGCTTCATGACCACACCTAATTTCGGCAGATTTTCCAGCCGCAGGGGGCCAGTCCGCCGGGCGGTCAGGATGCGGCGGGCGGATACTACCCCCAGACCGGGGACGCGCAGCAGCGCTTCGTAATCCGCCCGGTTCACCTCTACGGGGAAAAAATCCGGATGCCGCAAGGCCCAGCAGCATTTGGGGTCCAGACGGGGGTCAAAGGAAGGGGTCTGCTCATCCAGTAGCTCCTCCGCACGGAACCCGTAAAACCGCAGCAGCCAGTCCGCCTGATAGAGCCGATGCTCCCGCAGCAGGGGCGGCTTGGTCTCCTTGGAGGGGAGAAGGGCACTTTCCACCACCGGCACATAGGCGGAGAAAAATACCCGTTTCAGCTGATACCGGTCATAAAGCCCCTGCGTCAGCCGCAGAATGTGGAGGTCGCTGTCCGGCGTGGCACCCACGATCATCTGGGTGCTCTGGCCCGCCGGGGCGAACTTGGGCGTGTGGCGGTACTTGACCAGTTCTTCTTTATTTTGAATACTTCTGACTTGGATTTGCCGCATAGGAGCCAGTACAGCGGCCTTCGTCTTTTCCGGGGCCAGAGTCCGCAGTCCTGTCTCTGAGGGCAGCTCGATGTTGCAGCTCAGTCGGTCGGCCAAAAGGCCCAGCTGCTCCACCAGCTCCGGGGCGGCGCCGGGGATGGCCTTGGCGTGGATGTAGCCATTGAAGCGGTATTCTTCCCGAAGAATGCGGATGGCCCGGATCATCTGCTCCATGGTGTAGTCCGGATTCCGCAGTACCCCGGAGGAGAGGAACAGCCCCTCAATATAATTCCGCCGGTAGAAGTTGATGGTCAGGTCCGCCAGCTCCTGCGGCGTAAACGCCGCCCGCCGGGTATCGTTGCTCCGCCGATTGACGCAATAGGCGCAGTCATAGACACAGCAGTTGCTCATCAGCACCTTCAGGAGCGTGACGCACCGCCCATCAGCGGAGAAGGTATGGCAGCAGCCGGCGATGGCCGAGGTGGTGTTGCCGATATAGCCCTGCCGGAACCCGCGGCGGACGCCGCTGGAGGTACAGGCGGCGTCATACTTGGCTGCGTCCGTCAGGATCTCCAGCTTGGCAAGAACGTCCATCTTCACCGTGCCGCAGCGTGGCGGCGGGTATGACGGGTGGGCTGTTCAATATAGTCCACTACCCGGAATACCTGGGAAGCCAAAGTGGATACGCCTACCAGCATAAAGAAAAAGCTCCAACCGATCATAACACGTTCCTCCAATCGAACAAATGTTTTATCTACTCTTATCATACATCGAACACTTGTTCGTGTCAAGAAGAACTTGTCAAAAAAAGAAGAATCCCCTGCCCTTTTTTCAAAAGAGCAGGGGATTTATGAGCTGTTTTGCCGGAAATCGCGATTACTGGCACTGAGCCAGAGCGTTCAGCAGATCGTCAATAGCGCTTTCGGGAGTGGCCCAGCTTGTGACGAAGCGGTACATAATGTGCTCCTCGTCGATGACCCGCTCCACCTGGAACTCAAAGCCCATGGCGGCCAGCTTCTCGGCGGTCTGGATCTTCATGACCGGGAACTGCTGGTTGGAGGGGGAGGGGACCGGGAACTCATAGCCCAGCGCCTTGAAGCCGTCCCGCAGGCGGAAGGCCATATCATTGGCGTGACGGCCGATGTCGAAGTAGAGATCGTCCTTCAGCAGCGCCTGGAACTGTACGCCCAGCAGCCGGCCCTTGGCCAGCATACCGCCCCGCTGCTTGATGTGCCAGCGGAAGTGGGGGCAGGGGACCGTCAGCACCACGGCCTCGCCAAACAGCGCGCCGTTCTTGGTGCCGCCGATGGTGAACACATCCGTCAGCGCCGCCAGATCCGCCAGTGTCAGATCGCTTTCCGGGGAGGTGAGGGCGGAGCCAAGACGGGCGCCGTCCAGGAACAGCAGCAGGCCGTGCTCATCGCAGCAGTGCCGCAGAGCGGTCAGCTCCGCCTTGGTGTAGACGGTGCCGATCTCAGTGGTATCGGAAATGTAGACCATCTTAGGGGAGACCATGTGCTCCGTGCCGTCATGACGGGCCAGAACGGCCTCCACCATAGCGGGGGTCACCTTGCCGTCCGGGGAGGTCTCCACGCAGACCTTGTGGCCGGTGGCTTCGATGGCGCCGGTCTCGTGGCAGTTGACGTGGCCGGTGTGGGCGGCGATCACCGCCTCATAGGAGGCCAGCAGCGCCGTGATGACCGTCAGGTTGGTCTGGGTGCCGCCGACCAGAAAGTGAACATCCGCTTCGGGAGCGGCGCAGACCGTCCGGATCAGGTCACGGGCCTCCTCGCAGATGGGGTCCACGCCGTAGCCGCAGGTCTGGACCAGATTGGTGTCCGTCAGAGCCTGAAGAACCTGGGGATGTGCGCCTTCGCTGTAATCGTTGCGGAAGCTGTACATGAAAAAAACCTCTTTTCTGTAATCGGATTGTTACCGCTTGTTTCTTGACTATTATAACGCAAATCGTGTATATTAGCAAGCAGAGAACACAATAGAAAGAAAATGAACGCCCTTGAGGGATGTTTATAAGGAGGCACTATGAAGAAACTGTTTGCGCTGGCGGCTGTGGCCCTGACCCTGTGCGGCCTGCTGACCGCCTGCGGCAGCAAAACAGAAACTGCCAATGACGTGGATCTGACCGGATTTTATAATGCTCTGGCGGAGCAATACGGCTGGGGCGACGATATGATGGATCTGGACGGTGAAATGCTGGAGATGTACTATCCGGGTCTGGGGGACATCCCCGCCAAGCAGCTTCTGGCCAAGGCCCCGGTGATGTCCTACGCCGTAAGCGAGTATGTGTTCCTGCAAGCCGACAGTGAGCAGGACGCCGCGCAGGCGGCGAAGATCCTCCAGACCCGGATCGACAGTCAGGCGGACGGGGATGCCTTCTATCCTGAGACCATTGACCAGTGGAAGGCTGCCAAGGTGCTGCAAAACGGCGCCTATGTGGCAATGATCGCCTCCGGCGAACACCAGACGGAGATCGAGGACGCCTGGAACGCACAGTTTGGCGCGTAACAGTCTGACGCGGAACAACCAGCCGTGACACCACGGCTGGTTTGCTATGTAGAACCGAGAAAACGCTGTATTTCAACGGCGTTCAAGTAGAAATACTTTACAGAAAAAGGAGGTGAACAGCCCATGCGTTTCAGCAGCTTACCCTTTTTGTTCGGTTTTTTGCCGATCACACTGGCGATCTACTTCGCCGTTCCTCTTCGGTGGCGGAACCTGGCCCTGCTGCTGACCAGCCTGGTGTTCTACGGCTGGGGGGAGCCGATCTATATCAGCATCATGGTGCTGTCCATCCTCATCGACTATACCCACGGCCTTCTGGTGGAGAAGTACCGCAGCCGGGACAAGCTGGCCCGGTGGTTCGTGGCGGAGAGCGTGCTGCTGAATTTAGGCCTGCTGGGCTTTTTTAAATATTGGGACTTCTTCGCCGCCAACCTCTCCCTGATCCCCGGCGTTTCCATTCCCACCCTGGGATTGCCCCTGCCCATCGGCATTTCCTTTTTCACCTTTCAGACCATGAGCTATACCATTGATGTCTACCGGCAGGACGCGCCCGCCCAGCGGAACATGGTGTCCTTCGGCGCCTATGTGACCATGTTCCCGCAGCTGGTGGCGGGGCCTATCGTCCGCTATAAGGATGTTGCGGCGGAGCTGGTCCACCGGACGAACACGGCATCGGCGTTCGCTGCCGGGGCACGGCGGTTCACCGTTGGCCTTGGGAAAAAAGTGCTGCTGGCCAACAGCATCGGCGCCCTGTGGGACGCGGAGCTGGCGGCGCAGTCTGCCGGGACGCTGACGGCCGTCGGCGGCTGGCTGGGCATCGCGGCCTTCGGCTTTCAGATCTACTTCGACTTCTCCGGCTATTCCGACATGGCCATCGGGATGGGGCAGATGCTGGGCTTTCACTTCCCGGAAAACTTCAACTACCCCTATACCGCCGCCTCCGTGACGGAGTTCTGGCGGCGGTGGCACATTTCCCTGACCACATGGTTCCGGGAGTATCTGTACATCCCCTTGGGCGGCAGCCGGAAGGGGACATGGCGGACGGTGCGGAACATCTTCCTTGTCTGGTTCTGCACCGGCTTCTGGCACGGGGCAAGCTGGAATTTCATCCTATGGGGTCTGCACTTCTTTGTGTGGCTCATGCTGGAAAAGTATCTGCTGCGGGACTTCCTCCAAAAGCTGCCATCGTGGCTGCGGCATTTCTACACGCTTGTGGTGGTGTTCGTGGGCTGGGGCGTGTTCGCCATGGAGGACCTCACCGTCTGCGCCGGGTATTTCAAAACCTGCTTCGGCAGCGGAACGCTGTGGAGCGCCGCTGACGGCTACTACCTGATAGCCTATGGCCTGACACTGCTGCTTTTAACGGTTGGCTCCACCCGCCTGCCCCGGAAGGTCTGGAACCGTCTGCCGGAGCGGGCGAGAGACCTGCTGGGGCCGCTGCTGATGGCGGCGGGGCTGGTGATCTGCACGGCCTACTTGGTAGACGGCAGCTACAACCCGTTTTTGTATTTCCGATTCTGATTCTTCATTTCACCTAAGAAGGGAGGGGGCCGCATGGCGAACAAGGGACGACTGACCACGGGGATCTTCTGCCTGTTTCTGGCAGGATTGCTGGCGTGGCACATTGCGCTGCCGGACCGGGCGCGCTCTGAAACGGAAAACCGGACGCTGGCCCAGTTCCCGGACTTTTCCTGGGAAACCCTGAAAAACGGCAGTTTTACCGAGGGGATGGAGGACTATTTTGCCGACCAGTTCCCTCTGCGGGACGACTGGACGGGCCTGAAGGCCCGGTGCGAGCAGATGTTGGGCAAGCGGGAATTCAACGGCGTCTACCTCTGCGGCGATACCCTTATCGCCAAGGTGGACGAACCGGACAGGCTTCAGGCGGAAAAGAATTTGGACGATGTGAAGCGGTTTGGAGAAGCGGCTCACGGCCAGGTGCTTTTGGGGTTGATCCCCTCGGCGGCAGAGGTCTGGAAGGACAGGCTGCCGCAGGGTGCGCCCAGCTTCGATCAGGCTGCGTTTATCCAAAACGCGGCGGAGAAAACGGGCCTGCCCACGGTGGATCTGCTGGGAGCCTTGACGGAACACGCGGGGGAACCTATCTATTACCGGACCGACCACCATTGGACCACCCGTGGGGCGTTCTACGGAGCCAATGCGCTGTTGACCGCCTTGGGAAAGGAGTCATTAAAGGAAATTGACTTTACACCGGAAGTTGCCAGCATGGACTTCAACGGAACCCTGTATTCCACCTCCGGTATCCATTGGCTTGCCCCGGATACCATAGAGTATTGGGTGTCCGAGGACGATCTGCGGGTCACATCGTGGAAATCCAGCAAGGAGGAGCCGGGGCGGCTGTATGACCGCAGCTATCTGGAGCACAAGGATAAATACAGCTCCTTCCTCGGCGGCAATCAGCCGTTGTGCGTCCTTGAAAACCCGGCGATCACCGACGGCAGCAAGCTGCTGCTGATCCGGGACTCCTATTCCGATTCGCTGGCGCCCTTTTTGGCCCGGCGCTTTTCCGAGGTGCATCTGGTGGACCTGCGGTACTACCACACTTCCGTGGCGGACTACATGGCGGAGCAGGGCATCGATACCGCCGCGGTGCTTTACAGTGTGTCGAATTTCCTCGCGGACCGGAACCTGATCTATCTGGCCCCGCGAGGGTGATGCACATCGGTGTTCGTTGTTTCAGACCACGGAAATGAAATTGCAGACTGCTTTCTTGAGAAAAGGCTTGCAAATAGTGTCAGCTTTGATATAATAAATACATTCTGATTTCAACACTGAAGGAGAACCTTGAACTATGGAAAGTATGATTATGATTGTTGCCCTCATGGCGGTGATGTATTTCTTCATGATCCGTCCTGAGAACAAGCGGAAGAAGCAGGCACAGAACATGCGTGACAGCCTGAAGAAGGGTGATATGATCACCACCATCGGCGGCATTGTGGGCAAGATCGTTATGGTGAACCCCAACACCATTGTGATTGAGACCAGCGATGACCGTGTCCGCATGGAGCTGACCAAGTGGGCCGTGTCCCAGGTGGGCGTTCAGACCGGTGAGCAGCCCGAGGCCGAGAAGAAGGAGAAGAAGGCCGAAAAGAAGGAAGAGACTCCCGCTGTGGAGGCTCCCAAGGCTGACGAGGACGAGAAGAACTAAGTCTAGTCGGACTGTTCAATTTAAGCAGCCAAAAGAGCTTGCTGTCTGCGTATCGCAGATGGCAAGCCCTTTTTTTGATGTACAGCGCGAAAGCGGAGTTGCAGATCCGACGCAGCTTTGCCGTCCGTTCCCGCAAGCGCGGTGTTTTTGCTCGGATGCAGTTAGAACATGGGACGGTACAGACCTGTTAGTTTCGGTAAATAGCTTGATAGAGAACAGCCCCCATTTGCCGGATCGTCCGACAAATAGGGGCTGTTCAAGGCACGGGGCCTGGTCATATCAGTTGTTTTCCGCGAAGCGGGCCAGAAACTGCTTGGTGCGCTCCTCCTGAGGGTGATCGATGACCTGCTTGGGATCGCCCTGTTCCACGATGAAACCGCCGTCCATGAAGATCACCTGATCCGCCACGTCCCGGGCGAAGGCCATCTCGTGAGTGACGATGATCATGGTGGTTTTCTGTTCCGCCAGACCACGGATGACCTTCAGTACCTCGCCGGTCAGCTCCGGGTCCAGCGCGGAGGTAGGCTCGTCAAAGCAGAGAATATCCGGGTGGAGCGCCAGTGCCCGGGCGATGGCCACCCGCTGCTGCTGACCGCCGGAAAGCTGATGAGGATAGTGCCCGGCACGGTCCGCAAGGCCCATCTGGTCCAGCAGCTCCATTCCGGCGGCACGGATGGCGTCCTTGCTCTCGCCGGTGTCCTTGGCCATCAGTTCCCGGGCGAGGGTCACGTTTTCCAAAGCCGTATACTGGGGAAAAAGGTTGAAGGACTGGAACACCATGCCGAAGTGGAGCCGGTTTTTCCGGATCTCCTTTTCGGAGCAGTTTGCGTGATGGTCGGCGTCAAACAGCACTTTGTCCTGTACGGTGATGGTGCCGGCGTCCGGCGTTTCCAGAAAATTCAGACACCGCAGCAGCGTGGTTTTGCCGCTGCCGGAGGAGCCAATGATGGAAAGGGCCTGCCCCTCCTCCAGAGAGAAGCTGATGTCATTGAGGACCTTTGTGTTTTCAAAATGCTTTTCCAGATGCTGTACGGTTAAGATCGACATTTCAAAGCCCTCCCTTACTTAAAATAGCTGAGCTTGCGCTCGATGAAGCTGAACAGGAGCGTCAAAAGACCCACAAAGGCCAGATAGAACACGCCGGTATAGAACAGAGGCCAGGTGATACCCTTGGACTTCATAAAAGCTTCACCGGCCATGGTGATCTCAATGATGGCGATGGTCCGGGCCAGAGAGGTGTCCTTCACCAGCGTGATGATCTCATTGGACATGGGGGGGATGATCCGCTTGACCATCTGCAAAAGGGTGATCTTGAAGAAGATCTGCCGCTTGGTCAGGCCCAGCACTTCACCGGCTTCCCGCTGACCTGCCGGGACGCCCTCAATGCCGCCCCGGTAGATCACGGAGAAATAGCAGGCGTAGTTGATGATAAAGGCGATGCAGCAGGCAGTCATGCGTCCGTCCCGGAAGGCGTTCCACGGATTTGTACCGAACCAGGTGCCGGGACCGTAGAAAATGATGATAAGCTGGAGGATCAGCGGCGTACCCCGGATAACCCAGACGATGACGTTGGTCAGGGCAGACAGGGGCCGGAGCTGGGAGAGCCAGCGGGCAAAGCCCCGCGCTTCCTGCTGCCGGTAGGCCAAAGCCCGGAAGGGCGCCCACTTGCTCATGGAGCCGAAGGCCACTACCAGACCAAGGGGCAGCGCGAACAGCAGCGTCAGGAAAAACAGCTTGACCGCCTGACTACAGCCTTGCAGGATGGAGAGAGTAACAGTCCAGAACATGAAAGAATTCTCCTCTATGTAGTGATAATGGGGGGGAACGAAGGGGGGAGGAAGGAACAGCTATGCGGGAAATATGCCGCTCAAAGGCAGAGAGCGACCGCTCTCTGCCTTTGCTGTATGATTTGCGGAGTTACTTGGTCACAACGACCTGAGCGTTGTTGCAGTAGGCGTTGGTGCACTCCATGGATTCCTGGGCGGCGGTGGTGATGGTCATGCCGTTCCAGACCACATCGATGCCCTTGCCGTTCAGCTCAAAGACCTTGTTGTCCCAGTTGATCACGGTAAACACAGGCTCCACGCCCAGCTTTTCCGCTACCAGCTTGGCCATGTCGGCGTCGAAGCCGATCCAGTTGCCGTCAGCGTCCTGATAGTCCATGGGCTCAAACTCGGTGATGCCGATGACCAGCGTGCCCTTGTCCTTGATGTACTGCACGTCGCTGTCGGATTCGGAAGCGGTGAACTCGGATGCGGGCTGCTCCACCAGAGCGGCCTGTACGCCGTAGGTCTCAGCGGTTGCTTCCAGAACGCCGTCGGCGTAAGCGTCAGCCATCACGGAGTTGATGAAGGAGGCCAAATCGCTGCCCTTGCGGCAGCCGACGCCGTACAGCTCCTCGGTGAGCTTCTGATCGGTGATGGTCAGATCGGGATAGCTGGTGCCTTCACCTACCATGGCGCCGGCCATGAGGGAGTCGATGATAGCGGCATCGGCGGTGCCGGCCTGCACTTCCATCAGTGCCTTGGCCTGAGAGTCCACGGATACAACGTTGTAGCCGTTGGCCAGTGCCACTTCCTCACCGGCGGAGCCGGCTTCCACTGCGTAGGTCAGCTTGGCGACTTCAGCAGGCTTGGTCGCATCGGCGGCGGGGGTTTCGGTCTTGGCGCCGCAGGCAGCCAGAGACAGAACCATCATAGCAGAGAGTACAAATGCAGTCAACTTTTTCATGTTCCATTCCTCCTGAAGAATTGTTCGAGCGATCGATTTATTATGGTAGTAGTTTACCATGATAAATTGGTAATGTAAAGAAGTGAAAGCGACAAAATGCGCCGAAAGTGCGGCGGGTGATTTAGTGGGAATGAACAAAGGCAGACGGGCTGTCATACTTTTCCGGGCTGTCTCATAGAAATGGACTATAAAAGCGGAAAAAGGACGGGATGCTATGAATACCTCGATCTATCAGAATATTGCCACCCGCACTGCGGGCGACATCTATATCGGTGTGGTAGGGCCGGTGCGGACAGGGAAATCCACCTTTATCAAGCGGTTCATGGAGACACAGATCATTCCCAATATTGACAATGTGTACCGCCGGGAGCGGGCCAGAGATGAGCTGCCCCAGAGCGGCTCCGGCCGCACGGTGATGACGGCGGAACCGAAGTTCGTGCCGGAGGAGGCGGCCCAGATCCAGTTGGAGGGGGGCGCGGCCTTTTCTGTCCGGCTTATTGACTGCGTTGGCTACATGGTCCGGGGGGCCTTGGGCCAGACGGAGGATGATCAGCCCCGGATGGTCACAACGCCGTGGTACGATCATCCTATCCCCATGACGGAGGCGGCGGAGATCGGCACCCGGAAGGTCATCGCGGAGCATTCCACCATTGGCATCGTCATCACCACAGACGGCAGCATTTCCGACATTCCCAGAGAGGATTATCTGGAACCGGAGGAGCGGGTGATCCGGGAATTGCAGGAGCTGGGAAAGCCGTTTATCGTCCTGCTGAACAGCGAGGACCCCAAATCGGACCGGACTCTGGCCTTGGCCGGGGACATCGCCAGCCGGTATCAGGTGAAGTGTGTGCCGGTGAACTGTTTGCGGTTGGAGGAGGAAGATGTAGGGGAGATCTTAAAGGCGGTGCTGTATGAGTTCCCCATGCGGGAGCTGGATATTTTCCTACCGCCCTGGGTGGACGCTTTGCCGGGAGAGCATCCGGTAAAGGCGGGAATCTATGACGCCATCCGGCAGAGCATGGCGGAGCTGCACCACATCCGGGAGATCGACGGCGCAGTGAAGAAACTGGGAGAAAACGAGAACATCAGCGAGGCGCTCATCACGGCCATCGACCTTGGCACCGGCGTAGCCGCCGCACGGGTGAGCCTGCCCCGGGAGATGTTCTACCGGACGCTCTCGGAGCAGTCCGGCTTTGATGTGGGGGATGACGGTGACCTCATGAGCCTGCTGACAAAGCTGGCCGGCGTCAAGACGGAATATGACAAGGTGGCCGGGGCGCTGCGGGATGTCCGGGAAACGGGCTATGGCATCGTGGTGCCGGGAATCGACGAATTGAAGCTGGAGGAACCGGAGATCATGAAGCAGGGAGGGCGGTACGGTGTCCGCCTGAAGGCCAGCGCCCCCAGTATCCACATACAAGACAGCAAACAGAAGTTTCAAAATCACCAGTCGGCAGAATGGCAGAGTGTTTCTGGTGGATGCTGTAGTTGTGGTATGAGAGTACGGAATCGCCTCAGAACAAGAGGGACAATTGGCAGAGTACTCTACCATATCCCGGTGCGGTCGGAATATTCAGATAGTGGGGCGGTTTCGTGAAAATACGGAGGGATCGGATGGATACATTACAAGAAAACAGCGTTATGTTACATATCAACGAGTGTCTGTACCGAAAGGGGATCATTTCACAGTCTCTTTATGACCATGCGAAAAGCGTGATTGTAGAGAGAAAATAAAGGGCCGCAAAGCGGCCCTTATTTTTTTGATGGAGGATTATCAAGTGTGGTTTTCATTTGTCCGGTAAGCTGGTACTTTTCAATATGTTTTAAGTACCGCATAAGACGATCCTCTTGCGGAGCTGATGGTGCAGCCTCTGATTTTGGGAAGGTTTCCGGCAGTTTCAACCCAATGTAACAATATGGGGATGGCCCTTTGCGCGAGCGGTGAGGGCGTTTGTAAATGAACTTAGACTTGGAAATTTCTCTGAACTTTTTGTTGAACTGAATTTTGCTTAATTCAGTTTTTTGGCCATTTTGCGTGACTGCAAGAAACTGGCAGTAGCTTTGATAGACTTCGTGTGTGTCACAACAGCAATCATTCTGCTTCCGGCAGAGTTGGAAGAAGGCGTGAACACACGCGATTTCAGCTAATGGGGAAGGTGCCCGCTGCACATCAAAGGGGGCAGGATCAGAGATTTTCTGGTCTTTGAGTGTCTTTAGTTTCAGACCATAGGGAAGCAGTGTTTGGTATATCCATGCAGCATCTGTATAAGAAAACTCCAGTTGATCAGGAAACTCTGTTTCGGTGAGTGAGAAGTCGAGAACAGTTGCTTTCCATTTTTCCGGCAAGGAGTCAGCTTTGCGGTAATTATCTGTGATGTAGATGATACCAAGCCGATTGTAATAGTTCTGCGGGGGAGCAAAGTCAGAGCTAATAGAGATTCTTTTCCCTTTTATTATTTTACCGAGTTTAGGGCTGCTTTCTTTAGAGGGAGGGGTATCATTTACCAATACGAAACATCTGCCGGCGATTTGCGCTAAAAATAGAGACCGCAGGTGAGTTTGCTTTGTCAGACGATTGAGGGAGGGGAAGGGTGTGGGAGAATCAATCTGCACGGCAGTATCTCTGAGGACTTCAGAGAAAAATGTTTGCAGTTCATGTTTGTGAGATTTTGTGTGAATGACAAACATCTTTTTTCCATCTGTCATCATTCCCTCTGCTAAAAGAAGGGCAAACTGATCTAACAGGTTGAGATCGGTTCCGCATAGGCTGTTGAAAAAGGAATAAAGCGTTGAAGAACAGGCGGCGTCTGCCGAGTGGCGAATGGGGACTACTTTTGGCTGATAGCCCAATATTGCATCATAGGAGGGGAGAGTACAGAAACGGAAATAGTCTGTATCCGAGTCATACTGGATTGCATATTTAGCATCAGACTGAAAATAAATTGTAGGCAAATCGTCAGATAGTTCCATTTTAACGGGTGTAGATACCTTGATTTGCTCGACATTTCCGGAGTTTTCTCTAAATGTCCGCATGAGTTCACTAAGGTAGTTTTTGAGCAGCTTAGATGGAACATATTGACCATAAGATTTTTGGCGGAATGTAAATTCACGGAGAGCCAATATAGAGGGATGAAAGCGTGTAAGATTTTCGCTTGCGTGAGTGGGTTCGTTAATAAGTAAATTGCCGTCATACGAATAAAGCAAACTGTCTGCCTTGTTGAATTTAATTGCCACCTGCGGTGAATATTTCTTTAACTCATTATAAAGCCTGGATAGCCGATCATAGGGGTAATTCAAAATGAGATCAGTGAGCGTTTGATATAGATGATCGACAGCAGGACCGGTGGTTGGAAAGGAGATTACCTGAAAGGGTTCAAAAAAAGCCTGAAGCAGGTATGGAAATCCATTATGGGTCAAACGGTTAGATGTTCGGTGCTGTCCGTAGGTATAGCGAACAGTTGTGCGAATATCATCATTTTTACCTCGATAGAAATAGAGAAACGGATCATAGAGTGGATGATAGGAAGGTGGGGCCGAACTGCAAAGTAAAAGATAGCTGTTTAATGCTTCACGATACTGCTGCCATAGATCTTGGGCAAGGGCTGTGTTTGTATAATGCTGACTGAGAGAATTCTGCTGTTCAGCAACGTTCATAAGGCGTTGAAATAGTTTCAGATCAGATGCCATAAAATACTCCCTCCTTTTGTGTACCGTAAATATAAGTGTACCATAAAAAAACAAAAAGTAAATATAATGTTATAAATAATAAATAGAAAAACAATCAAATCAGAGGACAGCCCCCATTTTGCTGAAAGAGCAGAAAACCACCGCTTGTGTGGATTGGTAAACTTTTACACCTCCTCGAACAGGTCGATAACGCGCGCACACGATGCGGCGAATCGATAGTCGAGGGGGCCCTTTAATGGAATCCAATGAAGGAATAGTTCTTGACCGCGATCAAAGAGTAGCGCTTCTGCTTCACGTTAATCAACGGCTCTACCAAAAGGGCGAGATTAGCAAGGAGGTTTATGAAGCAGCGAAAGAAAAAATATTATTAGTAAATCTTTAAATGTAAATTATGCAAATTATAACGAATAATGAAGCTATATAATTACATACAATCAAATTAACAATATAATAAAGAGAGGAAACGGGTTGTCCGACAAATTCCTCTCTTGCTATCAGCAACAAGGAGGATAAGAAATGAAAAAGAGGATAGAAAAATCAGCGTAAGACTAAGTGATGAAGCATATAAAAAAGTAATTTATGCAGTTAATGATGGCATTAGCAAAAGTAAATATATAAATAATGCGATTATCGGATGTAATAAAGATAATATAGATGAACTAAGAGTAGCAATAACGTGTATATGCAACATCCAGACAGAACTTGAACTAATCACTGACATAACTGCAAAAAATGATATAAGAAAGGAGTTAAATAAACTATGCCATGCCTTAAGATAGTCCCCGAAAGCTATGCGAACTCTGATGCTCTTGATTGCCTAATCCGGTATATTTATTCAAAGTCCTATAGAATTGGCGGCCTCTCTGTTGATCCGGCCCATGCAGCGGAGCAAATGAAACTGGTGAAGCAGTTGTGGTACAAGGAGAATGGTTGCCAGCTGCTGCACTTCATCCTCGCGTTCAGCCCTTGGGAATCCGAGTGGATCAAAAGCGCGGGTGAGTTGATACCATTGGCTTACGAGGTTTGCAGCTACTTTGCTGAGGACTACCAGATTATTTTCGGTGTTCACCATAGTAAGGCTGGACTTTGGCACATCCATTTTGTTGTCAATTCGGTCAGTTTTACAACTGGGGAGCGGATTTTGCGCAAAACTAATACGTATTTAGCGTTGAAATATCATATTCAAAGCTGTCTGCCAGATGGCAGGAGCATCCGTATCTACTATAACTGAGCAGTATAGAAACTCTGCGTATAATTTATAAAACATCTTATTTTTTTGATTTATAAGTTATATCTTACAAAAACTAAAATTCGATTGAATTTTTATTTGTATTATGCTAAAATCAAGACAATACAAAAGGGAGGTATACCCTATGATCAAACGAGAACTCTACATGAGCCGTATCCGACCTTTTATTGGCGGTGAATTGATTAAGGTGATGACTGGTATCCGGCGCAGCGGAAAGTCTGTCATGTTGGACTTGATAAAAGAGGAATTGGTAGAGTCCGGAATTGATTCAGTGCAATTCATATCAATCAACTTCGAAGATATGCGCTATGCGCCGCTGTGTAGTGCGGCGACTCTGCATGAAGAAATTCTTCGGCGAGCAGCGGCAATTCAAGGAAAAGTGTATCTTTTCTTTGATGAAATCCAAGAGGTTAAGGACTGGGAAAAGTGCATTAACTCTCTGCGCGTTGCGCTGGATTGTGACATCTATATCACAGGTTCCAATGCCAAACTGCTATCCGGTGAACTGGCAACTTACTTGGGCGGACGGTATGTGGAGTTCGTAATCTACCCATTTTCCTTTGCTGAATTTCTGGAACTGTATCGGCCAATCGCACCGCAGGCATCAATCCAACAGTGCTTTCAAAAGTACCTGCTTTCTGGAGGAATGCCATATCTCGCAAATCTCCGCTATGCAGAGGAACCGTCCCGTCAATATTTAACAGATGTGTTCAATTCCGTGCAGCTCAAGGATATTGTCCAGCGCAATAAGGTACGGGATGTTGATTTGTTGGGGCGGATTTTAGCCTATGTGATGGCAAATGTGGGGACAACCTTTTCTGCTACATCGCTGTCCAAATTTTTCAAAAATGAGCAGCGTACCGTTGCCCCGGAAACGATCCTGAACTATATCAAATACTGCTGTGATGCGTTTCTATTCTATCAGGTAAAGCGACAGGACTTACAGGGCAAGCAGATACTCGCCTCTAATGAGAAGTATTATATTGCCGATCATGGTATCCGCGAAGCTGTTTTTGGCGGCAATATGCGGGACATCAATCTCATTTTGGAAAATATCGTGTATCTGGAACTGCTGCGCCGGGGCTACACAGTAACGGTTGGAAAATATGGAGACAAAGAAGTTGATTTTGTTTGTGATAAACACGGCGAAAAGCTCTATGTGCAAGTGACCTATCTGCTGGCCTCAGAGGAGACAATCAATCGGGAGTTTGGCGTTTACGATAACATCAGAGATAACTACCCTAAATATGTTGTGTCTCTGGATGAGTTCGACATGAGCCGTAATGGGATCAAGCACCGGAATATTAGGGACTTTCTTCTGGCAGATAAATGGGAATAATTAAAGATGGACGCAGGGAATATCCCTGCGTCCGTTTCATTAACTTTATGGATTGACACGCTGCAAAATAAAATCTTGCACAGCGACCTTTGGAATCCGCCACACCCGTCCGTTCCGGTATGCTTTGAGCTTGCCAGTGTTTAGTAGCTCATACATGGCATTGTAACCAATTCTCAGGGCTTCGCAAGCCTCGTCAACAGTCAGCACATCTTGGAAATCTTCCAGCATTTATGTTTCCTCCTGATTATTCGTGCAAGTTTTGTGGAGGGGACATAATGCCGGATCAGCTACGCAGACTTCACATAAGCATTTGTAAGGTACAGAATTGTTCCTCTGCCGAGTCGGATGCAGCGTACGGTCATACAAGTCCTGTTTTTCAATCTGCTGCATGATGGCAGTTTCCGAGCGTTGGAAGATCACAGCCATTTCTGTAATTCCTACATCATCCTCGAACATTTCGGATAGCTTTTCTTTATCCTCTTCGCTCCAGCATTCTCCGCGCCGTTCCAATGAAGCAGGGGAGTGGCGCATATTTCTCACAGCTTCTCGATATTTTTCTTGGTCCATCATAGTAAATTAACTCCTTTATCACACTTGATTTACTGTGATGTTAGTTGATTAACAGCTAAATAGACTCGTATGCCAAGGAGCGGATATTTTCAATGTAGGCAATATCGATAATCTTTTTCCAACTCTGATTGACAATAAAGTCCGGGTTCTCAGCTTTGGCTTTTAAGCCATCTAATAACTCCTGACTATGTTTTGCCTGAGTCTCCTGAACATTTGCATATTCCTCTAAGGCTGTAATCATCGCATCAACAGCTCGATTTGTTTCCGCATGTACAGCCGTTTCTGTGCGTTTGACAGCTTCCTTTAATACTTGGTCGGCATAGGCACTGCAAGTTTTTTGCCGTTCAGAATCAACTTTGATTGCGAGCTTTTCCTTATATTCTTTATTGTCCAGAGAAATCTTAGAACCTATATACTGACGATACTCATTTTCTATGTTGGCAAATAGATCGTCCGGAGCATGATAGCCAACAGCAGATTGCTGCTCCTCCGGGATAAGGCTAATGAGTTCAAAATTGCAATCATCAACACGTTTTTTAGCAATCTCAACGATCTCATGAATAAGCGGAGCTGCTTTATCCATGGCTGCATTACAGTTTTTTAAACATTCCGCTGCGGCGTCAAAGGTTTCCTGAAGACTTGACGATGCCGAAAGGCCAGTCTTTCCATACTGCAAATCCCAACCAATGTCTTGAAGTTTATCGCCTATCGGGCCGGGAATTTTTTCGCCAACCACTTCAAGTGCTTTTCCAGCGATAGACTTTAGCATACTAAAAAGGCCCATAAGTTCTCATCCTTTCAATCTTTTGACGTAGTAACTGCACTGCTGGACTGCTTCTGAAGAACTTCTGCCAATTTCATACGTAAGGCTCCAATTTCACGCTGAGTTTCTTGTGCTTCACGTATAAAATCATTCAGACTATCAAGTTGCCGCTGATAATCTTCCGATTCATCAACGATTGTACAGAAATCCTTGCATTCCGCAGCAAAGGCTTCGGTTGCAGCACCGCGGATAAATTCCATGGTTTTGCGATACTTTTCTTTTGCAGATGCAATAATCTCTGTTTTCCGGCCTTTGAGGATCATTTTGTCCAAGCGCATAGACAAGGCATTGATACCGGCATACTCAATAATGTCCGGTTTCCGTTGGACAATATCGGCAGGATTTCTTATCCGCAGGCGATTAAGTGCGCTAAAGAACTTCTCGTCATCTTCATCACTTAATTCGGTACTATTTTTCAGATAAGCATTTAACAGCATAGATGTTTCAGCACTTACGGGAATAAAGTGGTCAATGGCAAGCCCCATGCGGCCTGAATAGAATTCTTTAAAACGTTCCAGAAAATCTTTTTGTTTAGCATTGTATTCTGTGGCTGGCAACATATCTCGTTTTGTTGCGACAACAAGAATTTTATCTGCACGTTGTCCGTTGTTTGCGGTAATCTCACCTAAGAAACGAGCTTCATCCTGACTGCATAGATTTTCGCTACTGATACAGACCAGAACCCAGTCTGCATTTTTAATATATTTTTTAGTGATTTTAGAGCGAAATGCAATGGGGTCGCGCAAGCCCGGAGTGTCAACCAGAACAACGTCATTTGGAAGCTGGCTATCCTGATAATCATTTCTATGGTATCCAACCTCTAATTCGCGCACGAAAAAGTGTTCGGGCGTTTCAGAACTTGTCCACTTCATAATCTTTTTGGAGAGTTCCCAAAAGGAGCATTCTTCGTAGTATACGGATTTGCCTAAATATTGATCTCGGATATTGTCTGCGCTCTTTGCTTCGTATTCTTGGCGGAAAGTCGAGTTCTCACCAACATCTAACCACAAACGTTCCCATTGTTTCTCTGTATAAAATTCGACACGGATATAATTCTTGCTGGATGTTGTATGATATTTGACAAGAACGGAAGTTTCCGGAGTCGGGTCTACACTGGCCATTTTTGCTCCCAAAAGAGCATTGATCAAACTGGATTTTCCAGCTTTGACATTTCCAACAATTGCAATTTCGATATGGGCGGTGTGAAGATCAGATAAGAACTGGCGGCATTTTCGATAAATACGCTTATAGACAGTGCTGTCATCTTCTGTTTCCCGGTTATCAATATGCGTCTTAGCAATCGAGGCAATTTTTTGGATTTGATTGATGTAGCTCTGAAGCTCAGGGTATGTATCTTCAGATATAAGGCTTGAAGAATGTACTGCGTTACTCAAAACTTTGATTTCCTCCAAATATGAAGTTTCACGTTCAAGGTTTGTGCCGAATTTTTGAAGATCGTAGGGAAATACAGCCGAAATGTTTCCACAGTGGTGACACACAATCTGTACCGGCGATATTATGGCACCACAGCTTTGACACCTCAGCATTGTTTTTTGCTCTATGTTGGATAGGCGCTGTTCGAGTCTGGTATTTTGAGCCTGTTGAATTTTTTTTGAAGTCTCAATACTTTGCCGAACGGTGTCTTGTTCTTCTATCAGCTTTCCAACATAGCGTTCTGTTTCATATTGCCGTTGGTTTACGACCGCTGCCTGTTTTAAATTAGCCTTTTGCGTTTGCCGTACTGTCTCCTGCAAATAATCCATGCCGTGTCCTATTTTAGTAAAAATGGGCTTTGTGGCACAGAGGGCAGCAGTAGCAGCAGCTTCCTCGCGTTTTTGAGCGTTCTTTTCGCTTATCATGACTGTTCCTCCAAAAAATAATAGGCTTCACCGTATAGCTTTTTTTCAAGTTCCTTTTCCAAAAATTCAGCTTTCATTTTGGCCTGAAAATCTGCGTTATGAATTAAGTTTTTGGCTAAATTGATATATCCACCAATATCCAGTTTTCCAATATCTTTTGTGGCCAGAACATACACGCCATTTGCCAGTTCAGATATTAGTGAAGAATAACAGACAATTTTTTCGCTTCGTACATAGTAGGTGCTAATTGAGCCATCTACGGCATTATCATAGCAGAGAAGATGGAGCGCTTTAACAAGCTGGTCGATTGTAAGCGCGAAAATAAACTGGGTTCCGATATTTCCTAAGTTTCTAAGCGTTTTTTTAAAAAGGCGTTCTACTTCGGCACTGTTCCATCCTTTAACAAGAAGGTCTTGCGCTGTTGTAGGACTTAAAAACGGGATAGGGAGCCCGCCTTTGGTATACTTGTCGGATTGCAAGTGCATTCCTTGTTTTGCAGCAGAAACAAATAGACATTTGCTATCTTTGCTCCAGCATGAAACAGACTTTTGTATCATGTTTCCAATTGACGTGCGATATGTGATTTTCTGATTGAATGTATTTCCGATTTGCGCTACATGGTAAGTTTGAAAGTCACGAAATGTGATCATTCGAGCTGTGATATTCATAGGTCCAAAGAACCATCCCCAGATTGGATCATGTCCCCATGTTGCAGCGTGATGGTTTTTTCCGTAAATCTCTGTACCAGCTTCTTTAAATCCTCTAATTGCAATTCGGGAGCTTCCGTGCATGGCGTCGTAGGGAACCGGAGCGACCAAAAGGTCTTGCCATGAGTAATTCCGAATATGAGAGGGGGCCATCAGTTCGGCAATTTCTGCTTGGGAAAAACCATCTTTTTCTAAATACTCGCGAATAGCGGCCTTTTCCAATGCGCCGCCTTGCGCACTTGTCATTCTTTGCTCTGGTGACAAGGGTTTATAATTAAAGTCTAACGAGGGAGCCAAAGCCCAACGAACGGTCTGGATAGCAGCAGCCCCAAACAGAAAGACAATATCTTTTCCTTTTAACTTGGTTGCACTTTCAAATTGTGTATTGATGTCATGGATAATGGTCGGCGCATAATGAATATCGGTAATTTTTTCCATACGGCGGGCATCATCCCGAATGATTGTTGCTACATTGGAAACCTTATTTTCAGCTTCTTGCACTTTTCGCGTTGCTGTGAGAACTTGCTCATTAGATGCTTGCATCCGATTTTGGAATGTGTCTTTACTAAGTTTCACATTTGTTGCCTCATTTCTTTGTGAATCTATCCAACTTTGCAGTTGCAGAGCAAATTTCTAACCTAACAGCAGCTTCTTGAAGGCAATCTTTAAAATAGGCTGATGGTCAGAAATGGCAGTTTTACGCCCTATTAGTTATCGCCCAGGAATACTATTTCTTCAGGGTTATTCAACGATGTTCTGTACCATTTTCCTTCGTCGCCATTTTCTTTGTAATACACCCATCCTGCAACACACCTAAAAGGCTTAACAGGGCTATCTACGACACAATTTGCAATGTTTGTTTCCTCATCTGCCGTATAATTCAATTTTTTGATATATCCATCCGCTGCTAAATACAAGAGGCAGCCGTAATATGGCTGAACTGTATAGTTTGCTTGGTTTGGATGATTTGCGGCGTATTCTCGACTGAAATGTGTCATGGAGCCGGACTGGACGTCAGCAAGGTCTACCATGCCAATCCGTGCACTGTCATAATCACCACATCTAAAATAAATCTTTTGATCTTCAACGTGATATATTTCAGTAATATCATCGTTGAACATAAAGAGCAAGTTTACCTGCTTCGAAGCATAATCATAGAAGTACAATTTGTGCTGTGGATAATCGTTAAGACTCATATATACACCGGATTTTGTTGCAAATACCGCTTGAAAGTACGTGGTACGTTTAGCAGCGGGCACCGGAATTTTTATTATTTTTTTACTGTCAAGTGAATAAACACATGGTACGCCATCATTGAGAAATGCAATACGGTTTCCGCACATACTGACGCACGCTTGACGATATGTTACCGCGAACAATTTCTCTGGTGCTTGCAGAGTGGACAAGTCAAATAACCACATATCGCCTTCATAAATGCTATTATCATTGTGTGCAAAGTAAATGATTGTATCGCCATCAAAAAGCGGCTCATCGTCACGGCTGATCTTCAAATCAACGTCAAGATGTGTTTTTTCACTCGTCCGTTTATCCAATAGGTACCAGCCAGAAAGAATTGGGGAAATATCTTGGCTGTCGCTGCCTTCACCAATGAGTCCGCGAAAAGCAGATGCAAACACCGAATTCATGGAAGGCTTTGCCAAACATAGAATGTAATTTGCAGTCTCGTAGATCCGAACACCTGTGAAGCGGTTGGAATGGTTACTGTTGAATAACTCATCAATAATCTCCCCGCTTACGGAAGAACCGATAAAGGAAGTGCCGGGGACATTCTCTGCGAAAACGGGTACATCCTTTATATCCGCTGGCGCAACAGGCTCTGATTCTTCTTCCGGTACATAACCATATTTTTCAGCAACACCCTCTGGGCCAACAGCATTAAACAACCGGCTCACTTCATTTTCGATTACAGTCGCTTGCTTCTTATTTACGGAGAAGTAGTCAAACACCGCTTCCTGTTCATCGCTCAGTTCATCACTATCCTGTAAATAGAAGAACTCCAAAACTACGCGCAAAAAGGTTTTCTGAACGTCTATGGAGTCAATATTTTCAATGGCTGACAGGTCTGCAAAGGTTTGCGGATTGGTAATTTCTAAATACTTTTGCACAGAACGGATATAGGCCCGCTGATTGTCTGTCAGCGCACTTTCCTCATTTTCTGCAAGCTGATACAAAACGGCCAGCAGCAGCCGCTTATCTGCGTCATCCAATTCTTTAAGATCCATCGGCGTGCTGAGTTGATAGAGTGCAGCTTTCTCCTGAGCATTCAAATACTTGTAAATTCCATTCAGTTCATCGCCTAATCCAGCCAATGCCTCTTTCAGTTCTTTGTTCCCGCTGCGAACTTCCTCGCGCATATATGCCAAGGCATCTTCTTGCTTTTTGCCGAACGCCTCGTATGCCTGCATCGCATCAACAAGGCCCTTTTTATACATTTTCTTTCTGCCGAACATACTTATCCCTCCATAAAATCATACGGTTTTCCAACAACCATGTTATAAATTTCATCCTTTAAGAAATCTCGTTTGACCTCTTGAATGAATTTGGCGTCTGATATGAAACGATGCAGGGCGACTAAAATCCCGCCGCCATCCAGCTTTTGCAAATCTTTTGTAATAGCAGTTACCACTACATTGCTGCCAACTGCAATAGCGTTGGAATAACTTAAAATTTTTCGCGTGCGGACTTCGTACATGGTTTCGCTGCCATCATGGGCCTCGTTATAAAACAGGTGATGAATGACTGCAATCAGCTGGTTTACAAGAGCCGCTACAACAGTTCCTCGCGTGACACTCCACATATCAATATGGCATTTTGTAAGCATCGTTCCGGCAAGGTTATTATTTACGGTAGCAATCACAGGGATTGGTAAGCCTTGCTTTGTGAAGTAATCCGAGCCAAAGTGAATTGCCTGCCGTGCAACTGAAGCTGCAAACAGCATCGGATCATCTTTCACATAGCCTGCCGCCCGGTTCAGCATCCCCATTGTTCCCAAAGGATAATGCCGTAAAATTACATTGTTGGAAATTTGATATGTTGTTACAAAATCGGTTTCTGTTAGTGAATTTGTCATAATGTTTGCTGGGCCAAATATCCAGCCAAGAATAGGATCATGTCCCAATGTGCGGTAACGATGATTTATTCCACTAAGCTTTTGCGAGTCACTATAATGAACAAAACTACTGTGATTCGTTGTATCGTAAGGTACAGGCTGAAACAGTACCTTTTTCCATTCTGTGGGAGCAATCACATCCGGCACAGCATCATACGCGTGCTTCATCAAAATTTCACCACGCACATTGGATTTTAGACTGCCCTTATCTTCAAGTCGAAACTTATCATTTGTCAGGAGATATTGCCTTGCACATTGCATCGCCGTGCAGAGAAACAGAAACTTAATATCCCAGTCTGTCAGCTTTGTCTTTTCCTTAAACTGTCGATCAATATTTTCTACAATAGCCGGAGCATTGCGTGAAACATCTGTTACACGCTTATACTCGTTTCCAACTTGATTGATGTGATTAACCACAGTATCACGCTTTTGTATAATGTTTTGAGTGGCTTCTACTTTTGCCATAGACTGTTTTCTCATTCGTTCAAGTTCCCGGCTCATAGAACCCCTCCTTAACATAATCGCCCTGACTTCTCAGCCACATTTCAACGCCCTTGCCGAACACCTCTGCTGAGATCGTCCAGCCATCAGCATCTTCGCTGATGACCTTAGCGGTAGGGAGACGGTCGAGCACCGCTTCAAGAGACGGTCCAGTGTAACGGAACTTGATCCGTTCCAGCTTGCCGCCGTACATGAACTGTACCCGTTTACGGAACTCGCCCTCCTCAAACCGTCCGGCATAAGGGACATGAAAATGCTCGTCCAAGACCTTAAAACTGCGGATACGGTCAAGCCGATAAATCGTGGGAAAAAGGTCATCCGGGTTCTCAAAATTATCTTTGTTTTCAAGGAAAGCAGTCAGATAGAAGTAATACTCAGAAAACATGATTCCGACCGGCTGTACTCTCCGAGTCACCAGTTTCGGCGCTTTCATGCGCTCGTACTCAATCTCCATGACCCGCTGCTCTTTCACAGCCTGTCCGATCTCCCACAAACCGTTCAAAATGCTTTTGCCGTGATGTGGTTCAATATAGTGCAGCTTTTCATTACCTATCAGTAGCTTTACTGCTTGGCGCTGCTCCGGGGGAACGGCACAGTCCACCAGCTTGTCCAGAATCGGCAGCATTTCATCCCGCCGCATGGAGCGGCTTTCCAACAGAATTTTGCAGACAGCCAAAATCTCGCTGTTCGTTAGGCCGGATGGAACGCTGCTCACCATTCGATAGCCGCCGTGTCTACGGTCATAGATAATCTCCTGCGACAACCCTTTTTCCATCAGGAAGCACCGCAGTGACTCCATATCCCGTTGGATACTCCGTGTTGTGACGCCGTACTCGCTGGCAAGGTCTTGCTTGTTCAGCGTCTGTCCGGATATGAACCTCGCATAGAGGTCTAATAAGCGGGCCGACTTTGCCTCGGCAGACTGCTGTTCCAAGGTCATTCACCCTCTCCATTGCACTTTTACTTAGTTTTTTATATCTGTTAAATATAATAATGTGATTGTAAAATCATGTCAACTGCTGTCGCCATCGATTACCATATTACCGAGGTGACGGTATGAATAGCAAATTCGAGATGGAATATCTGCAAGTGGGTCTTAAAATTGCATATTATCGAAAGCTGCGTGGTTTGACACAGGAAGAACTTGCAGAGCGAATCGACCGTACCCCGGCATTTATCGGCCATGTAGAAGCGCCCAACATCAAGAAGGCCGTTTCCCTGGATACGCTCTTTGCGATTTCGTCCGTACTGGATGTTCCTGCCTATAAGTTTCTTATGTTTGATGATTGATCCTCCGCTCCGGCACCCATGCGAAGATACAGCGTCCACAATCGCCTTTTCGGGAGCGGCCCGGGCGGAGAATTTACCCGGTATTTTTCCCCGCGCAATCGCGCGTAGGCATGGGGCCGAAGTTTCTTGGAGGTTAGCTTCAGTATAGCAAGCCATGTGGACACTCAATGTCACTTTGCGAAAAATTTCGGAATTTTTAGAAAATCGTGTCGAAATTTGAACAAGATAGCCAGAAAGGACTTGATGGAAATGCCATCAAGTCCTTTTTATCGGCCAAAACCGTAAAAGTACCGGATTTCAATTAGATAATATCATAATGGCACCGGAGACGCTTCGGCGATCTTGCGTATCATAGGGCAGCGGATCACAGGGCATTTTCGGTGAAATTTTGAGAAAGAAGGCACAAAAAATGGCAGCAAATGTAGAAACGATGATGTATGTGCGGGAGAAACCGTGGCACGGTCTGGGCGTGGAGGTATCCGAAGCACCCAACAGTGAGGACGCTTTGCGCTTTGCGGGATTGGATTGGGATGTCCGTCAGGAAAACGTGTTCAACTCCAGAGGCGGCGTTATCAAGGGCTTCAAGGCCAATGTGCGGGACAGCGATGACAGCGTATTGGGTGTAGTGGGAGATCGTTACAAGGTGGTGCAGAACCGGGACGCTTTCAAGTTTACGGACGAGCTGATCGGTACGGATGTCCGCTACGAAACCGCTGGCTCTCTCCGGGAGGGCAAGCAGATATGGCTTCTGGCTAAAATGCCGGAGCAGACAATCGCCGGTGATGCCGTAGAACCCTATCTCTGCTTTACCAACGCCCATGATGGCAGCAGCGGTGTCCGGGTCTGCATGACGCCGGTGCGAGTAGTCTGCAATAATACTCTGAACGTGGCGCTGGCAACCGCGAAACGCACATGGTCTATGCGGCATACGGAAAATGTGCATGAGCGTCTGAACGAAGCACGGGATTGCCTGTTCCGCGCAGAGGATTATATGGACGGGCTGGCGCAGTATGCGGATATGGCGGCCAATAAGACGATTCAGGATGACGAGATTCGGGAAATCTTGAATGAACTCTTTCCTGTTACGGACAAGACCTCCGAGCGGGAAAAGGCTACCATCGACAAAATCAAGGAAGAATTTATGGTCTGTTATTTCGCCCCGGACATCAGGAGGTTCCGTGGGACTGCATGGGGCGCTATCAACGCCATCAGCGATCTGGTAACACACAGTATGCCCCACCGGAACACAAAGACATACCAAGAAAATAATTGGAACAAGGTAATGAGCGGCCATGTCCTGTTGGACAGAATGGCCGCTCTTTGCATGAAATAAAGGAGGGGCGCACTATGCGAGGCATTCAGAAAATATCTACGAAAGGCATGAGCCGGGAAGAATGGCTCATGCGGCGCAGAAAAACGATCGGCGGCTCTGACGCTGCTGGGATCGTGGGCTTGTCCAGATGGACAAGCCCTTTTTCTGTCTGGGCGGATAAAACCGGACGGGCAGCGGAGAAAGAGGACACCGAAGCCATGCGGCAGGGCCGGGATTTGGAGGACTATGTGGCCCACCGTTGGATGGAGGAAACCGGCAAGCGGGTCTACCGCCTGCCTGCTATGCTGTATCATCCGAAATATCCCTTTGCACACGCTGATGTAGACCGGATGGTCATGGGTGAAAATGCAGGCTTGGAGTGTAAGACCACCTTTTCCTTAGACCTGAAACAGTTTAACGGTATCGAGTTCCCGGTACAGTATTACGCGCAGTGCATTCACTATCTGGCAGTGACTGGGGCAGACCGCTGGTATCTGGCGGTTCTGGCCTATGGCCGGGGGTTCTTTACCTTTGTTCTGGAACGTGATCAGGCGGAAATTGACGCGCTCATGGCTGCCGAGGCAGACTTCTGGAAGCTGGTGGAACAGGATACGCCCCCGAACGCAGATGGTTCCGAAGCAACTTCCGCAGCGCTGCGGGAGATCTTCCCCATCAGCGAACAGGCCACCGCAGACCTGTTCGGACGGGATACCGTTCTGCGGGAGTATATGCGGCTAAAAGAGGATAAAAAGGCGTTGGATACCCGGATCGGAGAAATTGAGAATACCATCAAGGCGGACATGGGTGAAGCGGAAAGCGGCCTCTGCGGCAGCTTCCATATCAGCTGGAAATCTCAGAACCGGCAGACCTTTCAGGCAAAGGAGTTTGCCAAGGACCACCCCAGCATTGACTTAGCACCATACTATAAAAATACAAACCTCCGTCCCTTTAAGGTGACAGAGACACGAGAGGTAGGTTAAAAATGATGAGTAATGATATGATCCAGAAAGCCACGGCGCAGCCTGCGGCAAAAGCGGACGCAAAAACGTCCATGCAAGCCTATATCAAGCAGATGCAGGGGGAGATCAAAAAGGCCCTCCCGGCAGTCATGACCCCGGAACGCTTTACCCGCATTGTACTTTCGGCCCTTTCCACCAATCCTAAGTTGGGACAGACCACCCCGCAATCGTTTCTTGCCGCTATGATGACAGCAGCGCAGCTTGGCATGGAGCCGAACACGCCTTTGGGGCAAGCGTATCTAATCCCATTTTACAATAACAAAACGCATTGCAGCGAGTGTCAATTCCAGTTAGGCTACAAGGGCTTAATTGATTTGGCCTATCGCAGCGGAGAGGTCAGCATCATTCAGGCACAGGTGGTCTATGAACATGATAGCTTCAACTATTCCTTTGGCTTGGAACCGGTGCTGAAGCACATTCCCGCCGCCTCTGACCGTGGGGAGCCAACCTATGTCTATGCTATGTTCCGCACCAAGGAGGGCGGTTTTGGCTTTGATGTAATGAGCATGGATGCTGTCCGCACCTTTGCACAGCAGTACAGCAAGTCTTTTTCTTCCGGCCCATGGCAGACAAATTTTGAAGAAATGGCGAAAAAGACAGTTTTAAAGAAAGTCCTGAAATATGCCCCGCTGAAATCGGACTTCCAGCGGGGCTTGGCTTTGGATGGCACCATCAAAACGGATGTCGGGGAGGATATGTATGCTGTCCCTGGCACGGTGCTGGAGGTGGACAGCGAGACAGGCGAAGTCACAGAGGTTGGGACGGAAGCATGATTCTGAAAAAATTCTCCAAAGAGACAATGCCTGTCCACAGCAGTTGCTACATTATACATAGGAAGGGGTGTCAGCATTGAATTTGCCAGTACAAGTAGATCAGAAACAGCTTATGGATGTGCTGCTGAATGTGGCGACTGTCCGCCCGGTATTTATCTGGGGCGCTCCCGGCATTGGGAAATCTGCCATTGTACGGCAGTTTGCGGCGGATGTGGGATTGGAGTGCGTTTCTCTGCTGGGCAGCCAGCTTGCCCCGGAGGACATCATCGGCGTGCCGCAGATCGTAGAGGGGCGCAGCGTATTTTGTCCGCCCCGGAGCATTGCAAGAGAGGAACCGTACTGTCTGTTTCTGGACGAGTTGAACGCCTGTTCCCATGAGGTACAGAAAGCATTTTACTCGCTCATTCTGGAACGCCGTATCGGAGACTACCGTCTGCCGGAGGGTTCCATCGTCATTGGCGCTGGCAACCGTGCACAGGACAATGCCATCACCCGGCCCATGTCCTCGGCGCTGGTGAATCGGATGTTCCATGTGGAGTTGACTGCCAGCAGCCGTGTCTGGCTGGAATGGGCGGCGCAGAATGGCATCCACCGCTTTGTCTACGATTATATCTGCTCTCGCCCGGATCATCTGTGGGCGCAGCCGCCCAAGACGGAGGAACCGTTCTCTACGCCCCGAAGCTGGGAAATGCTCAGTGATATTCTGCATAGCTACGGAGAGGACATCTCGGAAAACACTTTATCTCTATGTGCTTATGGCTGCCTCACCGCCGCTCACGCTACGCAATTTATAGCCTATGTCCGGCAAGTCCGCAGCAAGTATTCCCTAAAGAAAATTCTGGATGGGACGCAGAAATGGCCCGGCAAGCCGGAGGAACGGGATGTGCTGTATTTCCTCGCTCAGAGTTTTCGCAGTCAGCTGATCAAGGAACTTCCGGAATCCCGTAGCAAACTGAGCGGGGAAAGTATGGCATTGGCGTTCCGGGCAAAAGAGCTGTTGATCGAATTGGCGGAGATCAGCTTGGAAATCGCCCAAATGGCGATCACGCCGGAGGATGGGACAGACCTGCCAAACTGGTTTGTTGTAGAGGCTGCTAAGGACATCCCGAATCTACTTAGAAAGCGGAAGTGAGCTATGAAGCACCCAAAGCAATCCGGTCAGGGCAGTGCCATAGACGCTGCTCTTGCGAAGATCGGGGCTTCTCCGCTGGTGGGTCTGGCGGAGGAGATTCCCTACATCCATACAGATAACAGCCGTCCCATGTCAAAGGATGATTGGGGGTATGTCACCAGCATCGGACATATCTTCCTGAACCCGCGCAAGGATGGGACGATTGGAGAATGGACGTATGTGCTTGCACATCTCATGCTGCACTTAGGGTTGGGACATTTACAGGAAAACCGTATCCATGATCCGGTATGGCAGCAGGCGTGTGACATTGCGGTGACACGGTTTTTACTGGACGGTAAAATCGGAACGCCGCCGATGGATGTCAGCGGTATTCTGAATACTGCTGCCGCAGATGAAGAAAAGCTGTATCATCGGTTGCTTGTGGAACCGGACAAGCGCCTCGGATCAAATCTGAGTCTCATGTCACACGGTAGGCCAGATATGGTCTGGGATGGAGTGAGCCGCTTCCGTGACTTTGAAGCCGCCTTTGCCGATTCCCTCAGACGCTCTCTGCGGGAATCCATTCAGTTAGCCGGTGGGTTGGCGAAAGGGGAGCAGAAAGCACGAAAAAACAACAGCACCGGCTACCATAGGGCGAAAGAGTGGTTTGTCAGCAGCTACCCGTTGTTGGGGGCCGTTGCCGCCGGATTTCAACTGGTGGATGATTTTGCTGTTGTTCAGCGGATGCGTGTCCCTATTGCGGCGGTCAATGCACGTTTGCAGGAAATTTACGTCAATCCCGGTTGCCGCCTGTCTTTTGAGGAATGGCAATTTATCCTCGCACATGAATTTCTCCACGCTGCCCTGCGGCATGATGTGCGGCGGGAAGAACGTGACCCTATTTTATGGAATGTGGCCTGCGACTACATCATCAACGGCTGGTTGGTGGAAATGGGCGTGGGGCAAATACCGGAAGGCTTGCTGTACGATGAACACTTTAAAGGAATGTCCGCAGAAACGGTCTATGACAAGCTGTATGAAAACATCCGCTATTACCTGAGTCTTGACCCCAAGGACATTATTTATAGCAGCAACAACGATTGGGAAACGCAGAACGGTGCGGAGGTCGATTCCTTTTACCGCTCCGCAATTCAACGTGGCTTGGACTACCACCAACAGCACAGGCGGGGGACGCTGCCCGGCGACTTTATAGAAGAAGTCCGGGCCATTCAGCAGCCGCCGATCCCGTGGGATGTGCAGCTTGCCCGCTGGTTTGATGAACAGTTTCAGCCTTTGGAACCTCGGAGGACTTACGCCCGATTAAGCAGGCGGCAGAGTGCGACACCGGACATTCCCCGTCCAGCATGGTTTCTGCCGGAGGAGCAAACGGAACAGCGGATATTCGGTGTTCTGCTGGATACCTCCGGTTCTATGGAACGTGGGCTGCTGGCTGCGGCATTGGGCTCTATTGCCAGCTATGCGGAATCACGGGACGTACATCATGTCCGGGTGATATTCTGCGACGCTGCCGCTTATGACCAAGGGATCATGGCCCCGGATGAAATAGCCGGAATGGTGAAAGTGCGGGGGCGAGGTGGGACAAAGCTGCAACCGGGAATCGACCTGCTGGATGAGGATGCTGCTTTTCCGAAAGAAGCGCCGCTGCTTATTATTACGGATGGGGGCTGTGACCGGCTGAATCTCCGTGGACGCACTCATGCTTTCCTGATCCCTGCCGGAAACAGGCTGCCCTTTACGGCACGCGGGCCGGTATTCCGGCTGAAATAAACACTATCTGCTGCGGCTCCGGTGCATACCGGGGCCGCTTTTATTAGGAGGATGCACTATGAGAAAAAACGTAAATGAGATCATCTTTGACGAAATCATCGTACTTGGCACACCGGCCCTGTTTACCGACTGGCGCGTGGATAGATCCAGCGTTCCCGCTGATATGAAGATGTATGAAGTCCGTCATGCGGACGAGGATTGGGGCGATCCCTGCCAGTTAGCACGGGGTATCTTTGTGAATTTCTACGGAACCATTCTAACTTTACAGCCTTTACTGTTGAATGACTGCGGCTACTTGGACTTCGACAGCAGCAAGGATTGGGGTTATGTAGACAATGACCCTTGTGCCACGATTGCGGAGTTCCGCAGCAAATACGCCGGGAAGGAGGAATAAACCATGCACAGCACAATTTATGAATTTTCAGAGCAGCCGATTTCAGAGAGCCGGAGGGCTACCATAGACAGTCTGCCGGAATGGTTCTTCCAGACTGTGGCCGATTCGGCAGCGGATACGGACGAAATTGCGAGAGCAGTCCAAATCCGTTGTTTGGAGCAGCACTTTGGCGACCTTTGTATAAGGGACGGAGACCAGCTGCGCTTCGTCCACGATTTCAAGGCGCGATATTTCCGAAACAGTTATCCCTATTTTATAGCGGCAGTACGGGCTTTGGCAAAGGCGTCCTACGATATGTTCAGCGGCATTATGCCTGCCCCGGCTTTCCATGCGGCGCTCAATAGTGTCACGGAAAGCTATGCAGACCGTTTCGGGTTCTACGTCTATGACTCTGACCACGCAGAGCTGCTTCCTCTGGATGCTTGGCTGCGGAAGGCGGATTTGTCAAAACCATATTTTGTGGGCAGCGTAATGGATTACCATAGTTGGATGAATACAACCTATCAATGCGGATGAAAGAGAGAAATGCGTATGAACGTATGTCTGCCGAATATGGTGATACCTGTTGAGGAACAGCACCTTACAAATATGCCGCTATTTGGTTTAGAGAAAAGAAATGCCGCAATGCTTAAAATTGATGGGAGGCTAACGATGCTGATTTCGACAAAGAAGCATATTTACTTTTGATATAGTGGATAGCAGGGGAGAGACGATTGAAAAATTGCGTTCCTTATAGTATGATATATGAACAAACAGAAGTTACGGAGGCTGCCTGTGGATATTTATGAAATACGAAATGCCTTAACTTCAGGAAGGACTATTTATGATCTTCCGCTGCGCGTTACATACTATGCCCGCGTTTCCACAGATAAGGACGAGCAATTACACTCGTTGTCTGCACAGGTCAGCTACTATACCGATTTTATCCAGCGTTGCCCAAACTGGACATTTGTTGAGGGGTATGTGGACGAAGGACTCAGCGGCACCAGTGTAAAAAAGCGGGAACGTTTTTTACGGATGATCGAAGATGCACATGAAAAGAAATTCGACTTCATTGTGACAAAAGAGATTTCCCGATTTTCCCGCAATACGCTGGATAGTATCCGCTACACGCAGGAATTGCTTCAATGCGGTGTAGGCGTCTTTTTTCAGTCGGACAACATCAACACCTTGATGCCAGATGCGGAGCTGCGCTTAACCATCATGTCCAGTATCGCACAGGATGAAGTACGCAAGATTTCAGAGCGTGTGAAGTTCGGCTTCAAACGTGCCATTGAAAACGGTGTGGTGTTGGGAAGCAACCGAATTTGGGGCTATCGGAAGCAGGATGGAAAGTTGGTGATTGACGAGACAGAGGCGGAAATCGTCCGTTTGATTTTTGATCTGTACGCCAACCAGTATATGGGTGTTCGGGCAATCGCTAATTATCTGACAGACCACGGCTATAAAAACAGCAACGGCAGAGGCTTTTCCTTCAGTACAGTCCGGGGGATTCTCAGCAATCCAAAGTATAAAGGCTGGTACTGCGGAGGAAAAACCAGTAAGATTGATTACAAGCTGAAGAACGTCAAATATTTTTCGCCGGATGAGTGGATCATGTACCGGGATGAAGAAAATGTACCGCCTATTGTGACGGAAGAACTGTGGGACAAGGCGAATCGACTGTTGATGCGCCGGTCAGAGAAGCAGAGTGCCAAGGATAAAAGCTGCTACCAGAACCAGTACCCATACAGCGGGAAGATCATCTGCGGCATCCACAAGACACCCTATTATCGAAGCCTTTATCGCTACAAAAGCGGCAATAAAGAGGTCTGGCAGTGTCAGGAATATGTAAAAAACGGTAAGGATGGCTGCGAAATGCCAATCCTTTACACCTCTGAAATTGACGATATTTTACGCCAATCATTAGAGGAAGTTGCCAAGTACAAGTCAGAGATCGTAGAAGAACTGATCCGTATTTACAGTTCCGTTGACACGAAAGATAAAATTGAAGCGGAAACTGCAAAATGCAGGGCTGAGATGGATGCCATATTGCAACGCAAGGACCGACTGCTGGATTTGAGCATCAGCGGAAACCTATCCAATGCAGAGTTTGCTGTCCGGAATGAGCGTTTCAATGCGGAACTGAAAACATTGGAAGATCGTCTGGCAGAGTTGGAGAAGCAGCGACAGGATGACCAGGACCGAGTTCAGTATATCCGAGCATTAAAGCAGGTGATTTCCAGAGAACTTGATTTTTCGGAAGGGTTTACGATCGGCCTCGTGGATGCTTTGCTGGATCACATGGAGGTTATGGGGACAGAGGATAAGAAAGTGGTCCATGTTACTGTCTATCTGAAAGGTATGCCGGAGCAGCAGAATTACGTGATAAAAAGGTCCAAAGGAAAAACTTCGGTTTGTACCAGAGCATACACATGATCCGGGCGGATATTGAGACGGCGGTCAGTCCCATCGTGGGTAATGAGAAGCAGTCGGAGGACATGGTGAATTACCTCTTACAGGAATTCGAGGGGGACACCAGTAAGATCTGGCAGTCCAACATCTTCGGCCGCAGCTTCCACGAGGTGGTCAGCGACGACCTTCAGACCAAGCTGAAGCGGATGCCTGAGGATGCCCGAAAAAAGCTGCAGGAGACGCTGACCCGCATCATCAACGAGGGCAGCGGCGGGCTGATCTGCATTATCCTGTAAAGGTAAATAAAAGTGCCCCCGGCGGGAATATTCCCACCGGGGGCATTTGTCTGCAAATATAAAGAACGCCGGAACGGTCACAGGGCCGTGCCCCGCTTGGGCATGTAGAGATTTGTCATATCCACGCCCTCCAATGCCAGCAGAAAGCGCTTTTTCTCCACGCCTCCGGCGTAGCCAGTGAGACTGCCGTCCGCTCCTACTACCCGGTGACAGGGGATGAGGATAGAAATGGGGTTGTGCCCCACCGCGCCGCCGACCGCCTGGGCCGCAGCGGAAATTCCTCGGTCCCGGAGAATCTGTGCCAGAACTCCGTAAGTAGTTACCTGACCGTAGGGGATCTCCAACAGCAGCCGCCACACCGCCTGACGGAAATCGCTGCCCTTGGGAGCCAGCGGCGGCAGATCCGGGAGAGGCTGCTTGGCAAAATAGGCGTCCAGCCACGCGGCGGCCTGACGGAACACGGGCAGATCGTCCCGTTCCACGGCGGCTTCGTCCAGCGTGGCGGCAAAATATTTCTGCCCTTCCAGCCACAGACCGGCCAGCGCGCCGTTGTCGGCGGCTAAAAATATAGTTCCCAGCGGGGAAGCGTACCGGGTCAGCTCCATAAAAGTCCCTCCTGACGCATAGAATGACGGCTCGATGCTATTATAAACAGGGCCCGTACTACTTGCAAGAGAAATCCCTCCGTGGTATGATGAAACGGAACGATACATTGTGTGAGAGGAGGCGGCTTTGTATGCTGTTGGCGGTCGATATCGGCAACTCCACGATTTCCACCGGCCTGTTTGGGCTGGATGGGGAGCTGCGCTTTTTAGCATCCTTGGATACGGACTACCGAAAGACGGCGGATCAGATCTGCGTGGATCTGATGAACCTGTTTCAGCTTTACCATTTCCGCTATGAGGATGTGACGGATTCCATTCTGTGCAGCGTGGTGCCGCCGCTGAACTTTATGATGGAGAAAGCGCTGACCCGTCTGCTGGGCAAGCCGCCTGTGGTGGTGGGCCCCGGCGTGAAAACGGGACTGAATATCCGCCTGGCGGTCCAAAGTCAGGTGGGGGCGGACATTGTGGCGGACGCTGTGTCGGCGCTGGAACAGTTCACCGCGCCCATCATCACCATCGACATGGGTACCGCCACTACCATCGGTGTCATTTCCGAGGGACGGACCTATGAGGGCGGCCTTCTGCTGCCGGGGGTCAACGTCTCTCTGGAGGCCCTCTCCCGGCGGGCGGCCCAACTCCCGGCCATTTCCCTTCAGGCCCCGAAAAACCTGATCGGCAAAAGCACGGAGGACTGTATGCGCTCCGGCATCGTATACGGCACCGCCGCCATGCTGGACGGCATCATCGACCGCATCCGGGGGGAATTTCCCGGAAAGGAGCTGCACATCGTGGCCACCGGCGGCAGCGCGCCCTTTATCGTGAAATTCTGCCGGAATAAGATCCTTTACGATAAAACACTGCTGATGAAGGGCCTGTGGGCCATCTATCAGCGAAACCAGTAAATCGGAAAAATGAAAAGAAAGCAGTAAAGCAACAAATCAGCCGCCTGATGGAGTATCCATCAGGCGGCTGCGTTTTACAATTCTAAAGGGGAGACTTACTTTACCAGAACCTTCTTCAGCTTGGCGAAGCGGGGCAGGGAATCCACCTTGGGCAGGTTGGGCTCACCCTGGATCAGGGGCAGCACATAGTCGATGAAGGGCTGCTCCACGCCGTTGTGCTCCTTGTTGATCCACTCCAGAGGAACCTTCTTCTCCGTGTTGGCCACGTCGGTGAGGTTCAGCAGCTCCGTCTTGCAGACGTACTTACCGTTGTCACGGGTGCACTGGAAACCGACCATCTTATCGGTGATGCCGGCCACGGCGTTCTCCACGGCGGCCTTGCCGCTCATGACGGACTCCTCAATGTCGGTTTCGGAGGCCAGATGTGCGCCGCAGCGCTGCAGCAGGCTCAGCTCGATGCCGCGGACCTTGGCACCGGTTTTTTCCTTGACCACAGAGGCCAGGTGAGCAGCCAGACCGCCCAGCTGAGCGTGGCCGAAGCCGTCGGTGGCAGAGGTCTTGGCCTCAGAGACGAAGGTGCCGTCAGCATAGTGGATGCCCTCGGAAACGGCCACCATGCAGTTGCCCTTTTCCTTATAGATGCGGTCCACGTCGGCCAGGAACTTGTCCATGTCGAAGTCCACCTCGGGGAGGTACACCAGGTCGGGACCTGCGCCGTAAGCGGTAGCCAGAGCAGCAGCGCCAGCCAGCCAGCCGGCGTGACGGCCCATGATCTCCATGATGCAGACCATGCCGGTGTCATAGACGCGGGCGTCCTGATAGACCTCCATGCAGGAGGTGGCGATGTACTTGGCGGCGGAAGCGAAGCCGGGGCAGTGGTCGGTGCCGAACAGGTCGTTGTCGATGGTCTTGGGCACGCCCATCACGCGGCAGTCATAGCCGACCTTCTGCATATACTTGGAGATCTTGTTGCAGGTGTCCATGGAGTCGTTGCCGCCGTTATAGAAGAAGTAACGGACGTCATACTTCTTGAAGATCTCCAGAATGCGCTTGTAATCCGTGTCATCCACATCGGGGTCCGCCATCTTATAGCGGCAGGAACCCAGAGCAGAGGAAGGAGTGTACTTCAGCAGCTCCAGCTCGGCGGGGTCCTCCTGACCCATGTCGAACAGACGGTCATTCAGAACACCCTTGATGCCGTGCTCTGCACCCAGGACCCGGGTGATGTTGGGGTTCTTCAGGGCAGTTGCGATCACGCCGTAGGCACTGGCGTTGATAACGGAAGTGGGACCGCCGGACTGACCGAAGATACAGGCGCCTTTCAATTCGCTCATATGAAAATCCTCCTGACGATTCAAAATAAGATACCTGTATCATATCATCGAAATTTTAGAAAGTAAATACTTGCAATTTATTTTTTTTGTGATATTATGATAAAAGAAAAACGTTTTCCTCCCAGAAATCTAAAAAATTGTCAATATGTTCACAAGGGCTTCCGGGATGAAAAACGGATAGATCCCCAAATAGAAAGTTATATTTTATAGGAGGATGTTCGTATGCCACTGGTTACTTCTACTGAAATGTTCAAGAAAGCCTATGATGGCGGCTATGCCATCGGCGCGTTCAACGTCAACAATATGGAGATCGTGCAGGGCATTACCGAGGCTTGCCAGGAGGAGCACGCTCCCGTGATCCTGCAGGTTTCCAAGGGCGCCCGCGCCTATGCCAACCACACCTATCTGGTGAAGCTGGTGGAGGCCGCTGTGGAGTGCTGCCCCGATATCCCCATCGTGCTGCATCTGGACCACGGTCCCGACTTCGAGACCTGCAAGAGCTGCATCGACGGCGGCTTTACCTCTGTGATGATCGACGCATCCTCCAAGCCCTTTGCCGAGAACATCGAGATCACCAAGCGTGTGGTGGAGTATGCCCACGACCACGGCGTAGTGGTGGAGGCCGAGCTTGGTACGCTGGCCGGCATTGAGGATGAGGTGAAGGTGGCCGCTCATGAGGCATCCTATACCCGTCCGGAGGAGGTGGAGGAGTTCGTGTCCAAGACCGGCTGCGACTCTCTGGCCATCGCCATCGGTACCAGCCACGGCGCCTATAAGTTCAAGCCTGAGCAGTGTACCCGCAACGAGCAGGGCATTCTGGTGCCGCCTCCCCTGCGGTTCGACGTGCTGAAGGAGGTCTCCCGCCGTCTGCCCGGCTTCCCCATCGTGCTGCACGGCTCTTCCTCCGTGCCGCAGGAGTATGTGAAGATGATCAACGACCACGGCGGCCGGATGCCCAATGCCATCGGTGTGCCGGAGGAGCAGCTGCGTGAGGCGGCCAAGCTGTCCGTGTGCAAGATCAATATCGACTCCGATCTGCGGCTGGCTATGACCGGCACCATCCGTCAGTTCATGGAGGAGCATCCCGACAAGTTCGACCCCCGTGAGTATCTGAAGCCCGCCCGTGCCAACATCAAGGAGCTGGTACGCCACAAGCTGGTGGACGTGCTGGGCTGCGCCGGCAAGGCTTGATAGCGTCTATTGACTCATAAAAAATTCCCGGAGAACGAAGGCTCTCCGGGAATTTTTTGTGTCTCGCTGCCGGGGGGAGTGTGGGGGACGGAAAAGCTCATCGGCAAGCTGAAGGACTTCATCGCCAAGGTGAAGGCGGTCGCAGCTGAAACGAGCGGAGCGGGAACTGCTGGAACGACGGATGAACGCCGAGATCAAAAGCGGTGAAAACCTTCTTGACGAGGCAACCAAGTGGGTGTATGCTGATGAAAAAGGCGTACAGGTGTTCGCTTTATATGGCATAGGAGACGGAACAGATGCCACGCCGCTGTATGCGGTGGGCGGGAAGCGGGCAAAACAGATTGCAGATGATTTGCGGATGATGGAGGATGCGTATGAGAAAACTGACGGAGGCAGAGGAGCTGTTGATTCGTGGATTGAAAGCATTTGGCGTGCGAAAGGGAGCCGCAATGGAAATCGCTCTACGGATGGAAACGGAAGAACAGCAGTACAAAATGATGGATTACATGGTGGATCATCGGGAAGCAACGGGAGAAGAACTTCTGGATGAGGCACGGAGAATCAGCGAGGAGTAAAGGATCAGTTCTCGCTGCGGGAGCCGGTGGAGGAAACCCGTGATCTTCTGGCACTGCACAATATGACAGCGGACAATCTGCGTGGAGCGCTGAAGCCGGTGCGCCAGCCGAAGGAGTTCAGCAAGTTCGGCAACGGGGCGCTCCAGCAGCTGGTGTCCGAGGTCGGCGTACAGGAACTGGCCCGCATCAATGCAGAACGGCAAGAATGACTGGCAGTATTGGACAACGTACATTCAGGATAAAAATAACACCGTCTGGAAGGCCACGCTGAACGTGGCGGAATCCGCAAACGGTGTGAAGTATCTGTATGATATTAATCCAATAAAAAAGGTGGGGCAGTCCGTCAAGTCGGACACATCCACCACCTCTGTGGGGCAGTCCGTCAAGTCGGACACATCCACCACTGGGGATATTGTAGCACAGAACCAGACGGAAAGTCAAGCACAAATTCGCAGTTCGACGCTTTCCGACCGGGACGTGCTGCAAATTGCCGCCCAAATGGCGAAAAACTCCGAGAGCCGGAGCCTGACAGATGGGGATCGGTCAGCACCTCTCAATTTCGGCTATCATGAGGCGAAGCATCTCATCCAGAGTTGTTTCATCCAGATAGAAACGGTCTCCGTCCTCCAGTGCGTTCTGCCTCGCTTCCTGTTCCGTATCAGCATATTCAATCACCAGCGCCATCGCACCGGGAAATACACCAACTCGGAAGAACGCTCCATCTGTGGCAACGAAAAATTTTTCCCCGCCAAGATCAACTGTGCGGTATTTTGCAGAGAGGGCAGCTTTCACTTCGGTTAATCGGTTTTCAGTCAATTTCTTTTCCATCGAGGTCATAACAGCAAGTCCCTCCTTTTTTCGTACTATTCAGGTATGCTGCGTCGATATCGAAATCAAGACCGACTTCACGGCGCATATCCGGCGAACACGCATCCTGAAGTACACTAAGAGCCTCAGTATAGCCGATCAATTCCCCGGATTCAACATCATATCTGTGTTCTTTTTGACTGAGTTCCATTCTTTGATAAGTGCAACAGCATCTTTGATGATATCAGCAGGATTCATTCGGACAGCACTCCTTTGGAACATTTTTTCTCCATGCCGTGTGGGGAGGCGGCGACTCTGCCTGACTGTACCTGTGTCAGAACAATGAATTTCAATCCATGCGCCCCGTGAGGGGGTGCGGCTAAGTATACCATGTATATCTTGAATTATCAAATATGATTTCAATCCATGCACCCTGCGAGGGGGTGCGGCGGCAAAAATGCACAATAACAGATGAACATTTTTGACAAAACAGGCAGGTTCGGCGCAGAACACAACAAACAGCGCTCCGTGACGCAGAGGGAACATAAGAAAAGTTTCCTATTACGAACCATAAGATTCGATGTCCGTCAACGCTTTTTGCACAAAAAGACCATGGAGAAGAAGCTGTGCTTCTCCTCCATGGGATACTCTTATTCTATTTCGTATATGGCTCACACACCGGTCATAACGGTCATGACCTCGAATTCCTCGGCGTTGAGGGTCTTTTTCATGGCCAGTCCCTCGTCGATATCCACGTTGACGATCTGGTCATCCCGGACGCATATGACCCGGTTGGTCATGCCCTCGGCCAGCACCCGCACCGCCTCGTAGCCCATGCGGGTGGCCAGCACACGGTCCTTGGCGGTGGGACTGCCGCCCCGCTGGATGTGGCCCAGAATGGTGACACGGGGGTCAAGCCCCAGATGCTCTTTGATCTCCTTGCCCACATCCATGGCGCTGGCGGCACCCTCGGCCACCACGATCATGAAGTTGGTTTTGCCCCCCAACCGGGCTGCGCGGATCTTCTCGGCCACGTGCTTTTCAAAGTCATACTGATGCTCCGGTACCAGCACAGCAGTGGCCCCCACGGCTACGCCCACATACAGAGCCAGATACCCGGCGTGACGGCCCATGACCTCCACCACGGAGCAGCGTTCGTGGGACTGCATGGTGTCCCGCAGACGGTCAATGCACTCCACGGCGGTATTGGCGGCGGTATCGAAGCCGATGGTATAGTCGGTGCAGACGATGTCGTTGTCGATGGTACCCGGCACGCCCACCACGGACACGCCGAATCTGGACAGATCCTGCGCCCCCCGGAAGGTGCCGTCGCCGCCGATGGCCACGATGCCGTCCAGCCCCAGCAGCTTGCAGGTGTTGGCGGCCTTCTTCTGTCCCTCCGGCGTGCGGAACTCGTCGCTGCGGGCGGTGTAGAGAACGGTGCCGCCCCGGTTGATGATGCGGCTGACGCTGCCGGAATTCATGGGACAGATATCCCCGGCGATAAGGCCCGCCCAGCCCCGGCGGATGCCCACGCACTCGATGCTGTTCTTCATTGCCGTCCGCACCACCGCACGGATGGCGGCGTTCATGCCGGGGGCGTCGCCGCCGCTGGTCAGCACGCCGATGCGTTTCACTGCACTTTCCATATTCGGATACCCCTTTTCTCAGCCGAAGCTTAAATGTTCCAAACGTTACATACATGATACCACGGTCGGAGGAGATTTTCAAGCGCTTTTTCCTGATTTTGCCGCCGGGTGTCTATTTTTGACTGTCCTTTTTCGGCAGGCTGTGGTATACTGATAAAAAACAAAAGGGGAGGGGACAGGATGCATCCACAATTTGCAGAGCTGACGCCCCGTTGGTTCAAGCGGGCCTTTGTCTATACCGGCAGCATCGGAGACTTCCGCTACCGCTTTGACATGGGGAAGGAAAAGGGCATACTGCACACGGCGGTTTATTCCGTGTACTGCTACGAGGTGGCGCAGGACAGGCAGGAGAGGGATTTCCCATGGGACGAGGCCGGTGTGGAGGAGCTGAAGCAGTGGCTTCAGGCGAAATACGATCAGTTTTCCGCCGGGAAAGGTCTGGCGGACTGAGAGAACAAAAGAGGACAGGGCGCAGCCCTGTCCTCTTTTGTTCAGAGGGTGTCCTTGCCGTCCGCAGATGATGCCGAGGGTCACTGGCTTACAGGTCAACCTTCTCGTATCGGGCGGCGGCACCCCGGAAGATCAGGGGCCAGCTGCCGCACCAGATCACCAATCCCGCCGCCAGCAGCGGCAGCTGACAGGCCAGGTCATAGCCGTTGAAGCGGCTCAGTGCCGGGAAGTGGACGGCGGCCTCCATGATGAACGCCGCCACCGCCATGACGATACACGCCTTCACGAAGGATACGCCCACCTTGTAGGCCGTCCGGTAGAAGGACAGCAGGAACACGGCGTTGAACACGGCGAACAGCATCAGTCCGCAGGCGAACAGCGTCACATTGGCATTGAGGCCCACGGGATTGTCCCCGATACCCAGCTTCGCCCGCAGCAGGGCGAAGGGGACGGCGATGACCAGCGCCAGCAGCTCGATGAGCCCCACGAACAGGCAGTTGGCCTTGACGGTGTCCCGCTTTCGGATGGGCAGCAAGGCGGAGTAGTACACGTCTTTCTGCTCCCGACCGTTAAGGAAGGAGAAGAACAGCCCCAGCATCACATAGAACCACATGACGGTATAGGGGTAGGCCGGGATCAGCAGCATGACTCCGAACAGGCAGAACACCAGCGTCATAGGCTGGCACACCAGCCGCAGCTGCTTATACAATAGCGTTTTCATCCAAGGGCCTCCTCTCCACGGAAACGATGATGTCCTCCAGCCTCAGCTCCTGTCCCGGCTGGCGGAGGTAGTCGTAGTGCTGCCGGAAGTCCGCCAGCGTGCCGGTGTGCTGGATGGTGCCGTCCTTGATGAAGGTGATGTGGCTGGCGCATTTCTCCAGATCCGAGGTGATGTGGGTGGAGAACAGCACGCTGCGATGTCCATCGGCGGCAATGCGCCGCAGCAGCTCCGTCAGCTCGTCACGGGATACCGGGTCCAGCCCACTGGTGGGCTCATCCAGGATCAGCAGCCGGGCATCGTGGCTCAGGGCCAGAGCGATCATGTACTTTACCCTCATGCCGGTAGACAGCTGATCCACCCGCTTCTCCTGGTCAATGCCGAACAGATTCAGGTAGTGACGGTACTTCTCCTCCTGCCAGTTGCCGTAGAACCGGCGGGTCACGTCGCTGAGGAGCCGTACCTTCTTCTTGGGATAGAAGTCGATGCCGCCCAGCACCACGCCGATGCGCTCTTTAATATATCGTTCCTCCTCCCGGAAGGACTTGCCCAGCACCGTTACCTCCCCGGCATCCGGGTGTACCAGCCCCAGAAGAGCCTTCAGCGTGGTGGATTTGCCCGCTCCGTTGCGTCCGATGAAGCCCATGACGGCTCCCTCCGGCACGGAAAAGTTCACGTTTTCCAGCGAAAAGGCCGGATAGTGCTTGCACAGTCCCTTGACCGCCAGTGCGTTCATTCCTCCGCCTCCTCGTCTCCCGGCAGCTGCTGAAACACCCGCCGCAGCAGGGGATTCAGCTTATCCGCCGTCTGTAGGGCGATGCCCTTTTTGGTGTCTGCCAGCAGCACCAGCGTGTCCCCCGGCTCCAGGCCGAACATGGCCCGTGCCTCCTTGGGGATGACGATCTGGCCCTTGGGGCCGAGCTTTACCGAGGACATATAGTACCGGTCGTCCTTCTTTCCCACAACGATCCCTCCTAATATGAAAAGTATAACTTTTCTTACTTTTGGTACAATATACCACCGACAGAGACGCCTGTCAATCCCACGTTCACAAAAACTTCGGTTTACACCGGCAGGAAAACGTGGTACACTAAATCAATATAAGCTTTATATAGATCATTCGAGGAAACATCCATGCTGAAAAGTGTGAAAAATACCATATTAGATATTATCCGTCAAGCAGATATTCTACTGCTGGCCCTGTGTACTGTGACGTCCCTCTTCGGCGTGGTGATGATCTACAGCGCCACCCGGTATCAGGGGGGACTCAAGTGCGTCATCATCCAGCTGTGCGGCTTGGCGTTGGGCATTGTGCTGTATTTCGTGGTGTCCATGGTGGACCTGACGGAGATCAGCAAAAAGTGGCAGTGGCTGCTGGCCTTTAACCTTGGCTTCTTCCTGCTGCTGAAAACTCCGCTGGGTGTGTCGGCCAATGGCAATCTGGCGTGGCTGGGCGTCCGGGGCATCCCCATTCAGGTGCAGCCGGCGGAGGTGGTGAAGCTGACCTTTATCCTGCTGCTGGCCCGCCAGCTGGTGTGGATGAAGGGCCGGGGCGACATGAAGTCCATCCCCGCTGTGGGTTTGTTGGCGGGGAATCTGCTGGTGACCATCGGCCTTTACTACGTGATCTCCTCCGACATGGGCAGCGCACTGGTGTATGTGTGTATCTTCGCCTGCATGGCCTTTGCCGCCGGGGTAGCCCTCCGGTGGTTCGCTCTGGGCATCTTTGGCGCCGGGGCTGGCTTTTACCTACTGTGGGAGCTGGACAAGATCCCACCCTATATGAAGGAGCGCTTTCAGGTACTGGTGGATCACAGTCTCTATCCGCTGGAGGCCGGATGGCAGCAGACCCGGAGCCTGATGGCCATCGGCGGCGGTCGCCTGACGGGACAAGGGCTGCTCCACGGGGCTCAGACCCAGAGTACCTCCTCCGTGAACCTGCCCTTCCGGCACACGGACTTCATCTTCGCCGTCATCGGGGAGGAGTTGGGGATGCTGGGCTGTGTGCTGACGCTGGCGCTGCTGGCGGCCATCGTTATCCGCTGTATCGTAGTGGCCCGCAACGCCAAGAGCCAGCTGGACGCATACATCTGCGTGGGCGTAGCGGGGATGCTGGTGTTCCAGATCGTCTCCAACGTGGGGATGTGCCTGTTTGTGCTGCCGGTGGTGGGCCTGACGCTGCCCTTCATCAGCTATGGCGGCTCGTCGGTGGTGACGCTGTTCATCGCCATGGGCATGGTCTCCGGCATCCAGAAGCGCTCCCTGCCGGACTGGCTGCGTTAGCTGCATAGAGCTTTTCCAAGAACCGCCCCATGGGGCGGTTCTTTTGTCGTTGAAAATTTCCCTGCCCGGTTGTAATCGACGGAGGGATATGCTATACTGACATACTGATATAATAGGTGGCTTGCCGTCGGCGGACCGCCCTGTGATTCAAGCGAAAGCGAGGCAAAGCTTATGAAGATCGTTGTGTTGGCAGGTGGACTCAGCACGGAGCGTCAGGTGGCTCTGACCTCCGGCACCGGTGTGTGCCGGGCGCTGCGGGAGCGGGGACATCAGGCTATTCTGGTGGATATGTTCCTGGGGCTGGAGAGCTATGAGGGTCGGCTGGAGGATATCTTCGATGCCCCGGACGGCCTGTGCGGCGACAACCGGGTCACGGAGGAGGCTCCGGATCTGGAGGCCGTGCGCCGCAGTCGGAAGGATCAGGGGCCGTCCCTGTTGGGCAAGGACGTGCTGGCGGTGTGCGCCATGGCGGATATCGTGTTTCTGGCGCTCCACGGCTCCTGCGGCGAGGACGGTCGTATTCAGGCCACGCTGGATCTGCTGGGAGTACCCTACACCGGCTCTGGCTATCTGGGCAGCGGCATGGCCATGGACAAATCCGTTACCAAGCGGTTTCTGGAGTCTGAGGGGATTCGCACGGCGCCGTGGCGTGACGTCCATTACACGGCCTCCGATATCCCCCGTCTGGTGGAGGAGTTGGAGGTCCCCTGCGCCGTGAAGATCGTCAACGGCGGCAGTTCCATCGGTGTGGAGCTGCCGGATACCAAGGAGCAGCTGCGGGAAGCCCTGGCCAAGCTGCTGACCTATGGCGACCACGTGGTGGTGGAGAAGAAGATCAAGGGCCGTGAGATCCAGATCGCCGTGCTGGGGGACACCTATCTGCCTGCGGTGGAGATCATCCCCCGTGGCGAATATTTCGACTACGTTTCCAAATATCAGAAGGGCGGTGCTCAGGAGATCTGCCCCGCCCCCATCACGGAGGAGGAGTGGCACCAGATCGGTGAGATGGCGCTGAAGCTCCACCGGGGACTGGGCCTGTCGGTGTATTCCCGTTCCGATTTTTTGCTGGATGAGGAGGGAAAGGCGTGGTGCCTGGAGATCAACACACTGCCGGGCATGACCCCCACCAGTCTGGTTCCGCAGGAGGCGGCGCAAGTGGGTTTGAGCTATGCCGACCTCTGTGAGAGGATCGTAGAGGAGTCTCTGAAGGCGAGAGGAGTGCAGCGGACATGATGACCTGTACGGCAAAGGAGCTGTGCGCGGCCACCGGCGGCACGCTGGTGCAGGACGGCGAGGGCTTTTCCTGCGTCAGCACCGACAGCCGCCGGGTGGAGCAGGGCTGCCTGTTCATCCCACTGGTGGGTGAGCGCTTTGACGGCCACACCTATCTGACGCAGGCGCTGGAGAGCGGCGCTGCGGGCTGCCTGTGCAGCCGCCTGCCGGAGGCGCTGGTGCCGGGGAAGTTCTATGTGCAGGTGGAGGATACCCTCCGGGCGCTGGGACAGCTGGCGGGGTGGTATCGGGAGAAATTCCCCATCCCCGTGGTGCAGATCACCGGCTCCGCCGGAAAGACCACCACCAAGGAGATGATCGCCTCGGTGCTGAGCCAGCATTTCCTTACCCTCAAGACCGAGGCCAACTACAACAACGAGATCGGTACGCCACAGACCCTGCTGCGCCTGATGCCGGAGCATCAGGCGGCGGTCATCGAGACAGGCATGGATCACTTCGGCCAGATCCGCTATCTGGGGGAGATGGTGCGTCCCACGGTGGCGGTCATCACCAACATCGGGGATGCCCACATTGAAAATCTCGGCAACACCCGCCAGGGTACCCTGCGGGCCAAGAGCGAGATCTTCGAGCATCTGCAGCCCGGCGGTCTGGCGGTGCTCAACGGCGACGATGCCCTGCTGGCGGGGCTGGAGCTGCCCTTCGAGACCATCCTCTGTGGCCGGGGAGAGAACTGTGCCGTCCGGGTCACGGACATCGTCACCCACGGCGTGGAGGGCCTCTCCTGCACCGTGACCACGCCCTGCGGCGTCTATCCGCTGCACATTCCGTCACCGGGAGACTACATGATCTATCCGGCGTCCATGGCGGTGGCCATTGGCGAGCGGCTGGGACTGACGGCGCAGCAGATCCGGGAGGGCGTGGCGCATTATGTCTCCACGGGCTCCCGGATGCGGCGCATCCGTCTGCCGGAGGAGCGGCTCATCATCGACGACTGCTATAACGCCAATCCTCAGGCCATGGCGGCAGCGCTGACCATTCTGGCGGACACCGACTGCCGTCGCCGGGTGGCGGTGATGGGAGACATGGGTGAGCTGGGCCGGCTCAGCAGCGACGCCCACCGAGAGGCCGGTGCGCTGGCGGCCCGGCTGGGGCTGGATCAGGTCATCGCCATCGGTGAAAAGGCCCGGCTTATGGCGCAGGGAGCGGGGAATATCGCCCTGCACTTTGCCACGGTGGAGCAGGCAATGCCCGCCATCCAGGAGACGCTGACCCCCGGCACGGCCATGCTGGTAAAGGCGTCTCACGCCATGGAGTTCCACCGCATCGTGGAGGCCCTTACTCAGGAAGCATAGTATACATCTGAAAACAACGAAACAGACGAAATATCCATGATCGATATCAGCGTGAACCGGCTGGTCAAGTCCTTTGACCTGGAAAAGAAAATATTGGACGGCATCACCTTCCAGATCGACACCGGGGAGCGGGTGGGCCTGCTGGGGAAAAACGGCGCCGGTAAGACCACCTTATTTCGTATCCTCACCGGAGAACTGGACTACGATGAGGGACAGGTAATGGTGGCCCCCGACCGCCGGGTGGGCCTGATCTCCCAGATCCCGGTGTATCCCGACGGATACACCGTGGAGGATGTGCTGCGCTCTGCCTTTGAGCGGATGTTCCGGATGAAGGAGGAGATGGACCGCCTTACCGAGCAGATGGCGGCGGGAGACAGCTCTTCCCAGACCCTGAAGCGGTACGGTGAGCTGACGGCCAGATTCGAGGGGCTGGGCGGCTACGATACGGATACCGCCGTCAACAAGGTGGCCAACGGCCTCTCCATCGATACCGAGATGCGCCAGCGGCTCTTTGACCAGCTCTCCGGCGGGGAAAAGACACGGGTGAATTTGGGCCGTCTGATCTTAGAGGATACGGATATCCTGCTGCTGGACGAGCCCACCAACCATCTGGACCTTCAGGCCACGGAGTGGCTGGAGGAATACATCCGCACCTTCCGTGGCACGGTGGTGACCATCTCCCACGACCGGTATTTTCTGGACCGCACCGTTACCCGCATCATCGAGGTGCTGGACGGAAAGGCGGAGTTTTACAGCGGGAATTACAGCTTCTACGCCGTGGAGAAGGAGCGCCGCT